>Ga0070705_100002020_pt1 | contig 10376 bp, 10 predicted proteins | sample KBSK5253metaG_FD_65455 | JGI IMG/M metagenome (GOLD analysis project Ga0070705, IMG submission 65455) | Corn, switchgrass and miscanthus rhizosphere microbial communities from Kellogg Biological Station, Michigan, USA - KBS K5-25-3 metaG | ecosystem: Host-associated > Plants > Roots >... | reverse complement strand
CTTTTCAGGCCCGCGGGCCGGTCGGTCGCGCCGATCGCCTGCCGAGGGCGCGCCGCACCACGGCCATCACCTCTTCCACGTACGGCTCGCCCTGGCCGGTCTCGATGGCATGCGTCAGGCAGCCGTCGATGTGATCCTCGAGGAGCAGGAGCGCGACGGAGTCGGCCGCGGCCGTCATGGCTTCCACCTGCTGGAGGATGTCAAGGCAATAGGCCTCGTCCTCGACGAGCCGAGCGATGCCGCGGACCTGGCCCTCGATACGGCGCAGCCTGTTCAGCAGCTCACCCCGATCCTTCGTGTAGGCGTGGCGGAAGTGTTCCGAGTGCCGGCTTTCGTTCGTCATACTCGGGGGCAGTATGCGGACACGTGGCTGACGCGGTCAATCGGCCCCACCGGGCCCCTCCGCCGGTTCGCGCTACGATGCGATCAGCAATGCCCCAACTTGAACGCGACGAGCTGATCGAACCGCTCGACCGAGCCCTGGTCATCTTCAGCCATCCCGATGACGCCGAGTTCAGCGCAGCGTCGACGATTGCCCTGCTGACGGCTCGGGGGACGCGCGTCGACTACGTGGTGACGACCGATGGCGGCAAGGGGACCGAGGATCCTGCGGTGACGCCGGCACAGCTCTCGGCCACGCGCGAGGCGGAGCAGCGAGCCGCCGCAGATCGGCTCGGCGTCTCGGAGATCGTGCACCTTGGCTACCCGGATGGCTACCTGACGCCCAGCCTCGACCTCCGGCGGGACATCGTGCGCCAGATCCGTCGCTTTCGGCCGGACCTCGTGATCGCCCAGAACCCGGTGCGCCGCCAGGACGGCAATCCCTTCATCGGCCATCCCGACCATCTGGCGACCGGGGAGGCAACCCTCGCCGCGGTCTACCCGGCAGCGCGCGATCGCCTGAATTTCCCGGAGCTCCTGGACGAGGGGCTTGAACCGTGGAAGGTTCGCCAGGTGCTCGTCTCCGGCGTGGAGCGGCCAAACCTGTTCCTCGACATCGGCACCACCTTCGAGATCGGCCTCGAGGCGCTCTTCTGCCACGTCAGCCAGATCTCGGATCGGGCCGAGGTCGAGGCTGGCGCTCGAGAGCGAGCCGAGGAGCGGGGGCAGCTGGCCGGGATCCCGCTGGCCAGCGCCTTCCTCTCCATCATCCTGGATTGACGAGGCCGAGCCGATGATGCGCGGTGGACCCTGGAGCGGCCACGGGGAGCCGAACCTCAAGGCGCGTCCCGGCAGCGGACCCGCCACCTTCCGGCGGATCGTCGGCTTCTTCCGGCCATACCGCCGCCGCCTGACGTGGATCGCGGCGCTGATCGTGCTCACGGTGAGCATCGGCGTCATCAACCCGATCCTGCTCAAGCTCGTCATCGACAACCTGACCGGGCCGCGCGACCTGGGACTGCTCTACCTGCAGTGCGGACTGATGATCGTGCTGCCGATCGGCTCGAGCCTGCTCGGGGTGTGGCAGTCGTACCTGTCCAACGTGGTCGGGCAGCGGGTCATGGACGACCTGCGACTGGCGCTCTACACCCACCTGCAGTGGATGCCGCTGCGCTTCTTCACCGAGACCCGAACGGGCGAGATCCAGAGCCGGATCAGCAACGACGTCGGCGGCGTGCAATCGGTTGTGACCGACACCGCCGCGTCGCTCCTCGCCAACCTGGCGACGGTGGCCACCACGGTGATCGCGATGCTGATCCTCGACTGGCGGCTCACGATCCTGAGCCTGGGCATGCTGCCGGTCTTTGCCTACATCACCTACCGCGTCGGGAAGGTGCGTCGGGTGGTGAGCGGGCTCACCCAGAAGTCGCTGGCGGAGGTCAGCGCCATCACCCAGGAATCGCTCTCCGTCTCGGGGATCCTCCTCTCGAAGACATTCGGACAGCAGCAGGCGAGCATCGACAAGTTCGGCCGAGAGTCGCGGCGCCTCGGTGACCTCCAGATCCGGCAGCAGATGATCGGGCGCTGGTTCTTCGCCATGATCGGGACCTTCTTCTCGATCGCGCCGGCCTTCGTCTATCTCCTGGCCGGGTCGCTCATCATCGGCGGCGACACGCACGTCAGCATCGGCACGATCGTGGCCTTCACCACGCTCCAGAGCCGGCTCTTCTTCCCGCTCGGCCAGCTGCTCAGCGTCCAGGTCGAGATCCAGGGCGCCCTTGCCCTCTTCGACCGGATCTTCGAGTACCTCGAGATGGAGCCGGAGATCCAAGACGCTCCCGAAGCGGTCGACCTCGACCCTGCCACGCTGCGCGGGGACGTCAGATTCCGGGAGGTCACCTTCCGCTATCCATCTCCACCTGCGCCGGTCGCCGTCCCTGCCGAGGTCGAGCAGGCCGAGGCGGAGGGTCGCGCCGTGCCGATCCCGCTTCGGCCCTTCGGCCTGACCGAGATCGACTTCGAGGCGATGCCCGGGCAGCTGGTCGCTCTCGTCGGGCCCTCCGGGGCGGGGAAGACGACGACCACCTACCTGATCCCGCGCCTGTATGACGTCGACGAGGGGGCGGTCGAGATCGATGGCATCGATGTGCGCGAGATCCGGCTCGAGTCCCTGGGACGGGAGATCGGCGTGGTGACGCAGGAGACGTATCTCTTCCACGCGTCGGTCCTGGAGAACCTGCGCTACGCCAAGCCCGACGCCACGATGGAAGAGATCGAGGCCGCGTCGCGCGCCGCCGCGATGCACGACCGGGTCATGGAGCTCCCCGACGGCTATGACACCATCGTCGGCGAGCGCGGCTACAAGCTCTCGGGTGGCGAGAAGCAGCGCGTTGCGATCGCGCGCGTGCTGCTCAAGGATCCGCGCATCCTGCTCCTCGACGAGGCCACCAGCGCGCTTGACACCGTCAGCGAGCGGCTCATCCAGGGGGCGCTGGCAGGGTTGATGGAGGGGCGCACCACGATCGCGATCGCGCACCGCCTGTCGACCATCCTGCGAGCCGACCTGATCCTCGTCTTCGATCGTGGGCGAATCGTGGAACGGGGCACCCACGACGAGCTGGTGCGCCACGAGGGCCTCTACGCGCGCCTCTACGCCGAGCAGTTCGCCAGCGAGCGTCCCGCCTGACGCAGGCCGGCCGGGGCTTCAACGTTCCGGCCTGCTCACGCGTCGGATGGGCATGATCACCACCACCCTGAACGCGCGGACCAACGTGCTCCCCGAGGCATTGGCAGGCGATCCCCTGCGGGACACGGTCGTGCGTCTGCAGGAATCGCGAGGCGGCGAGCTGTGGGGGCTGGCCCGCCACCTCGGCCTCTCGCCCGACGAGGCGGATGACGCGCTGCAGGAGACGCTCCTGCGCCTGTGGGCGGCCCTTCGCGACGGAGCCGGGATCGAGCGCCCGGATGCCTGGGCGTTCCGGTCGCTCTACCGCCTGGCGATGGACCGCCACCGGTGGCATCGCCGCGTCCGGCTCCTGACCGAGCGGCTCGGCAGCCAGCCCGCGCGCCCCACCGGCGTCGACCATGCCGATCGGATGGCGATCTGGGAGGCGGTCGAGGGCCTGCCCGAGCGGCAGCGCCTGGCGATCTACCTTCGCTATCGGGCAGATCTGCCGTACGAGGAGATCGGGGCGATCCTGGGGATCGCCGCTCCCTCCGCACGCAGCCATGTGAGCCGTGCGCTCGAGGCGCTTCGCGTCGAGCTCGGCGAGGAGGCACCACGATGAACGATCAGGAACTTGAGCGGGACCTGCGCAGCCAGCCGAGCCCGCGGGAAGCTGGATACACGCCCACGCGCCTCCCGATGACGCTTGATGGGGCTCCGAGTGCCGGTCGACCTTCGCCGCTGCCGCGGGCAGTCATGCTCGCGGGCGCGGGCGTCGCAGGCGCGCTGGCGGTCGCCGTCGCCGCGGGGGTTTTCTCTGGCTCTGGCCCCGGGGTCGGCGCAACGGGCTCGGCGTCGCCGTCCGCCAGGGCCACCACATCGCCATCTGCCGTGGCGTCGACGCCGGCTTCGGGCGGCGGTGCATGCGGGCAGCAGGACGTCACGATGTCGGCGGAGCCCTGGGGCGGGGCCGCGGGCTCTCGCGGCACGGTCGTGACGCTCTCGCTGGCGGGTGGACGCGAGGCCTGCATGCTCGGCAAGGGACTGGCAGCCGAGATCGTCGATGCCGACGGCAACGTGCTGGTCACGACGGCGGCGGCCGAGCCGGGCGGGTCGGTCTCGCTCTCGCCCGGAGACTCGTTCACGATCGGGATCACCTGGAGCAACTGGTGCGCGGCTGTGCCATCAGCGCCGGTGACCCTCTCACTGAAGATGTCCGGCTGGGCGTCGTTCGTGGCGGTTCCTGTCCCGACCAGCGGGGCCGACCCGGTGCCACCCTGCATGGGCAGCACCGAGCCGACCGTCCTCAGCTGGAGTGGTCTTGAGCCGCAGCAGTAGCGGTGAAGGCATCGGCTCCGTCGAGGTGACACACTTGGTCTCGTGACCAACCGACTTGCCACGGAGACGAGCCCGTATCTTCTCCAGCACGCCACGAATCCGGTCGATTGGTACCCGTGGGGGGCAGAGGCGCTCGAGCGGGCCCGCGCCGAAGACAAGCCGATCTTCCTCTCGATCGGCTATTCGGCATGTCACTGGTGCCACGTGATGGCGCATGAGTCGTTCGAGGACCCGGCGGTCGCCGCACAGCTGAACCGGGATTTCGTGGCGATCAAGGTTGATCGCGAGGAGCGTCCGGACCTCGACGACGTCTACATGGCGGCGGTGCAGACCCTGACCGGCAGCGGCGGATGGCCGATGAGCGTGTTCCTGACGCCCGGGCTCGAACCGTTCTTCGGCGGCACCTACTTCCCGCCCCAGGATCGACACGGGATGCCGGGCTTCCCGCGCGTGCTGGGCGCGATCTCGGAGGCGTATCGCGATCGCCGGGGAGAAGTCGTCGAGCAGGGGAGGCAGCTGGCTGCGCACCTTCGTGAGCAGCTGGAGGTGCAGCCGGGCAGGAGCGAGGTGGAGCGCCGGCAGCTCGAAGCAGCGGCAGCCCGCCTGGGAGAGTCATTCGACCCGCAGCACGGCGGGTTCGGCGGCGCGCCGAAGTTCCCGGCCCCGATGACCCTCGAATTCCTGCTCCGGGCCTGGCGCCGCAGCAAGGACCCCGAGGTGCTGGGCATGGTGACCGTCACGCTCGATCGCATGGCCGATGGCGGCATTCATGACCAGATCGGGGGCGGTTTTGCCCGCTATAGCACCGATGCTCGCTGGCTCGTGCCGCACTTCGAGAAGATGCTCTACGACAACGCGCAGCTGGCGCACGCCTACCTGGAGGCGTTCCGTGCCACCGGGGAGCAGCGCTATGCGGAGGTTGCCCGGCGGACCCTCGAGTTCATGATTCGCGAGCTGGCAACCGAGGAGGGTGGCTTCGCGTCGGCACTCGACGCCGACAGCGAGGGAGAGGAAGGACGTTTCTACACCTGGGATCTCGATCCGTTCCTCGATGCGCTGCGCGCGGCGGGGCTGGACGCCGCGAATGCCGAGGCCGTGGCCGCGTACTGGGGGGTCGTGCCGGGCGGCAACTGGGAGGGTCGCTCAATCCTGCATGTCGCCGGGGCCGAGCCACCTTCGCAGGGCCTGCTCGATCACGCCCGTGACGCGCTCCTGGCGGCGCGCGACCAACGGGTCCGCCCGGGCCGGGACGACAAGCAGCTCGCCGCCTGGAACGGGATGGCCCTGCGGGCGCTCGCGGTCGGGTCGCTGGTGCTCGGCGACGATCGCTTCGGCGAGGCGGCCCGAGCGTGCGTGGGCTTCATCCGCGCCCAATTGCTGCGTGACGAGGGTCGACTGTGGCGTACCGCGCGGGGCGGAACGGCGCACACGCCCGCCTTCTGCGAGGACTACGCCCACGTCGCGGATGGGCTGCTGGCCGCGCACGCAGCGCTGGGAGATGTCGCGGACCTGGAGCTGGCCGCGGCCTTGGTGCAGCGTGCTGTGGTGGACTTCTGGGACGATGCCGCCGGCATCTTCTTCGACACGAGCGATGAACACGACCGGGTCGTCGCTCGGCCGCGATCGCTGATCGACGGGGCGACGCCCGCCGCCAACTCGGTCGTCGCCGACGTGCTCCTCCGCCTTGCGCTGCTGACCGGCGAGCCGGATCACGATCGGCGTGCGCGCGGCATCCTGCGCGCCGCGGGTCCCGCGCTCGAGCGACACCCGACACAGTTCGGGAGGATGCTTTCCGCGGCGGACCGATCCCTTGGTGAACCGATTGACGCCGTCATCGTCGGCGACGCCAATGACCCGCTTGGCATCGGCCTCCGGCGAGGGGCCGGGAAGCCGTACCAGCCAGACCTGGTCATCGCGCCGTTCGCGGCGCGGGACGAGAGGGTGGCGGGTTGGCCCCTGTTCGAGGGAAAGACGGCGCGCGACGGCCTGGCCACTGCCTACGTGTGCCGCGGATACGCGTGCGATGAGCCGACTCATGACCCGGAGCGGGTCGTGGCACAGGTCGGGAGCCTGGCGTGAGACTCCGCATCATCGCGGCAGCGCTCTTCCTCGCCGGATGCGCGACAACCGCAAGCCCCTCGCCGAGCGTCGACGTGACCCCGAGCCCGAGTCCTACCGCCGCGCCGAGCCCCACCCCGATCCCCCTGGACCAGGCGATGCTGGCCCGTCGCTTCACGGTCCTGGTGGTTGGGACGGACACCAGCCAGAGCCGGCGTGAGGAAGGGATCGGCGACGTGAATACCGACGCCTTGATGGTGGTCAGCGTCAGCGCCGACAAGTCGCGCATCGCCATCATGTCGCTGCCGCGGGACACGGTCGACCTCCCGATGGCCGACGGCTCGATCTACCACGAAAAGGTGAATGGCATCGCGCAGCATCTCGGGATCGAGACGCTCCGGAGTGCCATGGCGACGCTCCTCGGGGTGCCGATCGACCGATACGTCAGCGTCGACATGGACGACTTCACGTGGCTGGTCGACGCCGTGAACGGGATCGACGTGGAGGTCAAGACTCCCATCTCCGATCCCGAGGTCGACCTCTTCCTCGACCCTGGACCCGCCCACCTCGACGGCGCCGGGGCGCTCGGCTTCAGCCGGACGCGGGCGGATTCGGACTACGGTCGCGCCGCGCGCCAGCAGCAGGTGATCGTGGCGCTGGCTCGCAAATGGCTCAACCCGGGGTTGGGATCCGTGATGGCGAGCGTGCGGCTGCTCGGCTCGCTCGAGACCGACATCAGCCCCCGCGAGCTGCCGACCCTGCTCGAGATCGGCCGCCGCTCTGCCTCCGCCCAGGTGACCGGCATCGTCCTGGAGCCGCCGCGCTTCTCGCTCTTCGTGGGGTTCGAGCCGAACAGCACGCGAGGCTGGGTGATGATCCCGGACGTGCCTGAGATCCAGGCCTACGCCAGGTCGGTCACCGCGGACTGACCGCGCTCATTCGGACGCGGCGGCCAGCGTGGCGTGGGTGCCGCACCGGTAGCAGGACTCATCCGCGGCCCGAATCGTGGCACCGCAGTTCGCGCACGAGGCGAGCAGGTCGGCCTCGCACTGTGTACAGAAGCGCGCGCCGGCTGGGTAGCGCAGCCCGTCGTTGGGGCAGTACGGAACACCCCGCGGCACGTCGATCGCGCCATCGGGAGCGCGGGGCAGCTGGAGGGCCGGCAGGGTGCTCGATTCAGCCTGCACGCCGACCTGCGAAACCCGCAGGTACCCGATCACGAGCCAGAGCAGGTAGAGCCCGACCATCCCGATGAAGGCATAGGGCAGGAGCGTCGCCGTCAAGCCGCCAAGGCCGGTGGCGATGAAATCGATGACGTCCCGGATGAGCTCCATGGCGCGGCGATTCTAGCATCGGCCCAGCGCGGCGCCGGATCGCGGAGCTGCGCTACACTCCGCCAAATTCGTCGCCCCTCGAGGAAGATGCCCCGACCCCGGATCGACCCTCGTACCCCGCTCACCGAGCTCCACGTCCACCTCGGTGCGGCGGTCACCCCGGCCATCATGTGGGGGATCGCACACGCCCAGGGGATCCGGCTGCCGACCAAGGATTACTGGGCCTTCCGCGACCTCATCACGGTCGGGCGGCGCCGCCGCTCGTTCGACGCATACCTGGACCTCTTTCACTGGACCGAGCTGATCCAGTCGAGCCCGATCGCCGTCGAGCGGAGCGTGTACGAGGTGATCGGCGGGGCCTATCGCAAGAGCAACATCACCCGCATCGAGCTGCGCTTCAACCCGATGAAGCGCAACCGGGGCGGCGAGCAGGACCTCGACCACATCATCGCCGCGGCGGTGCGGGGCATGGACCGCGCGGTCCTCGAGTACCCGCAGGTTCGCGCCGGCCTGATCTTCTGCCTCGACCGCGCCTTCAGCCACGACCTCAACGAGATCATCGCCTCCAAGGCGATCACCTGGCACAGCCGGGGCGTGGTGGCGGTCGACATCGCCGGGCCGGTCGATCCCGCATTTCGCTTCTCGGACTATCGGGACCTCTTCGACGAGTGCCGGCGTGCCGGGCTGGGGGTGACCGTTCATGCGGGCGAGACGGGCGGCCCCGAGGAGGTCCGCGACGCGATCGAAGCGCTCGAGCCGACGCGCATCGGTCATGGCGTCAAGAGCGCCTACGACCCGACGGTGATGGCGATGCTGCGCGAACGCGGGATCGTGCTCGAGGTGTGCCCCTCGTCGAACCTCACCACTCGCGTGGTTCGCAACGTTGCCGAGATGCGCTTCATCCTGCGGTCGCTGATCGATCACGCGGTGCCGTTCACGCTCTCGACCGATGGTCCGGAGATGCTGCGCTCTCACCTGCGCGACGAGCTGGCCCTGCTGCTGCGCACCGAGATGATGACGCTCGACGAGATCAGCGAGGCGATCGAGACCGCCCACAACGCCAGCTTCCTCGATGACGCGCAGCCGCTCGCCGACGGCCCGGCCGGGCACGATTCGGCCGCGGATGGCCTCGCGCCGATCGCCCTCGAGGTCGAGGTCTAGGCTGATAGACTCCCGGCCGTGTCCTCGATCTGGCGCCCGGTCCGGGAGCGGAACCCTGCCCGCAGCTTGATGGTCGTGGTCGCCCATCCGGGCGACGAAGCGTTCGGATTCGGCGGTGCGATCGCCCACGCGGCGTCGTCAGGTGCGTATACCGTCGTCGTCTGCGCGACGCGAGGCGCGTTCGATCGGCGGCTCCTGGATCGAGCGCCGGCCCCGGGCGGTCGCAACCGCTCCTACCAGAAGCCCGTCATCTGGCGGAACCTCGACACCGTGCGAGAGGACGAGCTGCGGCGGTCGGTCGGCCTCCTCGGCGTTCGCGTGCTGCGCATGCTCGACTACGCCGAGGAGGGGCTGACGAAGGTGGACTTCGACGAGCTGGTCGGCCGTATCGTGCAGCCGATCCGCATGCATCGGCCCGAGGTGATCCTGACCTTCGGACCCGATGGCGTGAGTGGCGATCCGGATCACGTGGTCGTCGGGAAGGCCACCCAGGCCGCCTTCGAGCGGGCGGCCGAGCCGCTCGCCTACGAGGACGACCTCGAGGAGGACCAGGTCGCGTGGCGCGCGGCGAAGCTCTACCAGCTGGTGGTCCCGGCGGCTGCCCTCCGTCCCCTCGGGGAGAGGGCCCCCGAAGCCTACGGATCCCCGGATGGCACCGACACGCTGACCCTCGAGCTGGGCGAGCTGGCGCAGGTCAAGCTCGGCGCCATCCGCCGTCATGTGTCGCAGACGGGGTCGGCCGGCCCGTTCCACGACTGGCGACCCGACGTGCGGGACGCATTCCTGGGCACGGAGCACTACCGGCTGGCTGCCTCGAACCTCCCCGTACCGGCGGGAGCGGGCGGTCCGCCCGTCGATTCGGGACTGTGGGACGGGCTCGCCTAGGCGTCAGGTGTCGATCCTCAACATAGGTAGCATCGATCAGCCTCTGGCTCTGTTACCCTCGCGCCACCGCCGACTCCCCTGATGACCGGAAAGGACGATCCCCTGACCACGCTGGACCAGCTCACCGACGAGAACATCATGGCCGCCCTGTCGCAGGTCAAAGACCCCGAGATCGGGAAGGACCTGGTCAGCCTGGGGATGGTCAAGACGATCGAGATCACAGGGTCGACCGTCGACCTCACCGTCGAGCTCACCACGCCTGCCTGCCCGCTGAAGGCGAAGATCGAGTCGGACATCGTTGATGGCCTGTCCGCTCTCGGCGCAACCACGGTGCGGGTCGACTGGGCGAGCAACGTCAAGCGCTCGTTCGGAGGGCCGGCCGCCGACCTGATCCCCGGCGTCAAGAACACCATCGCGGTGGCCTCTGGCAAGGGTGGGGTCGGCAAGACGACCGTGGCGGTCAACCTGGCGGTCAGCCTGGCACGCGACGGGGCGCGGGTGGGCCTGCTCGACGCCGACATCACCGGCCCCAATGTGCCGCTCATGATGGGCAC
>Ga0070705_100002016_pt1 | contig 10389 bp, 7 predicted proteins | sample KBSK5253metaG_FD_65455 | JGI IMG/M metagenome (GOLD analysis project Ga0070705, IMG submission 65455) | Corn, switchgrass and miscanthus rhizosphere microbial communities from Kellogg Biological Station, Michigan, USA - KBS K5-25-3 metaG | ecosystem: Host-associated > Plants > Roots >... | reverse complement strand
GCGCGCGCCGAGCAATTCTTCTTCTCAAAATAGACACGCCGCCGTCGCGCGGCTCAAGACTCGGGGGGCAATCGAGGCAAGACCCCCACACGTAGAAGCGGATTTCGGCGGCACATGGCGGGTATGATCGACATATGCGCTCCGCCGCTCCGAAGGGACGGCTGGTGCCTGCGCTGCTGCTCGTCGTGGCCGCTTCCGTATGGGCGGCAGCGCGCGCGGACGCGCAGCTGACCGTCGGCTTCGAGCCGGTCGCTTCCGGTCTGAGCTCTCCGCTCGGCCTCGTCCACGCCGGTGACGGCTCGGGGCGCCTCTTCATCCTCGAGCAGACCGGGCGCATCAAGATCTACGACGGCGCGCAGGTCCTGCCCACACCGTTCCTCGACGTCAGCGCGCTCGTGTCGTGCTGCGGCGAGCGCGGCCTCCTCGGCCTGGCCTTCCATCCGGACTACCGGACGAACGGCTTCTTCTACGTTCACTACACGAACACCGCCGGCAACACGACGCTCGCGCGGTATCACGTGTCATCCAATCCCAACGTCGCGGACAGCGCGTCGGCGCAGATTCTCCTGAACGTCACGCAGCCCTTCGCCAATCACAACGGCGGGCAGCTCGCATTCGGACCCGACCGGTTCCTCTACATGGGCCTCGGCGACGGCGGCGACGGCGGCGATCCGGGAAACCGCGCGCAGAATCTCGGCCTGCTGCTCGGGAAAATCCTACGAATCGACGTGGACGGCGGATCGCCGTACGCGATCCCGGCGACGAACCCGTTCCGCAACACGACGGGCGCCATGCCCGAGATCTGGGCGTACGGCCTCCGCAACCCCTGGCGCTTCAGCTTCGACCGGCTGACCGGCGACCTGTTCATCGCCGACGTCGGCCAGAGCGCCCGCGAGGAGGTGAACTTCCAGCCGGCAGCGAGCCTGGGCGGTCAGAACTACGGCTGGCGCCGGATGGAAGGCACAGCCTGCTTCAACCCGTCGACCGCATGCAACGACGGGACGCTCACCTTGCCCATCCTCGAGTACGACCATTCGCTCGGCTGCTCGATCACCGGCGGCTATCGCTATCGCGGCCGCCGCTTTCCGCAGTACGCGAGCCGGTTCTTCTACGGCGACTTCTGCTCGGGCCGGATCTGGGCGGCCACGCAGAGCGGCCAGACGTGGTCGAGCACTCAGCTCATGGACACCGCGTTCTCGATCACCTCGTTCGGCGAGGACGAAGCCGGCGAGCTTTACGTCGTGCACTACGGCTCGGGTAGCGATGGCACCGTGCAGCGGCTCGTGGAGACTTCCCAGTCGTTCGCCTTGACGGTTCTCCGCGCCGGCACCGGGACGGTGGCGTCCTCGCCCGCGGGGATCAGCTGTGGGACCTCATGCTCTCAGACGTTCGGCGCGGGAGCGGTTGTGACCCTGACGGCGACGCCGACGGCCGGGAGCGTGTTCACGGGCTGGAGCGGTGGCGGCTGCTCCGGGACTGGCACGTGTGTCGTCACCGTCGCGGCGGCCACCACGGTGACCGCGACCTTCACCGTCCCGACGGTGACGCTCACCGTGACCAGGGCCGGCACCGGCGGCGGCACGCTCACGAGCGCGCCGGGTGGGATCGGGTGCCCCGTGACCTGCGTCGCCAGCTTTGCGCCGGGAACGCGCGTGACCCTGACTCCGCGGGCCGACGCGGGCTCGAGCTTCGACGGCTGGAGCGGTGGCGGCTGCTCCGGGACCGGCGCGTGCGTCGTCACGCTCAACGCCAACACCACCGTCAACGCGACGTTCACGCAGCAGTTCTTCACCTTGACCGTCACGTCGTCCGGACCCGGCAGCGTCACCAGCAGCCCGTCCGGGATCAACTGCGGAGCGACGTGCGTCGCCGGGTATCAGCCGGGTACGACCGTCGTCCTGACGGCGGCGGCGGGCGCGGGCGCGACGTTCTCCGGATGGAGCGGCGCCTGCTCGGGGCTCAGTGCGTCCTGCACCGTGGCGATGACCGCGTTCCGGTCGGTCACCGCGACGTTCACCACGATCTTCGGCGGCTCGTTCACCGACAATCCGCTGGTCGTCAACAGCACGCCCGTGAAGGCGATCCATCTGACCGAGCTGAGGCTCGCGATCGATCGCGCGCGGACCCAGCGCGCCCTGGCGGCGGTCGCCTGGACCGATCCCGTGATCGTTCCGGGGGTCACGCCGGTCAAGGCGGTCCACGTCACGCAGATGAGGACGGCGCTCGCCCAGGCGTATCAGGCGGCAGGGCGCACGGCACCGACCTTCTCCGATCCGTCGCTGACAACCGGGACGACTCCCGTGCGCGCGACGCACATCGCGGAGCTGCGAGCCGCCATCCTCGCGCTCCCCTAGCCGGCCATCAGGATCTCCAGCGGTCTCGCCTGCGGATCGCCGTCGACCGCGGCCGCGACACCACGCTCGGCCGCCCGCGCGGCGATGAACGCGACCGTGGTCGCGACCACGTCCGGGTCTCGCAGGATTCGCCGGTGGCCGAGCCCGTCGGTCATCAGCAACTCGGCGCCCCGCCACGCGCGCGTGATCGCCGCGCCGTGCTGCCAGGGGATCTCCGCGTCGCCGCGATCGTGAACCACGAGAAGCGGCGCTGTCATCGCGGGCGCAAGCTCGACCGCATCGAAGACTGACCAGGGCCGGCCGACACGCTCCTCGATCCCTCGGTGCATCCGCTCTCTCACCGCGCGCGAGAACCCGAACGTCTCGCTGAAGCGGAGTGCCGGGGTCACCAGATCGGCCGCCGGGCCCATCAGCACGACGGCGCCCGCGTCCAGGCCGTCCCAGAGCGCCCGGACCGTGGCGGTCGCTCCGACCGAGTGCGCGACGATCGCCGCGAGCGGACCGCGCGACGCGGCGACGGCGCGAATCGCGCTCGTGATCTCCGGGATCGTCACGGTGCCTTGGTCCGACGCTCCGTGCCCGGGCGCGTCGAACGTCACGACCGAAAAGCCTCGAGCGACGAGCGGATCGACGAGCTCGCCGAGCTGCGCGCCGCGACCGCCCCACCCGTGAACGAGCAGCACGCTCGGTCCTGCGCCCCACACCCATGTCTCGATTCGACGCGCGCCGACCTGCATCGGCCGCGCCCGAGCCGCCGCGAGGAGTGCGATCTCCGCCTGGGGACGCCGCACTCGCGGCGGCGTCGTGAACAGCCGGCCCGCGATGCGCGCCGCGAGCGCCGGAGCGAGCGCGGAGAGCACGCGGTGGCCGGCCTTGACGAGCGGGAGCAGCGGGGACGGCTTGAAGGACCGAACGATCGTGCTTTTCTCCATGTCGAGGTAGTCGTGATCGGTCACGGTGATTCTCCTTTTCGGGTTAGCGCCGCCGGCCGGCGGCGCGGCAGCTCTGCAGCAAGGTCTCGAAGGCGTGGGCGGCCCGCTGACGGGCCTTCGGGTCGCGCATCAGGCGCGAGGCGTGGACGAACGCCAGACCGATTCCCTGGCAGTCGTGCGCGAACTGCTCGCAGTCGAGATCGCCGCGGAAGTGGCCCTCGTTGACCGCGATCCGCGCGGCGCCGGCGAGCGTGTCGATCCAGTCACGAAGATTCTGGACGACGAAGTCTCGGACCGGCCCGGGCCGATCGTCGAGCTCGAAGGAGGCCGCCATGAACGGGCAGCCGCCCGGGAGGCTCGGCGATTGCTCCCAGGCGAGCCAGCGATCGAACAGCGCGCGCACACGGGGCTCGCCACGCGGGACGGTGAGCGCCGGCTTCACGACGCTCTCGACCATGCGCGCGCCCGCCATCTTCAAGATCTCGAGCTGGAGCGCTTCCTTCGAGCGGAAATGGGCGAACAGGCCGCTCTTGGACATCCGCAGATCCTCGGCCAGCCGGCCGATGGTGAGCCCCTCGAAACCGATCCGCGTCGCGAGCCCGAGCGCGTGAGCCAGGATCGCCTCGCGTGTCTGCTCTCCCTTGGACTGGGCCCGGGGCCGGGCCACGCTCTTGCTCGCCGTCGCCATGGTCAACAAAATAGTACGATCGTTCGGATCTGTCAAGGCCCCTCCGGGGCCGTGCGAAGATAGGGCGCCGATGACCCGATACGTCCTCAAGCGGCTCGTGCTGCTGCCGGCGCTGCTCTTCTTCTTCTCGGTGGCCGTGTTCGCAATCGTGCAGGCGCCTCCGGGCGACTTCCTGACGACCTACGTGGCGACCCTCGCATCGTCCGGGAGCTCGATCAGCGCCGAGCAGGTCGAGGCGCTCCGGCGCGAGTACGGCCTGGATCAGCCGATCTGGATCCAGTACCTCAAGTGGATGGAGAACCTGGCGAAGGGCAATCTCGGCCTTTCGCTCGAGTATCAGCGCCCCAACGCCGAGCTCATCGGTGAGCGCCTCGTTCTCACGATGGTCCTGGCGCTGCTCTCGTTCGTCTTCACCTGGGTCGTCGCCATCCCGGCCGGCATCTACTCGGCGATGCACCCGCGCTCGGCCGTCGACTACGTGATGACCGTCATCAACTACGTGGGCGTCGCCACGCCCAACTTCATGCTGGCGCTCGTTCTCATGTGGGGCGCCTTCGCGTACTTCGGCATCTCCGTCACGGGGCTCTTCTCGCCCGACTTCGTGGACGCGCCGTGGAGCGCGGCGCGCGTGCTCGATCTGCTCAAGCACGTGTGGCTTCCCGCGGTCGTGCTGGGCGTGGCCGGGACCGCGCGGCTCGCACGGGTGATGCGCGCGAATCTGCTCGACGAGCTCAACAAGCCTTACGTCACCACCGCGCGCGCGAAGGGGCTGTCCGAGTGGCGCCTGGTGGTCCGCTACCCGGCGCGGCTGGCGCTGAATCCGCTGGTAAGTACGATCGGCTGGTACCTCCCCGCCCTCTTCTCGGGGAGCCTGATCGTGGCGACCGTGATGAACCTCCCCAACATCGGCCCGCTCCTGCTCCGGGCGCTGATCAACCAGGACATGTACCTGGCCGGGAGCATTCTCCTCATCTATTGTTTCCTCACGATCATCGGCACCTTGATCTCGGACGTCCTCCTGGCGTGGCTCGATCCGCGGATCAGGTTCGAAGAGCGATGAGATGAGCGCGCTCGCGCCCGCGGTCCCGGTGACGGCCGAGGAGCGGGTCTCGGTCGCCTCGAGCTGGCGCCTGATCTGGTGGCGATTCAGAAAGCATCGTCTGGCGCTGGCGAGCGCGTTCGTGCTGCTGGCGCTGTACGTCGTCGTGCTCTGTCCCGACTTCTTCAGCACCCAGGATCCCGAGGCCACCGAGGCCCGGCTCGCGTTCATCCCCGTCCAGCGTTTGCACTTCTTCGACGGCCTTCGCCCGAGCCCCTGGGTCCCCGACGTGACCGGCAAGCGCAACCCGACGACGCTCCGCATGGAGTGGCGCGTCGACGAGAGCCGGCGGATTCCGGTCCGCCTCTTCGTCACCGGGTACCCGTATCGTCTTCTCGGCATCATTCCGGCGCGCACGCATCTCCTCGGCACGGCCGCTGCCGACGGGCGCGAACGGCTCTATCTCCTGGGCACCGACCGTCTCGGGCGCGATCAGTGGTCGCGCCTCGTGCACGGCACGCGGACGTCGATGACGATCGGCCTCACCGCCGTCACGTTCTCGGTCGTCCTCGGTGTGCTGCTCGGCGGGATCTCCGGGTACTACGGCGGTGTCGCGGACGCCATCATCCAGCGTTTGATCGAGCTCCTGCAGTCCTTGCCGACCATCCCGATCTGGCTGGCGCTCACCGCGGCGCTGCCGCGTGACTGGTCGCCCCAGCAAGTCTTCTTCGCGATCACGGTGATCCTCTCGCTGGTGGGTTGGACGACGCTCGGACGCGAGGTCCGCGGCCGGTTCCTGGCGCTCCGCGAAGAAGACTTCGTGCTGGCGGCCGATCTGGCGGGGGCCAGTCAGGGTCGCATCATCTTCCGTCACATGGTCCCGACGTTCCTGTCGCACATCATCGCGACCAGCACGCTCGCGGTGCCGGCGATGATCATCAACGAGACGTCCCTGTCCTTCCTCGGCCTCGGCATCCGGCCGCCCGCGATCAGCTGGGGCGTGCTCCTGCAGGAGGCGCAGAACATCCAGACGGTGGCGCTGGCGCCCTGGCTCCTCGTCCCCGGCGCCGTCGTCATCCTGTCGGTCCTCGCCTTCAACCTGGTCGGCGACGGACTCCGGGACGCCGCCGACCCGTACAGCCAGTGACGACGCCGGTCCTCGAGGTCAAGGACCTCCGCGTCCACTTCTTCCTCGACGAAGGGCTCGTGCGCGCGGTCGACGGCGTGAGCTTCGAGGTCCAGCCCGGCCAGGTCGTCGGTATCGTCGGCGAGAGCGGCTGCGGCAAGAGCGTGACGATGAAGGCGATCTTACAGATCGTCGAGCCGCCCGGCCGGATCGTCGGGGGCCAAATCCTCTTCCACAAGAATTCGGGCGCTCCCGTCGACCTGACGCAGCTCTCGCCGAAGAGCGCCGAGCTTCGCGCGATCCGGGGCGCCGAGATCGCGCTGATCCCGCAGGAGCCGATGGCCGCGTTCAGTCCGGTCCATTCGGTGGGCGCGCAGGTCATCGAGGCGCTCAAACTTCATGAGCGTCAGTGGCGGCCCAGCGGCCCGCCGCTCTCGCGGACCGAGGCGCGCTCGATGACGGTCGATCTCTTCCGCAGCGTGGGCATCTCGATGCCGGAGGAGCGGGTGGACGCCTATTCGTGGCAGCTCTCGGGCGGGCTGCGCCAGCGCGCCATGATCGCCATGGCGCTGTCGTGCCGGCCGCGGCTCCTGATCGCCGACGAGCCGACGACGGCGATCGACGTGACCACGCAGGCGCAGATCCTCAATCTCCTCCGCGATCTGCAGCGCCGGCACGGCACGGCGATCGTCTTCATCACGCACGACCTCGGCGTGATCGCGCAGATGGCGCGCTACGTGGTCGTGATGTACCTCGGGCGCGTCGTGGAGCAGGGCGCGGTCGAGCAGATCTTCCACGAGCCGAAGCATCCTTACACGCGGGCGCTGCTGAAATCGATTCCCAGCGTGACCGTCGCGCCCCGGACGCTCCTGCCGACGATCGCCGGCTCGATCCCGCATCCCCTCGGGCGCCCGCGCGGTTGTCCGTTTCATCCGCGCTGCCCCGACGCCATCCCCGGCCTCTGCGCCGAGCGGGTGCCGGCGCTGCGCCCGGTCGGGCCGACGCAGCTTGCGAGCTGCTTCCTGTACAACCGGGACGAGGCGGTCGAGCCGTGAGCGCGACCTCGTGGCTCCTGGACGTGCGCCATCTGCGGAAGTCGTTCCCGATCCGCCGGGGATGGAATCGCAAGGTCGTCGGCGCCGTCGCCGCGGTCGACGACGTGAGCTTCACGATCCGCGAGGGCGAGACCCTGGGTCTCGTCGGCGAGTCGGGCTGCGGGAAGACGACGACCGCGCGCTGCATCCTCCGCGCGATGTCGCCCACGAGCGGCGAGATCCTGTTCCGCGCGGCCGACGGCCGGGTGGTCGATCTGGCGCCGCTCTCCCGCGCGGAGCTTCGCCCGCTGCGTCCACAAATCCAGATGGTCTTCCAGGACCCGTTCGGCTCCTTGAATCCGCGGATGACGATCTTCGACAACGTCGGCGAGCCGCTCCTGGTCAACGGCCTTCGCGACCGACGGGCGCGGCTCGATCGCGTCGCGGACCTGCTCGAGCTGACCGGGCTTCGCCCGGAGCACATGCACCGCTTTCCGCACGCGTTCTCGGGCGGGCAGCGCCAGCGCATCGGCATCGCTCGCGCGCTCGCGACCGAGCCGCGCCTCGTGGTGGCCGACGAGCCGGTGTCCGCGCTGGACGTCTCGGTGCAGGCGCAGGTACTGAACCTCCTCCTCGAGCTTCAGACCCGCCTGCACCTGACCTTGCTCTTCGTGGCCCACGATCTTTCCGTGGTGAAGCACATCAGCGATCGAGTCGCGGTGATGTACGTCGGACAGCTCGTCGAGCTCGCGACCGCCGAGGAGATCTTCCGGCATCCGCGTCATCCGTACACCGCCGCGCTGATGCGGGCCGTGCCCGTCCCGGATCCACACGCGCCCAGCGGCGACGTCGCCCTCTCCGGCGAGGTGGCGAACCCCGCCAATCCGCCGCCCGGCTGCTACTTCCACCCGCGCTGTCCCTTTGCGCTCGACGTGTGTCGGACCGAGACGCCACTCATTCGGGAAATTCAGGCCGGCCATCTCGTACGTTGCCATCGGGCCGACGAGCTCGTCCTCACCGGCGTCGGTGGCTAGCGCGCCCGTCTACAGGTAGCCGCGCCGCTCCGGCGAGATCGCGGTTCCGAAGGTGAAGAAGGCGGAGCTCAACGCGAGCCCGGCGGCGGCCAGGGCGAAGGCGAGCACGTAGGTGCCCGTCGCATCGTAGATGAAGCCGGCCGCAGTGGGTCCCAGGGCCGCGCCGCAGCGCCAGCCGAGGCTCAGCACGCCCATGACCGCGCCGATGGCACGGACACCGAAGGTCTCGACGGCGCCCTTCACGAGTGTCGTGTCGCTGCCCGCGGCGGACAGTCCGAGCCAGAACAGAAGGAAGTTGAGAATCGACAACGACGGCCCGGCGATGACCGCGAGCAGGGTCGTGACCTGGATCGTCAGGCAGAACCAGAACATCGGCTTCGTGCCGATTCGATCGGCGGCCATGCCGATGAGAATCCGGCCGACGATGGTGCCGGTGCCCAGGATCGTGAGGGCCAGCGCCGCGCGCTCGAGCGTGACCCCTCGATCCTTCACGTACGACACCAGGTGGATGGACATCATCATCTGATTGAATCCGAGCAGCATCCACGCCATCACGAGGAGCCACAGCCGACGATCGGCCAGCGCTTCGCGGATGGTGGAGCCGCCCGACGCGACGGACCGATCGGTCGCGGCTCCGGTCGCGGCCGGGGGAAAGCGTGTGAACAGGCTCCCCGGAATGGCGAGGATCCAGACGAGGGCGCCGAGCACGAGGTACGTGGTCCGCCAGCCGAACCGCTCGATCAAGAACGCGGACAAGCGCGGGCCGGTGACGAAGGCCAGATTGAGGCCGGCCAGCAGGATGCCGAGCGCCAGACCCCGTCGGTCCACGAACCAGCGCGACACGGTCGTGGTGGGGACCAGGTAGACCGACGACATCGCGACGCCGAGCAGCACGCCGAGCACGGTGTAGAGGTGCCAGAGCGCGTCGATCCGCGACGCGAGCGCGAAGAGCGCGCCCACGAAGATCGCGCTCACCGCCAGGATCAGGCGCGGGCCGTAACGATCGCTGGCGGCGCCGATGAAGAACGCGATGAGGCCGCCGACGATCAGGTTCAGCGCCGGCGCCACCGAAATCGCCCCGCGACTCCAGCCGAACTCGCTCGCCAATACCGGAAGAAACACGCCAAACCCGGCGTGTGAGTTCCAGACGCCGAACATCACGAGCGAGCAGGCACCGACTACCACCCAGCCTTGCCGACGGCGGACGTCGGACATGTGGACGCGATGATACCCGCGCGACGGCGCGAAACCTACCAATGGCGCAGACCGGCCAGCAGTCTGTCGTCGACGCGAAGCCGTTCCGGAAAGCGTGCGCGTGGTTTTTCAATCGTTTGGCCTTCGACGCGCCGTGGCATCTCCGTTGCTCTTCCTCATGCCCAATGACTCCGCTTGCCGCTCGTTCCGAAATCGAGTCCCCTCACCTCGTCGCACTCAACGGCGGCGCCATGGCGATCCGCAACGGCGCCCCGCGCCGTCATGTGGTGGTGCTGCGGCTCGGCGACCTGCTCGTCTCCGAAGGGCTCGCGACCCACGCCGAGGTGCAGAAGGCGCTGCGCCTGCAGAGCCAGTCGAAGACGTACATGCCGCTCGGCCACATCCTCGTCGCCCAGAAGGTCGTCACGCGAAGCCAGCTGCTCTCGGTCCTCGACCGCCATCGCCGGCGCTCCAAGCTCGGCGAGCTGCTGGTCAAGTCGAAGGCGATCACGGCGGGCCAGCTCGAGACGGCACTCGCCGAGCAGCGGCGTTGGAAGCAGACGCTCGGCGAGGTGGTCGTCCGACTCAACTTCGTGACCGAGGAGCAGATGCGGCGGGCGCTCTGCCAGCAGCTCCACATCAACTACTTCGATCTCGACACGATCGTGCCCGACCGCTCGTTGCGGGGCCTCATCAATCCGCGCTTCGCCAAGAAGCGCCTCGTCGTCCCGATCGCACGGGTGGGCCAGACCCTGGTCGTGGCGATGGACGACCCGACGCAGACGCCGGTCGTCGACGACCTCCAGGCGAGCACCGGTCTCGACATCGAGGTCATCACGTCGACGACGACTAGCATCCGCCGGGCTCTCGAGCAGATGTATCCCGCCCTGGAGACGCCGAATACTCCGGCGCCAGCGACCGCCCCGGTCGCCTATCAGGTCCCCACGATCGTCGGCGAGCCCAACATCCTGAGCTTCGAGGAGATCGA
>Ga0070705_100002011_pt1 | contig 10394 bp, 12 predicted proteins | sample KBSK5253metaG_FD_65455 | JGI IMG/M metagenome (GOLD analysis project Ga0070705, IMG submission 65455) | Corn, switchgrass and miscanthus rhizosphere microbial communities from Kellogg Biological Station, Michigan, USA - KBS K5-25-3 metaG | ecosystem: Host-associated > Plants > Roots >... | reverse complement strand
ATGTTCACCGGCGTGATCTATCTTTACGAAGAGCTCAACGCGCCGTTCTCTGGAGCGATGATGCAGCGGTCCGTCTGGCAGACGCTCGATGGATTCGACGAGCGGTTTCGGGTGTTCGGGCATGACCACGATTTCCAGACGCGAATGAACCAGGACACCGGACAGGTCGCCGCGTCCGTCCGCTCTTGCCCGATCTATTCCAAGGCCGGATCCGCTTCGATGGAATCCCTCCTAAGGGTGTACGCGGATCTCGGGGAGGAGTACGCCCATCTTTCTTCCGCGAGGGAGACCGTGATGAAGGATGGCCCCTGGCACAAGCTCACCAAGGACGCCAAGGCCCTGATTCGGAAGGATCCGAAATATTCAACCCTCCCGATGTCGCGGTACGCCATGAAGCTTCTCCAGCGAAAGCAAGGTTCGGATGCCTAATCAGTGGTCGGTGGTCGTCCCATCGGACTCGGAGGCAAGTCTTTCTCCGAGCGTTGAGTCCGTTCTGAAGGCGCATCCCGGAATGGATTCCAAACGGATCTATGCCGTGAGCAAGACACTCAAGGCATCCGGTGTCTGCCGGGAAAATCTCAAGAATATCTCGTTCGTGAACGACCAGAGCAACTTTTGCTATGCGCGTCGGGTGAACCTCGGGATCAAGGCGTGCGCACCGAATGATGTCGTCCTGATGGGGGACGACGTGGAGCTTATGACCTCTTTCGGCTTCGATCTTCTTTCTGAAGAGGCCCCTCTTCGCCTGCTGGCGGCCTCGGTAGACGGTCGGGTCGGCCCATGGTGGCAGAAGGCCGGAGAAAATCACGCGGAAGTTCCCTTCGTGTCCTTCACCTGCCTCTACATCCCGCGGATGGTTCTTGAAGCCGTGGGACCGCTCGAGGAGGGGTTCCCGGGATACGGATACGAGGACACCGACTACTGCCTTCGCGCCAGGAGAGCCGGATTCTCCTGCGGAGTGTCGGGGCGCGTTCTGATCGAGCATAGCGTCAAGATCAAGTCGGCGTTCGTGTCGACGTTTCCTCAGAACTTGGTCGAGATGGAAGCGGCGGCGCGGGAAGCTTTCGCGGCGAAATACCGCCGGCGTCTGCTCTAGAGCAAGGAGAGATCGATGCGTCTTGCCGTGGTCGGATGGGCCGGAGACTCCGGGGTCGGTCGCGAGCTGATCGATGCGGTCCGAAACCTTCCCGTGTCCTGCGCGTTCATTCTCGAGAATCCGAGTAAGCCCACGCGCAAAGATCTGCTTCTCGGGACGCCGTCCTATTTTGCGAATCCCGCGAACCTGGACAAGCAGATGGAACTCTTCATCGAGTGCCATCGTCCCGACACGATCCTCACCTGGGAGGTTCCGGGGGCGTGGAGCTTTCCGGCGATCTGGGCCCGGAAGGACGTCAAGTGGGTTCACATGTCCCACTGGGACTGGTTCTCGACCGCCCCGGAGCACATGAAGGTGTGGAAGACGGCGCGCCTCCTCTGCCCGAACAATCTCTGTCAGCAGGAACTTAAGGCGATCGGGCTCAGCGCGACGCTGATTCCGGTTCCCGTCGACACGAACCGTCTCCTTTTCAAGGAGAGGAAGAAGGCCGATCTTTTCATTTCGGTGTACGGATACGGTGGCCCCAAGGATCGCAGATCCATCCCCGAGATCCTTGAGGCGTGGAAGAAGATGGCGGGTGCGGCGCCGAAGCTCGTCATCCGGGCCCAGAAGCCGGTCGAGGAGATCAAGGGGCAGCTTCCGCCGGCTGGGATCTCGGTCGACCTCGGGAACATGCCGGAGCCCGCGGACCTCTACAAGGTCGGCGACATCGCCCTGCAGCCTTCCCGGTATGAAGGCGTCGGGGTCTCCCTCGTCGAAGCGCAGGCGTGCGGGATGCCGGTGATCGCGCTCAACGCGGAACCCATGAAGGACATCGTTTGCGGCCCGCTGGTCACGGTGGAGAAGACGGTCAAGATTCCCATCATGGGGAAGTCGCTCACCTCGAGCATCCCCTCCGTGAAGAGCATGGTCGACGTCATCAACTCCCTGAAGGGGAAGGACATCTCGGACCTCTCCAAGAGGGCCCGGGCCTGGGCGGAGGAACGCTTCTCCTGGACGATGCTCAAGGATCGCTGGATCGAAACTCTCTCGAGAAAGTAAGCCCGTGACGAATCCATCGATCGACGTCGTGATGGTCGCCTACCGTTCAGAGGCAGACCTTCCCCATGTGATGGACGGCCTCAAGACCATGAGCGCCATCCCTCAGACGCTTCATTTCCACGACAACGTGGGGAATACGAAGACCCTCACGATCGCGTGGAACGAGCTCGCCTCGAGGGGGACCGCCGAGTACATCGTGTTCCTGAACACGGACATCCGGCTCTCTCCTGGATGGGACGAGCGCCTGGTCGCCGGGATCGAGCGCCATGCCGACGCCGGCGCGGTGATGCCCAGGCCGGTCGGTCATGACTGGAAAAAGCTGATCGACCCAAGCCAGCAGCCGTTTCCGGATTCCAACACCGCCCCCGCCCCGACGCGGGAGGCGATGGAGAAGCTGGCCGCCGACTGGAAGGATCTCGAGAACGACTATAGCTTCGGCGGAGGCTGCAACGCGGCCTTCTACGCCGTCATGATTCGTCGGTCGATCTGGGAGGCGCTCAAGGGGTTCGACGAGCGTTTCCGGTTCTACGGGCAGGATCACGACTTCCAGCGCCGCCTCGTCAGCCGCTTCGGAAAGTATGCCATGATCATCGCCTCCGCCCCGGTGTGGCATCGCTGCGGCGGTTCGGTCATGAAGGCCTCCGAGAAGGGCGAAGTGGATTTCGGCGGTGAGATGCGCCATTGTGGAGCGATCTCGGAAGCTCTCAAGTCTGGATCGCTCCTGGAATGGGATATTCTGAGCGATCAGGATCGTCAGAGGATCCATTCGAACCCGAAGTATAATCGGATGCCGACTCACTAGTCCTGGGAGGAATTCGTGGAACTGATCGCCGTTATCAACGAAGTCCATAGCGTGGCTATTCGCATCCAGGCCTGGATGCTGAAGAGCTTGGGCTACAAGGTGTATGTGGCCGACGGATCGTTCCATGGGGTGGTCGAGAACTACCACAACAGCAACCAGAAGCTGCCGGAGCTCTCCGGGCAGATGTCGATCAAGAGTATGCCCCAGCATGCGCTTTTCCTCGACACTCACCCGAAGAGCATCGAGCGCCTCCGCGCGCGTGGCTTCAACGGACCGATCATCCTAGTCTGGCAGATGCCGGTTGGCCCGGACTGGATCAAGCAGAATTTCAAGCCGATCGGGAAGGTCGGCTCCCTCGCCTGGGCCGAGGCGGTCGGCCGCGGCATCCGGGAGATGAACGTCTGTCCATCCGAGTTCTTCTGGCCTCCGTACTATGGCCCCCTCGATCAGAGCCAGAGAACCCAGATCGGTAGCTATCTGATCACAGCCGTCGAGAATGCCGAAGGATGGAGCAACGTGCCCGTCCTCACGCAGCTGCGGGACCATCCGGAATCGAAGCTGGAGCTCTACGGCGGAGGCCCTCCGAACTGGTCGAAGAAGCTTCCTCAGAAGGAGTTTTTCGCCCGTCTCCGCGCGTCGCTGGCGATGTACCACCTGAAGCCATTCGACACCCCCGGCCTCGCGGTCATGGAGGCGGCTCTTCAGGGGGTTCCGATCATCTTCCCGCCGGACTGGATCCGCTGCACCGAGACGTCCTTCTTCAAGGACGGAGAGAACTGCCTCGTGGTCGACACGAAGCAGGACAAAGTCCTCGAGGCCGTCCGGAAGCTGAAGGACCCGGCATACAATCTCAAGATCGGCGCGGCGGGGCGGGCTACGGTGAGCCAGGCCTGCGACTGGGCCGTCAATTCCGTGAAGTTCGGGAATCTGATCGAGGCGGTTCGGAGGAGCTGATGGATATTCAGGGAGTCTCTCGTATTGCGGAGTTGGTGCAGAGCGTCGCTCCGGACGGACGTCCGGAATGGCTGGAGCGGATGCGCGACACGGATCCGCATCTGGCGCTCTACTACCGGTTCCTCTACGAGCTTTCGAGGGCGCTCAAGCCGAAGTGGGTCCTTGAGACGGGGACCCGCCTGGGCATGTCGGCCGCGCAGCTCGCGATGGGGTGTCCCTCGGCGAAGGTCATCACGCTCGACATCGACCCGCATTCCAAGAACCGGTTCGTGGACGATCCGAACCTGAGAACCCTCTCCAACGTCATCGCAATCACGGCAGACTCCCGGAAAGCACAGGCGCTCTTTCCGGCGGAGTGCAAGCAGCTCGATCTGATCTATCTCGACTCGGATCACACCTACGACGTCGTGTCTCCGGAGTTCAAGATCTACCGGGAGATGCTCGCGCCCGGCGGCGTCATGGTCTTCGATGACATCACTCTCAATCCCGAGATGAGGAGATTCTGGGCGGAAGTTCCAAGTCCGAAGGTCGAGCTCAACTTCCTTCACCGTCTTTGCGGAGCCGGCTTCGGGGCCCACGTAAAGGTCTGAGATGAAGGTTGCGGTCATCTCCAATGGTAGCCCGGACTACCTGATCGACATCGTCGCCGACGGTCTGATCAGGCTGCTCGGTCGCGATCGCGTCCATCTTCGGTTCAATCAGACATCCACAGCCGATCCCTATAGAAGTCAGCTCCTCAACGGGTTCGGTGGCCAGAACAAGATCGACTTTCTCGAGGCCAATCTTCTGGTCGCCTCCGTCCGCACGAATCCATCGGATATCGCAGCGTGGGTCAGGGAGACGAACGGAGGCAGGGTCGCGATCGCGGACGGCGAGGACGACCCGGTCATTCGGACGCCCCATTACAACGTCTCCTCGATCTACTACAAGAGGGAGTTCCTTCCGAACGCCGGATACCCTGGACGCGTCCGGCCTCTCCCCTTCGCCGCGATCCCAGAGGAAAGGCCAGTGGTCGCAGCTCGGGACATCCCCGTGTCGTTCTCGGTGGGGATCACGTCCCCGATCCGAATCGAGATTCAGAGCACCCTCAGGGCGATGGGGGTGAAGGCTGAGATGGATCTTAGGGTGAAGAAAGAATACAACGCCGTCCTCTGCCGGTCCTTGATTGGAATCTCAGCGCGCGGCGCCGGGTGGGATACCTATCGGTATTGGGAGACCGCCTACTTCGGCTGCGCCCTCTTCTCCCAGCGCATGGCGATCGCCATCCCCGGAAACTTCGCAGACGGGACAGAGGCCATATTTTTCGACGGCATGGACGACTTCAAGAAGAAGTTGGAGTGGCTTCTTGCGGATCCCGCCAAGGCCGCGGCGATTGGAAAGGCTTCACAGGCCGCATGCATGGAGAGGCACCTCTCGATTCATCGCGCGAAGACAGTTCTTGAAAGCGTTCTGTGATCCGCTTCGATCAGCTGGATCGCTGGTACACCGACCTGGCTCCGCAAGAGCAGGCGGCGATCCATCGTCTGAGGGAGCGAAGAGCTCCAACTCCGGCCCCCAGAATCGTTCCGCTGGACCATGGGTCGACCATGGAAGAGCAGCTCGTGGCGGCACGGAGAAAGTTCCTCTCGATGAGGGAGCCATTCTCTTTCATGAGGATCGGCGATTTCGAGCTCGGTCTCTTGGGGGCGCTCTACTTTCCGTTCGGAAATGCCTCCAACTGCCTTTCGACCATGATGACCCGCGCTGGGTACGCTGCCCAGGAGGCCCTGTCCCTTCGGCGGCATCTGATCGAAGCCGTTCGGTTCAGTCCTATGATCGGAGTTCTCGAGAACTGGGAAACCCAGCGCATCGAGACTGCCGCCCTCATGGCGATGCTCGATTGCTCAATTCCATGCTCGCGCGCCGTGGAGGTTCACCTTCCCTATTCGATGCTCGTGGACGGGACGCTATTCTCCTGGCTTGCTGGCCGGCGCGTTCTTCTGGTCGGGAATCTTGCCCCTAAGCTTTTCGAGGTGTGGAAAAAGCCGCAATTCCACCGAGCCTACGAACGCTTCGGTCCCTCGAGCAAGGTCCAGGTTGTGGATTTTATTTCCACAAGCTCCAGGGAAGATGGCGGAGCATGGAAGGATTTCGAGGGGGCCCTTAAATCCGCCAGGGAGAAGGACTATGATGTAGTCCTGATTGCCTCTGGAACGATGGCGAAGCCCCTTGCCTATCGGATCTGGAGGTCGGGGCGCACGGCGATCGACGTGGGGTTCGTGTTCGACGCCCTCCTTCGCGAAAGAGAAGATGCCCGCATGCTTCGTCCCATCCTAAGGGAAGCTTCATTTCCGGACGTGAGTTGGTGATCGAATGAGAATCCTGATTGCGGGAGTCGACGGCTACCTCGGTTGGCCGCTGGCGCTCCGCCTGACCGCGCATGGACACGTCGTCGGCGGAATCGATGCAGGATTCCGCCGTGGCTGGGTGACGGAGATGCACTCCCATTCGGCGATCCCGATTGCCGAGGTTGGCGCGCGTCTTCACGCGCTACAGGGGCTGACCGGTCGCCCCGTGCCGTTCTGGTGGGGAGATCTGTGTGACTATGCTGTTGCCAGACTTGCCGTCAAGTCGTTCAGGCCAGATGCGATCGTCCACCTGGCCGAGATGCCCTCTGCAGCGTACAGCATGATCGACGTCGACCACTGCGTCTACACCCAGAGGAACAACGTCATCGGGACCTTGAATCTCCTGCATGCGATCCGGGACGAGGCACCTGACGCTCACCTTGTCAAGCTGGGGACCATGGGAGAGTACGGAACTCCGAACATCGACATCCCGGAAGGATTTTTCGAGATCGAGTACCGCGGGAGAAAGGATCGCCTTCCGTTCCCGCGCCAGGCGGGCAGCTGGTATCACCAGTCCAAGGTCCACGATTCGAACAACATCATGATGGCCTGTAAGATCTGGGGGATCAGGTCGACCGATATCATGCAGGGGGTCGTCTACGGCACTCGCGACGGGACTCCCGCGGCCGACGAGCGTTTTCGGACGAGATTCGATTTTGACCAGTGCTTTGGGACGGCGATCAACCGGTTCTGTGCCCAGGCCGTCGCTGGCATCCCGCTCACCCCGTTCGGGGCCGGGCACCAGCGCCGTGGGTTCCTTCCGCTCAAGGATTCGATGAAGTGCCTGGAGCTCGTTCTCGACCATCCGCCGGCGCGCGGAGAGTACAGGGTCATCAACCAGTTCGAGGAGACCTACGAGATCCTTGAGCTCGCCGAAAAGGTTCGGGAGGCGGCGAGGGAGTTCAAGTTGGACGCGGCGGTCTCTTGCGTCAAGAATCCGAGAATCGAATCCGAGTCCCACCACTACAATCCGGACCGCCAGCGCCTCCTTGAGTGGGGATATCGCCCAACGAAAGACATGGCCTCCGAGCTTCATGGAATGCTCGAGGATCTCCTTCCGTACAAGGACAGGATCCTCGAGAAGGCGAAAGTTCTCGACCCAAGCATCCGGTGGGATGGCCGGAAGCCGGAGTCTCCGGCGTGAGCGTGAGGGTCGTCTATCGCGGGGCGTTCGGCAACAACCTGTTCCAGTACATCTGCGCCCGGCTCTTTGCAGAGGAGAATGATCTTCGTCTGGTGACGCCATGGAAAGCGGTACTGAATAGCGGTCAGCCGTTCGATTTCGAGAGCGTCGTGTACATGCTCCCCCAGCAGGGAGGGGAGGTTTGCGAAGGCAGGGAAACCGCCCTCAGCGATGGGTGGCCGGTGCTCGATAAGAAATGGCCAAAGGGCCGCTACGGTCTCGACGGATATTTCCAGGAGGCCAAGTGGTACTGGGACCGTCGCGACAGGATCCTGTCGTTCGCCAGCGTGAAACCCGTTGCGACCAGGCCGCGCGGAGAGATCCTTGCCAGCGTTCGGCTCGGGGACTACTTTGGAATCAAGAAGGTCATCCATCCAAGCTGGTACCACGGGATCCTGTCCCGTCTCAAGTTCGACAAGCTCTACATGGTGACCGATTGCCCGACCTACCCGTACTTCGATGAATTCAAGAGCAGATACGGAGCCATTGTCGTTCATGGGGATGCTGCGAGTGACTTCAATCTTGGGCGGGAATTCGATACGATCATCTGCTCGAACAGCACGTTCAGCTGGTGGTCGATGTTCTTCGGAAATGCGTCAAAGGTGTACACGTTCAAAAGGTGGGCGGAGGATCCCCGGTCGAATCTGACCATCTTTCCGGGGTCGGAGGCGGTCGACGGAAAGTTCCTCCATGAGTTGCAAAGCCCCTAAAGATGTGTATACTAGGTATATGGCGTATACGCCGAGGAGGTGGTCAATGAAGCTTTTCGGAATGGTCCTGACCCTGACCCTCATGTGCATGTCGGCCGGCGCCGACGAGATCACGCTGAAGGATGGGAAGCAGATCTCCTTTCGGGTGATCAAGGACGGTGGCGACTCCATCGAGGTCCAGACCGTCGATAACCAGACCATCAAGCTCAAGAAGGACGACGTCAAGGAGATCAAGCTGGTCACGCCAAAGGGCCCGCTGACCGGCGCGACGTTCGTCGGCGACGACACGAAAGCGGCGGATCGTCCGGTCAATCTCCTCGCGGCGGTCGACCCTAAGAAGAACGGGATCACGGGAGAGTGGCGGAATTCGTCGGGAGTCCTGGTCGGAAGCGGAATCGGCACAATCGAGATTCCGTACATCCCCGCGACCGCCTCTTATGACGTCGAGCTTTCGTTCGAACGGAAGGATGGAGACGACGAGATCGTGATCGGCCTCGTCGCCTCTGGAAAGCCGTTCTCCGTCACGTTCGACTGGGGCAGCGGCCAATGCACCGGCCTGACGGTCATCGGCGGGGGACGCGTCTACGAAAACGAAACCAAGGTGGCCGGAAAGCAGCTGCCCTGCCGGAAACCCGTCACGGTGAAATGCGCTGTCCGAGAAGGTCGCGTCGTCATCATGGTTGACGGGAAGGCGATCATCGACTGGAAGGGAGACATGAAGCAGCTCTCGCATCCGGGCCGCACCAAGGAGCAGAATCTGTTCTTCAGCGTTCGCAACACCACGGTGGCCCTGTCGAGGTACGTCTTCACGGCCAGGCAGTAGAGGTCTGGCCATTTCGGATTGCTGGGGGAAACCATGATCCTGGATCAAAGGCTGTCGCAGGAGATCTACGGCAGCGCCAGTCCGGACTGCTGGAACAAGGAGTGGCGTCAGGTCGGAAGGTTCGGCGGCGGCATGGCGATCGAACTCGAGGTCGGCGAGTTTCTGAACTCTCTCGTTCGGATGACGAAGCCGGCGGTCGTGGTCGAGACGGGAACTCACAAGGGTTTCTCGACCCTCATGATCTCCCAGGCGCTTAAGGCGAACGGCAAGGGTCACCTGTACACCTTTGACCTCACCGACTATGGCGTCATGAAGGAGTGCGAGCAGTTCGGCGTGGCCAGTCTCGTGACCTTCGCCAAGGGAGACTCCGCGGCGGGCATCTCCAAGCTCTCTCCCACGGTGAAGAACATCGACTTCCTGTGGCTGGACGCCGACCATTCCACGGAGGCCGTGATCAAGGAGCTCAACGCGGCCCTTCCCATGCTCAGGAAGGGCACTCTGGTGGCCTTCCACGACATCATCACCGACCCGCGCGAGGCCAAGGCCATTGCGGAGATCCGGGCCCGATTCCCGGCATGGGAATACCTCAACTTCATCACCGCGCGCGGATTCGCCCTAATGCGGGTTCAGTGAGCTGGGGCGATGCACGACTCCGTCCTCGCCTTTCTGAAAGAGAACGTCACCGACCTGGAGGTGCGCGGCAAGCGCGTCGCTGAGGTCGGATCCCAGGATGTAAACGGCTCCCCTCGGCCAATCTTCATGGCCTTCAAGCCCCTCGAGTATGTCGGCATGGATTCCGCCCAGGGCCCCGGCGTGGATCTGATCGTGAAGGCCGACGTCCTCTGTGAGGTCTTTGGGTGGGAGACGTTCGACATCGTTCTCTCCACGGAAATGATGGAGCACGTCGTGGATTGGAGGCTCATCATCCAGCAGATGAAGGGCCTGGTCAAGCCGGGTGGCCTCCTGATCATCACGACCAGGTCCCCGGGATTTCCGTACCATCCCTACCCTATCGACATGTGGCGCTACACGCTGGAGGACGCCAAGAGGATCTTCGCCGACATGGAGATCTTGGCGCTGAAAAGCGACCCCCAAGCGCCGGGAATATTCGTGAAGGCAAGGAAGCCGGAAGCGTTCCAGCCATGCGATCTGAATGTCATCGAGCTGCAGCCGGCTCCAAAGCCGGAATGAAATGCGCCCCATAGGACTGCTCTACGACAGCCACACGCCGAACTTCGGCGATCGCGCCATCGGCATTTCTCTCTCGAACGCTCTGGCCGACGCGAGGATCGTGTTCGAGTTCGTCAGGGATGCCTCCAACATAGAAGGAAGGTTCTCGGCTCTGGTGGTTGGCGGAGGGCACTGCTTTCGCGCGCCGGGCGATTGGTTCTACGATCG
>Ga0070705_100002007_pt1 | contig 10412 bp, 8 predicted proteins | sample KBSK5253metaG_FD_65455 | JGI IMG/M metagenome (GOLD analysis project Ga0070705, IMG submission 65455) | Corn, switchgrass and miscanthus rhizosphere microbial communities from Kellogg Biological Station, Michigan, USA - KBS K5-25-3 metaG | ecosystem: Host-associated > Plants > Roots >... | reverse complement strand
TTTCGTTTCTCGGTGAAGGCCTCACAAGGAATCACACATTTCAGACGACTCAAAGACGCCGGCGATGCAACCCGCTTGATGCTGGAGAGTGTTTCAGCGCTCGAAGATCGTTTAGGCGCCGTGATTTTCCGTATGCCGGAGAACCTGGAGAAGGACGTCAAACGCCTCGAGACGTTCTTGAAAGATCTCCCGTCCGCCACACCCGCAGTCTTTGATTTTCGACATCCGACGTGGTTTGACGACGAGGTGTTCGCGTTGCTTCGCAGCTACAAGCGCGTGCTTTGTATTTCAGACATGGAGGAGCTACCAGTCAGTAGTCAGATGGTCAAGACTGCTGACTGGGGTTACGTACGTCTGAGGCGTGTCCGCTACACAGAGCCACAGCTCAAGGAATGGATCAGTCGAATAAAAGCTCAGAATTGGAAGCACACATTCGTATTCTTCAAGCATGAAGACGAAGGGACTGGTCCAAAACTCGCAGCGCAGTTCGTAGCTCTCTCCATGAAGGAGAGCCACAAAAAGGCACAGAAGGACCACAAATCACATTGAAAGTTTTGTGTTCCTTTGTGCCTTTTTGTGGCTAAAAGTTACCGCCGCATTCCGGGTGTCCACAATCGCAATCGAGTTCGATCGTGTCGCCGGTACCCTCACACGACGCGCTACAGTATTTGCCACCAGGTTGCGGTGGGCAAGTACACGAGGGATTTTTACACTTGTTCTCGTCAGCCATGACGTCCTCCCTAAAATTGCCAAATTGTAATGGGGACACCTAGATTAGCAACTAAACCAGTTCTCTCGCAATCGCCGCAGCAACGCGAGCGTTGTTCTCGAGCAGGGCGATGTTGGCTTTGAGCGTTGCGCCGCCGCTTCGTTCAGACATCAGACCCAGGAGATATGGCGTCAGTGCCGGTCCGACGACCCCCTCGAACTCCGCATCTTCCAGGGCTGTGGTCAGCACCGCTTGCAGTTTCTCCGCCGGAACTTCGAACTTTTCCGGAACAGGCACACAAACCAGCAGCGCAGATTCAATTCCAAGCGAGCGTTGAACCCTAAAAATTTCTACAACCTCCGCCGGCGTGTCCGCTCGCGCATCGATTGGCAGGCCGGTGCCTCTCGAATAAAAGGCCGGCAACTCATCGCACTGATAACCGACAACAGTGATTCCATGTGTTTCGAGCCACTCGCGTGTTGCAGGCAAGTCGAGAACGATCTTGGCTCCTGAACACACGACAATCATCGGCGTGCGAGCGAGTTCAGGCAGATCGGCCGAAACGTCAGGCAGTGAGCCATAGTGCACTCCGCCGATTCCTCCAGTGGCAAAGACCTGGATTCCTGCGCGATGAGCGATCCAGATCGTCGAGGCGACAGTTGTCACACCATCAGTGCGCCGCGCGACAACCACCGGAATGTCTCGGGTGCTGACCTTTTCGATGTAGTCTTCTCCCGCGAGTTGCGTGATCTGATCGTCGTTAAGTCCGACGCTTAACTGGCCCTCGAGCACTGCAATAGTCGCAGGCACAGCTTCGCCCTCACGAAGTATTGCCTCAAGACGTAGCGCTGTTTGCAGGTTCTCAGGTCGCGGTAATCCGTACCTAATCACCGTCGACTCGAGTGCGACGACGGGGCGGTTGTTGCTGATCGCGTTTGCGACCTCTGGTGCGATGTTAAGAAGTTCTTGCATTGGCAGTAGCTGCTCTCCTCAAAGTAAACACGGTGCCGCCCGCATCGCGTGGCTCCCACGAAATTCGCGCATCGATCAAGCCGGCGCGCGCGCGCATGTTGGCAAGCCCGCGTCCTTCAGAATTTGTGTGTTGTGATTTGAACGGACGGCCGTTGTCTTCGATCTTCAAAGAGAAAGTGCCGTCGTTTGTAATCGTGACGTACATCTTGACTTCAGTAGCGTCAGCGTGACGCCAAATGTTGTTAACTGCTTCCTGCACGATGCGATAGATCTGCATCTGCACGCTGGGCGCTAATTCGCTGCGCTCTTCAATCGCATCGTCGCAGTGAAACTCATAGACGAACCGTTTCTCCGCGGGCGCATCCTGCACGGCGTGGGAGAGTGCAAACTCCAGCGCCGCCGCGAATCCGACGTTTTGCAGGACCGATGGGCTGAGATCTTCGCAAATGCGCCTGACTTCCTGCGAGATCACTTCGATCTCACTTCGCAACGCAGCGGTCGGATTCTGAGTCGCGGCCGGTTCTCCGTTGACCTTGATCTGATCGGTCAACAACGCCAGGTGACGAAGATCGGCGAGTGTTTGATCGTGCAGATCGCGCGAGATTCTCCGTCGTTCGCGCTCAGCTTCGTTGGCGAGGTTGAGACGCGCATCTGCCAGCTCGCGGTTAGCATCGACAAGCGCAGCACTGGTCGCAACGATTCTTCTCCGTTCGAGGATGGCCCATAAAAGAGCGAGCAAAGCCAACGCCAAAAGGATTGCGAGAGCCGTCGACGTCCACGGAAACGGCGCCTTTTCGACTACGAATGAAAAGCTTAAAGGATCTGACGCCGCGAGATCCTTCGTGAACGCGCGCGCTGTAACCGTGTATTTACCAGGCTTGAGACCTTCCATAACGAACTGTGCGTCGCGCGACAGTCTCTGTTTTAGCGACTTACCCTTGCCGTCGACGAGCGTAAAGGCATATTGAAACTGCTCGGGAAAGGTCCGGCTACTGATTGCCGCGACGTCGATCAGTAAACTGTTCTGTGGATATTCGAGAGTCAAACCCGCCTCGAGCTCAGTGGGTGCGTGCACACGTTTGCTCAGGATGCGTGTCACGGAGAGCGACGGACCCGACCGCCCGGGCTCATAACGCGCGACACCACGATTCGTACCAATCAATAAAACGTCAGTCCCGTCTGCTTTGCGTTCCGGCCACACTGCAAAGACGTTCTGTGACGGGAGACCCTGTTCTGAATCGAGCTCGGAAACAACTGGTCCAACAACCGGATCGAGCAGGATGCGCAACAGCCCATTTCCTCGCGTGCCGCACCACACCTCGTTTGTCTTGTCTGACGGAACCGCGAGGATATGGCGAGCGTCGATGTTGGGCAGAATAAGCTTGCAACCGTTTCCGGCGTGGCAAAGGGTAACGCCCGCACCGGTTGCAAACCACAGCGAGCCGTCAGGCGTTCGTGCGATCGATCTGACGGCCGTGCCTTTTAGTGTTGCAAATGCGGGATCCTCAGTGATCGTCTTTCCGTCTGATGAAAACACTCCGTCGCGCGTGGTTCCGATCAGGAGACGTTCTTCGCCGTCCGCGAAAAGACTAATAACTTCACGAGCCGTCGCCGGCGTGTTGGGCCACGTGAGACTCGTTTTGCCGCTCTCGACGCGATCGACGCCGCGGCCAAAGATCGCGTAATACGTTGCACCGCGAAACTGCGCGGTTGCGCGTACGCTGCCCGCTGCGTCCGGATTGCCGGAACTGGTTTCGACGCGTGTGAAAACCTGTTCTTCCAAACGTGTTGATTGCCTGGGAGCGGCATAGAAACCACCTGCTGAAGCAACCAGCAGGCGCTGTGACTTGTCTTCATCGATCCCGTAGATGACGTTGCGTCCGAGCGCGGCAACGAGATTCCAGGCGGCAGTTTCGTCGTCGTAGACAAACAGCCCGCGATTGGTTCCCGCGATCGTCCGGCCGCTACTTGCCTGGTACAGCGATCTAATAAAGTTCGTGTCGCTATTATCGCCGACGGATTCGACACGTGGCGCGTGTGGATCAAAACGGCAAACGCCGCGGTCCGTTCCGAACCAGATCACGCCTTCGCGATCCGCGAAGATCGCGTAGACGTGATCTGAACGCAAACCACCGGCAGTTCCGTCGAATGTGAGTCGCTGAACTTTTGTTTTCGAGATTCGAAATACGCCGCGACCGTCGGTCCCGATCCACATTTCGTTTTCGATCTGTTTCAGCGTCATCACGGGGCCGGTTGCGGCCTCCTGGCGCTTGAGACTTGCAGGGTCGTTACCGGACAGCGCTCCGGGTTCTTCTTTTTTTACACGCGCGCCTGCCCAGAGCTTTCCATCCTTGTCTTGCTCGAGGGCGTTGACGAAATATGTGGGTGGTCGTGTTTGTGATTCCTTCGCAACGCCATTCGCGATCTCGAGTACGCCGCGGCTATGCGTGCCGATGAAGAGCCGATCCTTGATGACGGCGACACTCGTGATGACGAGTGGACCAGGCCGCTCGCGGTCAGCGCCTTCGAGTGGTTGGTTCAGCAGTTCTCGAGTATCGATTACAAGGCGGCTCGTGGTTGTCTCGTTTTCCCTGGAGACGCTGCTGCCACTTACGGATGTGACCGCACGCGCACGGCTTTCATAGATGCGGCCCTGCTCAGTCGTCATCACCACGGCGCCGGATGGATTCGAGGTGATTGCGCTGACGGATTGGCCGGCGGTCGCGTTGATTTTCAAAAACTCGTTGCCGTTCAGACGTGCGCCACCCGCTTCGGTGCCGAGCCATAAGCCGCCATCTTTATCTACGTAAAGCGCAAGGATGCGGCCAAGGGGGACGGCCGGATCGTTGATAGTTTGTGTGCGTCGCCCGTCAAATCTTGCGAGACCGGTTTCAGTGCCAAACCACATCGCTCCATCAGGCGTCTGCGTGATCGCGCGCACACGATCGGAAGGCAGACCGTGAAACAGAGTGACGGCGCCCCACTGATGCAGACCGGTTATTGGTGTTGGCGAAGGTGATGGAGACGGTGAAGGCGAAGGAGAAGGAGATGGTTGTGGTTCAGCCGTCTGTGCGAAGAGAACGATACTTAGCCACAGAAAAGCACCAAAGATACAAAATACTCTTTGTGTGCCTTTTGTGCTTTTTTGTGGCCTCATTTCTTCTTCGAGGCGAGTTCTCGTTTCTGTTCTTCCTGGAAGCGCTTCTGATCTTTCTGGATCCACGCTTCGAGGTCGTTTGAGGCTTTTTCAAGTTCGTCGCTGTTCAAAAGACCACGACGCAGAGCTTCGAAGAAGGCGCGCGTGCGAATGTTGTAAGCCAGCTTTTCGTACGCTTCCTGATCAGTTCCTTCGGCGACGGAGATAAAGAGCTTTTCATAAAGCGTCGCGAGCCGGCTTTCGACGCCGCGCAAACTCAACGAACACTTGCGCGCGATGGCCCAATTCGAGAGTCCCAGGGCGAGATAATAAAGAGCCTCCGCTTCAAACTCCGTCAATAAGGGCCGCTTGAACGAATCCTTGAATGCCGGATCGATCATGTCCGCGCCGTCCTCCAGCACCGCGGCAACGAAGCGCAGGAACCGCGACTCGGGATTGTTCTTGTGAATAAAACCGTAGGCCGGCGGCGGATCGACCGACTTTACGATCTTGCGGATCTCGTTGATGTAGATCTCGTGTGGAAACTGCGTCCAGAAGATGATGCGCGCGGTTGGGAAGTCGCGCCAGATAGCGCGGGCGGCTTTGACGCCCGAGAGCTTTGGCATCTGGATGTCGAGAATGCAGACGTCTGGTTTCTCGCCGAGCGCGATTTTCACGGTCTCCTCGCCGTCTCCCGCTTCGAAGATCGGAACGTGCGACGGAAACTCTTTCTCGAGAATCTCGCGGAGGTAGTGGCGCTGGGCCATGTTATCTTCAGCAATCAGAATTGACATGACACCGTGATAATAATGCGCGCTGAACTGAGGTGACAACGTGGCGCGCCACATTGTATGGTCGTGCCCAGCCCGAAACGGAAAGGTGAACGCATGAAATTTCGAAAACTGCTTGGCGTTTGGCTAGTTGGATTATCGCTTGTCGCGCCGGCCGCTGCCCAAACTCGCGACGAGAGACTCTGGCAGCGGGCGCTCCAGATCCATCGTCGCGCGATCGTCATCGACACTCACAACGACGTGACGACGCCCATGACCAACGACGATTTCGACCTGAGTGGAACGCCACCTGCGCCCTATCGCACGAACATCGCTCGAATGAAGCAGGGTGGACTCACGGCAGAGTTCTTTTCGCTTTACGTCAAACCATGGTACGTCCAGAACGGCGGTTCCGCGCGTCGCACTTTAGACATGATCGATTCCGTTTATCGCGCTGTTGAGCGCCATCCGCGCGAGTTGATGTTTGCGACTTCGGTGGCCGATATCCGTCGTGCAAAGCGAATGGGAAACATCGCGGCGTTGATGGGAATCGAAGGTGGTCACGCCATCGAAGACTCTTTGCCGACGTTGCGGGAGTTTTACCGGCTTGGCGTTCGCTACATGACGCTGACCTGGAACAACACGAACAACTGGGCCGACGCGGGTCGTGGTGAGAAGAAACACAACGGTCTGAGCGATTTCGGCAAGGACGTCGTGCGCGAAATGAATCGTCTGGGAATGCTCGTCGACGTCTCGCACGTTTCTGACGACACGATGAGCGATGCGCTCGACGTTTCCAAAGCGCCGATCATCGCTTCACATTCGTCAGCACGAGCGCTCAGCGACGTGCCGAGAAACATCCCTGACGATTTGCTCAAGCGCATCGCAAAGAACGGCGGCGTGGTCCAGGTCAACTTCTACAGCGTTTTTGTCGACGCGAAGACAGTCGCACCGCAAAGCGCGGAACGCGACGCGAGATTGAAAGCGCAGCAGGATGCGATCGACGAGAAATACAAGAACGATCCGGAACGCCGCGCTGAAGAGAGCGACAAGCTGGAAGCGGCTAACCCGCTGCCACCACTGCCGATTTCAAAACTGATCGATCACATCGATCACATCGTTAAAGTCGCAGGTATCGATCATGTAGGCATTGGCGCGGATTTTGATGGGGCGAACGACATGCCCGAAGGCGCGCAGGACGTTTCGATGCTTCCAAACATCACTTACGAGTTGCTCAAACGCGGGTACAGCGAACGTGACATCAGAAAAATACTCGGCGAGAATTTTTTGCGAGCGTTCGCGGAGGCTGAACGCGTTGCACGCACCATGAGCAAGTCGATCAGCGGTGACGGTAGTTTGCGACGAATTAAATAGATCATGTCAAAAAAATGAGCACGGACCATGCGGCCCGTGCTCGAAGCAGAAAAGAAGAGAGTTTGAAATTAACGATTCTGGCCGCCACGATTTTGTGTGCCGGACTGTTTGCCGGTATTGAAATCCTTGCCTTTGTCCAGATCGTCGTCGTCGTCCATACCTCGCTTGCCACCAGTCTGACCACCCGTTTGCTGGCCACCCTGTGGGTTTCTTCCTGGTGTTTGTTGGCCCTGACCGAAGTCCTGGCCTTGTCCCTGGCCTTGTCCCTGGCCCTTGCCACCCATGTTTCGGAGATCGTCGTCCTTCATTCTGTCATCTGCCATGTTGATTAGTCCTCCCCCAAATGTTCGATGGTTTATGACCACTCATTACTAATTCAACACGCGTGCCAATTGCGGAAATGCAAATTAATGGGACTTAGCGCTAAATGTGGGAAGGAGAAGAGTTGTCAAACGATACGCGTGGAAATGAAATCATACACATGCGTGCTATTATTCCCGACAAAATGACGCCCGCAGGTCTCTACGTTCATATTCCTTTTTGCAGTTCGCGTTGTTCATACTGCGACTTCGCTACGGGTCTGTATGAGCGTGAACTCGCGGATCGATACGTTCGCGCGATCGTCGAGGAAATCGGATCGACGCGATTCGTGGGCCAACGTGTCGATACGATTTATTTCGGTGGCGGCACGCCATCACTGCTCGAACCAGCGCAATTGGATCGCATCCTGTCGTCGCTCTTTACTCATTTCCGCATCGAGGCGTCTACGGAAATCACGCTCGAGATAAATCCGGGAAGCGCGACGCCTGAGAAGCTGCTGGCGTTTCGTCATTTGGGAATCAACCGCGCGAGCTTCGGCGCACAGACGTTTGACGATGCAGAGCTTGCGAAACTCGGCCGCTCTCACACGGCAGCAGACGCGTTAAGAACGTTTGCTGATCTCCGCGACGTGGGTTTTACAAACGTCAGCTTCGATTTGATTGCAGGACTGCCGGGTCAAACACTCGCGGGGTGGCAGCGAAACATCAAACAGGCACTCGAGCTGCAGCCTGAGCATCTCTCGTTTTACTTGCTCGAAGTTCATTCCGGCACGCCTCTGGCGGAACATATCCGGCGCGGACTCCAGCCCGTCCCTGACGACGATCTTGCCGCAGTTATGTATAGTTCGCTGTTGGAGCAAGCGTCAGACGCAGGTTACGAGCATTACGAGATCTCGAATCTTTGCCGGCCCGATTTCCATTCGCGACACAACACGAAGTACTGGACAGGTCAGCCTTACTACGGCTTCGGTTGCTCGGCGCATTCTTACGACGGTCAGACCCGTCGCTGGTCCAATCATCGAGACGTTTTGAAATACGTCGAGCTGGTTGAGAGTGGCATGTCTCCGGTTGTTGAGGAACAGGAGTTGAGCCAGACAGATGTGCGTGCCGAAGCGCTGTTTCTCGGAATGCGAATGATGCGCGGTGTCGATGTGCGCCAGTATCGCGAATCGTTTGGCGTCGATCTGCGTGACGAGCACGGCGAGGACTTGGATCGATTCTGCAAAGCAGGCTTACTCGAGTTTGACGGCGATTTGATTCGATTGACCCGCACCGGCGCTCTCTTGTCGAACGAAGTGTTCGCTGCATTTGTGTGAAGCCACAGATAAACACCGATTGATGCTGATTACAATCTATCAGCATCAATCCGTGTTTATCTGTGGTACTGACTTCGATCCAGGGAGCAGGCGCGAGTCCAAGACCATATATGATTATCGCGATTGATGGTCCATCGGCCTCTGGTAAGTCGACACTGGGCCGAATGCTGGCTCGGGCGCTGAATCTTCTTTACCTCGACACCGGTTCGATGTATCGCGCGGTGGCATTGGCTACAATTGATAATCAAATAGATCCAGGCGATGCGGAGGCAGTCACGGACTTGGCCAACCGCATCGAGATCGACCTCGAGGGTAATCCGGATTCGCTGAAGGTCTTACTCGCCGGGCGCGACGTAACGGAACGGATTCGCAAAGAGGACGTGACGGCAATGTCGTCCGTCGTTTCGGCTATCCCGGGCGTTAGACGCGCGATGGTGGCGCGACAGAGGGCGATGGGTCAGCGCGGAGCAGTTCTGAACGGCCGTGACATCGGAACGGTCGTTTTCCCTGACGCCGACGTGAAGTTTTTTCTGACCGCGGAGCCGAAAGAAAGAGCCGAACGACGTTATCATGAAGATCAATCCGCGACACTGGCTCAGACGCTCGCGGAATTAGCTGAACGTGACAAGCGCGACTCCACGCGGACAGATTCGCCATTGAAGATCGCGGACGATGCCATCGTCGTCGATTCGACGGGAAAGAACATCGACCAGGTCTTCGCAGAGATGATGGAAAGGATCGGGTGAATGAGAAAACAGCCATTAAAGCCAGCAACCAGAAAGCAGCCGGCACGAGCGCGATTCAAACCGCGAGGGTTTTCGTTCAAGCGCGAGGCGAAGTGGATGACGGCGATGAACCTCGCGCCGTTCGGCATTGGTTTTGTTCTGGCGCTGATCTTTTGGTTCACTCGTTAGAATGTTCACCGGCATCATCGAAGAACTCGGCAGTGTGCGCGGTATCGAAGAGCGCGGCGAGAACGCTCGCATAGTCATCAGCGCCAACGTCGTCACTGAAGGCACGAATCACGGTGATTCGATCTCCGTGAACGGCGTTTGTTTGACTGCCCTCGACATTCAGCCGGACTCGTTCGCCGCCGACGTCTCACGCGAAACGCTACTTCGTTCGACCCTCGGCCGTCTTCGTCCCGGCTCGCCGGTTAACCTCGAACGCGCCGTCACGCCGGCCACGCGACTCGGCGGGCACATCGTGCAGGGTCACGTGGACGCCCGCGGGCGATTCACGAGCGTCGAAGACCACGGCGAGTCGTGGACCGTCAAGATCGCGTATCCAAAAGAGATCGCGCGCTATCTCGTGTTCAAAGGCTCCGTCGCGGTTGAAGGCATCAGTTTGACTATCGCTGGTCTGACCGACGATCACTTCGAAATCGCAATCATCCCGAAGACGTGGGAAGTGACCAACCTGTCTCACCTAAAACCCGGCGACGAGGTCAATCTCGAAGTCGATGTCATCGGCAAGTACGTCGAACGCCTCCTCGCCCGCTCTTAATCTTCTCCCTTCTTTGTGCCTTTTGTGCCTTCTTGTGGCAGAATAATCTCGCTTTATTAATTCTTGCCCGTAGCTGAGTTTAGGACCTGTCGTGGCGTTTGCGACCATACAAGAAGCCGCCGCCGAAATCCGCGACGGACGGATGATCATCATCGTCGACGACGAGGATCGTGAGAACGAAGGCGATCTCGTCTGCGCGGCCGAAAAGATCACACCCGAGATCATCAATTTCATGGCCCGTCATGCGCGCGGGCTGATCTGTTTGCCACTGACCGAGGAGCGTTGTGACGAGCTCCACCTGACCACGCA
>Ga0070705_100002005_pt1 | contig 10413 bp, 9 predicted proteins | sample KBSK5253metaG_FD_65455 | JGI IMG/M metagenome (GOLD analysis project Ga0070705, IMG submission 65455) | Corn, switchgrass and miscanthus rhizosphere microbial communities from Kellogg Biological Station, Michigan, USA - KBS K5-25-3 metaG | ecosystem: Host-associated > Plants > Roots >... | reverse complement strand
TGATGTCCCTGGGCGGGCTGGCCGTCGCCATCGGACTCATCATCGACGACGCCGTGGTCGTGGTGGAGAACGTGGAGCGCAACCTGGCGCTCTATCCCGGCGAGCCGGTGGCCGACGTGATCCGCCGCGCCACCGACGAGATCTTCGCTCCGGTCGCCGGGTCCACGCTCACCACCGTGGTGGTGTTCCTGCCGCTGGGACTGCTCGAGGGAGTGGTGGGACAGTTCTTCCGCTCGTTCTCGATGGCGCTGGCCGTCGCGGTGCTGCTGTCGCTGGTCATCGCCATGGCGCTGATCCCCTTGCTCGCCGGGGAGTGGCTGCGGCGGCGGCCCGCCGCCTTCGACCGGCCGCCCCGCTTCCGGTTGTCCCTGGCGCCGGTGTCGCGGCTGCACGAGCGGCTGCTCGGCCGCCTGCTCGACCGCCGCGGGGTGGCGCTGCTGCTCGGCGCGGGCGCCCTCGCCCTGCTGCTGCTCCTCTCCCGCTCGATCGGGACCGGCTTCATGCCCGACATGGACGAGGGCGGCTTCATCCTCGACTACTGGACGCCCACCGGAACCTCGCTCATGGAGACCGACCAGCTGATGCACCGGGTCGAGGTCATCCTGCACGAGGACCCCGCGGTGCAGTCCTTCACCCGGCGCACCGGCAGCGAGCTGGGCTTCTTCGCCACCGCCCCCAATACCGGCGACATGTCGGTGCTGCTCAAGCCGCGCGGGGAGCGCGGGGCGTCGGTCTACGAGGTGATGAACCGCGTGCGCGAGCGCATCGAGGTGGAGCTGCCGATGGTCCGGGTGGAGCTGATCCAGATCCTCCAGGATCTGATCGGCGACCTGGCGGGCAACCCCACGCCCGTCGAGATCAAGCTGTTCCACCCCGACCTGGCCACGGCCGAGCGCGCCGGACGCAGCGTGGCGGCGGCGATCGACTCGATCCCCGGCCTGGTCGATCTCTTCGACGGGGTGTCCGGCTACCTGCCCGAGCTCAAGGTGGAGCTCGACCCCCTCCGCGTCGCCCGGCTCGGCCTCACCCCGGAGGCCGCGGCCGCGCAGGCGCGCGCCGCCCTGTTCGGCGCGGTGGCCGGCGCGGTGCGCGAGCCCGACCGGCTGGTGCCGATCCGGGTGCGGGTCGAAGACTCCCTGCGGCTCCACCCCGCGGTGGTGGAGCGGCTGCCGATCGTGGGCCCCAACGGCTGGGCCCCGCTGGGCGGGTTAGGGCGGGTGCACGATACCACCGACGCCGCCGAGCTGATCCGCGAGAACCTGCGGCCCTACGTCGCGGTGACCGCCGAGGTGGACCCGACGGCCTCGAGCCTGGGCGAGGTGACCCGGCGGGTGCAGGACCGCCTGCGTAGCCTGCTGCTGCCGCCCGGCGTCGTGCTGGAGCTGGGCGGCCAGGGCGCCAGCCAGAAAGAGGCCTTCCGCCAGCTGCTGCTGGTGCTGGCGCTCGCGGCGGGGACGGTGCTGCTGGTCATGGTCACCCAGTTCGGGAACTTCCGCGGCCCGCTCACCATCCTGGTCGCCGCGGTGCTCGGGCTCACCGGAGCGCTGATCGCGCTCGCCCTGACCGGCGTGCCCTTCAACGTCTCCAGCTTCATGGGGTTGATCCTGCTGATCGGGCTCATCGTGAAGAACGGCATCATCCTGCTCGACGCCGCCCACCACTTCCACGCGCAGGGCAAGTCCCCGCGCGACGCGCTGCTGGAAGCGGGCCGGCTGCGGCTGCGGCCCATTCTCATGACCACGCTCTGCACCCTGGCCGGCCTCTTCCCCCTCGCGCTCGGCCTGGGCTCGGGGGCGGAGCTGCAACGCCCGCTGGCGGTGGCCGTATTAGGCGGCCTGACCCTTTCGACCCTGGTGACCCTGCTGCTGCTCCCCGTGGGACTGGAGGCCGCCGGGGCGCTGCGGACCCCCGCGCCGTAGGCCCCGCGCCCGTGGCTTCCCCGCACCCGGCGCCGCCGAGCCGCTGGACCCGCCTGCTCGCCGCCTACTGGATCCTGCTGATCGCGGCCTCGCTCGGCTTGCTGCTGGTCTTCTCCAAGTTTGCGAGCGAAGTGGTCGAGGGGGAGGTGACCGGATTCGATGAGGGGCTCCGCGCCTGGGTGCTCCGGCACCGTTCGCCGGACTCCACTCGGGCATTCGGAGTGTTGACGCTGTTCGCTTCCCTCCAGGCCTCGCTGCTGTTCGCCGCCGCGGCCGGCGCCTGGCTCTGGATCCGCAAGCGGCGCCTGGGCGCGGCCATTTTCGCCGCGACTCCCGTCCTGACCACCGTCCTGTTCGTCGCGGTCAAGCAGTTGGTCGCCCGGCAACGCCCGCCCGGCGCGACCGCCATCCTCAGCAGTTTCTCGTTTCCCAGCGGCCACATGACCTCGGCCACGGGACTCTGGGTGACGCTGATGTATCTACTCTGGCGGGAGCAACTGATCCCGTGGGTGCCGGCCATCCTGATCGGGGCGGGCTGGCCGCTGCTGGTGGGGCTCTCCCGGGTCTACCTCGACGTGCACTGGGCCAGCGACGTGGGCGCCGGATGGATCCTTGGCGTCGGGCTCGCGCTGGCCTCCGCCGCGGTCTACGAGCGGTGGCGCGCCAGGCGATCCGTTCATTCGCCCGTAAAGTGAGCCCGGCGGAGCGGTGCTCCGCCGCGACCCGGCTGTCGTCCACAGCCCGTAGCCGACGCCGCCCTGGCAGGCCCGCAGCGACGAACGCCGCCGGCGAGGCTCCAGGGCATGCAGCGTGGTCGGAGGCACTGACATGAAACCCAATGACGCGAATGGCAAGTTGCCGCCGGAGCGGCGTCCCTTCCGGGTGCTGCTGATCGCCGGCTCCAACCGGCGCCAGTACGATTGCCCGGGCATCGACTCCAAGGCCCGTGCCCTGATGTTCCGCATGGGCGATCGCCTGCCGCAGGAGTGGGAGATCGACCTGGAGGACCTCGGCAACGTGTGGAACCGGGAGCAGATCCGCAGCTGCAACGGCTGCGTCTCGACCTCCATGGCGCTCTGCGTCTGGCCCTGCAACTGCTACGAGAAAGGCCACCAGGGCCAGCCCGACCTGATGTGGAACCTCGACCTCTACGCCCGGCTCGATCTGGCGGATGCCTGGGCCATCATCGGGCCGGTCAACTGGTACGCGGCCAGCAGCAATCTGAAGGCGATGTTCGATCGCCTGGTGTGCATGAACGGGGGCAACCCCCGGGAGGACCTGATCGGGCACAAGGATCCCGCACTCGCCATCGAGCTGGAGCATTCGGCCGAGTGGGAGACGCTGAGCCAGAATCATCTGGAGGGCCGCTCCGCCGCATTCTTCTGCTACGGCGACGGCGGTGGAGACGAGCTGACCGAGTCGGGCCGGCCCAAGCTGTTGCGGCACCGCTCGTATTTCGATGCGGAGCAGGAGCCGTTCGGCGAGATGCGGAACACCTACGCCCCGCTGGTCTGGCAGTGCCGCTACAGCGGGATCGAGGTCCCCGACGCGCTGTGGCGCTACGCCGAGTTCGGGCGCGGCAAGAAATACAGCGACAACCAGGCGGAGCACCTGGCCGGCGAGCCCGAGCTGCTCCGCGGCTTTGATGCCTGGAGCGACGCCTTCGCGAGCCACGTCGCCCGCAAAGGCAAAGTTCCGCCCGGCCGCTACCGCGCCTACGGCTACCGGCCGCCCTCCCACCTCGGCGCCGATCTCAAGACCAAGTGGCGGGGGCTGCGCATGGCCCTGGGCAGGCCCATCCCGGGCACCTCACCCGCCATCCAGCAGGACCTCGGCCTCAATCGGGATGCGACGCTCTTCTACAAGAAGGGCGAGGGCGCGAAGCTGCGCGACTAGAGAACTCGCCGAGGCCTGATCGCCCGCAGGATCAGCAGCAAGACCACGGCGCCGATGAACGCCACGAAAATGGTACCCGGCAGCCCGGCGATCGGATTGCGGATGTGCAGCGCGCTGAAGAGCCACCCGCCCAGCACCGCGCCTACGATCCCGACGACGATGTCGCCCAGGATGCCGTAGCCGATCCCGCCGATGGCAAAGCTGGCCAGCAGGCCGGCGATCAGTCCCACGATGAGCCAGGTGAGGATATCCATGCCGCCTCCGTTGAGTGCCGCGGCCGAAAGCGGCGCGGACCCAGAATGGACGCGTTTCGGGCTCTTCGGCCGCACGACCTGGGCAGGGAGCCTAGAAAGAGAAGCGCACCGCCAGGAGGGGGAGGGGAGTTCCGGCCGGGGATTTTCGCTCCCAGCGCTGGACCAGGCGCGCGGATACTATGCCGACTGCCGCGCCGACGATCGTATCCGAAAGCCAGTGCTTGTCGTCGTTGATGCGGGCAAAGGCCGTCAACATGCCCCCGGCGTAGAACAGGGCGTCGCTCCAGTGATCTTTCGTCTCGCTGGCCAGCGAGGTGGCCAGCGCAAAGGCGATGGTAGTGTGGCCGGAAGGGAACGAGTTGCCTTTGAAGCTCAAGGGACGGAAAGAGAACGGCGTGTTGGGGGCGACATCTGGACGCCGGCGCCCGACCGCCGATTTGAGGACCAGGGTGACCGCCGCGCCCAGCGCGGTGGACTCGAGGGCGCGCCAGCTGACGCCTTCCAGACCGTCGTAACCGAGGGCTGCCCCGCTCAGGGTGCCCGCGAGCAGGGTGGGGCCGACGTAGCGCACGTTGCCGAGCAGGTCTCCCGAGCGGATCAGCAAGCCGGGAAGTTGCTTGGGCTTGCGCTTGAGGACATGGCGGACGCGCTGGTCAATCATCATGGCGCCCCCCGTGAGCCCCACCACGGCGAGCGCCTCCCATCCCCGGATGGCGGGGTGGGTCCGCGCCGAACTCTGAGCGGCGAGGGGCTGCGCGAGGCAGAGGAGCGCCAGCACCGCGCCACGGGGCTGCATGGGAAAGCGCGCTAGAAGGTCAGGCTCAGCCCGACCCCTTGGGGAGTCACTACGAAGCCCCGGTGCCAGCGATGCACCACCCGGGCCGAGACGATGCCCACCGCCGCGCCGAATACCACATCCGAGAGCCAGTGCCGGTCGTCGTTGATGCGGGAGAACCCCGTCAGACTCGCTGCGCTGAAGAAGAGCAGGTCGCTCCATTTGCCTTTGGTCTCGGTCGCGAGCGAGGTGGCCAGCGCAAACGCGATCGTGGTGTGGCCGGAGGGAAACGAGTTGTTCTTGAAGGAGAGGGGGCGAAAAACAAAGGCGCTGTTGGGAGACACGTCGGGCCGCCTCCGACCGATTGCCGATTTGAGCACCAGCGCCGCTCCACCGGCCAGCGCCGTGGACTGGAGCGCGCGCCAGCTCGCGCCCTTCAGACCATCGTTGCCGAGGGCGAGGCCCGCCAGCGTACCCGCCGCGAGCGCGGGATAGACGTAGACGATGTTGCCGAAGGCGTCGCCGGCTCGTACCAGGACACTGGGTAGCACTGAGGTATCCCGGACAATCGCATGGCGGACGCTCCGGTCGACCACCATGGCGCCCGCGGTGAGACCCGCCAGCGCGCCCGCTTCCCACAGCCGGATCACCGGCTTGCCGGCCACCCGCTGCCGTGGCTTCGCTTCAGGCTTGCGCTGCTGCGCCGCGAGCGGCTGGACCACGCAGCAGAGCACCATCGCGCCGGCCAGGAGCCGCATCGGTTTACACCGCGCCGAAGCCGGCCGCGGCCGCCACGAACGCCGCGAACAGCCGCCGGGTGCCCGCGTCGCTCTGCTCGAAGACTTCCGGATGCCACTGCACTCCGACCAGGAAGTGCTCGCTGCCCGATTCGACCGCCTCGACCAGCCCGTCGCTCGAGTGGGCCGACGCCTGGAGCGCCGGTGCGAGGTGTTTCACCGCCTGGTGATGCATGCTGTTGACGGAAACGCTGGGCGCCTGAAACGCGGCATGCAGCCGGGACCCCGGCTCGACCGCGACCTCGTGCGCCAGGAAATCGCGGGCGTAGCCGGCGGTAGGGAAGTAATCGTGCTTGATGGCCTCGGGCACCTGGGCCTCGATGTCCTGCCAGAGCGTGCCGCCCAGCGCCACGTTGAGCACCTGGTGGCCGCGGCAGAGCCCTAACACGGGCTTCCGGTCGGCGATCGCCCACTTGGCCAGCGCCAGCTCCACCACGTCGCGCGCGCGATCGGTGCGGCCCAGCCGCGGGTGCCGCTCCTCGCCGAACCCGGCCGGGTCGAGGTCCACGCCGCCGGCCAGCAGGAGACCGTCCAGCCGCTGGTAGGCCGCGTGAAGGGTGTCGAAGTCTTCGTCGAAGAGGGGGATCATCACCGGCACCGCTCCCGCCTCGGCGGCGGCCAGGTAATAGCGCGAGTTCATCACCCACGAATGCGGCAGGCCCTCGGGGATCCCGTCGATGGCCTGCAGCGTCTGGGTGGGGATGCCGATCAGCGGACGCCTCACCCGAGCACTCCCGCTTCGGTCTCCCGGATCAGTTGGTCGGTCACCGCCTTGAGGTCTCCGGTGCGCTCGAAGGTCGCCAGCTGCCGGTCGGCGCTGGTGCCCTCGGCCAGGATGGTGTAGGCGTATTCGACTTCCTTCCGGCTGCCCAGCTCGTCCAGCACGTCGTCCAGGAACCACTCCAGCATCTCGCGGATCAGCTCGCGCGCCGGCAGCTCTTTCTGCTTGCCCAGGTCGATCAGCTTGCCGTCCAGCCCGTAGCGCAGCGCGCGCCACTTGTTCTCCTCGATGAACACCGCGGGATATTGCCGGAAGGAGAGATTGTCCCGCCGCAGCTTCCACAGTTTGGCGATGATGGCCTGGAAGATCGCGCCGATGCACACCGCCTCGTCCACCCGGGTGCACACGTCGCAGATCCGGAATTCGAGCGTGGGGTAGCTCCAGCTGGGCCGCACGTCCCACCAGATCTTGCTCGCGTTGGGGATCGAGCCGGTCTCCACCATCACGTTGACGGTGTCCTCGAATTCGCTCCAGCTGCCCAGGCTCCGGGGAATCCCGGTGCGCGGGAAGGAGCGGAACACCACGCTGCGATAGGATTTCAGCCCGGTGCGCCGGCCCATCCAGAAGGGCGAGCTGGTGGAAAGACACAGCACGTGCGGCAGAAAGTAGCGCGCCACGTTCATCGCATCGATGAGGAATTCCCGGTCTTCGATCCCGATGTGCACGTGGGTTCCGAAAATCAGCAAAGCCTGGGCCAGGTCCTGCAGGTCCTCCCGCACCCCCATGTAGCGCTCCAGCGGGGTGATCTCCTGGTCCATCCAGGACGAGAAGGGATGACTGCCGGCCGCGGCCACCTTGAGCCCCTTCTTCGCGGCGAGCTCCATGACCAGGCGGCGCAGCCGCACCAGCTCGGCGCGCACCTCCGCGGGATTGTGGCAGACCTTGGTGCCCACCTCCACCATCGACTGGTGCAGCTCGGGCTTGATCTCTCCCAGGACCAGCGACTCGTCCTTGAGGATTTCCGTGATGTAGGAGCGCAGCTCCCGGGACTCGGGGTCGATGATCTGGTATTCTTCTTCGATGCCGATGGTGAGCGAGGGTGGTTTCATGACGGCAGGGAAGTTAGCCGCGCCCACGGAGGGGCCGGAAGGCCGCGGCTCGACGCAGCGCGGTGCCCCCGGGTAACTTGGAGAGGCCATGTCAAGAGTGCTTGCCGTTTCCGCCGCCCTCCTGGCCCTCTCCGGCTGCGCCGGCGGCTCGCGGCCCGCGGCGGGCACCGCCCCCGCCGCGCCCGTCGTGGAAGGACTCGAGCAGCTGCGCGCCGCGACGCGGCCCTTCCAGGCGCTCGAGGCGGCGGTGGCCGCGGGTTATGCCCGCGACGTGCCCGACTGCCTGGTGCACGAGCACCATGGCGCGATGGGATACCATCACGTCAACCGCGGCTATCTCACCGCGAACCTGTCCGTCGAGCGTCCCCAGATTCTGCTCTACGAGCGGCTTCCCGACGGCCGCTATCGCCTGAACGGGGTGGAGTTCATCGTCCCCTACCGCGTCTGGCCGCGCGATTCGGTCGTCCCCGTGCTCATGGGGCAGCGCCTCAAGCACGAGGACAACCTCAAGATCTGGTACCTGCACGTGTGGGCCTGGACCGCGAACGCCGACGGGATCTTTGCGGACTTCAATCCGGTGGTGAGCTGTCCGGACAGCGCCCGCAAGGTGTTCACGCCGTACGCGATCCCCGGTCCCTAGGCCCTGCGCTCCACCACGAACGTCGGCACCGTGCTCCCCCCGCCGGCGGTCACGTTCACCAGCGCCGCCGTGCTCACCCGGGTCAGGCAGCTGTCGGCGTACTGCCCCCCGAACACGAACGGCGCGGTGTCGACGATCCGCTTGGCAAACAACAGCTCGCCGTCGGCGTAGCTCGGGAAGCTCTCCTCCGGCAGCCCGATCCGTTCCTGCACGATGAACGGCTCCGCCAGGGCCCGTTTGATCGCGGCGGCCCACGCCACCTCGGCCACCTCCCACCCCAGCACGATCCCCGCGCCGCCGTAGTCGTCGTTCGGCTTGAGCACCAGCCGCTCGCGTTGCCGCATCATCCAGGGCACCAGGTCGATGGGCTGCCCCTGGAACTCGGTCTTGCGCTCCTCCACCAGCCGGGTCCAGGGAATGTGCTCGCCGATGGCCTGCCGCTCGGCGGCGTCGAACAGGTGGGCATTGCGCTCATCCGACAGCACGGCGAGCGAAGCCTTCTTGTGGAGGATCTTGCAGCGGAACGGGTTGACCATGCAGACGCTCCCGCTGCGCACCGCCCGGACGATGGCGTGCTCGAGGCCTTCCCGCGCGATCAGCTCGCCGATCAGCACCCGCTTGTAGATCAGATCGATCGGGGTGCCCGCCGCGTGCAGCTTGCCGTGCACCAGCTCGCAGTCGCGCACGTCGGCGATGACGCAGCGGAGCCCCATGGCCGAGCAATACTCCTGGTACAGCACGAACTCGCTGTAGGTCGGCACCTCTTTCCAGTCCAGGATGCCGATCACCGGCGCCTCGCGCCGGCCCGACCACTGGGCGTAGGCCGCCAGCAGCGCGTGCAGCACGTGCGGCCGGGCCGGCAACGGCCGCAGCGCGTGGGTCCGCAGGAAGGGCCGTGCGCCGGGCAGCGCGAGGAACAGCTCCGTGAGCGCGTCGTTGTAGGCGGAGCCCGCCGGCGTCTCCGCGTTGTATTCGGTAAAGCGCAGCCGCTCCCCCGCGGGATCGAAGAACGCGTCGAGCCGGGAGACCGGGCTCGCCGGAATGCGGGGCTCCTCCAGCGCGAGGGTTCGCTCCCAGTCGAGCAGCCCGAAGCGATCGAGAATCTCCGGCCGCGTCAGAGCCGCATCCAGCGCATGGGCGAACGCGCCCAGCAGGAGGGCGACCCGCTCGCGCAGCCGGTCGTATTGCTCCGGGGTCAGAAAGCGCGGCCGCAGCACGGTGCAGAGCGGGCGGGTGCCGAAGAGCAGCCCGCGGCGGCTCAGGTTCTCGGTGAGCCATCCCTCCGAATCCGCGGCCAGCTCGGGCGTCAGCCCGTCGTGCCAGGTGCCGATGGCGCGCTGGAGAGCCTCCGGGGCGGCCATGCGGCTCAGGCCTGCTTCTTCCGGGGCGCCGCGCGGCTGGGTTTGAGGCTGCGGCCCTTGAGAAAACTCTCCCAGGAAGGCGTCGGGCTCGCCGGCGGCTGCTTGGCCAGGCGGATCGCCATGTCGGCCATCTGGCTCACCACCCACTCGAAGTGCACCGGCGTGAGCGAGTACACGTCCATGTCGGGGGCGGGGTTCATAAAGTCGATCGCGTAGGGAATGCCGCCGCGGATGGCCCATTCCATCGAATTCATGTCGTAGCCCAGCGCCCGCACCAGCGTGCGGGAATCGTCGATCACCCGCTGCATCACCTCGGGGGGCAGAAAATCCGGCTCCGAATGGTATTTCCGCTGCTTGGGGTCGTACTTGATCGGTCGGATCTCCTCCTGGCCCAGGCAGATGCAGCGCACGAACTCATCCCACTCGATGAACTCCTGCGCGATCATGGTGAGCAGGCCGGAATGGTCGTAGTGGTGCAGCAGCTCCTCGAGCGAATGGCAGACGTAGACCTCTTTCCAGCCCCCGCCGTGCGCGTCCTTCAGGATGCACGGCATGCCGACGTAGTCCACCACGGCCTTCCAGTCGAGCGGGAAGGCCAGGTTGCGCAGCGACTCGGTGTGGATGATGCCGGGGATGTACTCCTTGTTGGGCAGCACCACCGTCTTGGGGCTCGCGAGGCCCAGCGAGGTGGCCAGCGTGGCGCCGAAAAACTTGTCGTCCGCGCTCCACATGAAGGGATTGTTGACAACCGTGACGCCGCGCAGCACCGCGTGCTTGAGATAGGTCCGGTAGAAGGGCACCTCGTGGGAGATCCGGTCGATGATGACGCGATACTCCGCCGGATCGTCCATGCGCGGCGCGCCGAGCCTCACGAATTCGGCCACCACGCCCTCGTTGCGGCGGTTGACCTCCTCGATGAAGGCAGGGGGAAAGCTCCATTC
>Ga0070705_100002004_pt1 | contig 10415 bp, 18 predicted proteins | sample KBSK5253metaG_FD_65455 | JGI IMG/M metagenome (GOLD analysis project Ga0070705, IMG submission 65455) | Corn, switchgrass and miscanthus rhizosphere microbial communities from Kellogg Biological Station, Michigan, USA - KBS K5-25-3 metaG | ecosystem: Host-associated > Plants > Roots >... | reverse complement strand
TCGACCACGCTGCACGCCCACGACGAGCGCAACGACGCGCACGTCGGCGACACCGTGATCGTGCGCGAGTCGCGTCCGCTGTCGCGCCTGAAGCGCTGGCGCCTGGTCGAGGTCGTGGAGCGCGCTCGATGATCCAGAACGAGACACGTCTCAAGGTGGCCGACAACACCGGCGCCCGCGAGATCCTCTGCATCCGCGTGCGCGGTGGCTCGCGCCGGCGCTACGCCGGCGTCGGCGACGTGATCGTCGCGACCGTCAAGCAGGCCGCGCCGCAGGGCTCGGTCAAGAAGGGCGAGGTCGTGACGGCCGTCGTCGTGCGCACGAAGAAGTCGTACGGGCGCGAGGACGGTACGTACATCGGCTTCGACGAGAACGCGGCCGTGATCATCGACGCGCAGAACAACCCGCGCGGGACGCGCATCTTCGGCCCGGTCGCGCGCGAGCTGCGCGAGCGCAACTTCATGAAGATCGTCTCGCTGGCGCCCGAGGTGCTCTGACCGATGCCTGCACGTATCCGCAGAGACGACGAGGTGGTGGTGATCGCCGGCAAGGATCGCGGCAAGAGCGGCCGCGTCCTGCGCGTCGATCCCACGAGACAGAAGGTCTTCGTGGAGGGCCTCAACATCGTCAAGCGCCACCAGCGCCCGACGCCCGGCCGGCCCGACGCGGTTGCCGGCGTGATCGAGCGCGAGGGACCGATCCACCTGTCCAATGTCATGCTGCTCGACCCCAAGGACGGCAAGCCGACGCGTGTCGGCATCGAAGTCCGCGAGGGGAAGCGCTTCCGCATCGCCCGCCGTTCCGGCACGTCCATCGACTGAGCCCGACTATGCCCGCACGATTGAAGACCAAGTACGCCGATGAGATCCGTCCCGCGCTGATCGAGCGCTTCGGCTACTCGACGCCGATGCAGGCGCCGAAGATCGAGAAGATCACCGTCAACATGGGCGTCGGCGACGCGAAGCAGGACTCGAGAGTCCTGCAGGAGGCGACGACGCAGCTCGCGCGCATCGCCGGCCAGCAGCCGAGCGTGCGCAGAGCGCGCAAGTCGATCGCCGCCTTCAAGCTGCGTGAAGGGATGGCCGTCGGCGTCAGCGTGACGCTGCGCGGCGAGCGCGCGTACGAGTTCCTCGACCGCCTGATGTCGATCGCGATCCCGCGAATCCGCGACTTCCGCGGGCTGTCCCCGCGCGCATTCGACGGCCGCGGGAACTACAACATGGGCGTCAAGGAGCAGATCATCTTCCCGGAGATCGACTACGACAAGGTCGATCAGGTCCGGGGGCTCGACATCGCGATCACGACCACGGCGAGAACGGACGAGGAGTCGTTCGCGCTGCTGGAGCTGTTCGGGATGCCGTTCGCGAGAACCCGCCGCGGCACGCCCGGCGCGGCGACCAACGGAACTTCGTAAAGGAACCGCTATGGCTAAGACCTCGTTGCGTGTCCGCCAGCAGCGGACCCCCAAGTACAGAACCCGCGGATACACGCGCTGCCGCCGCTGCGGGCGGCCGCGTTCGGTGTTCCGCAAGTTCGGGCTGTGCCGTATCTGCCTGCGCGAGCTCGCGCACAACGGCTACATCCCCGGCATGACGAAGTCCTCGTGGTGATCGCATGTCGATGACGGACCCGATCGCCGACTTCCTCACGCGCGTGCGCAACGGCGCGCACGCGTCGCACGACATCGTCACGATCCCCTCCTCCAAGCTCAAGAAGGAGCTGGCCCGCATCCTCGAGGAGCAGGGCTACATCGAGGGGTACGACGTCGAGGCGCCCAATGCAGAGCATCCGGGCGAGGTCATCAACGTCAGACTGAAGTACTCCGGCAACCGCAAGCCGGTGATCCAGGGCATCCAGCGGGTCTCCCGTCCCGGCCAGCGGACCTACGTGGACCACGCCCACATCCCGAAGATCCAGGGTGGCCTGGGCACGGCGATCATCTCGACGTCCCATGGCGTCATGACCGGCCACGAGGCGCGCAGAGCGGGCCTCGGCGGCGAGGTCGTGGCGAAGGTGTGGTGAGACGGGCATGAGTCGCATCGGCCGCAAACCCATCCCCGTCCCCGCCGGCGTCACCGTCGCGATCGAGCCCGAGCGCGTCACCGTCAACGGCCCGAAGGGCGAGCTCTCCGAGCGCATCCACCGCGACATCACCGTCGCGCAGGAGGGCGAGGAGCTGATCGTCACGCGCCCGACCGACCGCGGCGAGCACCGTGCGCTGCACGGCCTCACGCGCTCGCTCGTAGCCAACATGGTCGAGGGCGTCACTGCCGGTTACGAGAAGCGCCTGGAGATCCAGGGCGTCGGCTATCGCGCCCAGCTCAAGGGCAAGGACCTCGAGCTGGCGCTCGGCTACTCCCACCCGGTGCCGATCAGAGCGCCGGACGGGATCGAGTTCGAGGTGCCCCAGCCGACGCGCATCGTCGTGAGGGGGATCTCGAAGCAGCTCGTCGGCGAGACCGCCGCCAACATCCGCAAGCAACGCAAGCCGGAGCCCTACAAGGGCAAGGGCATCCGCTACGAGGGCGAGTACGTCGCCCGGAAGGTCGGGAAGCGCGCATGACCGTTCTCACTGCTCCCGCGCGGCGCCTGCGGCGCCGCCGGCGCGTACGCGCCAAGATCCACGGCACGGCCGAGCGGCCGCGCGTCTCGGTGTTTCGCAGCAACCGCGGAATCAACGCGCAGCTGATCGATGACGACGCCGGGCGCACGCTCGCCGCGGTCAACTGGACCGAGGCGGAGCTGCGCGGCCTCTCGCGCGCCGATCAGTCGAAGCGCGTCGGCGAGCTGCTGGCCGAGCGCGCCAAGAGCGCCGGCGTCACGGAGGCCGTCTTCGACCGCGGTGGCTACCAGTACCACGGCCGCGTGAAGGCACTCGCCGAGGGTGCCCGCGAGGCCGGGCTCCAGTTCTAATCACCGACCGCACTACCCCGAACCGCTACCCTCAGGACTTCATGGCACTCGACCGTTCCGTATCCGCCGCCGGCCTCGACCTGCAAGAGCGCGTCGTGGAGATCAACCGCGTCGCGAAGGTCGTCAAGGGCGGCCGCCGCTTCTCGTTCACCGCCCTCGTGGTGGTCGGCGACGAGCGCGAGATCGTCGGCGTCGGCTACGGCAAGGCGAACGAGGTGCCGGTCGCGATCCAGAAGGGCGTGGAGCGCGCCAAGAAGAACCTCATTCGCGTGCCGAAGCACGGGTCGACGATCACCCACCAGACGCTCGGCATCTTCGGGTCGGGTCGCGTGCTGCTCAAGCCGGCCTCGCCCGGTACCGGCGTGATCGCCGGCGGCGGCGTGCGCGCGGTGCTGGAGCTGGCGGGGATCCACGACATCCTCTCGAAGAGCCTCGGCACCCAGAACCCGATCAACCTCGTGAAGGCGACGATGGCCGGGCTCGAGGGCCTGCGCCGTCCGGAGGAGGTCGCCCAGCTGCGCGGCCTGTCCGTCGACGCGGTGCTTGGCCTCGACCCGAACCGGAACGAGGCGACGGCTGAGCTGACGTCCGAGAACGGCGCCGAGCCGGCGGAAGGCGAGGTCGCCGAGGAGCCGGTTGCGGTCGGCGCGACGGAGGACGAGGCGTGAGCACCGTCAAGGTCACTCAGATCAAGTCGCGCAATGGCTCGAACCAGCGTCAGCTCGACACGCTGCGCTCGCTCGGCCTGCGCCGCATCGGGCACACGGTTGAGCAGAGAGACACGCCCGCCCTGCGCGGCATGGTCCATGCGATCCGTCATCTCGTGAAGGTCGAGGAGGCCGCATGAGCCCTGCAGCGAGAGTCAAGGACGAGGAGCGCGAGGAGCGCATCGGCCTGCACAACTTGAGACCGGCCCCCGGCAGCCGCAAGTCGCGCAAGCGCGTCGGCCGCGGCGAGGGCTCCGGCACCGGCAAGACGTCCGGCCGCGGCCAGAAGGGCTACGGCTCGCGCTCCGGCGCGAAGGATCGTGCCCGCTTCGAGGGGGGCCAGATGCCGATTCACATGCGGATGCGCAAGCTGCGCGGCCCGCATATGAAGAAGTCGATGCCGTTCGAACCGTTCCGGACGCACACGCAGCCGGTCAACCTGCTCGACCTCGACGCGCGCTTCGAGGCGGGCGCCGAGGTCACGCTTGAGGCGCTGAACGGGAAGAACCTCGCGACGCGCAGAGGCATCCCGGTGAAGGTGCTCGCGAAGGGCGAGATCACCAAGCCGCTGACCGTCCACGCCCACGCCTTCAGTGCGGCCGCGCGCGAGCGCATCGAGGCCGCTGGGGGAACCTGCCAGATCATCGAGTAATCGAGTAGGGGGACTCGAGCATGCTCGCGACGATCCTGAGTGCCTTCACGGTCGCGGACATCCGCAAGAAGCTGGCGTTCACCGCGGCACTGCTCGGCCTCTACCGGCTCGGCGCGCACATACCGGCGCCCGGGATCAACACCGAGGCCGTTCAGGAGATCCAGCACAACCTGAGCAACGGGATCCTCGGGCTGCTCAACACCTTCTCGGGCGGAAGCCTCGCGCGGGTCGCGCTGTTCGCGCTCGGGATCATGCCGTACATCACGGCCTCCATCATCATGCAGCTGCTGACGGTCGTCGTCCCGTCGCTCGAGCAGCTGCAGAGAGAGGGCGAGGTCGGCACGCAGCGGATCACCCAGTACACGCGCTACCTGACCGTCGGGCTTGCCGGCGCCCAGTCGATAGCGTACGTCTTCCTGTTCCGTTCCTTCGAGGCGCAGGCCGGTCTGCCGGTCGTCGAGAACTTCGGCATCTCGAAGCTGATCCTGATCGCCATCTCGCTCACGGCCGGCTGCATGCTCGTGATGTGGATGGGCGAGCTCATCACGCAGCGCGGGATCGGCAACGGCATCTCGCTCATGATCATGGCCTCGATCGTGGCGAGCCTTCCGCATGGCATCCAGGCCTGGTGGACGAGCCCCGATCCTGTCTTCAAGGTGATGATGCCGTTCCTCGCGCTCGGCGTGATCGCCGCCATCGTGTTTGTGCAGGAGGGGCAGCGGCGGATCCCGGTGCAATACGCGCGGCGGGTGATCGGGCAGCGCATGACGCAGGGCGGCCAGACCTACCTGCCGCTGCGCGTGAACATGGCGGGCGTGATCCCGGTCATCTTCGCCGCGAGCCTGATGGCGTTCCCGCCGACCGTCGGCCAGCTGATCAACACGCCGTGGGCGCGCGACGTCGCGAACTTCTTCAACCCTGGGAACGGGCCCTACCTGATCGGCGAGACGCTGATGATCATCGCCTTCACCTACTTCTACACCGCGGTCACGTTCAACCCGGTCGAGCAGGCGGACAACCTCAAGCGCTACGGCGGCTTCATCCCCGGCGTGCGGCCGGGGCGTCCGACGGCCGAGTTTCTCGATCGCATCCTCGCGCGCCTGACGTTCCCAGGTGCGCTCTTCCTCGCCGCGATAGCGGCGCTGCCGACGCTGCTGATCAACTCGACGAGTGCGAACTTCTTCTTCGGAGGCACGTCGCTGCTGATCGTCGTGGCGGTCGCGCTCGACACGATGAAGCAGCTCGAGGCGCAGCTGATGATGCGCAACTACGAGGGCTTCCTGAAGTAGCTGCGACCGGCGGGCGGCTTCCAGGTCTAGTACGTTTCGCTCTCCGTGAGCGAGCTGAATCTCATCCTCTTCGGGCCCCCTGGCGCCGGGAAGGGCACGCAGGCTGCACGCCTGCAGGAAGACTTCCGCCTCCCCTACGTGGCGACGGGCGACATCCTGCGCGCGGCCGTCAAGGAGGGGACCGAGCTCGGCCTCAAGGCGAAGGGCTTCATGGACGCCGGCGAGCTGGTGCCGGACGACCTCGTGATCGACCTGATCGTCGACCGCATCGGCGCCGACGACGCGCGCGACGGCTTCATCCTCGATGGCTTCCCGCGCACGCGCGCGCAGGCCGACGCGCTGGGCGCGGCGTTCGAGCGGCTCGGCCGCCGCATCACCGCGGTGCTGCTGTTCGACGTGCCCGACGAGGACCTCGTGCGCCGCGTCTCCGGCCGGCGCGTGAGCGTCAAGACCGGCCGCGTGTACCACGTCGAGAGCGACCCGCCGAAGCACGAAGGCCGCTGCGACGTCGACGGATCGCGGCTCGTGCAGCGCGACGACGACAAGCCCGAGGTGGTCCAGAAGCGGCTGCAGGTCTACCACGACGAGACGGAGCCGCTCGTCGCGTACTACGACGAGCGCGGCCTCCTGCGCCGGATCGACGGGACCCGCAGCCCCACCGAGGTGCACGACCACGTCCGCGCAGTGCTCGCGACGCTGCGCCTCGAAGAGACGCTGTGATCGTCAAGAAGACACAGGCGCAGGTTGACAAGATGGCTGCGGCGGGCGACATCCTCGTCCGCACGCTCGAGCTGGTGGAGGGAAAGATCCGCCCCGGCGTCACGACGAGAGAGCTCGACGAGGCGGCCGAGCGCTTCATCCGCTCGCAGGGCGCCGTACCGGCGTTCAAGGGCTATCGCGGCTTCCCGGGCTCGATCTGCGCCTCCCCGAACGCGATGGTCGTGCACGGAATTCCCGGCCCGTACAAGCTCGAGCGCGGCGACATCCTGTCGGTCGACGTCGGTGTCGTATTCGAGGGCTGGGTCGCGGACGCGGCTCGCACTTTCGCGGTCGGGCCGATCACGCCGGTCGCGCAGAAGCTGCTCGACACGACCGCAGGGGCGCTGTTCGCGGCCGTGCCGCACTGCGTCGCCGGCAACCGCCTCGGCGACATCTCGCACGCGATCCAGCAGCACGTCGAGGCGGACGGCTTCTCGATCATCCGCTCGCTCGTCGGCCACGGGATCGGGCGCGACATGCACGAGGACCCGCAGATCCCCAACTACGGCCCGGCCGGCCGCGGCCCGCGGCTGGAGGAGGGGATGGTGCTCGCGATCGAGCCGATGGTGACGGCCGGCCGCCACCAGGTGCGCATGGCCGACGACCACTGGTCGATCTTCACGCAGGACGGCTCGCTCGCGGCCCACTTCGAGTTCACGATCGCGATCACCGCCGACGGTCCGCGCGTGCTCACGCCGTGGCACGAGCACGGCAAGCGCGCGGCGGCGTGACAGCTCCGCGCCGGCTGCTCCGCGTTTGCTAGTCTTCACCGTCGCGCTCGGAGCGCCCTTGCTCCGTCCTGCGCGAGAAGTCCTCGTCGTGGTAGCGGCAGCCGTTCCGGTTGCCAGAGCCGCGGCGACTGGAACCAGCCGAAAGGGATCATGAAGGTACGACCGTCGGTCAAGCCGATGTGCGAGAAGTGCAAGATCATCCGCCGCCACGGGCGCGTGCTGGTCATCTGCTCGAACCCCCGTCACAAGCAGCGGCAGGGGTAGGGCACGCGCGATGGCTCGTATAGCAGGCATCAACATCCCGCTGAACAAGCGCGTCGAGATCGGGCTGACGTACATCTACGGGATCGGCCGGTCGCAGTCGAACAAGCTCCTGTCCGAGCTGGGGATCTCGCCGGACACCTACGTGCGCGACCTCACCGAGGACGAGGTCTCCAGGCTGCGCGATCAGATCGACAGAGATCTGATGGTCGAGGGCGACCTGCGCCGCGAGCGCTCGCAGAACGTCAAGCGCCTGATGGAGATCGGCTGCTACCGCGGACTGCGCCACCGCCGCGGCCTGCCGGTCCGCGGCCAGAACACGAAGACGAACGCGCGCACGCGCAAGGGCCCGAAGCGCATGCAGGTGGCCGGCAAGAAGAAGGCGGGGAAGAAGTAAGTGAGTCCAGCACCGAAGCGCCCGCAGCGCGGCCGCCGCAGAGTCCGCAAGAACATCCCGGTCGGCCAGGCGCACATCAAGACCAGCTTCAACAACACGATCGTCTCGCTGACCGACCGCGAGGGGAACGTGATCGCGTGGGAGTCCGCCGGCGGCGCCGGCTTCAAGGGCTCGCGCAAGTCGACCCCCTTCGCCGCCCAGGTCACGGCCGACGCGGCCGCCCGCAAGGGCATCGAGCACGGTCTGCAGAAGGTCGAGGTCTTCGTCAAGGGTCCCGGCTCCGGCCGCGAGACCGCGATCCGCTCGCTCCAGGCCGCCGGCCTCGAGGTGACGGCGGTTCGTGACGTGACCCCGCAGGCCCACAACGGCTGCCGGCCGCGCAAGCGGCGGCGCGTCTAGGGGAGTCGCCGCCATGGCACGAGACACCAGCCCACAGTGCAAGCAGTGCCGGCGGGAGGGGCAGAAGCTCTTCCTCAAGGGCGAGCGCTGCCTCACCGACAAGTGCGGCGTCGAGCGTCGCGCGTACCCGCCGGGCGACCACGGCCGTGGCCGCCAGAGACAGAGCGAGTACCGCGTCCAGCTGCGCGAGAAGCAGAAGGCGCGCCGCTACTACGGCGTGCTCGAGCGCCAGTTCCGCGCGTACTACGAGAAGGCCAGCCGGCAGCCGGGCATCACCGGCGAGAACCTGCTGCGCATGCTCGAGTGCCGCTTCGACAACGTGCTCGTGCGCCTCGGCTTCGCCGCCTCGCGCCGTCAGGCCCGCCAGCTGATCCGCCACGGCCACTGGACGATCAACGGCAAGCGCGTCGACATCCCCAGCTACCAGCTGCGCGATGGCGACGTGATCGCCGTCAAGGCTTCGAGCGGCGCTGCGCAGGTGATCCGCGAGGCGACGGAGCTGACCGGCCAGGTGCCGGCGTGGCTGCAGGCCGATCACGACGCGCTGACGGCGAAGGTGCTGCGCAGACCTGAGCGGCGCGAGATCGCCGCGCCGGTGCTGGAGCAGCTCATCGTCGAGCTCTACTCGAAGTAAACCCCGCTCCGCGCGTCGCGCCGCCACCCGCGGTCTGCGACGCGCGCATGACCGCCCCCGGGCGGCGCTCATGACACGACGACGTTAGGACCGACCCCGATGCTCGATTTCCAAGTCCCCCGAATCACCACCGAGACCGTCGAGGAGAACCGCGGTTCCTTCACGATTGAGCCGCTCGACCGCGGGTTCGGCTATACGTTCGGCAACTCGCTGCGGCGTGTGCTGCTGAGCTCGCTCGCCGGGGCAGCCGTCACCAGTGTGCGCATCGAGGGCGTTGCGCACGAGTTCTCCACGATCGCGGGCGTCAAGGAGGATGTGACCGACATCGTCCTCAACCTCAAGGGCGTCGTCTGCCGCATGCACTCCGACGCGACGGAGATCGAGGCCCCGCTCGTCGTCACGGGTCCGGGCGAGATCACCGCCAAGGACATCGATCTGCCCTCCGGCGTTGAGATCCTCAACCCCGACGCGCACATCGCGACGCTCGAGAGAAGAACGAAGCTCGAGGTCTACCTGACGATCGGCCGCGGCCGCGGCTACCGCCCGGCGGAGGAGAACAAGTCCGCCGACCAGCCGATCGGCGTGATCCCGATCGACTCGATCTTCTCGCCGGTGCGTCGCGTCGCGTACGCCGTCGAGCAGGCGCGCGTCGGGCAGAAGACGGACTTCGACAAGCTGACGCTCGACATCGAGACGGACGGCTCGATCGATCCGCACGCGGCGCTGCGCGAGGCGGCGGAGATCCTGATCAGCCAGCTGGCGATCTTCACCGACGCCGACCGCGTCGTGGAGCTGCGCGACACGGGCGGCCTCGGGGCGCTCGAGCCGGGTCTGGTCGGCGGGGGCGGCGTCGGCGGCAACGCCGGCGGGCCGGGCGGCCGTCCCGCGAACGCGATGGACGACATCCTGATCGAGGAGCTGGAGCTCGGCGTGCGCTCGTACAACTGCCTCAAGCGCGCGGGCATCCAGACGGTCGGGGACCTGATCTCGAAGACCGAGAACGAGCTGAACGCGATCCCGAACTTCGGCAAGAAGTCGATCGACGAGGTGATCGAGACGCTCGAGGGTCGCGGCCTTTCGCTGCGCCAGGACTGACGACTCGGTACCCTCTTCCAGCCCATGCGCCACCAACGCAACCGCTACCAGCTCTCCCGCAGCGCCTCGCACCGCAAGGCGCTGCTGGCGAACCTCTGCAAGGAGGTCATCGAGCACGAGCGGATCAGAACGACCGAGACGAAGGCGAAGGCCGTCAAGCCGGAGCTGGAGAAGCTGATCACGCTGGCGAAGCGTGGTGACCTGCATGCGCGCCGTCAGGCGCTGTCGGCGCTGGGGCAGGACAAGTTCAGCGTCTACAAGCTGTTCGACGAGATCGCGCCCCGCTACGCGGAGCGCAACGGCGGATACTCCCGCATCCTCAAGCTCGGTCCGCGTCGCTCTGACGCGACCGAGATGGTCTTCCTCGAGCTGGTCTAGGACGGCGCCGCGATGAGCGGCGCCACCAAGCTCGTCCTCGAATACGACGGCCGCGACTTCGCCGGCTGGGCCCGGCAGCCGGGCAGACGCACCGTTCAGGAGGAGCTGGAGCAGGCGCTGGCGGTCGTGCTGCGGCGTGAGGCGGTGCCGCTGACGGTGGCGGGACGCACCGACGCCGGCGTGCACGCGTGGGGTCAGGT
>Ga0070705_100001999_pt1 | contig 10421 bp, 10 predicted proteins | sample KBSK5253metaG_FD_65455 | JGI IMG/M metagenome (GOLD analysis project Ga0070705, IMG submission 65455) | Corn, switchgrass and miscanthus rhizosphere microbial communities from Kellogg Biological Station, Michigan, USA - KBS K5-25-3 metaG | ecosystem: Host-associated > Plants > Roots >... | reverse complement strand
AACGCGGACACCGGCAACGTCAACCGGCCGGCCGATATCTTCGTCGATGCGAAGACCAATGAAGCGTACGTCGCCGACGGCTACGGCAACCGCCGCGTCGTCGTCTTCGATGCGGCCACCGGCAAGTTCAAGCGGATGTGGGGCGCCTTCGGCAATCCGCCCGACAGCGATCCGCCCGCCGGAGCAGGTCCCGCCGCAGGTGCGGGCCGGGGCGGTGGCGGCCGTGGACGCGGCGCGCAGGCGGAGTCGGCCCTCGACACCGAGGGGAACGGCGCCGAGCACTTCGGCAATCCCGTCCACGCCGTGAAGATGTCGAACGACAACCTGGTTTACGTCGCGGATCGATCGAACCGCCGCATCCAGGTGTTCACGCCGGCAGGGAAGTACGTCTCGCAAGTGTTCATCAACCGCGCGGGACCGTCGGCCGGTTCGGTTGCCGGGCTCGCGTTCTCGCGGGACGCGCAGCAGCAGTTCCTTTATGCCGCCGACTACGGCAACTCGCACATCGCCGTGCTCGATCGCAAGACTCTGGACGTGCTCTATCAGTTTGGAACGCGAAGCGCGAAGCCCGGCGAGTTCCAGGGCCCGCATCACATCGCCGTCGATTCGAAGGGGAACCTGTACGTGGCGGAAGTCGCGCCGGGCAACCGCGCGCAGAAGTTCCTGCTCAAGGGGATGTCGCCCACGCCTCCGTCGAATGCACTGACGGCCGCGCAGCTGGCGCCGAAGCCCTGAGCGAACGCTCGCGTACGCGGCAGTGACACAGACACAACGTCCCGGCGTATCGCCACTCGTCGTCGCGCTGCTTGGCGCGGTGATTCTCACGCTTCGCGCGCAAGGGAGCCTGCCCGCACAAAACCCGCGCGTGGTCACGACCTACGGACCGGAGTCGTTCGTCTCGCGAGTCGTGACGGCCGATCTCGCGGGTCCGTGGGAAGTCACCTGGGGTCCGGACGGATTCCTGTGGATCACCGAGCGCGTGGGCAAGCGCATCACGCGCGTCAATCCGGCTGACGGATCGAAAACGGTCGCGGTCACGATTGACGAGGTGCACCAGACCCTCTCGCAGGATGGCCTCCTCGGAATGGCGCTGCATCCGGGTCTGCTCAAGGGCAAAGGGACGGACTACGTCTACGTCGCGTACACCTACGATGGCGATCCCGGAAGCGGCGTGAACCTTCGAATGAAGATCCGCCGGTACACGTACGACCCGCGGATGCAGCGCCTCGCGAGTCCGGTCGACATTCTCACCGGCCTGCCGCACGGCACCGACCACGGCGGCGGACGGGTGGTGTTCGGACCCGACGGAAAGCTGTATGTCAGCCGCGGGGATCAGGGCAGCAACTTCCTCGCAAACTACTGCAACCCGAACCGGGCACAGGATCTCCCGACGCTCGCGGAGGTGCAGGCGGCGGACTGGAGCACCTACCAGGGAAAGATCCTGCGTCTCAATCTGGACGGATCGATCCCGCGCGATAACCCGCTGCTCAACGGCGTGCGCAGCCACATTTATTCCTATGGGCACCGCAACCCGCAGGGGCTCGTCTTCGCCGGCACGCGCCTGTTCGACTCCGAACATGGCGAAAGCATCGACGATGAAGTCAATCTCATCGTGCCGGGCGGGAACTACGGGTGGCCGCTCATTGCCGGCTACCAGGATGATCAGTCGTACGTGTACGCCAACTGGTCGGCTTCATCACCGCAACCGTGCGCATCGCTGACGTTCAACGTGTTCAACCCGCCGGCGTCGGTGCCGCGGCAGAAGGAGTCCGACGCGCGCCTGCAGAACTTCATTCCGCCGGTGAAGACGTTCTTTACGGTGCCGAACAGCTACGACCTGCGCACGCTGGGCAATGCCACGGTGGCGCCGGCGGGGATCAAGGTCTACACCTCGCGCGCGATCCCCGGCTGGCACGATTCGCTGCTGCTGACCACCATGATCAGCGGCGTCGTCTTCCGCATGCCACTTGCGGAAAATCCCAAATCCCAAGTCCCAAACCCCAAATCCCAAAATCTCGTAGGCACCCCCGTGGCGTACTTCAAGTCCGGCAACCGGTATCGCGACATCACCATCGCGCCTGATGGACTGCGGTTCTATGTCGTGACCGATTCCGAGGGTCAGGGTCGAACGGTAGGTTCCTCCGGTCAGCTGACGCGGGATCTCGTCAGTCCCGGGGCGATCCTGGAGTTCCGATACACGCGCACCGGGACATAACCGGCCACATGTCACTGGATCGGATATATCGGGCGGGCACCTCGATCGAGGACTACTGCCGTGCGTGCAAGTTGGACCGCATCCACACCGTGGTCGCGGTGGACGGAGAGGGTCGTCCCGTGCGCGTGGCATGCGACAACTGCCGCAGCGAGCACAACTTCCGCGGCGGGGCGAGGATGACGGCGTCCGGCGCGCCGCCGGCCGCCGCGGTCGCGCCGGCCGCGACGTCCGCGCCACGCCGGCGCCGGGCTGCGGGCGAGCCGTTCCCCATCGTGAGCGATCGAGAGAGGATTGCGCCTGCCATGACTGCCTCGTCTGACGATCTCGAAGTGCTGCTGCGGCGCATCATCCGCGAGGAAGCCGGCATCACGCCCGCGGTGCCCGCCGAGAAATGGCGCGGCGGCACGCTGGTGTTGCGTCCCGGCGCCGACGGCCAGGAGAAGAGCTGGCCGATCGAGACCTTCTTCCACAAGATCGTGATGGTGCGGAATCGGCTGCGCACGCTCGAGCAGCAGGTGAACGCATCCGACCTCTCCGACGATGTGAAGGTGAAGCTGCAAAGCTACGTGAGCGGGTGCTACGGATCGCTCACGAGCTTCAACGTCCTGTTTGCGGACGACGCGGATCAGTTCAAGGGAAGCGGCGGGGACCAGGAAAAATAGGGCAGGCGTCGTGCCGGGAGGTATATATAGAGGCCCAGTGAAACAGCGATGAAGACCCGAATTGCGTTGGTGCTCCTGGCCGCGGCTGTCTTTGGAGTCCTGTTCTCGGGCCTGGCACTCGGTGCCGCCGGACAGCAGCCGGGCACCGCCACGGCGCGGCCGGCGATTCCTCGCGCGGCCGACGGCAAGCCGGACCTCTCCGGCATCTGGGCCGTCATGAATACGGCCAACTGGAACATCCTGCCGCACGCGGCATCGGCCGACGGCCCCGGCGGCCGCGGCGTCGTCGTCGGCGACGAGCTCCCCTATCTTCCCTCGGCGCTCGCGAAACAACGGGAGAACTACCGCACCCGGACGACCGCGGACACCGACATGCGATGTCTGCTCCCCGGCGTTCCGCGTGTGATGTACGAGCCCTATCCTTTCGAGATCTTTCAGACCACCGGCGTCGTGCGGATGGCATTCGAATACGTCCACGCGACGCGAAACATCTACATGAATTCGCCGCATCCGAAAGGTCCAATCGAGTGGTGGATGGGCGATTCGCGAGGCAGCTGGCAGGGGGACACGCTCGTCGTCGATGCGATTCACTTCTCGGACGACACGTGGTTCGATCGCGCGGGCAACTATCACAGTGCCGATCTGCACGTGGTGGAACGCTACACGCTCCTGGATCGGGACCACCTGCAGTACGAAGCGACGATCGAGGATCCGAAGGTGTTCTCACGTCCCTGGACGATGCAGATGGTCCTGTATCGCCATATCGAGCAGCACTTCCAGCTCCTCGAGTACGACTGCATCGCGTTTCCAGACGAGGCCGCGGGCAATCTTGCACCGCCAACGCCTGGCCCACAGTAGCCACACGTGTGCGAAGAGGCGCTGAGATGAGGAATCGCAACATCCGTTTCATGGCGCTGCTGGGTCTGGCGGCCGCGGCAGCGGTGCTCTCCGTTCCCGCCGCTGCCCAGCAGCCGACGATTGCCGGGAAGTGGGACGTCGGGGCCGGACAGGCGAACTACACGCTCGAGTTCGGCTGGCCGGCGGAGCACGCAAAGCTGATGGGAACGCCGTCCACCGGGCGCAGCGTCGTCGTCGATCCGCCTGACGGGAGGATTCCGTTCCAGCCGTGGGCGATGGCGATCCGGAACGCGCGCGACAAGATTCACACGGAACCCGCCCGGATGAAGAGCAGGGACCTCGACTCGCAGGCGAAGTGCTATCCGACCGGCGTGCCGCGTTTCGCGAACCGCGGTGGACCGTTCATCACGGTCTTCCCCGACAAGGTGCTGATGCAGCTCGAGTACGGCCACGAGTACCGAATCATCTACACGGACGGACGGCCGCGCCTGCCTCGACAGATCAAGCTGTGGAACGGCGACGCACGCGGTCACTGGGAGGGTGCGACGTTCGTCGTGGAGACGACGAACCTGAACGGCTACGCGTGGCTCGACGTCATCGGGAGCTTCCTCTCCGATCAGGCAACAGTCGTCGAGCGGTTCACCCTGGTTGATGCCAACACCATGAAGTGGACCGGCACCGTGACGGATCCGTCCGTGTTCACGAGGCCCTGGACGATGGGCTGGAACTACACGCGCAGCAAGGCGCAGGGCGCCGAGGCCGAACTGTGGGAACAGGCCTGCGCAGAAGGCAATCACTTCCCGGAGTGGGACGAGATCTACGCCCGCGAGGTCGCGCCGAAATCCTCGAAACCGTAGACCGCGTCGACGCGGTCGTAAGAGGCGGACCTTCAGGTCCGCCTTTTTTTTCGAGTTAGCATTGATGCCCATGACGAAGTTGCGCGGCACGGCGGTGGCGCTCGGGATGTCGGTGGTACTCGCGTTGATGTCAGTCTCGCTGTCCGGCCAGGGCCAGAACCGGCCGGCGACCGCACGGCCGTGGCCGCCGGCGCGGACGGCCGATGGCCAGCCGAACGTCGAAGGCACGTGGCGCCCCGTCAGCGGCGGCACCCACTCGCTCGACCCGGCGTTGAGCAGCGCGCAGGAGTTCGAGCAGCGGACGACGGGTGTCATCAAGCGGAACCCGAGCATGATCGTGGATCCGCCGGACGGCCACATCCCGTATCAGCCGTGGGCGAAGGCGCTGCAGAAGAACCTCGAGTCGTCGTACGAGAATCCAACGAAGCCCGAGCACGTCGACACGCAGACGCGGTGCCTTGTGCCGGGCATCCCGCGCCTCTACTACTTCCCGTCGTTCCGCATCGTCCAGACGCCGCGCACGGTCGTCTTCGTCTGGGACGAGTACCACACCTATCGCGTCATCCCGCTCGACGACCGTCCGCACCCCGCGCCGCACGTGAAGCTCTGGATGGGCGACGGCCGCGGCCACTGGGAGGGCAACACGCTGGTCGTGGACACGACGAACCTCAACGCGAAGTCGCGCCTCGACGTCATTGGCGATTTCTTCAGCGAGAACGCGCACATCGTCGAGCGATTCATCTTCGTCGACGCCAGCACGATGACCTACGAGGCGACCATCACCGATCCGACGGTGTTTACGCGCCCCTGGACGCTGCGCGTCGCGGAGCGTCGCCTGGCAGACGACGAGTTCTGGGAGTTCGCCTGTCACGAAGGCAACCAGGATCCGGAGCTGCTCTCGGATCAATTGGAGAAGTAGGAATATCCAGGAAGGCGCGAAGGCCGCGACGATCTACAGCAGCAGCGTCTCGACGCGGTGCGCGTGCACCATGTCGATGCACGGCGACCACGCGAACACGGTGAACTTGCCGTCCTGTCCCGCGACGAGCGCCACCGCGTCACGCTGATCGTGGACGAACTGCGCCGCCGACAGGTGCCGCGTCCCGCCGAACGTCGTCGGGTTGATGACGACGGGCTCGTTGGATTCGATGGGCTCGGTGACCGTCATCTGCTCGACCTGCGGCTGCCCGCGGCGCCGGACGATCTTGGCGCCGAATGCGACGACCTCGTAGGTGGACGTCATCAGCGTCGCGCCGTCCACGGCCGTCAGCCCCGCGACCGCATCGACCGCACGGCTCAACGCGTCCTGCCATTCGGGCCGATGGCCGGCGTCATGGCGGCGCGCGACGAGGTGCGAGAGCTCGGAGAACGCCGGCCGCACCGGATAGGCGATCGGCTGCACGATTGAGTCGCGCCAGACGTCGGTGCCGGGAGGCACGACGATCATCAACCCGCCGCGCCGATGCGCTCGCATCGACACCGCGAGCTGCACCAGCACGTTCACAGAGCCGTTCCACGATTCCCCCGACTCGAAACCGAGCAGCGTGCTGAGCAACGCCGGGCAATCTGGCAGCGCGGAGGCATTCTCGTCGATCACCTTGATTCGATCGCCCTCGAGCACCGCGACGTTGACGAACTTGGCCGTCTCCTGCCCGCGACGGTGCTTCACGACGATGAGCCCCGGCTCGGCGACCTCGGCGACGAAACAGTTCATCGGTATCGAGCGCGCCGTGCCCCAGACCCGAAGCTCCCCGTCCAGGTACGCCACGCCCAGGTGAATCCCGGGCCGCTCGACCGCAGGCGACACGCGGGTCAGCACGGCCGGGTCGAGCGGCAGCGAACGCTCGAGGACGAGCGGCTCGTCCGTGTCGGCAGGCGTGAGAAACGCGAGCGAGATTTTCGGCACGTAGCCTTCCTCGCGCCTCAGGCTCGCCCAGAAGACCGTGTCGATCATCGCCTCGATCGCGCCGGTGTCGGGGACCGTGTCGACGACGACGGCGCCGGCCTGCCGATCGAGGTGCTGATGCGAGGAGAAACGCGCTTGAATCCGCGGGGCGACCAGGCGCGCCACCGCGTACGCACGTTCGTTCATGCGCTCATTATGGCGTGCGTACGCGGCGAATCGTGCGCGCGGCTAGATGCGCCGCCGGGCCGGGACGACGAGCAGGATGACGCCACCGACCAGCGCCAGCGCGCCGACCACGGGCGGAATCGGAACCGTCTTGTGCTCTTCGGTCGTGGCCTTGAGCGGGCCGATGTCCACGACCGTTTTCTGCTGAGTCCAGCGGAACCCGCCCATCAGCAGCGACACGAGCCCAATCACGATGAGCAGGGCACCGACGACGTTTCTCATTGTCATGCTGAGGTCGTGTGCAATCGGCGCGCCGATCAGCTTGGGCCGACCTGAAGGTCGGCCCCTACACCTCTGAAGGTCGGCCTCTACACCTCGACAGCCCCTGCACCTCGACAGCCCCTACACCTCGACAGTGGCTGGCACGGGCTACACCGGACGGAGCGGGGCTAACGTAGGGGCCGGCTTAAGCCGGCCCCTACGATTCCGGCCCCTGCGATTCCCCCCACGACACTCTGCGCTTCGGCGTCCTTGATCAAACGCGCCGCGTCCTCTTCGAGCAGAAATCGCTCAGCGACGAGCGCCTTCGCGCTGTCCCTGAGCGAGTTCACGTAGCCGTCGTGGCTGCCGTAGCGCTCCTCGAGCGACTTTCTCGGATCCCCGGCCGACGTGCGCTCCGCTTTCGTCGCCGCGAAGGGGATGAACGAACCGTCGAGCGCGCAGAGGTTCGGTCCGCGCGACTCCTTCGCACGCACGTTCCAGCCGGTGTGCGTGCCGAGCGGAGCCCGTATCTCCAGCGGCCGTACGCCCGCGACGTCGAGCCCGTCGTCGTTTGGCCTCGGGACGTAGACGTTGTAGCGCGCCCCGACCTTCGGAGGCAGCTGCGTGAGCGTCCCTCCCTCAGGCTTGAACGCGGGGCCGAAGTCGAGCAGCTCCACCCCGTTCACCATCGCCGGGAAGCTGACGTTGGGAATTTTCGGAAACGCCTTGCGCGCCTCGTCCAGCGAGACGAGCGTGCCGGCCTGCAGCGTGGGATAGTTGCTGCCTGGCGGCTTGATCCCCTTGTCGGCCCATGCGTCGAGCGCCACGAGCAGCGCGCGCAGCGTCGGACCGTGATAGACCGGATTGGTCGGGTTCTCGCACGTGCCCTTCGGCCCCGGGAAGTTTCGCGGCGGGTTGTTGCCGCCATGCTGAAGGCTCGAGAGCAGGTAGAGGCGGACGTTGTCCGGCACGGGGACCGCGTGGCCGCGGCCATCGACGACGTTGAGCGAATCTTTCATCTCCCAGAATTCGCTTTCGGTGTCGGTCTGGAACACAAACGGATCGGTGAGACGACGCTTCGCGAGGCCGTCGCGAATGTTCGAGACCGGATCTGTCGTGACGGCGTAGGTGAACGGTGGATAGCTGGTTCCCAGGAAGTCGTGGCGATCGTCCTGGAGCGCGTACGTGTTCGGGTCGGCGAACTCGACGTTCGCGAACAGGCGATGCGTGCCCGACTTGTGAACCCAGAGGGCGTCCTGCACCTTGCGATGCGCCTCGTCCTCGTTGAAGCCGAGATACAGGAATTCGCGCTGGTATTCGCCGCTCTGCGAGCCGCCGAACGAGTAGATGCGCGTGATCCCCACGCGCGCCGCGCTCTCGGCCAGCGGGTTCGGGTTGCCCGCGGCATCCTTCGTCTCGTATCGAAGGAAGGACCCGACGTCGCGCGTTACCGCGTAGGCGAGTCCCATGACGATCGGGTCTTTCGCCTGGTAGATCAACTCGTAGAGCCGATCCGCGCGGAAGCCGTCGAACAGACAGATGTTGGTGTCGTTGGCAACGAGGCTCGCCTTGCCGGTCGGGCACGTCCCGTAGGCCCAGCGGTCCGGCGGCACGGCCGTTCCGGGTCCGCTCACGGTGTCGCGAACCGTCAGCGTTGCGCGGTCGGTTCTCGGATCAGCGGCAGGATAGGCCTTGAAGTTGGCGGCCCCCTCGAGCGGCAGCGTGAACGCCCCCTTGTCGGGAATGGTGCGGTCCGAGTACTCGATGCGAACCGGCGCGACGATGGGACGTCCGTCGGGTTGGGTCGCAACGGGGAACCTGGGAACCAGCCGGCCGTTGCCGGGAACGAGATCGCCCTCCCAGGCCGCGTCGACAATCGTGTAGCCAAGGCGCATCAGGAAGCCGTCGCCGACGTCCGCGCCCGTCAGCGGGTTGTTCCCGCCGCGGCCGAAATTGAAGTAGCTGATCGCCTGCTGGTTCCCGCGGTTGTTGATGGCGTAGAAAATCTTGTGGTTGCCCTTCGCGAGATCGACCGGCTTGAGGATGACGAACGGCGCGCTGAACTCCACCATCCCGCGCGTGTTTCTCGGCGCCTTGTCGAGATTGACGACGACCGCGTTGAGCGGATCCTTCGGGTCCACCTCGAAGTACGCCGTGCCGTCGAGACGCTCGTAGGCGCCGGCGCTGCCGAACGCCATGCCTTCCGCGAGCGGCCGTCGTTGTTCCACGACGAAGCGCACGACGCGTGCCTCCGACAGCGCGGGCATGAATGGGATGGCCAACGCCACGAGCAGCACACTCTTCTTCAACATGCCGTGGATTATATCGATGGCGGCGAGGATCGTCTTTTGCCCGCTTCGTGCCACAATCTCCACCGCGAAAGAGAACGCCAGGTCCTACAGAAGGAGTAATCGCATGCGCATTCGATGTGGTCTGCTCGTGCTTTCCGTCTTGGTCGCGGGAACCTTCGCCGGCAGCCCGTCTGCGCGGCAGGCGACCGGCGAGGTCAAGCTGACGAGGTCCGTCACCGTCATATCGAGCGCCGGCGCGCGGGCGCTGGCCGATGCGTGCACGGCGTGGGCCCAGCAGAACAAGCTCACCGTGGCGATGGCAATCCTGGACTGGGGCGGCAACGTGATCGAGTCGCACGCCATGGAAGGCGCGGCGGGCAACGCCATCGACACCGCGCTGCTCAAGGCGAAGTCGGCCCTGCGCTGGCGGCGCCCGACGTCCGAGACCAACAAGATGGTCCGCAACGGTGAAAATCTGGCGCCGACCTTCATGAACGACTTTCCCCAGCCTGGCGCCGTGCCGATCGTGCTCAACGGGCAGGTGATCGGCGCAATGGGGGTGTCGAGCGGCGACGGCGAGAAGTGCGCGCAGGCGGCCATCGACACGGTGTTCAAAGGGCAGGCGAAGTCGTCCACCCAGTAGGGGCGGAGCTTTCCGCCTCCGCTACGGCTCCGGCGGACCCGCCGTAGCCGGCGAAGGCGGGCAGGTCCGCCCGTAGTGCATGACCGCTGCGGATTTTCGGCGCATTGCGCTCGGCTTCGACGGCGCGGAAGAAGGCTCGCACATGGGCGCAGGGCTTCGGAAACCTGATGCTGTCACCGGAAATCCAGGCCGAGTTCATCGCCGACGCGCCCGACGTGTTCCTGCCAGTGGCAGGCGGGTGGGGCCGAATGGGTGCCACGCACGTCAGGCTCGCAAAGGCGAATCGCGACATGCTGACCGGCGCGCTGCGCACGGCATGGAAACTCCGTGTGGACAAGAACGCCGCATCGAAGACGACGAGACGCGCGCACCGCGCGGGTAGGTGAGCCGGCGGACAACAGGACTCGAGGATTGCATTGATGCACTCAAAACCGGCCCGCGTATCGTTGATCGCCGTCGCGCTGATTGGTGCGACCATCTCGGGGCTCCCCGCGCAGGTGAGCATTCCCGCACAGAATCCGCGGGTCATTACGACCTACGGACCGGAGTCGTTCGTCTCGCGA
>Ga0070705_100001994_pt1 | contig 10430 bp, 6 predicted proteins | sample KBSK5253metaG_FD_65455 | JGI IMG/M metagenome (GOLD analysis project Ga0070705, IMG submission 65455) | Corn, switchgrass and miscanthus rhizosphere microbial communities from Kellogg Biological Station, Michigan, USA - KBS K5-25-3 metaG | ecosystem: Host-associated > Plants > Roots >... | reverse complement strand
CGCCGGCGTCGCGCAGGCCGCGCACCATCGCGTCGGCGTCCGGCCGCAGCTCGTCGCCGATCGCGAGCGCGCCCGCGAAGGCGCCGTCGAGCGCGACGTGCACGTCACCGCCGTCGCCATCGCCATCGCGGCAGCGGGCGGCGACGAACGCCGGGCTGCCGACCGCCACACGATGCTGCCCGACCCGACCTTCGATGCCCTGGCCCGGCTCCTCGTGCACGTCGGTCGGTTCCTCCAGCCGCAGCCCGTGCGCGTGCGCGGCGTGCACGATCGCCTCGGCGAGCACATGCGGGGAGAGCTGGTCCAGCGAGGCTGCGAGCCGCATCAGCTCCTCGCCGTCGCCGCCGTCGACCGGCAGCGCCGCCTCGACGCGCGGCTCGCCGACGGTCAGCGTCCCGGTCTTGTCGAGCAGGACGCTGCGCACGCGGCCGAGCGCCTCGATCGCGCTGCCGCTCTTGACGATCACGCCGCGTCCGGCGGCGCGCGAGACGCCCGCGACGAACGCGATCGGCGCGGCCAGGATCAGTGGGCACGGCGTCGCCGCGACGACGACCGCGAGCGCGCGGACAGGGTCGCCGCTCAGCGCCCACGCCGCCCCCGCGACGAGCAGCGTCAGCGGCAGGAAGACGGCCGCGTAGCGATCGGCCAGTCGCACGAACGGCGCCCGCTCGCGCTCGGCCTGGCGCACCAGCTCCACGATCGCGGCGTACGAGCTGTCGGCCGCGCGCCGCGTTGCGCGCAGGTCGAACGGCGGCCCGTCGTTCGCGCTGCCGCTGCGCAGCGCCTCGCCGTACGCGTGCGCGACCGGCAGCGGCTCTCCCGTCAGCATCGACTCGTCGAGCAGCGCGTGCTCGGAGGCGAGCTCGCCGTCGACCGGAACGACCTCGCCGGTCCGCACGACGATCGTGTCCCCGACCACGATCGCGTCGATCGCGACCTCGTCGATCGCCCCGTCGCGCCGCACGTGCGCGACCGACGGCGCCAGCGCCAGCAGCCGCGTCAGCTCGCTGCGAGCGCGGCGGCTCGCGATGCCCTCGAGCGCGTTCCCGCCGGCCAGCATCAGCGCGATGATCGCGCCCGCGAGCTGCTCGCCGAGCGCGAGCGCACCCACCATCGAGATCAGCGCGATGACGTCGACGCCGACGCGTCCGCGCGCGAGGTCGCGCGCGACCGACCAGCTCAGCGGCACCAGCATCGCGGCCGTCAGCCCGGCCCACACCGCATCGCCGGCCGCCGGCTCGCCGGCGAGGTGCAGCGCCGCACCGACGGCAATCGCGACAAGGGCGACTGCGGCCAACGCGCCGAAGCGCTCGAACGAGCGCGTCGAGGCGTGCGCTCTGTCAGGCATCAGCCGGTGGCGTCTTGGGGCGGGGCGGCGGCGGTGTCGTCAGCGCCGCGCGCGAACGGGATCGCGGCGCGTACGGCCGTTCCCGCGCCGGGAGCCGCCTCGACCTCGAGCCGGCCGTCCATCAGCGACGCCCGCTCGCGCATGCCAAGCAGACCGAACCCGTCTGTCGCGCCGTCCGGATCGAAGCCGCACCCGTCGTCCTGCACGACGAGCTCGACGCAGTCGTCGCGCTCGACCACCGACACCTCGACGGCCGTCGCATCGGCGTGCTTGACGACGTTCGTGAGCGCCTCCTGCACGAGCCGGTACAGCGCGCTCTCCAGCGCGGGCGGATGCCGCTGCGCCGAGCGCCCGGACTCAAAGGCGAGATCCACCTCCAGCGCGATCTCCAGACCGGACGTGACCGTGACCCGCTCGGCGAGCGCCTCCAGCGCGGCCTTGACGCCGAACGTGTCGAGCGCGGCCGGGCGCAGGTCGGTGATCAGCCGCCGCAGCCCGGTGATCTCGGTGTCGATCTGCTCGATCGCGGCGTCGAGCGTCGTGTGGATCGTGTCGACGTCGCGGTTCTCGCGCGCGCCGGTCAGCAGCACCTTCAGACCGGCGAGCTCCTGCAGCGTCTCGTCGTGCAGCTCGTGCGCCCAGCGCTGGCGCTCGCGCTCGGACGCCTCGATGCTGCGCCGCATGCCCTCGCTTGCGACCGTCTGCGCCGTGGCGACGGCGGTCGCGGCGCTGGCGGCGAAGCCCTCCAGCAGCCGCTCGTCGTCCGCCGTGAAGTCCTGCCGTCCGCCCGCGCGGTCGAACACGTTGAGCACGCCGACCGCGCGGTCGCGGAACACCAGCGGGACGAACAGGCCCGATCTGACGGTGATCTGTCTGGCCATCGCGAAGCGCAGCTGATCGGGCAGGTTCTGCATCCGCTCCGGCCGCCGTGTTCTCATGACGTGGCCGCTGATCGAGCCCTCGATCGGGATCCGCTGGTCGAGCAACGCGCCCTCCAGCTGGCCGGCGAGCGTGGTGACGACGAGCCCCTCGCCCTCACGCAGCAGGATCAGCACGCCGCGCGCGTCCACCAGCGCACGCGCCCGCTTGGCGATCAGCTCCAGGATGCGGTCGAGGTTCGTCTCTCCGCCGATCGCGCGGGCGATCGCCGTCGAGGCCTCGAGCCCGCGCACCGCCTGCTCCAGCTGCCGCCGGCGGTCGTGCTCGCCGTGATAGGCGCGGGCGTTCGCGATCGCGACGCCGGTCCAGCTCGCGAGCAGCACGATCGTCTCCTCGTCATCCTCGTCAAACTCGGCGGCGTCCTGCTTGTCGGCGAGGTAGAGGTTGCCGTAGCTCTCGCCGTGCACGCGGATCGGCACGCCCAGGAACGACGTCATGCGCGGATGGCCGAGCGGGAAGCCGTACGAGCGCGGATGTTCGCTCACGTCGGGCAGTCGCAGCGGCTGCGGCTCGTCGATCAGGACGCCGAGGACGCCGCGCCCGCGCGGCAGCGCGCCGATCTGGCGGTGCGTGTCGTCGTCGATCCCGAGCGTCAGGAAGCGCTCCAGCTCGCTGCGCTGCGCGTCGAGGATCCCGAGTGCTGCGTAGCGCGCACCGGTCAGCTCGCGCGCTTCCTCCAGCACTCGCTGCAGGAGCGCCTCCAGGTCGAGCTCGGAGACGACGGTGCGCCCAACCTCGAGCACTCGCCGCAGGCGAAGTTCATCAAGCATGGGCACAGCTAGCTTAGTCCGAACCGGATCGCCCCGGCGTGGCGTTTGGCGGCCATCCGGGGTGAGGTGCGCTCGCATCCAGGCGAACTACGGATCGACGACCCGTGGGCGGACCGATGGCGGCGATTCGATGCGCGCGTAGCGTCGCGTTCAGCCATTCGACCCCAGGAGATCGCCGCCATGTCGCACACGACCCAGCACTCCACCAGCAGTCCGGCACCGTCCTTCGCGCAAGCGAGCGTGCGCGAGGCGATGCACCCCGGCATCCTCACGAGCGCTCCCGACGCCACGCTCGTCGAGATCGCGCGCACGATGGCGGCGCATCGCGTCCACTGCGTCGCGGTCATGGGGATCGAGGAGCGGCACCGGCCGCACCTCGTGTGGGGCATCGTCTCCGACCTCGACGTGATCCGCGCCGCGCAGGACGTCGACGGCGAGCTGCCGAGCGCCGGGCAGATCGCGGCGACCGAGCCCGTCACCGTCGACGTCGACGAGCCGCTGACGCGCGCGGCGCAGACGATGGCCGAGCACGACGTCCACCACCTCGTGGTCGTCGAGGGCCAGGACCCGCGCCCGGTCGGGATCATCTCCTGTCTCGACCTCGCGGCTGCGCTCGCCGACGTCCGCTGAGACGCGCTCGAGTTCTCGGCCATGACGGCAACCGCTCTCCAGGCTCGCATCTCGACCCCCGCGACATCGTTTCCCGCGGCGATCGAGACGCAGGCGCTCGGCAAGCGCTACGGCCGCCACACCGCGCTCGTCGACCTCGACCTGCGCGTCGAGCGCGGCGAGGTGTTCGGCTTCATCGGCCCCAATGGCGCGGGCAAGACGACGACGATCCGGCTGCTGCTCGACCTGATCCGCCCGACTGTCGGCGAAGCGCGCGTGCTCGGCCTCGACGCGCGTCGCGACGGGGTCGAGGTGCGCCGCCGCGTCGGCTACCTGCCCGGCGACCTCGCGCTCTACGAGGACATGACCGCGGCGCGGCAGCTCGCGTTCCTCGCGCGGCTGCGCGGCATGCCGGAGCTCGATCCGCGACCGCTCGCGGAGCGGCTCGCGCTCGACCTGCACCGGCCGGTCAAGGCGCTCTCGCGCGGCAACAAGCAGAAGGTCGGGCTCGTGCAGGCGTTCATGCACGACCCCGAGCTGTTGATCCTCGACGAGCCGACGACCGGGCTGGACCCGCTGATCCAGCACGAGTTCGCGGCGATGGTCGGTGAGGCGCGCGAACGCGGACGCACCGTGTTCCTCTCCTCTCACGTGCTCGGCGACGTCGAGCGCCTCGCCGACCGCGTCGGGCTGCTGCGCGCAGGCCGGCTCGTGCTCGTTGACGACGTCGGCGCGCTGAAGGCGCGCGTGACACGCCGCATCGAGCTGCACTTCGCCGACCCGCCGCCCGCGGGCGCGTTCGCGGGCGTGGCGGGGGTGGACGCCGTCGAGCAGGCGGGCGACCGCGTCACGCTCACGGTCAGCGGGCCGGTCGACGCGGTGATCAAGCGCGCTGCCGCGTTCCGCACGCTCACGCTCACGAGCCACGAGCCCGACCTCGAGGACATCTTCCTGCAGCTCTACGAGGGCGGTCCCGATGGGCGCTAGCGTGCTGGCGCACACGCTGCGCGAACGCCGTCGCGGCCTGCTCGGCTGGTCGGCCGGGGTGGCCGCGTTCGCGGCGCTGATCGCCGTCTACTGGCCGTCGGTGCGCGACAGCCCGGACCTGCAGTCGTTCACGCGCGACCTGCCGGAGGCGATGCGCGCGCTGATCGGCGAGGGCGACTACTCGACCGCCGCCGGCTTCCTCAACGCCGAGCTGTTCGCGTTCATGATGCCGCTGCTGTTCCTGATCTGCGCGATCGGCATCGGTGCCGGCGCGGTCACGCGTGAGGAGGAGCGCGGCACGATCGACCTGCTGCTCTCGACGCCGCTGACGCGGCGGCGGATGCTGGTCGAGAAGGCGCTCGGCGGTGTGCTCGTGCTGCTCGCGCTCGGCGTCGTGCTGTTCGTCGCGCTGCTGCTCGGAGGCGCGGCGGTCGAGCTCGGCATTCCCGCCTCGCGGCTGGCGGCGATCTCGCTCGCGGTCGTGCTCGTCGCGCTGCCGTTCGGCGCGCTCGCGCTGCTCGTGAGCTGCGCGACCGGTTCCCACGGCCTCGCGCTCGGGCTCACCTCCGCAGCCGCCGTCTCCGCATACATGCTCAATGCGCTCGCGCCGCTGATCGGCAGTCTCGAGCGCTGGCAGGACGCCTCGCCGTTCGCCTGGTACGCGAGCGGGGACGTGCTCGCCGGTCGCCTCACGCTCGCGCATGTCGCGCTGCTGATCGGCACCGCGCTTGCGCTCGCCGCCGCGGCGGTCGTCGCGCTCGAACGCCGCGACCTGCGAACGTGAGGCGTGGCCGTGTCCGTCGCCGTCCCGCTCGTCGACCGGCTCGCCGACAGCCTGCCGGGGCCGGTGGAGCTGCGCGAGACGCACAGCGCGTGGGTGTTGCTGAGCGGCGAGACGGCGCTGAAGGTCCGCAAGCCGGTCCGCTACGCGTTCCTCGACTACTCGACGCTCGAACGCCGCCATGCGGCAGCGGTCGAGGAGGTGCGCGTGAACGAGACGCTCGCGCCGGGCCTGTACCGCGGCGTCCGTGCGCTCGTGGAGCGTGACGGCCGGCTGACCGTCGGACCCTACGGTGCGAGCGTCGACGCCGTCGAGTACGCGGTCGAGATGCGCCGCTTCGACGAGCGCCGGACGATGGCCGCGCTGTGCGCCGACGGGAACCTGTGCGCCGCGCAGGTCGACACGGTCGCGCGCCTGCTCGCGTCCTTCCACGCCGAGGCCGCGCGCTGTGACGGCGGCGCGGAGGTGCTCCGCGCGCGCGTGCGCGCGGACGTGCGCGAGCTGGAGGCGCTGCTCGGGCCGCTGCCGGCGCTCGCGCGCTACGCCCACGCGGCGCTCGCGCGCAACGCCGCACAGCTCGACGCCCGCGCCGAGCAAGGGCTGTGCCGTGACGGTCACGGCGACCTGCGCGCCGAGCACGTCGTCTTCGAGCAGCCCCCGCTGATCGTCGACCGCATCGAGTTCGACCCCGGGCTGCGCCGCGTCGACGTCGGCAGCGACCTCGCCTTCCTGACGATGGACCTCGAGGACCGCGGCTGTGCCTGGGCGGCCCGGCAGCTCCTCGCCGGCTGCCGGCGCGCCGGCGGCGATCCCGGCGACGGGCGGCTGCAGGGGCTGTTCGCCTGGCAGCGCGCGCTCGTGCGCGCGAAGGTCGCACTGCTGCGCGATGACGAGCCGGCCGCGCGCCGGCTGCTCGACCTCGCCGACCGCTTCGCCTGGCGCGAGCGCCTCGCGGGCGTGGTGCTCGTGCTCGGACCGCCTGCTTCCGGCAAGTCGACGCTGGCGCACGCGCTCGCCGACCGCAGCGGCCTGCCATTGCTGAGCAGCGACGTGACGCGCAAGACGCTGCTCGGTGCAACCTCGACCACACAGCTCGACGACGACGCCTACCGCGAGGAGGTCACGCACGCCGTGTACCGGGCACTCGGGTATCGCGCCGCCTGCGCATGCGCTCGCCACGGCGGCGCCGTGGTCGACGCGACCGGCCGCTCGCGCGAGCTGCGCCGAACGCTGGTGGAGCATCTCGGAGCCGTCGACGCGGTGACCGCGATCGTCTGCGAGGCGCCGCTCGAGCTGCGGCTCGCGCGTGCGCAGGCACGACTCGCCGACCCGGCGCGCGTCTCCGACGCCGATCCCGCGGTCGTGCGCCGCCTCGCGCGCCAGTTCGAGCTGGTGGCCGCCGGGGAGGACGGGATCGAGGCGCTCCTGGTGGCCGACGGCGAGCAGCCCGTCGACTTGATCCTGCGCGACCTCGTCGTCCAGCTCGACGCACGATGAGCGCGCTCGACGTCGTGTCGCCGGTCGCGCCTCCGGCTGGCCTCGCGGAGCTCGAGGCACAGCGGCGCCTGCAGGCGCGCGGGCCGATCCGACCTCCGGCCACGAGCCGCTCCTACGCGAGCATCGTGCGCGCGAACACGCTGACCGTGTTCAACCTGATCCTCGCGATCTTCGGCACGCTCACGCTCGCGTTCGGCGACTGGCGCGACGCGCTCTTCCTCGGCGTCCTGCTCGCGAACACCGCGATCGGCATCACCCAGGAGGTGCGCGCCAAGCGCACGCTCGACCGCCTCGCGCTGCTCGTCGCGCCGCGGGCGACGGTCGTGCGCGACGGCGTGAGACGCGACGTCGGGCCCGACCAGCTGGTCGATGGCGACCTTGTGCTCGTCACCGCCGGCGACCAACTGGTCGCGGACGGCCGCCTCGTGCGCGCCCGCGACCTGCGCCTCGACGAGTCGATCCTGACCGGCGAGTCCGAGCCGGCCACGCGCTCGGTCGGCGACGAGCTGCGCTCCGGGGCGTTCGTCGTCGAGGGCGCCGGCGCCTACGAGGTGACCGCGGTCGGCGCCGACAGCTACGCGCAGCGGCTGCTCGGCGAGGCGCGCGCGTTCCGCCACCCGCGCTCGCCGCTCGAGCAGGCCGTCAACCGGCTGCTGCTCGCGCTCGTCGGCGCCGTCGTGCTGCTCGGCGGTCTGCTCGGCTTCTCGCTGTGGCACCGCGACGCCTCTGCCGGTGATGCGGTTGCGACCGCGACGGCGGGCGTGGTGAGCCTCGTCCCCGAGGGGCTCGTCGTGCTCGTCAGCCTCACCTTCGCAGTGGCCGCGCTGCGGATGGCACGCCGCGGCGTGCTCGCCCAGCAGCTGAACGCGATCGAGTCGCTCGCGTCCGCCGACGTCATCTGTCTCGACAAGACCGGCACGCTCACCGACGCCGAGCTGCGGATCGCTGCCACGATCCCGCGCGACGGCGTCGAGCCGGACGAGCTGGCTGTCCTGCTCGGCCGGCTCGCCGCCGGCGCCTCGCTGTGCAACACCACGCTCGCGGCGATCGCGGCGACGTTCCCGACCGCACATCCTGAGGAGCCGCTCGGTGAGGTGCCATTCGCCTCGCGCCGGCGCTGGAGCGGCGTGCAACTCGCCGACGTCACGCTGCTGCTCGGCGCACCAGAGCGCTTCGAGCTCGACCCGCAGCTCGCGCGCGCCGCCGCCGAGCAGCGCCGCAGCGGCCGCCGTGTCGTTGCGCTCGCGCGCAGCGACACCGCGCTCGCGCAGAACCCCGAGGAGCCGCCCGCCGACGCGCAACCGGTCGGCCTCGTCGTCCTCGCCGAGCGCCTGCGCGCCGACGCGCGGGCGACGGTCGCGTTCTTCGCCCGCGAGGGTGTCGAGCTCAAGGTGCTCTCCGGCGACAACCCCGAGACGGTCGCGGCGATCGCCGCCGACGCCGGCATCCCGACGACGACGGTGCTCCGTGGTGCCGATCTCCCGTCCGATCCGGCCGAGCTGCGCGCGCTGGCGCTGCGCGCGAACGTCATCGGCCGCGCCGCGCCGCAGGACAAGCGACGCGTCGTCGAGGCGCTGCGCGACGCAGGCCGCTACGTCGCGATGGTCGGCGACGGCGTCAATGACGTGCCCGCTCTGAAGGCTGCGCGGCTCGCGATCGCGCAGGGCAGCGGCGCCCAGATCACGAAGGGCGTCGCCGACCTCGTGCTCGTCGGCGGGGACTTCGCCGCAGTGCCGGAACTCGTCCACCAGGGGCGCCAGGCGCTGCGCAACCTCCAGCGCGTCGCGCGCCTGTACGTGACGAAGTCGGCCTTCGCCGCCTTCCTGATCCTCACAATCGGGATCAGCTCGACCGCCTACCCCTTGCTGCCGCGCCACTTCAGCCTCGCCGCCGCGCTCACGATCGGCATCCCGACGTTCTTCCTCGCACTCGCGCCCAGCAGCGGACCGTGGACGCCCGAGGGCTTCGGCCGCCGCGTCGCGCGCTTCGCGATCCCCGCCGGCGTGCTCGTCGGCGTCGGCGTCGTCGCCTCCTACCTGTTCGCGCTCCACGGCCTCGACCTCACCGTGCGCCAGGCGCGCACCGTCGCGACCACGGTCCTCGTCGCCGCCGGCCTCTACCTCGTGATCGCGATCGAGGCGGAGCAGCCCGGACGCCGCCACGCCGTCGAGGCGATGTGCGCACTGCTCGGTGCCGCTTACGTCGCGACGCTGCTGACGCCCGCGCTGCGCTCATTCTTCGAGCTTGCCGTGCCGACCCCGGCGATGCTCATGGCGGCGCTCGCCGGCGCGGGGATCTCGATCGGCGCGCTCGCGCTCTCCGGCTACCCGTGGCGCGCGAACAGCGACGGGGCCTGAGCGCCGGTCGCCGGCGAGCGCGTCACGATCCGCGGATGGCGCGTCGCCTGCGACCTGCCCGGCCCCATCTTGCCGTCCGCCATCCGCACCGAGCGCTGGCGCGGCGGCGCGGGCACCGGCTGCGGCTCGTCGCGCTGCTCGCAGTGCTCGGCCCCGGCCTGCTCGCCGGCCTCTCCGACGACGACCCCGCCGGCATCACCACCTACTCGATCCTCGGCGCCGACTACGGCTACGAGCTGCTGTGGGTCCTTACGCTCTCGACCGCCGCGCTGATCGTCTTCCACGAGCTCGCCGCGCGCATGGGCGTCGTGACCGGCAAGGGCCTGATGCGGCTCGTGCGCGAGCGCTACGGGCCGCGGGCCACCGCAGTCGCACTCGCCGCGCTCGTGCTCGCCAACGTCGGCACGATCTGCGCCGAGCTGGCCGGCGTCGCCGCCGGCATGCAGGTGCTCGCCGGCACGAGCCGCTACCTCGCCGTGCCGCTCGCGGCGACCGCCGTCGCGCTGCTCGTGCTGCGCGGCAGCTTCGGCCGCGTCGAGCATGTGCTGCTCGCGCTCAGCGCGATCTTCGCCACCTACGTGATCTCCGGCTTCCTCGCGCACCCCGACTGGAGCGCGACCGCGCGTGGGCTCGTCGTCCCGACCATGCCCGGCTCGCGCCACGGCCTGCTCGTCGTCGTCGCCACGCTCGGAACGACGCTCGCGCCGTGGGGGCTGGCGTTCATGCAGTCCTATGCCGTCGACAAGCGCCTGCGCACCGACGAGCTCGGCTACGAGCGCATTGACGTCATCTCCGGCGCAGTCCTCACCGGGATCATCGGACTGTTCATCGTCGTCGCCTGCGCCGCGACCCTCCACGCGCACGGCCTGCACGTCGACGACGCACGCGACGCCGCCCGCGCGCTGCAGCCGCTCGCCGGCGACGCCGCCACCACCCTGTTCGGGCTTGGGCTCGTCGGCGCCGCGCTGCTCGCCGCCGCGGTCGTCCCGCTCTCGACCGCCTACTCCGTCGCCGAGGCGTTCGAGCAGCGCGCAGACCTCAACGACCGTGTGGGGGAGGCACCGCTCTTCTACGGCGCCTACGGCGTCAGCATCGGCGTTGCGGCCGCAATCGTCCTGATCCCCAGCGCACCGCTGATCTCG
>Ga0070705_100001992_pt1 | contig 10430 bp, 7 predicted proteins | sample KBSK5253metaG_FD_65455 | JGI IMG/M metagenome (GOLD analysis project Ga0070705, IMG submission 65455) | Corn, switchgrass and miscanthus rhizosphere microbial communities from Kellogg Biological Station, Michigan, USA - KBS K5-25-3 metaG | ecosystem: Host-associated > Plants > Roots >... | reverse complement strand
GACCCTGCGCTCGATCCGGTTCAGCGCGCCGAGCAGGATGGCGTCCATCAGGCGATCGGGCAGCAGCCGGCTGAGCCAGAGCCGGACCCGGGCGTCGCGACCCACCACGTAGCGGGTGCGCGGCTCCCCGGAAAGCAGCGCGTGGATCACTGCGTCGGCGACTCGCTCGGGGGGCACGGCGACCCGCGGCGCGCGTTCCAGCAGCCATTGGAACACGCGCAGCCGTTTGTCATAACGCGCCAGGCCCTCCGCGGGCAGGCGGCTGGTGATTTTCCCCGAGGTGGCGACGGCTTTGTCCCAGATGGGTGTGCGCACCTGCCCCGGCTCGATGACCGACACGTGGATGCCTTCCGGCGCCAGCTCGAGACGGAGTGAATCGGTCAGGCCCTCCACCGCGTGCTTCGAGGCGGTGTAAGGGCCGATGAAGGGCGAGGCGATGCGCCCCGAAATCGACCCCATGTGGACGATCCGCCCGTTGCCACGGCGGAGCAGGGGTAGAAAGGCCGCGGTAACGGCGTGGAGTCCGATGACGTTGACCTCGAACTGACGGCGCAGCGCGTCGGGCGTTACGAATTCGAGTGGCCCGCCGATCGCGATGCCCGCGTTGTTGACCAGCCCCGCAAGCCCGTGTTCGCCGACCTGCCGGCTCACGGCTTCCGCCGCTGCGGCGATCTGAGCGGCATCGGTTACGTCGAGCAGGAGCCACTGGAGCCGTTCGGGCTCGGCTGCGGCTAAACGTTCCCCGTCCTCGGCCCGCCGCACCCCAGCGAACACGCGGCACCCTTCACGCACCAGCCGGCTGGCGCAGGCCTGCCCGATTCCGGTGGAGGCGCCAGTGACGAGAACGGCGGGGTGGGACGACCCTGCGGTGGGCTGGGAAAACACCAGTGAAATCTAAGCGGCGCCGAGCAATCCGGCAGCGGCGGTCAGCGCAGCAGTCGGGCCGGGCGGGAGCTGCTCCGTATGCCATCGGAGAAATGCAGCTGGAAGTCCGTTGCCGTGGTCCAGAGCCGGGCCGTCCCGCCGCGCGCAAAAGAGAGTACCTGGCCACTTCGGCCATCCCGGACCATGACCATCGGGAAGCGGCTCGCATCCCAGCGGACCTCGACCTGGCCGGAATTGAGGCGGGTCAGCACCACCCCGGGATCCGGGGCAGGACCGGCCGTGACGAAACGCGTTGTCGAGCGGGAGCCCGCCACGACGCGGAACCCTGCCAGCGCGGCTCGCAGCGGCGTATCGAGCGGCAGCACGAACGCAAACCCGCGCTCGGCGCTTCCCGGAAGATCCGCCAGCTCGAGCGCCTCGAACGCCACGCTGCGCAACGGCGATCCATCGGCCGCGAGCAGCTCGAGGCGATTCTCCCCGCCACGAGGCGCGAGGTCGCCCGTGACAGGAACCGTGAAGGCCGGCTCCAGCACCACGCCGGATTGGGTGATCCGGCCCCACACCAGCAGGCCACTGCCAGCAGCCCCGGCGTCAGGAGCGTTATTCGGGCCGCTCTGACGATACGCCAGCATGCCGGCCCAGTTGTAGTCGCTGACCCAATTGGGAGCGCAATAGCTCATCAGATCGGTGAGGCCGGGCGACTTGAGGGTGAGCGTCGCGACGTCCATTCCCCACACGCCGATCTGGGCGCCCGCGTAGGGATAGGAGGGATCGGTGCCCGAGGGACCGCCACAGGGGGCGTGCTGGCGGCTCAGGTTATGCCCGACTTCATGGGCCATGACATCGGTGCCGCTGGGCAAGTAATCCCAGCCCATGGCGGTGTGGGCGGATCCGCCGACGTAGCCTAACCCGGCAACGCCGCTCCCGTAGCTCACCTTGACCACGCCGTAGTAATACCGCGTGCTCGCATCGGCGGCCCGCAGCGCCCACAGCTCGCTCAGGATCGTGTTCCAGGCCTGGTTGCCGTTGCCGCTTTGCAGCACCGGGGCCGTGGTGGTGTACGGAGCGCGGATATCGATGTCGGTCGACCCGACCGGGAGCAGCTTTCGGAGGTCGGCCAGATAGGTGTCCTGGTTCCCGCTGTTCACATTGCCCTGCAGTCCATTGGCCTGCTGCAGCACCGGAACGAACCGCAGCGCGAAGGTCGGCAGCGCCCGGACGTCCGGGCTCGCCGAGCCGGAGGACGGGAACTGATTGTTCGTCTCATTGGCTTCGGCGATCCCGTTGGCGGGATCCACGTCGGCCACCAGCTTGAGCCCGGGCTGCACGAGGGCGCCGGGAACCAGCACGTTCCAGGATTTGCTCAGCACGCTCTCATCCGGCGCGGTCGGCACGCTGGCGGCCGGCGCGGCGATGGTGTACGTCTGCACCAGCGCCGCACCCTGGTAGAGCCGGACCCGCACCTGGGCCTGCGTTGCGTTCGCCTGGTTGGCCACGGCAAAGACCCGCAACACCGCGTCCCGTCCGGCGACGAGCGGAACCGAGCCGTCATAGCGCTGCGTGGCCTGGGTCAGGTAGGCGCCGTTGACGGTGAGGTCGAGGGCGCCGCCAACGCTCGCCGCATAGCTCACCGAAACGGCGGTCGTGGCCCCCGCGGTAACGGAGGGACTCTGGCTCGCGGGACTCGGGGCATAGCCGGTGCCGCCGCCGCTCACCGCCGAGGCGTCGACGCTGTAACTGCCGGGGACCAGGCCGTTGAGGGTCTGCGATCCGCTGAGGTTCCGCGCATAACCGCCCGGTCCGCTCACCACCACGCTCGCAAGGGTTCCGCCGGGCAACCCCGAAACGGTGATGCTGAGCGCGCCGGTGGTGGCCACATAGGCGACGCTCGCCGCCGTCGCAGCTCCTCCGCTCAGGGTAACCGACTGCTGAGGCAGTTGCGGAGCGTAGGTCATCCCGCCACTGCTGACGCTGCCGCTCGTGATGGTGTACCCTCCGGCTGCGAGTCCGGAAAGCGTCTGCGAGCCGGAGAGGAGCATGGCGTATCCGGCCGGCCCCGCAATCGCCACGTTGGCCGGAACCCCGTTCGGCAACCCGCTGACCGTAACAGTCAAGCTTGCGGGAGCAAGCAGGTAGCTCACGTTTGCGAGCTCCGGCACCGGGCTGGCGGAAATGCTCAGGGTTTGTGAGGCAGGGTTGGGGAGGTAGAGCTGTCCGCCGGCGGCCACGGATCCGGCAGTGATGGTATAGCTGCCCGGCGCCAAATCGGTCAGCAATTGGGAGCCAGTGAGAGTTTGGGAGAACCCTCCCGGTCCCACGACGCTGATGCTGGCGTCGGTGCCCGACGGCATTCCCACGGCGGTGACCTGCAAGCCGCCGGTGGCGACCCCATAGGCGACCGAGGCGTTGGACGGTGTGGGGGTAGCGATCACTGCGACAGCGAAGGCAGCCGGCTGTGCGGTGTAGGTGTAGCCGCCATTGGCAATGCTGGCCGCCGTCACTGCGTAGGTGCCGGGCAGCAGACCGAGCAGAGTATCGGTGTGGGTCACCAGGCGATCGAAACCGGGCGCGGTGACCCGAACCACCGCGGCGGCGCCGGCGGGAACGCCCGCCACCTCCACGGCCAGACGACCGGTCGCCAGGGTGTAGTCGACTGCGACCTGCACCGGGACGGTATCGGCGACGACGAGTGCGATCTCCCGGCTCTCCGGCTGAGTCCGGTATTGGTCCCCGCCGACGCTGAGGCTCGGAGTCTGCAGACTGTAGAGGCCGGGCGCGAGACCGGTCAGGAGCGCGGTACCAGTCACGCTGTGCTGGTATCCTGCCGGGCCGGTCAGCGCCAGGGAAGCGCTGCCGCCGACCGGCACCCCGGCGAGGGTGATCTGCATTCGAGCGGTTACCAGGACGTAAGCGACCGTCACCGGTACCGCCGAGCCGGGCGACACGGTCACGTTCTGCGCAGTCGGCGCCGGGACGTAGCGATCGCCGCCGACCAGCACTTCGAGCGCAGTGACCGCATAGCTCCCGGCGGGAAGCGCCGCGAGCGTTTCCGGTCCAGTAGCGCTGTGCTGGAATCCCTGCGCGCTGGCAATCTCGATGGCAGCCGTCGCGCCGACAGGGAGTCCGTGCACCGACAGCACCAGACTGCCCGGACCGGAGGGCGCCAGGCCTCCCTCCAGCTCAGCGCCGGGCGTGCATGCACTGATCAGTCCCGCCAACAAAGCGAGGCGGCCCAGGGCCCGGCGTAATGCAGGCCCGGAAATGCCCGCCGGGGGGGATGCAGGGTATGGCAACAGGGTCCTAATGGCTTGATCGCAAGGATGTTAGGCCGCACAAATACCACAGCGGTCCCTCAAGCAAAGGGACCGTACGCCAGCAGATAGCAGATCGCGTGCCCCGCTGGGCATTGCTTCGGGAACGCGGAGAATCTACTGCAATTGGGCGCGAAAAGTCTGCGCCGTGGGCGCTCGGCGGAGCCCGACCTTGCGCTCCGCGGTGCGAACCCGAACTTTTAGCCCAGCCCAATCGCCCAGTTCCCTCCCGAGGAGGCCGCCATGGCCACCCGCCGCTCGTTCCTTGCCGCCCTCGCCGGCACCTCCGCCACCTTGCCGATGTTCCGGGAGCATGCCGTCTCGCGCCTGGTTCGCGCCTCGGAAATCGCCGGCGGCCGCGCCGCGGAGCAGCTGGCGGCCGACGAGGCCTACTGGACGGAGATCCAGCGTGCCTTCGACGTCGACCGCACCATGGTCAACCTCAACAACGGCGGCTGCTCCCCGGCACCCACCCACGTGCTGGAGCAGATGATCCGGGATCTCAAGTTCAGCAATGAGCTCCCGGTCGATCATATGTGGCGGGTGCTCGAGCCCCGCATCGAGAGTGTGCGGCGCGATCTGGCTCGCGATTTCGGGTGCGATCCCGAAGAGATGGCCATAACCCGCAACGCCTCGGAGGCCAACGAGATCATGATACTCGGTCTCGACCTCAAAGCCGGCGACGAAGTCGTGGTCACCAACCAGAACTACGGCCGGATGCTCACGACCTGGCGCCAGCGGGCCCGCCGCGACGGCATCGTCCTGAAGGAGATTTCCTTCAAGGTGCCGCCGCCGTCCCAGCAATACATCGTCGATCAGTTCCGCGCGGCGATCACGCCGCGCACCAAGGTCATCGAAGTCACCCACATCACCAACCTCACCGGCCAGATCATGCCGGTTAAGGAGCTGGTGACGCTGGCCCGCCCGCTCGGCATCGAAGTGTTCGTGGACGGCGCCCACTCCTATGCGCAATTTCCCTTCACGCGCGACGAGCTGGGCTGCGACTATTTCGGTACCAGCCTCCACAAGTGGCTGCTGGTCCCGATCGGCGCGGGATTCCTCTATGTGCGGAAGGACAAGCAGAAGAAGCTCTGGGCCATGATGGCGGCGCCGCCCGAAATGGACGAAAACATCCGCAAGTACGAGGAGATCGGCACCCACCCGGCCGCCAACCACAACGCCATCTCCGCCGCGCTGGCGTTCCACCGCGGTATCGGGGCCGATCGCAAGATCGCGCGCCTTCGTTGGCTGCGCGACCGCTGGGCCAAGCGGCTGCTGGCGGAGAACGACCGGGTCCGCCTGCTCACGCCGCTCGACTCTCCGTATTCCGGAGCGATCGCCCTATTCAGTGTGGCGGGGATGGACATGCCCAAGCTGGGAGGCTGGCTGCTGGAAAACTATCGCATCGTCAATACGCCGATCACGCATCCGGAGTTCTCGGGCATCCGGATCACGCCCAACGTGTACACCACGCCGGATGAAGTCGATCTCTTCGCGGAGAAGGTGCTGGAGGCGATCCGGAAGGGCGTCGCTTAAGCAGTGATAGCGGCCTGGTCGCCCACGCGCCGGGCCGCCCACGCTTCCGGCCCGAGCTTTCGCAGCATGGTCAGATGGGACCGCACCGCCGAGAGCATGGTGGGCTGGTCGTAGTAGGGCACACCGTACTTGAGCGCGGTGTCCTTCACGATAGGGCTGATGGCCGGGTAGTGAATGCTGCAGGTTTTCGGAAAGAGGTGGTGCTCGATCTGGAAGTTGAGGCCTCCCACGTACCAGCACACCACCCGATTCGAGCGCGCAAAGTTGGCCGTCGTCTCCATCTCGTGCACCAGCCAGGCGTCTTCCATCCTCCCCTGCGGGTCCGGCGAGGGATAAGCCGGACCCTCGACGACGTGGGCCAGCTGGAAGACCACGCCGAGAATGAATCCGGCGGTCAGGTGCATGACCAGAAACCCGATGGCGAACTGCCACCAGGGAAGCTCCAGCACCAGGAGGGGAATCACGATCGCCCAGCCGTAGTAGACCAGCTTGGAGGCGAACAGGTTCACCCACTCGGCGGGGGGGTGCTTCTTGTCCTTGTAGGGTCCGAGGTCCTTCTTGAAGAAATACTTGAAGTCCTTCACGAACACCCAGAAGATCGTGGACATCGAATACGCCGCGAGACCGTACAGGTGCTGGAACCGGTGTACCCGCAGCAGCGGAGCTCCCGGGCTCAGCCGGAGCAGGGGCGAGACGGTGAGATCCTCATCGACCCCGTCGATGTTGGTGTAGGTGTGGTGGATCACGTTGTGGGTGATCTTCCACATGTATCCGTTGGCGCCGAGCAGGTCGAAGGTCCGGCCCAGCAGCGCGTTGATCCGCGGGCTCGCCGAGTAGGCGCCGTGCAGCGCGTCGTGCGAAATCGCGAAGCCGATGCCGGCCAGCCCGATCCCCATCACCACCGCGAACCCGAGCATGCTGAGCGCCGAAAAACGGTTGCTCAGCGCCAGGCCGTACGGCACGAACGTCATGGCCAGCAGGAGAACGGTCTTGGCCACCATGCCGGGTGTGGCATTCCGGCTCAGTCGCCGAGTCTCGAAGTACTCGGCGACCTTCAGTTTGACCTCTTCCGCAAAACCGGTGTAGTCCCGGTTGGGGAACGTGATGGGTACAGCGCTCAAGTTTTCTTTCGGTTGTTTCTGGTCGAGCCGTGGGGACCCAGGGGGCGACCTGCCCCCTGAAAAGTGCACCCGCCGCCCTCCTCGAACAAGAGCGGCGGGTTTTCCGGCCTACATCACGGTGATTTCCTTCACCATACCGTGCAGGAAATGCGGCTTGCCGTCCTTGGCATCCGGGAAGAAGCACATCAGCCCGTAGTTCCCCGGCGTGAGATCGAGGCTGATATACGCCGCCTCTCCCATCGAGAGCGTGGACACCCCTCCCAGGAAGGCGCCGGGCGGCGGGCCCTGCATCTTCTCGGTCCACTGCAGCATCTGCTGTACCGTCTTCGCGGAATCGAGCTTGACCAGCACCAGCTCGTGAGCCTGCGGGCCGGCGTTCTCCACCCGGATGACGTGGTGGCCCGCGGTCAGCGGCGCCGAGGTATCGAAGGAGTAGTCGGCCAGCTTGAGGGTCACGTCGGCCACCGGCTCCGCCACCGTGGTCGTAGCCGGGATAACCGTCAGCTCGCGGATCATGCCCTTGGCCACGTGCGGTTTCCCATCGGGGCTGGGAATCACACAAAACACCGCGTACCGGCCGGGCTTGAGATTCACCGTCGCCTCCGCGCTGCCCCCCGGCATCGCGGGATTGGGACCCCCGAGGAACACCGCACTCGCCGGAGGCGGACCGCTCATCATCTTCTCGAAATCGGCGATGGTCTGCCCTTCGGCAAGCTGCAGCAATGTCACGTGGTGCGGCTCCTTGCCCTGGTTCATCAAATGCAGGGTTGTGAGCCCGGCGGGGAGGGTGTCGGGAGCCTGAAACGAGTAGTCGGTTGCCACCACGTGGACCGTGGGAGGGGCCGCCGCCGCGGGGGCTTGCTCGGGCGGCTTCTCGGTCTTTGCGCACGCGCCGGCGGCCAGAATCGGGAGCAATATCCGCGTAAGCGGCAGGATCGAGTTGCGCATCGAGAAAAACCCTCCAGAATCGGTTGAGTTGCAGACTGGAACGAAGAACGGGAGCCGCCAGAGCCTGAGCACCGGCCACAGCGAGCGAGCGATAATGCACGGGATCGGGCACTCGCGCCAGATGACGTCTTTCGACGCCGCCGCGCTCCGGATACGATTCCCGCCATGCTGCGCTGGATCCTCTTCGTCTCGCTCGGCTGCGGCGCGCTGGCCTGCGGGTCCGACACGCGGCGCGCTGCCGAGTCGATTCGCTCCACGTTCAATCCCCCGCCTCCGCCTCCCGACACGATCCCCGAAGCGCTGGATTACGCCGCCGACCTGAAGGTCGATATCAGCGAGATGGCAAAGCTCCCGATCGGTGTCCTCTATGCCGACGTCTCACCGGGTGACGGGGTGGAGGTGGCCGCTGGAGATTCCGTCGAGATCGGCATCCAGGGCTGGTTGCCCAACGGAACCAGGATCGACAGTACGGTGGCGGTCCTCCGAGTCGGCGCCGGCGATGTGATCGCGGGCATCGATGCCGCGCTTCCCGGCATGAAACCCGGTGGCCGCCGCAGGCTCGTTATCCCGCCGGGGCTCGCGTATGGAGCCGAAGGGCGGGACAATGTCCCGCCGAACACCGTGATGGTTTATGAAGTGGAAGTGCGGGCGCGAATTCCCTGACTTTCCTTAACGGTCGCGGCCCTTGTTGGCGCGGGTCTTGGCACGAATCTCCGCCTGGGTCGCCGCCTGGCGGAGCATCTTCTCGGGGCTGATCGGATTGGCGCCGGGACGCGGCGCTCCCATCTTGAGCGTGACCTGGCCCGCCTCGATCGCGATCGCGACCGGCCGTCCCCCCTTGACCTCGTAAGCGCCCAGCACCTCTTCTCCGACGGTCGCTCCCGGCTTGACTCGCTCCTTGAGCGCGTCTCGGTCGGCCAGTCCTTCCACCGACAGGAAACGCATCCCGCTGGCGCTCTGCAGTCGTACCAGGACGGCAAATCGCGCACCGGAGAGCCCTCGAATGGAGCGCAGCTCGGTCCCTGCGGCGAGCTCACGCGCCCAGCGCAGGGTTTCGTGTTCCTGGGCCGAATAGGCCGGCGCCCCAGCTTCCGGACGTACCGCAGCGGTTCCTTTTCCAGCCTTCTCCAGACGCTCCTGCTGGGCTCGGCGCAGTCGCTGGAGGTACTCGGGCTCTTGACTCATAGCCGTAGGATAAATCGGGCGACCTCAGCGGACCAGATGCAGCTTATCCTGACGGCGCAAGGCCCAGCGGGGCTTGCCGTCCGCGCCGAGCAGGAAGTCCTCCTCGACCGCCATGCGAACCGGCTGACCACCCCACTCGGGCACCGCCGTGGTGGCCTGGAGCTCGCTGGAGAACCACATACTCGGGATGACCCGGTGATCGCCCCGGCCGGGTACGCCGTCCTGGTAATCCCACAGTCCGATCAGGGGCCCGGCGCCGTGGCCGTGCATCCCGATCGGATGGGTATAGACGGTGCCGTCGATCCCTTCCGCGCGCATCTTGGCGAGCGAAGCCGCCAATACTTCGTTGCCGCTCCGGCCCGGCTGGATCTCCTCGAAGAGGATGTCCTGCAGGCGGTTGGCGTTGGCGAGCGCTTTGCGAAGTCCGGCCGGCGCGTCCTGCTCACCCGGCAGGAGGACGTAGGCGTCGTGCTGGGTATCGGTGTTGAGCCGGAGCGCGGTGATACCGACGTCGCAGTGCAGTACGTCTCCGCGCAGGATCACCGGGTCTTCTCCCAGCTGCTCCGGCGTCGTGCCGCGGCGCTGAACTTCGATCGACGGCTGGAACCAGGTGCCCAGCCCGAGATCGTTGACCCGCTGGCGCCACCACCAGACCAGATCGCTGGTGCGGGTGGTGCCCGGAGTGATGGTGCGGCTGGAGAACATCTCGTCGATCAGGTCCCAGGCCAGCTGGGTCAGCTTACCGTAGAAGGCCTCCTCTTCCGGCAGCCGGGTTGCGATGAAGTCGACGGCGAGCGCCTCGGCGGGCCGGAACTTTCCCGTCCATTGCGGCCCGAGCGCCTCGCTCATCCCCTCGAGCTCGCCCGCGGAGAGCCCATCGGCAAACGCGAAGGTGCGCGACTTGTTGATGCCGATGACCTTGGGCTGCCGCTCCGCGATGACCTGCTTGAGCACCTGCCATTGCTCGTCGCCCCAGAGCTCCGCCTGGCGGCCCCCCACGCCGGCGGGCCCGGCAACGGGCTTGGTGCTGCGCACCGCCGAATAGACCCCGCCCTGAGAGGAGCCGCCCAGCGCGATCCGCTCCACCGGCTTTCCGGCGCCGCGGTCGAAGAACACATAGATGGTCCGCCGCCGCGCGGCGAAGGTGGTGGGAGACACCAGCGAGGAAAACACCGGATCTTCGTTGTACTCGCGCATCGGCACCACCCACAGGTCGATGCCATGCTTCCGTAGCAGCGCAGGCAGCACCGTTTCCATGCGCCGCTCCAGCCAGCCCTGCTGGAGTTCGGCCTGTTCCTTCAGCGTGCCGAAGGGACGGGTCTGACCGGTGGCGGCCGGCGGCACGGCAAGCAGAAGCGCGCAAAGCAGGATTGGTCGCATGGGAAACCGGTTCGAGGTCGAGGGAATTGGGCAGGATTCGGTTGAACAATCCCACCGCGACGCG
>Ga0070705_100001991_pt1 | contig 10431 bp, 12 predicted proteins | sample KBSK5253metaG_FD_65455 | JGI IMG/M metagenome (GOLD analysis project Ga0070705, IMG submission 65455) | Corn, switchgrass and miscanthus rhizosphere microbial communities from Kellogg Biological Station, Michigan, USA - KBS K5-25-3 metaG | ecosystem: Host-associated > Plants > Roots >... | reverse complement strand
CGTCGGTGGCCAACCCGTCGGTCGGCGTGTATCAGGCCAACGTGCCGGTGACCGCCGCCGGCCGGTGGCTGTACGCGTGGGTGACCACCAACCCGGACAGCGTCGAGCACGGCTACTTCGACGTGCTACCTGACCCGCCGCGGCTGCAGCCGCTCGCGCAGGTTTCCGACCTCGAGGCCAGCCTCGGCCGGGCGCTGACCACCACCGAGGCGACCCGGGCTGTCGCCTATCTGCCCCGGGCGTCGGCGTTGATCCGCCGCTACACCGGCCAGGTCTTCGACCAGGTTCTCGACGACGTAGTCATCCTCCGCCCGGTTGGCGCGTTCCTGGTGCTGCCGCAAACGCCGGTGACCGCGGTCACGGAGGTGCGCGGCATCCTCCGCGACGGGACGGTGGGGGATCCGCTGTCGGGGTGGACGTGGGACGGACTGGACCGTATCGACATCACCACCTGCGGGCTGTTCGGCTGGATCGGCGACCCGTGGTGGCCGTGGACATCCGGCCCGGAAGGGTTCCGGACCGTCTACGACCACGGCGGCGCCCCGATCCCGGACGACGTGATTGGCGTGTGCTGCGACATGGTGCTGCGGCCGCTGCTGTCCCCGTCGCAGGTTGAGGGGTTCAACACCGAACGGATCGGCCAGTACTCTTACAGCTTCCAGCAGGGCGGCGGCGGGTCGCCGGGTGTGTCGGTGCGGTTGACCGAGGCGGACAAGGACGCACTGTCCCACTACCGCCAGAAGGCCGGCTCCGCGCAGGTGCGGCTGTGACCGGCGCCATCCCCTCGTCGCTGTTGATCCACACCGTGGCCTGGATTCAGCCAGCGGTGTCCACCGACACCTACGGCAACCAGACCCGCAACTACACGGTCGGCCCGGCCACGTCGACTAGCATCACGGGCCGCATGCAGCAGGACACCGCCGCTGAGCCGCTGGCCGATGGTCGGGATCCGCTCGAGCGCCGCTGGACGTTGTTCACCAATCAGGCCGGCATCAGCGGCTACGACCGGATCGTCTTTGACGGCATCACCTTCGAGGTCGAAGGCCCGCCGGCACCCACCTACGGCGCGTCCGACTTCCACCACGCCGAAGTAGCTCTCCGGGTCGTTTCGGGTTAGGTGGTGGACGGCTGATGGCACGTCTCATCCGCTACGACGCCAATCTTCGGGGCATGCGCGAGCTGGCCAGGTCCCGCGAGATCGACCACATGCTGGAGGGCCGCGCCCGAAGCGTCGCGGCGGTCGCGCAGAGCGGCTACGACGCCACCCCACCCCACACCGGGCGCGTCGATGTCGATGTCGTCAACGACTCCGACTCCGACCGTGCCAGGGTCGCCGTCATCGCCCGCCACCCGGCCGCGTTGGCGATCGAAGCCGACCGGCGGGTCCTCGGCTCGGCCATCAGCGCCGCGAAGGGATGACGATGGCCTTCCCGGATCTGATCAACCTCGTTCGAGACCACCTCGCCGCCGTCCACACGCCGACCCCGGTGGTGACCCGGGTACCCGACCCGCGGCCGGCCACGTTCATCCAGATCCGTCACGTCGGCGGGACCGACCTGCGCCCGGTGCGGGTGCGGGAACGCCTCGACGTGTTCACCTGGAGCACCGGCGAGGTTGAGGCGCAGCAACTCGCCCAGCAGGTACGGGCCACCATCCACGCGCTCGCGGGCACATCCACCCTCGGCATCATGTGCTACCGGGTCGATGAGTTCCTCGCCCCCCGCCCGCTCGACGACCTGACAGCAGGCGCCTACCGCAGCTGGGCGACATACCAGTTCGACGTGCGCGCCGACGAGGCCATCGCCCACTAGTGAGTCCGGCTCTGACCGGTGTCCACCCAACAAAACAACGCACGGAGGTAACGCATGACCACGCTCGCCAGTAACGTGCGGGTGGGCATCACCGGTGAAGTGTCGGTTGCGCCTGTCGGTTCCACCGGCCCCACCACGTCCACGTCGGCACTCGACAGCGCGTTCGTCGGGCTCGGCTACGTCTCGGAGGACGGTGTCACCAAGGCACCGAATGACACCGCCGAGCAGATCATCGCCTGGCAGAACGCGGCGGTCGTCCGCACCGTCTTCACCGAGTCGTTCTGGACCTTCCAGCTCACGCTGATCGAGACCAAGGGCGAAGTGGTGGAGCTCTACTACAAGGGCTCGACGATCGCGGTCGTGTCGGCCGGCGAGTGGAAGGTCGAGGTCGGCGCGGCGGTGCCCGACCCGCGGGCGTTCGTCATCGACGTCATCGACGGGTCCAAGCACTACCGGTACTACATCCCCAACGGTGAGGTGACCGAGCGCGGAGACATGGTCTTCGCCAGCGGCGAGCCGATCGGCTTCGACATCACCATCACGGCCTACGCCGACGAGGACGGTGTCGCGTTCACCGAGTACAGCGACGACGCCGCATGGGGCTATTCCTGATCCTGACCCCCGCCAGCCTGCGCCGCGCGGACGTGGGCTGGCGGGCCTGACCATCCGCGCACACAACGAAGGATCCGCGCATGTCTGACGAGTACGACTACGACCTCGACGCGCTCGTGGTCGACGCCGAAAACGCGCCGCCGTTCAAGTTCAAATGGCGCGACGAGGTGTGGGAAATGCCGCTGATGAACGCCATGCAGTTCCGGGACCAACTCGACCTGGAAAACGCCACTGTGGACGAGTCGATGCGGCTCATCATGGGCGACGACCAGTTCGAGCGCTTCATGGCCGAGCCGATCTCAACCGGCCGGATGCGTGACCTGATCGAGGTGTGGCAACGCTTCCAAGGCTTGGAGCCGGGGGAATCGCGGGCCTCGCGGCGTTCCTCCGGGAACACGGCGAGGCCGTCGAAGCGGACCTCGCGTTCCGCCAGATAGATCTGCGGGACCTGGGCACACCCCGGCTGTCGTGGCGGCGGCTACGGGTGCTCATCAACGCCCTCGCCCAAACACCGGGCACGGTACTGCAGCGCCGCCTGGCCGGGGATGACTGGACGCTGGATCAGCATCTGCTGGCGATCGTCGCCGACCGGTTGGCGGTGGCGAACTGGCAGCGGTCAAGGTCGGGCCAGAAGGGCACCAACCGACCTAAGCCCATCTCGCCGCTGGCCAGACGCGGCCAGACGCGGCAGAACCGAACCGGCCACACAGACCAGGACCCGGCGGCAGTCAAGGCGCTGCTGGGCCGATACCGCAGGGGCGAGGTGAGCGGTGGCGGCTGAAGTCGGGGCGGCGTTCGTCTCCATCGTGCCGTCGCTGAAGGGCTTCTCGTCCAAGCTCAAAAGTGAGCTCCGCGGCGAGTTGCGCACCATCGACCCGGTGGTCGGCGAGGCCGGCCACCGGGCCGGGCAAACGTTCGGGTCAAGGATGCACTCGGCGTTGTCGCCGGCCATCGGGCGCATCGGTCAGTTGCTCAAGACCGGTCTGGTGGTCGGCACCGCGGCGGCGGTAGCCGGCCTGGGCGCAATGACCCTGTTCGGACTGAAGGCCGCCGCAGCGCTGGAGCAAACCACCATCGGCATTGAGGCCCTGCTCGGCTCGGCGCAGGAGGCTAAGAAGTTCATCGGCGAACTGCAGGCGTTCGCCGCTAAGACACCGTTCGAGTTCGCCGGTGTGGCCGACGCGTCGCGGCGCATCCTCGCGTTCGGGACGTCGGTCGGCATCGCCCGCGAGCAGGTCATCCCGACCCTGACCACCATCGGCGACCTGATCTCAGTCCTGGGCGGCACGCAGGAAAACATCGACTCAGTCATCCGGGCGTTCGGCCAGATGGCGTCGAAGGGCAAGGTCAGCCAGGAGGAGGTTCTCCAGCTCGCCGAGGCCCTGCCCGGGTTCAACGTCAACGCGGCCATCGCCGCCAAGCTCGGCCTGTCGGTTGCGGACACGCTGGCGCTGATCACGGCCGGCGGGGTGGACGCCCGCACCGGTATCAACGCGATCCTCGAGGGGATGGCCCAGTTCCCGGGCGCCGCCGGAGCGATGGCGAAGCAGGCCGAAACACTCAAAGGCGTCTTCTCCACTTTCAAGGACACTATTTCGATCGCGCTCACCAACGCCTTCGAGCCGGTGATCCCGTCGATCAAAGACGCGCTGAAGGATCTGACCCCGGTCCTGGGTGAGGCAATCGGTCAACTCGCGCCGAAGCTCGGCATGCTGCTGCAGGCGTTCCTGCCCATCATCGGCGTGCTGTCGCAGGTGATGACGCCGATCCTGGTCCCGATCCTCGCCGCCCTATCCGAGATCATCCCGATCCTTCAGCCGGCGCTGCAGGCGTTGGGTAAGGCGTTCGCGAGCATCATCACCGCGCTCGTGCCAATGCTCATCCCGCTGGCCAAGTTCGTCGCCGCCCTGGCCGAGGGACTCGCGCCCGTGATCGAGGCGATCGCCCCGCAGATCGCCGACCTGGCTAAGCCGATCGGCGACCTGCTCATCGCGTTGATCCCGCTGATCCCGCCGCTAGCCCAGTTGCTGGTGCTGTTCCTGCAGATGCAGGCGCCGCTGATCAAACTGATCTCCCTGGCGCTCAGCTTCCTGGCCGTTGAGGGCATCGCGCCGGCGGTGGCGGCGACGGCGAGCGCGATGCAGAAGCTGCTCGACAAGATCCAGCCGCTGGTCGACTTCATCACCGACCTGTCCAACTGGCCGGCCATCTTCGACAACATCAAGACCAACGTCGGCACGGCGCTGTCCGGTATCGGAGCGTTCTTCGCCGCGCTGCCTGGTCAGATCGGTGCGTTCCTGCTGAGCCTGCCGGCCATGCTCGGTGACCTGGCGCGGCAGGCGCTGAACAACATGGCGTTCGCGGTCGGGTTCGGCATCGGCCGGATCATCCGGTTCTTCATCGAACTACCCGGCAACGTCGTGGCCGCCGTCACCGCACTGTGGACGATGGTCAAGGGGCTGTTCACCAAGGGTGTGGACGACACCAAGAACAACGCCGTATCCGGGTTCAACCAGTTCGTCGACTTCGTCAAGGGTTTGCCCGGCAGGGTGATCGGGGCGCTCAGTTCTCTGCCCGGACAGCTGGCCGCCTTCGCCGCCGGTCTGGTCACCCGGATGTTCAACCTCGGCCGCGACATCGTCCAGGGCGCGATCAACGGCATCAAGTCGATGATCGGCAACCTGATCGGCACGCTGTCCGGCGGGTTCAGTTCCGCGATCAACGGCGTCAAGCATGGCCTCGGTATCGCCAGCCCGTCGAAGGTGTTCGCGACCATCGGCGAGGACACCATCGCCGGCTACGTCAAGGGCGTCGAACAGTCTGCCAAGTCGGCGGCGTCGGCGACCATGTCGGCGCTCGGCCCTAGCGCGGCATCCTCTCCTGCGGCGGCATCGGCCGCTGCGCCCAAGACGGTCAACGTGACCAGCTCCGACCCGGTCATCAATGCGGTGATGGGCCGCATCCGCGAGGTGGTGCAGTCGCAGTTCGGCGGGGATGTCGACTTCGCCTTCGGGCCCGGTGGCTGATGGCCTTCCCCGGCACCGATCTGGACATCATCGTCCGGGCGTATCTGGGTGCCGATCCGACCGCCGACCCCGGCACGTGGCCGGCGGCCACGGACCTGTCCAGTCGTCTGCTGCGCCAGCCGATCCAGATCCGCCGCGGCCGGGGCAAGGGACAGAAGACGGCATCAGCCGGTGGGTGCGTCTTCTGGCTGGACAACACCGACGGGGCGCTCACCCCGACGCTCGCGAGCTCGGTCTACTACCCCAACTGGGATCTGGGCGTCCCGATGGACGTGTCCGTCGACAACGTCGGGACGTCACCGCCCTATGTGCGCTTCGCCGGGTTCGCCGCCGACATCAAGATGGTGATGGTCCCCGGCCCCGGTGGGCAGAACATCTCCGCCGTGCAGGTCACTTTGGGTGGGGTCATCCGGCGCCTAACGCAGGGCGCGGTGGTGAAGTCGGCGATGCGCCGGTACTACGAGAACGTAACGCCGCAACCGACCGGCTACTGGCCGCTGGAGAGCGGTGACGGGCGGGGCGTTTTCGCGTTCCAGTCCGCCCTGGACGGCGGCGCTGATCTGCGTGTCACCAAGTCGTCCTTCTTCGGTGTGGAGCGGCCCTTCGCTGCGGCGGGTGGGATCTCGCCCGGCCCGGTCGGCGCGGCATCGGCCACCGACACCAGCAGCGGCGGCTACCTTCGGGGAAACCTGGAGGTGGTCTCAACCGCGACGCAGGCCCGGGCTGAGATCTCATTCCTTGCCGACGGTTTCGAGAACACCCTGATCGAGTTCATCGGACTGCAGGATGTCGCCCGCACCAAAGTCATCGCCGCTTACTCGCAGACAATCGCCAGCGTATGGAGAATCGGCGCGGTTTGGAACGGTCCGGCGTCCGGGTTCAACTACGCGGCCGGCCCGAACGTCGTGCAGGACAACCAGTGGCATCACCTGCAACTCGACATTGCCTCCGCCAACGGCGGGGCCGACACGACATACACGATTAGGGTTGACGGCGTCGTAATCGTCTCGGGCACGGCCACCGGCTACACGTGGTCGCCGCCCCCCGAGGTCGTTCGGACGAACATTCTCGGCACCGACCTCGACCAGGTCTGCCATATCGCGGTGTGGAACGGCACGTCGTTGCCGACCGCCGCCGACAGCTACGACGCGTTCCTCGGCCACTCCGGCGAGGAGGCACACACCCGTTTCGCGCGGGTGTGCAGCGAGGATGGCATCCCGTTCTCGGGCACGGCGACCGGGTCGGTGAGGATGGGTCCGCAGCCGGTCGGCGACACGATGGCCGTGCTGCGCGACTGCGAAGACGTCGACCACGGCATGTTGATCGAAGACTTCGAGTTCGGGTTTGACTACCGCTCCTCGCGTCAGCGGGAGAACCTGAACGCGGCCATGACTGTCGACCTGTCGACCTACAAGACGACATCGGGCACCCAGGGCGAAGTACTTGCCCCGATCCGTAACGACGCCCGGATCCGCAACGAGTGGACGATCGCCCGGCCCGGTGGTTACGAGGCCACCATCATGGACGAGGAGCACCAGGCCAAGCGTGGCCGGTACAACGACTCGGCCACGGCGAATGTCGAGACCGACGACGACACCGCCCAAGAGGCCAGCTGGCGGGTACATGAGGGCACGTTCGACGGGCTGCGTTACGACGTGATCCCGCTCGATCTGGGGGCGAACGAGTGACGCTCCTCGACGACTGGCTGGACATGTCGCTCGGCGACCGGCTCGACCGCACCGACCATCTGGCCGAGCATCCGCCCGACGACGTCCAGTTCGAGGTTGAGGGCTACGCGGAGACGATCCGTCACCGCGGCTGGAACGCGCAACTGAACGCCGAACCGTTCTCACTGTGGCGGGTGGGTGTCTATGCGGAGGACTCCATGTCGCTGTTGACTGCCGAAACCACCTCCTCCACCTCGTGGCGGATCGGGTGTCAACCGGACTTCACCGAGGACACCGACGACCTACCGGTGGACCTGCTGTCCGACGGCGAGGTGGTGACGGTTACCGCGGTGGCTGCGCTTCAGCCATCCATCGCGGCCGGCACCCCGGCCCACGCCGACAACGCATCTGTGACACCGACCAACCCGTCGCATCTTGAGGGCGACCTGATGCTGGTGTTCGCTGCGATCCGCAGCAGCGGCACCGGCACGGTGTCGGACCTGGCCGGGTACACGTCGCTTTACACGTTCGGCAACATGCGGATCTTCGGCAAGTACGCCACATCGGCAGCGATGGCCGATCCGGTGGTTTCCTTCGCCGGCGGCGCTGCTGGTGACACCACATCGGCGGTCGTCATCCGGGCGCGCGGTTGCCAGATCGACGTGCTCAACTCGAAGGAGCAACTTAACGGCAGCGCGCAGGACATCGCGTTCCCGCACTACGTGCAAGAGGGTGACGTCCAGGTCCTCCAGTTCGCCTGGAAACAGGACGACTACACCAGCGTCGCCGCGGGCGGCGGCATGACCGAGGTGGTAGAGGCCAGCAGCACAACCGGCAACGACCAGAGCCTGTACGTGGCACGGCTAGGTGTGTCGGTCGATGCCGTCCCGATCCCCGCCGCGAGCCATACCGTCACCGGCGGCGCGGCCGCGATCTCGCGGGTTGTGTTCCTCACCTTCCCCCGTGGCGTAGCCGACCTGACCGTCACCCGCAGCGTCAACGGCGTGGTCGCATCACACGCCCAACTCGCCGACGTGCAAGTCAACGACCCGCTTATCTGGGCGCTGTGAGGGGATGGCATGACAGTCTTCGCCGGCCAGAAGGCGCGGGCCTCCGACTACAACAACCTGCTCAACAAGAACTCCCCACTGCCGTTGGGCGTCGTCGCCCGCGGCAACCGGATCACCTCCTCCAGCACCACCACCACCGAGGTCGGGGTGCTGCGCCTCGACGACATACCGATGTACCTGGGGCGCACCTACAAGATCTGGACGACGCCGCTGTTCCTGGACACGTCCGTTGCCAACGATGTAGCGGCTGCGAACTTCCGCTACACCTCCGACGGATCCACGCCCACAACGTCATCAGGACTGCTTGACTCCTGCCAGCAGGCCCTGACCAACGCGACGTTTCCCAACACGGGCTCCATCCACGTGGACTACACGCCGGCGAGCGACCAACTGGTGTCCATCCTGCTCACCGTCTCCCGCCAGACCGGTTCCGGAAACATCAGCATCACCGCCAGCTCCACCGCATACATCAGCGTCGTCGTTGAGGACGTCGGGCTCGACCAGACCGACACGGGCACAGACATCTAGGGAGCCTGAATGCATGTGCAGACCGACCCGGCCCGGCTGGGCGAAGTCCCCGACCGCGAGCGGGCGTGGGGTGTGACGTTCGCCTTCGGGAAAGTCATCGTCCGCCACTACATCGTCGACCTGGCGCCGGATGAAGACATCCGCGACTTCCCGGAGACGCACGAAATGACCCGTGACGAATGGGCCGAAAGGCACGCCGAGTACGGGCTGACGCTCGACGGCAGCCCCGCCTGATGGACGAGTACGCCTCATACCGCGACGCGTGGCAGCCCGACAACGAGACCGCCATCCGGTACGGATGCATCCGCATCACCGACGGCACCCACGACACCACCGACCCGAGCTTCATCACCAACCCCGGCCTGTATATCCACAACAACTCCGGCCACACCTCGGTCGGCGTGGAGCAGGTGCGCATCGACAAGGCCACCGGATACATACGGGTCGACACCCCCGGCTCGCTCAACGGTGTGCCGTTGGTGACCGGCGACGAAACCGCCGCGGCAGGCGGACTGCTGTTCGGCGGCTCCGGCGGCAACGGTTATGTCAACATCCTCTGCTACAAGATCGGCACCGGGACTATGGACCTCCGCGTCCAGGCCGCCTACGACCTGGTCGCCAGTAGCGGCCTGAACCTGTGGATCGCGTGGCTGTCGCCGCTGGTGCGCGGTGTCAGCGACCCGTCGGCGTCCGAGCGCATCGCCGACCTCGAGGCGCGCGTGTTGGCATTGGAGGGAGGCTGAGATGGATGGCGACTAGTCCCGACCACCCGGAGCTCCAGTTCGTCCAGGCGTCCGGCTACACCAAGGGCCGCGCCGACGGGCCACCACTGTGGATTGTCATCCACGACATGGAGGCCCACGAGACGCCGACGACGGCGGAGAACACGGCCAACTACTTCGCCACCGGCGCGGGCGGGCGCAGCGTCTCAAGCCACTACTGCGCCGACTCAGACAGCGTCGTGCAGTGCGTCCTGCTCAAGGACGTCGCCTGGACCGTGGGCAACCGGCCCGGCAACTATAGGGGGATCAACTGGGAGTTGAGCGGGTTCGCCGCGCAGACCCGCGAGCAGTGGCTGGACGAGTTCGGCCTGGCGATGTTCGACCAGATCGCGCCCATCATCCGCGCCGACGCGGCCGAGTACGGCATCCCGCTCGAGCGCCGCACCATCGCCGAACTGCAGGCGTACCAGCCGGGGATCACGTCGCACAACGACTTGGGCAAAGCCTTCGGCGGCACCGACCACACCGACCCCGGGCCGAACTTCCCGTGGGACTACCTGCTCGAGCTACTGACCGGAGGCGACGACATGTTTGGACCCGAACAGGAAGCGCTACTCGACGACATGGCGTGGCGGATGGACGCGATCTACGCCAACTCGCCCGTGCTTCGCGGCGGCACCTACGTCAACGACCCCGAGCTGAAGGTTAACCAGCTGCACGCGAAGTTGGCCGAGCTCGAGGCCAAGATTGACGCCATCGAGACCGGCGGCACGGTGGTTATGACCCAGGCGCAGATCGAGGCCGCGGTGCGCAAGGAACTCGACAAGACGAAGCTGACCGGACAGTCATAGCGGATACGAAACCCAGGTAACGGTGTCATGTGGGTGGACTTGAAACGCTGGTCCCCACCGGGGGCATCGCCGCCGCGCTCACCCTGGTCATCCTCTATCTGCTGCGCGCCAACACGACCGACCGACGGGACTACCGGGTCGCGG
>Ga0070705_100001976_pt1 | contig 10472 bp, 8 predicted proteins | sample KBSK5253metaG_FD_65455 | JGI IMG/M metagenome (GOLD analysis project Ga0070705, IMG submission 65455) | Corn, switchgrass and miscanthus rhizosphere microbial communities from Kellogg Biological Station, Michigan, USA - KBS K5-25-3 metaG | ecosystem: Host-associated > Plants > Roots >... | reverse complement strand
CAGCGACACGATGTTCTGAGCCTCGTCGTTCGCGAAGGCGCGAAACTCGCATTTATCGGTATTGCCATCGGCATCGCCGCGGCCTTCGTCCTGACCAGGTTGATGGCTAGTTTGCTCTTCGCCGTGAAACCGACGGACCCCGCAACCTTCGCCGGAGTGGCCATCCTGCTGGCGGTCGTCGCACTGGCAGCGTGCTACATTCCGGCGCGTCGCGCCACTCGTATCGATCCCTTGGTCGCCCTTCGTTATGACTAGTCGACTGACCCCATTGTTGCCACCTCATTTGCCAGCAGGATGTCGTAGCGCCAATCCTGCGTTTTCCACAGGGTATTGTCCAAGCAACTGTACTTCCGGACGGCTTGCGGCCCCCTTGGCCAAGTGCTAGGTTTAGAATGACTTTGCTGCGTTGAAATAGCAGCGGTCCAGCAGTGATTCGGGAGCTCGTGGGGAATTTTTCGAAGACTTTCTTTCGAAAAAAGTTTTCGACGGACACTTCGAAACCCACGCTGAAGATTTTTTCGTGACGCGAGCATGTCCCGGCTTCTCGCGGGACGGGCGACGAATCGCCCTTATGAAAGCGCCGTCCGTTTGACGAGCGCCACAGAAAAAAGACTCGCGCGCGGGGTTTTCGTGTCGTACTGGTTTCGCAACGACAATCGTCTGCCTCAGGCCAGACTGGCCATCGCCTCCTACATCATTGTGGGCATGGTCGGATTGTTGCTCCTCGGCTTTTGGAAACTCCAGGTCGTCGACTCCGACAAATATTCACAAATGGCCGAGCGCAACCGCGTTCGTTCCATCCCCATCATCGCCCCGCGCGGCCGCATGCTGGACCGCGATGGCCGCGTCCTGGTCGACAACTATCCCTCCTTCAGCGTTCTTCTGCTCCGCGATGATCCCGTGCTCATCGACAAAAATCTGCCCGCCATTTCCGATGGTCTCGGCATCCCGCTTGGTGATCTGAAGGACCAGCTCGAAAGCACCAAGAATCTTCCGAAGTTCCAGCCCATCGTCATCAAGTCGGAGGCCACCAACGCGGACGTCGCGTTCATTGAATCGCACCGTTCGGACATTCCTCTGCTCGAAATGCTCATGGTCCAGCGGCGCCGGTACTTGCCCGGCGGTTTCATGTCGCACGCCAGCGGGTACGTCGGTGAAGTCAGCGAGCAGCAAATCGAAGCAAGCAATGGCAGGCTCCGCCCCGGTGACCTCGCCGGAAAAACGGGTCTAGAGCGGCAGTACAACGACATCCTGACGGGCACGGACGGCCTGCGCCGCGTCGTTGTCAACAGCATTGGCAAGGAAGTCAAAGATCTTGGGCAACTGACTCAGCAGGAACCGATACCCGGCAAACAGATTCAGCTCACCATCGACTACGATTTGCAGCAGGTCGCCGAGCAATCTCTCGGCCAGCGGCCCGGCGCCGTGGTCGCGCTTGATCCCCGCACGGGAGAAGTGCTCGCCATGGTGAGCCGGCCCACACCGGATCCAAATGATTTCGCCATTAGCATCCCCACGGAAGAATGGAAGCGGCTCAACGACGATCCTCTGCATCCTCTCTTGAACCGCGCGATTCAGGCGCAACTTGCTCCCGGCTCCGTGTTCAAAATTGTGACCGCGACAGCGATGCTCGAGGACCATGTTCCTGAGGCAGGTTTCACTACGTTTTGCCCCGGGTACGGCACGTTCTTCGGGCGGAAATACCATTGCTATGTTTACTACGCGAAGTCCGGACCGAAATCGCATGGCGTACTGGGCCTGCATGACGCGATTCTGAAATCGTGCGACGTCTTTTTCTACAACGTGGGTATGCGCTTGGGAATCGATCGCCTTTCCTACTACGGCAGCAAACTTGGCATCGGCCACAAAACCGGCATCGATCTTCCTTCCGAGGAGCCCGGGCTTATGCCTTCGCAGGAATGGGTAGAGCGCGTTTTTCATCGCAAATGGTATCCCGGCGAAGTCATCTCCGTCGCCACCGGACAGGGCGCCGTTACTACCACGCCTCTCCAGCTCGCCCGTATGATTGGTGGCATCGCTTCCGGCGGCGTGTTTAAGCAACCGCACATGCTCAAGGACGCGCCCAAAGTCGGCGAAGAGCGTTTTCACATGTCCGACTCCACTATCGAAAAAGTGACGGACGCGATGTACGGTGTCGTCAACGAGCCTGGCGGCACTGGCGGCCAACTCAAACTTGCCGGTATCGAGCTTAGCGGCAAGTCCGGCACGGCGCAGGTCATCGGCTACGACAAAATGGCGCTGGTGCGCAAAGGCTCGCAGTTTGCCGACAATGCCTGGTTCGTGGGCTATGCGCCAAAGCGCGATCCAGAAATTTGCGTGGCCGTTCTCGTTCAGGAAAGCGGCCAACATGGCGGCGAAGCGGCCGGTCCCGTCGTGCGTGACATCGTGAAGGCCTATTACGATAAGAAGGCAAAAAAGACACAAGGGCAACTTACCGCGGGCGATAAAAGATATGATTTGGGGCATGGCACGGAAGCCGCGGCCGCAATTCAGCCGCAACCGGTCGTCAAGCCTGCGCGTGCCCCTGCCGAAGTACCCGTGCGCGCAGCAAGCAACACGCCGCAGCGCTGAATTTGAGTTAAAGTCGCTCCTGCATTTGTGGGCGGAGCGGAAGCATACGAAGTTGAAGGAGTTCTTAACTCATGGTTTTTCGTTTGTCGAATTTGGAATTTCGAATTTCTGTTTTTGCTTTTAACTTTCAACTGTCGACTGTCAGCTTCTTATGAACGACGCACCTGGAACACGCGATTACGATTGGTGGCTGCTCGCGATTCTCGCCGCTATCTGCGCTATCGGCGTTATCGAGATCTACTCGGCCACGCACGGTAGTTCCCTGGCTGGCATGCAAAATAAGCAACTTCGCTGGCTGGTTGTCGGATTTATCCTCATGTTCGCGCTCTCGCGCTTGGATTATCACCTGATTCTCGACCAGGCCCCCATCCTTTATCTCATTGGGATCGCCGCCCTCATCGCTGTGCTGGCGTTCGGACATACCCGCTTCGGGGCCAAACGCTGGATTCCCATTCTTGGCGAATTTCTTCAGGTGTCGGAATTGGTCAAATTGATTATAATCATTGTGGTGGCGCGCTTCTTTGCGGAAGTGCGCACCGATGAGCTCTCCCTGCAGGATTTAATCAAGGCGGGGCTCATTGTGGGGTTGCCACTCGGTCTAATACTGAAGCAACCCGATTTAGGCACGGCGCTCGTGCTGGTGCCTTTGCTGGTCGTGGGCGCATTTCTTGCCGGCTTGCAGTGGAAACATGCCGCGGCAATTGCGCTCGTCGGGCTCTTGATGCTCCCCGTTGGCTGGCGCGTCCTGAAGCCCTATCAGAAAGAAAGAGTTACGTCGTTCCTGCATCCAGAAGAAGACGCGAAAGGCTCCGGCTATCAAGTGCTGCAATCGAAGATTGCCGTCGGCTCCGGCGGCTTCTGGGGCAAAGGCTTTGGCAACGGTACGCAAAATCAACTCGGCTACATCCCGGTCCGCTATTCGGATTTCATCATGTCGGCCTGGGCTGAAGAGCAAGGGTTTAAAGGCGTGCTTCTTGCTCTTGGGCTGTACATGGCTCTTCTGTTACGCTTAGTACAGAATGCTCAGCGCGCGAAAGACCGCGCCGGAATGTTTCTTGTAATGGGCGTCGCAGCAGCGCTTGGGTTTCATGTTTTGGTAAACGTGGCTATGGTCATAGGCGCTATGCCCGTGACCGGCATCCCGCTTCCTCTCATGAGCTACGGGGGGTCCGCTACGTTGTTTGTTTTCCTGGCGATAGGTCTGGTTATGAATGTTCGGCTTCGCCGCTTCGTTAACTGAACCCGCCGCCAGTCCCGCGCGAGGCGCTTGCTTTGGCAAACCCCGCCGGGTTGGGAACAGTGGCCCAGCAATTTTGGGCTATAGGAATAAGGATCTTTAGAGTGAGGACAGCATCGTCCGCCGTTGTCCCGGAAGCTCTCCGGCAACGGACCAGCCTCGTAAGCAAGAGGAAGTCTCCCTCCGGCTTCGAACGTAAAGCCATCTCGATATCAGTGTGGCCTGCGTGTGTCCGGGTACCAACCGGACCGGCCCTGTTTTCTCGGACCTCCGGCGACATAATGCGCGCGGCGATGCGTCCTGTCGGCCCCTTGCGGCCGCACAGAAGAGTGACCCCCGGCTTGGCCGGGGTCACCAATAGTCAGGAGTTTTCATGTCAAAAGAATTGGTTATCTCCGCGGCCTCCCACGAACGGCGAGTCGCGATTCTTGAAGAAGGTCAATTAGTCGAAATCTACATCGAGCGCGAAAAAGAGTTCGCCCTCGTCGGTAGCATCTACAAAGGCAGAGTCACCCGCGTCCTCCCCGGCATGCAGTCCGCTTTCGTCGATATCGGCCTCGACGGCGATGCCTTCCTTTACGTCAGCGACGTCTTCGAAAATCTCGAAGACTACGATCATGGGCATGCGCACACCGATCAGCCGTCGCCCGCGCCTATCTATTCGCCCGCGCCCTCAAACGCCGTCGAGGTGCTTCCTGGTGAAACGCTGGCCCATGCCGGCTCTTCGCATGAAGATGAAGTTGCCCCGCGCGAGTTCCACGCCGAAGAAACCTCCCATGAATCCTTTCAAGACGAATCGTCTCACCGCGATTCCCTCTCTAACGACGAACAGCCCGGCGTCGTGGAAGACCACGCCGCGGGCGACGAAAATCCGGACGCGCACCTCGCCGAGGCCCACGACGATTCCCACTCTGGCCACACCGACGAACGCCAGCCGGATTCCAACGCCTCCGCCCCGCAGAATTTTTCGCCGCAATACAATCCTACTCAGAATTACGCGCCGCGCTCTGATCGTGGCGGCGATCGTGGTGGTGACCGTGGCCGAAGTGGACGCTGGGGCCGGCGAGGCGGACGCCATCGTGGCGGGCGCCCGCAAGGTCCGGGTGGCCGGAATCTGCCTCCCTCGAAATACGCCTCTCCGCAAGGTGGTGAATCTCGTGGGAACGATACCCGTGGCTACGATAACCGTGGCCGCGACCAAAGGGGCCACGAAAATCGCGGCGGCCAGCCGCGTGGATTCGAACCTCGAGGTTCCGAGCAGCGCGGTTTTGACAATCGTCGCTCCGAGAATCCCCGCCAATCCGGCTTCTCGGCTCCGCCCTATGCCGCCAAGGATGCCGTGGAAGAACAGATTCTGCTTCCCGGCGAATCTTTGGCAAAGTATCGTGGCAAACCGGTCTCCGCGGTTCCACCGCCGGTTGTCGAACAGGAAACACACGAGCCTCAGCTAGAAATAGAAGAAGCGGCTTCCCGCGCGTCTGGCAGCGCGAGCGCCCCCATTCCCGCGACTGGGCCTGCGGGCGGAAACGTTCCCCGCCGTTTCTCCGGCGGACTTCCCCGCTGGGTTCTTGCTGACGCCGCTTCCGAATCCGAAGCAGCTCCGGTGTCTGCCGACGAAAACATCGGCACAGCGGAAGACGCTTCCCTTTCAGCGCACGGCGCGAATCCGCCGCGGCACGAAGCTTCTCCACTCGAGTTGCCCATAGCGCGCAGCGCAGCGTCCGAGGATGCGCAGGGCGATCCCGATCTCAGTGATGATCAGACCGCGGCCCTCTCTTCGGAGCTCGTCGAAGCAAAACACGAGGAAACTTCCGACCTCGCTAACGCTGACGCCCTCACCGGTGGCGCCGAATTCGAAGAGGACGAAGTAGAGGAAATTCACGCCAACGCGGGAACCGAACTCTCGGAAGAAGAAGCCGAGGAGGAAGAGCGTCAGGAGGACGAACGGCTGGACGCTGCGGAAGAGCAGGCTGCCGCGGAGTCCGAGCTTTCCGAAGAAGAAACTTCGGAAGTCGAAGCGCACCGCGCCGCCGATCGCGCCGAATTCGAAGCCAACGCCGCGCATGAAAGTGCCGAACACGCCGCCGCTCTCGGTGATTCTGAGCACGCGGTGCGCGAACATACCGAAGCAGAAGTGATCGAAGCGCCCGCGGGCGAAATCGCCGCTCCCCCCGTCGTCATGGAAGACGATGTGATTCTACTGCCCGGTGAGACTCGTGCCCCGCGCGTCGGCGGCCCTGCAGCTCCGCGCGAGGATTTTCCGCGTGATTCCGCCCGCATTGGCGGTAATCCCCGTGCCCGTTTCCAGCGCCCACAGCGTGGTGGACGCGATCGTGGTCGTGGAGGCCGCCCAGACAGCCGTGGTGGCCGTCCCGACCGTGGTCCAGACCGCGGGCGCCCGTCCGGCCCGCGATTCGAACGCCGGCCTGGCGGAGGCCCGAGGCATGACCGCGGTCACCGTAGCCATTCCGGTCCGCCGCGGCGCCCGCAGCTCATCTCCGAAATGCTGAAGGCCGGTCAGGACGTTGTAGTACAGATCGCCAAGGAGCCGCTCGGCAAAAAGGGCGCTCGCATCACCAGCCATGTCGCTCTTCCAGGCCGTTTCCTGGTCTACATGCCCACGGTCCAGCACACCGGCGTCTCGCGCAAAATCATTTCCGCGGAAAATCGCTCGCGTCTCCGCCGCCTCGTGAGCGAAGCCGGCAACAGCTATCCCGGAGGCTTCATCGTTCGAACCGCCGCCGGCGGCGCCACCGACGACGAAATTCGCACCGACATCGAATTCCTCGGCAAGAGCTGGAACGAAATCAAGGAGCGCAGCGAGCAGCGCAAATCTCCCGCGCTTCTTCATCGCGACCTCAATCTCGTCGAGCGCATTCTTCGCGATTACGTCAGCGACGATTTCACCGGCATCTGGATCGACAACGAAGAGGAATACGGCAAGATCGTCGAGTTTGTCAGCCGCTTTCAGCCCAAGCTCGTCAACAAGGTCAAGCTCTACACCAAGGAAACTCCCATCTTCGAGGAGTTCGGCATCCAGCACGAACTCGACAAAGCTCTTCGTGCCAAAGTTTGGCTAAAATCCGGCGGCTACATCGTCATCAACCACACCGAAGCGCTCGTCGCCATCGACGTCAACACCGGCAAATTTGTCGGCAAGGGTTCCACGCGCCTCGAAGACACCATCGTTAAAACCAACCTCGAAGCGGTGAAGGAAATCGTCCGCCAAATCCGTCTCCGCGACCTCGGCGGCATCATCGTCGTGGATTTCATTGACATGGAAGAGCGCCGCAACCGCGAAAAAGTCTTGTCTGCCTTGCAAATGGCCCTCGAACAAGACAAAGCGCCCTCGAAAGCGCTGTCCTTCAACGAGTTCGGCCTCGTTTGCATCACGCGCAAACGCACCAAGCAAGCGCTCGAACGCGTCCTCTGCCAGCCCTGCCCCTATTGCACCGGCTCGGGTATGGTCAAGTCCATCCCCACGCTCTGCTACGAAATTCAATCCGAAGCGCGCAAAATGGCCACCGCCGAACACGAAGGCCCGAACCTGACCCTCCGCGTTCACCCGGAAATTGCCAAAGCCCTGAAGACCCGCGAGTCCATGCTCATGGACGAACTCGAGCAAACCTCGCACAAGCACATCATCATCCAATCCGACGCCACCCTCCACTGGGAGCAGTACGACATCTACTAACAACGAGTAATCACAGTTTTTCCTTCGTAGGGGCACGGCACGGCGTGCCCCTCTTTCGTTCTCCGCACCATCCCACACTGCTTCTCCTCTCTATCCTATGTCGCCAATCAGCCACATCTCGCGCTTCTCTCCATTCGGCGACATCGCATCCTCTCAAACATCGAGGAGAGACCAGCCGCTGGTGCCGCGCAATGCCGCAAAGTATTTTCCGGCGTACGCGCCTGGTGATGTCTCAATCCGCCACACCCAGGCTCATCATCCGCCCGAACTTCTACCCTTGCATTCGTTCCGAAAACAATTTGTAACCTATACTGCTCCCAACCAGTAAGTAGATATAGAGAGTCCTGATGGAATTGCTGGAACGGTTCGCGGCGGACGACCTCGAAGCCTTTGAGGTGCTGTTCCGGCAGCACCAGCGTGAAGTCTATGCCTGGATTGTCCGCATCGTCCGCGACACCGGCATCGCCGAGGATCTCACCGTGGAAACTTTCTGGCGCATCTACAAATATCGAGCGCGGTTCAAACCCGACGGTAACTTTCGGGCCTGGGCCCGCAGAATCGCCACCAATGCTGCCTTGGACCATTTGAGGCACGCTCGCCGCGAAACCGCGCTACCAGAAAATCTCCTTTGCGCGGCAAGCTCGGATTCCGCCGTCCGCGGCGAGCAGCGAGAGAGCATCCGAAAAGCCTTTTATGAGCTACCGGCAAAATACCGCCTGGTGGCCACTCTTGCTCTCGTGGAAGAAGAAACTTACAGCGACATCGCCCGGGCCGTGGGGATCTCCGAATCGCTCGTGAAAGTCCGGGTGTTCCGCGCCGTTCGAATGTTGCGAAAGAATCTCACTTCCCTGCGTGTGGAGGTCAGTGTGAAATGAGCAAGGAAGAAATCGACAAAGAGATGAAAGAACTCCTCAAGCAGGCCATCGCGCCCGCGAGGAACACCGAACTCCCCCGCGACCTCTGGCCCCAAATGCTCGCCAGAATCGAGGAGCAGCCGGAACCTCCATACAAAGTTCCCTGGTTCGATTGGGCCCTCGCTGTCATCCTGAGCGCGGTTCTCATTTTCTTTCCCGGCTCCATCCCGGCCCTGCTGTATCACTTGTGAATCTGGAGGCTTCATGAATCAGCACAAATACTTGCGCGCGTACATGGCAGGCATTGTGGTGCCCACCATCGTTCTTTTAATCGGCGTAACGGCGTTTTGCATCGCGCGTTACGTCTACAATTTTCCGGCGCCGCTCGAGCGCGTAATGATTTTCCCGATGGCCGTGGTTCCCAACCTGTGGGGCCTTTGGAACATGCTGTTCGTCGCGTCGCAGTCGCGGACCCATCTCTCGATAGGCTTCCATGGTGCCTTGTTGCCGCTGCTTCTCGGTCCGCTCGGCATCTTGCTCACCCGCACCCTCGATTTTCAGCTGCCCATTTTCACCTCTCACATTTTTCCAGTCCTGGCCCTGGTCGGTCTGACCGCCTACTATCTCTTATGGAAATACTTGGTCAGCTTTCTCAATCGCGCGGTCAACCTTGCTTGACTTCCAGTTCAATCGACCTGTTCTCACGGGCAGGTTCTTGAATGCGCAAACGAGCGCAATTTAGCATTGCCTCGCTCCGCTGCCCCGTCTACAGTACCTGCACATTGCTCCATCCCAGCGGGGCCAATTCTGATCTCAAGGACCGATTAGGGAGGAACTATGTGGAACAAGCAGCAGACACAAACTGAGGCACCCCCGGCTCCGCCGCTGCACGCCCCAGCATCTCCGGCAACCGTCGTCGCTTTCGGTGCACCATCGGCCGCGCGGCCCGGCATCTCTCCTTCGCGCAGTTCCGCTCGCCTGGGTTCCGGCCTGCACATCAAGGGTCAGCTCACCGGCACGGAAGACTTGCAGATTGATGGCAAAGTGGAAGGCCCCATCTCGCTCAACGGCCATCAACTCACCGTCGGCCCCACCGCTGTGCTTACTTCTGAAATTCACGCCGGTGAAGTGGTGGTCTACGGCAAAGTCGTCGGCAATCTCCACGCCCGCGACCGCGTTGACGTCAAAACCGACGGCTCGGTGATCGGCGACATTTCCACCGCGCGCATTAGCATCGAGGACGGCGCTCATTTCAAGGGCCGCATCGAAATCGATCCAGCCAAGTCCCAAGCCGCCGATTAACGGAGCTCTTCGCTCCAGCCACATCTTCGCAGCATTGTCACGGCCTCTTGTTGGCAGGACGACTTGTGTGCGCCGGTTACAGTAGGAGCTTACTCACTCCTTAATGCAACGATTGGGTCCACGCGCATGGCGCGCCGCAAGCTCCGTCACCCGGCCGCCTGGAATTCATTACGCATAGAAGCTGGAAAAGTTCAGGGGCCGCCCCTTTCGTTTGGGTTAGACTCTCATCTCGCTTATTATCCAGCCGTCCCAGCACGGCTCCAAATAATTCTATGCCCGGGAAGTTAAACCAATGAGTTTTCCTCCCACCACTACTGCGCCGCCAGCAACTGAAGAAATCCGTAGCGTCACGGAAACTTCGTGCTGCATTGTCGGCGGCGGACCCGCAGGCATCATGCTATCTCTCCTTCTCTCCCGCCGCGGCGTTCCCGTCACTCTTCTCGAAATGCACAAGGACTTCGACCGCGAATTCCGCGGCGACACTATTCATCCCTCAATCATGGAAGTCCTCGATCAGATTGGGCTGCGGATAAGCTCCTCGAGATTCCGCACACGCGGATTTCCAGCCTTACGATTCAATTTGCTGACGGTCCTTTTCAGCCTGTCGACGCGAGTGGCCCACGCGCGTAATTCAGCGCTGGCAGTCCGTCATGTAAAAGCTCGTGCTTGCCAGTGCCTTCAAAGGCCAGCAAGTAACAAACGTTCCGTGGCTGCTTCGCCTATTTTCTCGTATTCCAGTTCTGAGGGATTTGCCTGCTAAGCTCGTTGCCTTCGGCATCCGCCGCGTCCACCT
>Ga0070705_100001975_pt1 | contig 10476 bp, 6 predicted proteins | sample KBSK5253metaG_FD_65455 | JGI IMG/M metagenome (GOLD analysis project Ga0070705, IMG submission 65455) | Corn, switchgrass and miscanthus rhizosphere microbial communities from Kellogg Biological Station, Michigan, USA - KBS K5-25-3 metaG | ecosystem: Host-associated > Plants > Roots >... | reverse complement strand
CCCTGCGACTCGAGCGCGTCGAGATGCTCGACGATCACAGGATCGGAGAGATCGAGCAGCGCAGACAGATCGGACGCAAACATCGGAGCGGTGGACAGGCAGTTCAGAATGCGTAACCGCGTAGGCTCGGCGAGCGTCACGAGCAGATCGGCGACCGGGCGCGAATTCACTTCGTCTCCTTTTGACCTCTGAAGCGTAGGCGCGCGGAAGGGCGCCGCGCGACGGGGAAACTATCGTTGCGCGGGCCTCTCGCAATTGGCTAACCCTGTTCATCCCCACGTGGTTACATGAATGTAGCCGGTTCGTGACAAACGGGTCTCCGCCGGGGTTTCGAAGAGTGCGGTAGCTTTTTGATCGTTATGCCCGCCACCTCCCGCACCTCCTCTGCTACGCGCCTGGGCGCCATAGACATCGGGACCAACTCGATTCGTCTGGTGGTTGCTGAGGTCGAGCCCGACGGCGGGTATCGCGTGCTGGACGAAGAGCGCGAGATGACCCGGCTCGGGCATGGTTTGTTCGCGCGCGGCAGGCTGCTGAACGAGCAGATGGAGCGCTCTCTGGCTGCGCTCGCGAAGATGCATACCATCGCCAAAGGGTTCGAGGTCGCCGAGCTGCGCGTGGTCGCGACGAGCGCCGTGCGTGAGGCGAGCAATGGGCGGGCGTTCTGCCAGGAGGTGCGGCGGCGCTGCGGTTTGCGCGTGGACGTCATCTCCGGAGAAGAAGAAGCGCAGCTCACCCTGCGCAGCGCGCTGCACCATTTCGATCTCGCCGGCCGGTCGGTCGCCGTCGTGGACATCGGCGGCGGCAGCATGGAGGTCACGCTCACCGCTGGGTCGGTCGTGGACGAGGTGCTGACCCTGCCGCTCGGCGCGGTGCGCTTGACCGAGCGCTACGGCACCGACGGCACGCTTTCACCCAAACGCTGGCGCAAGCTCCGCCGCGCGATCGATCGCACGCTCGACGAAAAGCTGCGCAAGCCGCCGTTCCATCCGGAGATCATGGTCGGCAGTGGCGGCACGTTCACGAATCTGGCGGCGATCGCGCAACTGGACCGAGAGGGTTCGGCGCGCAGCGTGCAGGGGTACCCGATGTCGCGAGCCGAAGTCGTGCACTTGCTGCATCGGCTGCGGGCGACGCCGCTCGCGGAGCGGCGCGAGACTCCGGGGCTCAACCCGGGTCGCGCCGACATCATCGTGGCCGGTGCGGCCGCGGTGTCGCGTCTCGCCAAACGGTTGGGCACGCAGCAAATCCTGGTCAACACCGGGGGGCTGCGTGACGGCCTGCTGCTCACCATGATCGAGGAGCGCTTCCCCAAGGACGCGCGCAAGGCGGCGGGCCCGATCAGCCGGCTCGATTCCGCACGCGCGTTCGCCCGGCAATGCCGCTCGAACGAGCGTCATTGCGAGCACGTCGCGCAGCTCGCGACGCAGCTGTTCGACGGACTGGCGGAGCGGTTCGAGCTGCCAGCCGATGCGCGCGAGCTGCTCGAAGCCGCGGCGTTGTTGCATGATATCGGCTATGTGATCAACCACGCCAAGCATCACAAGCACGCGTACCATCTCATCCTGAACGGCGACTTGCAGGGATTCACACAGCGCGAGCTCGAGATCGTCGCGTGCGTCGCCCGCTACCATCGCAAGGCATTCCCCAAGAAGCGGCATGCGGCGTTCGCCCGGCTCGAGCGTACCGACCGCCGGCTGGTGCGCGCGCTCGCCGGGATGCTGCGTGTCGCCGACGGTCTCGATCGCACGCACACCCAGCGGATCACCGCGGTCACGTGCGCGACGCATCGCGGGTTTGTGGAATTGACGCTCCAGGCGCGGACCGATCCGCGCGTCGAGATCTGGGACGCCGAGCGCAAGGCGGGGCTGTTCGAGCGCGCGTTCGACATGGAGCCGCGCTTCGTGTGGGTGCGCGGCGCGGAACGCCGTCCCAAGCTGCGCCTCGCCGCCGGGTAACCCATGGCAACGCCCTACCAGCCGGCGTTTCCGCCGGATCACTACCTGAATCGCGAGCTGAGCTGGCTCGAGTTCAACGCGCGCGTGTTGGAAGAAGCGGCGGACAAGACGAACCCGCTGCTCGAGCGCCTGAAGTTTGCGGCCATCTTCAGCTCGAACCTCGACGAGTTCTTCGAGGTGCGGGTGGCCGGTCTGCAGCAGCAGCTGTACGCCGGGATCGAGCCGCAGGACTACGGCGCCGACGGCTTGGGTCCGGCGGAGCAGCTGGCGCGGATCGAGGCACGGGTCCACAGCCTCGTGGCGGAGCAACACCGGCTGCTCGATAGCGAGATCATGCCGGGTCTGACGGCGGGTGGCATTGAGCGGGTCGCGCTCGACTCGCTCGACGCCGCGGACCGCGACCATCTCGACAAGCTGTTCGCGCGCGAGATCTATCCGGTGCTGACGCCGCTGGCCATCGATCCCGGCCATCCGTTCCCGCACGTGCACAACAAGAGCTTGAACATCGTGTTGCTCGCCGAAAACGGCGAATCCGGCCAGCAGCTCTACGGTGTGGTACAGGTGCCGGCGGTGCTGGATCGCGTCGTGGCCCTGCCCGGCGGCGAGCCGGCCGAGCGGCTCCGCTTTGTCCTGCTCGAGGACATTATCGCGGCCCACCTCGGCGACCTGTTCGGCGGCTTCAAGGTGCTCGCGCACACGGTATTCCGCGTGACCCGAAATACCGACCTCGCGATCAACGAAGACGATGCCGAAGACCTCCTGCAGACAATCGAGGAGACGCTGCGGCAACGGATCCTGGGCGATGCGGTGCGGCTCGAAATCCTCGCGTCGGGCGATGCCCGGTTTGCACAGATGTTGATGGGTGCGCTCGACCTACGCGAAACAGACGTCTACCGCGTGAACGGACCGGTGGACCTGACGCCGCTGATGGCGCTGCATCGGGGAGAGGGGTTCCGGAGCCTGCGCGACGAGGCCCTCGTGCCCCGGCCCGCGCCCGCATTCGCCAGCGCCGAGAACCCGTTCGACGTGATCCGGGGTGAGGACGTCCTGGTCCATCACCCGTACGAGTCATTCGGCGCGGTGGTGGATTTCATCGATCGGGCGGCGGATGATCCTCAGGTTCTCGCGATCAAACACACGCTGTACCGCACCAGCGGCGGAAGCCCGATCATTTCGGCGCTCGCCCGCGCCGCACAAAACGGCAAACAGGTCACCGCCCTCGTCGAGCTCAAGGCGCGCTACGACGAAGAGAACAACATCGTCTGGGCCCGCGAGCTGGAGCAGGCCGGCGTGCACGTCGTGTATGGAATCGTCGGCCTCAAGACGCACTGCAAGGCCGCACTGGTCGTGCGGCGCGAGCGCGGGGGGGGGCTGCGCCGCTACGTGCATCTCTCGACGGGGAACTACAACCCGACGACGGCCCGCATCTACACCGACATCGGACTGTTCACGGCTGATCCAGAGTTCGGTGACGACGTCAGCGAAATGTTCAACCTCCTCACGGGCTACTCGCAGACGCGCCGCTGGCGCAAGCTGATCGTGGCGCCGGTGGAGCTGCGCGAACGCGTCATCGCCCTCATCGATCGCGAGCGGCGCCACGCGGAGGCGGGGAACCCCGCGCGCATCATCGTGAAGATGAACGCGCTCGTCGAGGTCTCGGTGATCGACGCGTTGTATCGCGCCTCGCAGGCCGGCGTGGACATCGATCTCGTCATTCGCGGCACCTGCTGCCTGCGGGCCGGACTGCCGGGCGTGTCCGAGCGCATCCGCGTCATGAGTACGGTTGACCGCTTCCTCGAGCACAGCCGCGTGTTCTACTTCAGCAACGCCGGTAACCCCGAGGTCTTCCTCGCCAGCGCCGACTGGATGCCGCGCAACTTCTTCCGGCGGATCGAAGTGATGTTCCCCGTCGAGGCCGCGGCGCTCAAGGGGCGCATCGTGGAGCGGATTCTCCCCACTATCCTGGGAGACAACGTCAAAGCGCGGCTACAGAATCCCGATGGCTCGTATCGGCGGCTGGTTCCGGAAGAGGGGCAGGCCACGATCCGGTCGCAGACGGTGCTGCACAGCTTCGCGCGCGGATCGGCGGTGACGGAACACGAGGGCCGCAGGTTGTTCGTCCCCGTGCTGCGCCGCAACGGCAAGAAAGGCAAGGAAGAGTCGCGCCGGACGGCACCGCGTGTGCGGCGCGGCACGAAAGGCTCAGCGTCCCGGAAAGTCCCCGACGACAGCTCGACGTAACCGCCGGCGCCGCGCCGGTGCGCGTGGCGCCGTCTTCGCAGGTTGCAGCCGTCGCGCGACGGCGCCGATCTGTCGCTCGAGGTCGGAACCCGACTCGGACCACTGATCCCGCAGCTTGCCGAGAAGCGACGCCACCTCGGTCTGCAGCAGGCTCGCCGCGGGGGCTGCGGCTGCGCCCGCCTCGCGCAGCACCAGATCGAGCTCGTGCGCATCGGTCAACGCGCCGAACAAATCCTGTAGATCCCTCAATCGCTGCACGAGCGCGGTCCCATTCGGCAACCCCGATTGCACGGGCTCCAGGAGGTAACGCAGTCGCTTCGCGGCGATCCGGGTTGCGTGCAGCTCAGCCGGCTCCGCCGACGTCGCTGCGCCCTTGAGTCGCCGCGCCAGATCGGTCGTGTGCTGCACGAGCGTGGCCGCGGCGACTGCGCGGAACGGCGCCTCGTGTGCACCGGCGGCGGATCGCAAGGCGGTCAGCCGGCGCCGCAGCTTGCGCTCGAGCTTCTCGAAGCGCTCCTCCAGGTCGCCGCGCGTTTCGGCGATCACGCGCCGTCGGCGACCACGCAGGCGCGCCCGGAGCGGCGCGAGCGCGCGACGTTCAGCGGGCGTGAACGCCTGCGAATGATCGCGGAACCAGGCGAGCTGCACTTCAGCTTCGCGACCGGGATTTGTCGCTCGTGCCACTTTCCGCAGCCGGCGCCGCTGCTTGCGGGGAATGCTCTCGTGGAGTCCGGGGTAGGCGCGTACCGCGACGCGAAGCCGCCGAATGGCCACGCGGAAGTCATGCAGTGCCTCCGCGTCGGTCCGATCGCCGAGCCGACCGGCGGCCGCGACGGCGTCGTCGAGATACGCCAGCGCGACCGTGCTCGTCGCGAGGACAGCCGGACGATCGAGCAGCTCCCGCTCGAAATCGGCCATCAGGCCAGCGCCCGCAGATGACTGGGACGCAGCACCCAGAGCAGCATCCCCTCGCCCGCTTCGATGCGCTCGCCGAGGTCGAGCAGACACGCGCCGCCTTTGCCCAGATCCAGGAAGGAACGCTCCGTCGCCGCGGTGAACCAGCTGGCGGTCGCGCCGAGTCCGGGTTCATGACCCACGATGGCCACGGTCTTTTGAATCCCCTGGGTACGCAGCCACGTCGCGAATGCCGGAGGATGCTGGCCAGGAGACAACGCTTCGACGTGCACGGGATCACCCTTCTCGTAGATCTTGGCCAGGATCGCGGCCGTCTGCATCGCGCGAGTGAGCGGACTCGTCGCCAGTACGTCGACCTTGGGGACGATACTGCGCAGTCCCTTGGCGCACTCCTTCATCTTCTTCTTGCCTTCTGTCGTGAGCGGCCGCTCGGTATCGTCGCTGTGCTCTTTCGCCCATTCGTCGCGTTCGACCGCGATGCCGTGCCGCACCACAAGCAATTGCATGACGAAAAGTCGCCCGAGTTTCGGAAGGAGGGAAGGTTGCACAATTGTGACGTTGGATCGACGGCCCTGTGATGGAAAGAGGCGACCGTACGCATCAAACATTTCCCGAGGGTTCAATGCAACGTCTCACGCAGTTCTCCCTACTGGCCGCCGTCGCGCTCGCCCCGGCATGCCGCGACGCCGCGACCGCAGCGCCGATCAGCCAGCAAGTGTTCCAGGCTGTCAGCGCCTCACTCTCCGGCCCGACGAGCGCGCCGGCCCAGGCCTTCGCCATCGTGCCCGCTGCGCGCGTTACGGCCATCATCACGTCCGGCGACGCGATCGGTAGCACCGGCTACGTGTACGGTCCCGTGCCCGACGGGCTCGGCGGCTACAGCGACGGCGAAAGCCTCGTCCTGTACTCGAATCACGAGCTCTCCGCTGGCGGCGTCCGGAAGACCGACGGGACATCGGACTGGAAGTTCGCCAGGGTGTCACGCCTGGTGATCGATCCGCGCACGCTGGCGGTCACGGATGCCACGTACGTGCTCGACGCGGGCGGCCAGTATCAGCGGCTTTGCTCCGCCACCTGGGTGGGTGCACGAGAAGGCTTTCCGTCCGGCTATTTCCTCACCGGTGAAGAGAACTCGGGTGGGGCGCACGACGGCGTGCAGCTCGCCATTGGCCGGGACGGCGTGCGCCATGAGCTGCCGTGGCTGGGCCGCTACGCGCACGAGAATCAGATCGCGATTCCGGGTTTTCCCGGCAAGGTCGTCCTGGCGGGCTTCGATGACACGCGCGGGGCTTCAGAGCTCTACCTCTACGTGGCGAATTCCGAAGCCGATGTGCTGAGCGGTGCCGGCCAGCTGTACGCCTTCGCGAGCGGCGGGGCCGCGGGGTCGGGGTACCTGACCGAAGGGCAGACGATCAGCGGTCATTTCGTCGCGGTCCCGAACTCCGGCGCGCTCTCTTCATCACAGCTCCAAGCGGCGGTGAACGGCCTCGGTGCCTTCCCGTTCGTGCGACTCGAGGACGGCGATTACGACCACCGGCAAAGCCAGAACGGCAGTGGGGGGGGGCCCGCGATTTATTTCGTCGATACCGGGGCGCCCACCGTGCTGTGCAACGGCGTTGCCTGTGACGCGTTCGGCTCGATCTATCGGATGGAGTTCGACGCGAGCAATCCAACCGAGAACGCCCGGCTCACGCTGCTTCAGCGGTCGCGCGGCGCCGACGTCGATTGGGCCTCCCCGGACAACGTTGCGTCGGGAAAGAACAGTCTCATGGTGCAAGAGGATCCGGCCTACCCCGGATTCGCGCGCGCGCAACGGATCTACAACTTCCACACGAATGCGTCCGGCGGTTTCGTCGATCGCGGCCAGGCCGTCGTCGAAACAGACAACGCGAGCTGCGTCGAGCCGACCGGGAATTGCTGGGAGACGAGCGGCATCATCGACGCGTCCGCCTGGTTCGGCGCCGGGAGCTGGTTGTTCGACGTACAGGCGCACTCACTCCCGATTCCGTCGCAAAACCTGACGGGGGAGGGAGGACAGCTGCTGCTCCTCCGCCTGCCGGGCAGCTGATGACCTAGCAGGACGCAGAGGGGCCGCGGTAGTTTTCTGCGCACTATGCGGCTCCTCTGCACACTGCTGCTTGCCCTTCAGAATCCTGCCCCCTCGGACACCGCCCATATCGTCATCGTCGCCACGACCGACGTGCACGGCCGGGTCTTCGGCTGGGACTACGTTCGCGACGCCGCCGCCCCGGGCGGCCTCTCGCGCGCCGCCACCGCGCTCGAAACCCTGCGCGCCCGCTATCCCGGCCAGGTCGTCCTGGTCGATGCCGGCGACCTGCTCCAGGGCAACCCCTTCGCGACGTTCTTCGGCCACTACGACAAGCGCCAGCCGCAACCGATCGTCGATGCGATGAACGCGCTGCAGTACGACGTGATCACACCGGGCAACCACGACTTCGATTTCGGCGTCGATTTCCTGCGGCGTGCGGCTTCACAGGCCACCTATCGCTACGTGTCGGCGAATGTCGAGGACTCGAGCGGTGCGTCGGTGTTTCCCAAGACGGTGATTCTGCCGCGCGGCGCCGTAAAGGTCGGCATCACGGGGTTCACGACGCCGGGGACGATGCTATGGGATCGCGCCCAGCTCGCGGCTGGACATGTGCGGGTGCGGCGCATCGCCGGCGCCGCGCCCTCGGCACTGGCGCGGCTGGAAGGCGAAGGCGCAGACCTGAAGGTCGTGGTGATCCATAGCGGCTTCGGCGAATCGAGCTACGACACCGCTGGCGTGGGAGCAGAAAACGACGCCGCTGCGCTTGCGAGCGTAAATCCGAAACCGGACCTCGTGATCGTTGGACACACCCACCGCGAAGTGCGCGACACCGTGGTCAACGGCGTGCATTTCGTGCAACCGAAGAATTGGGCGCAGAGCCTGGCGGTGGTGCACGTGTCGCTCGCGCGAGACTCGACCAGGCGCTTTCGCGTGACGGCGATCCGCCCGGAGCTGATTCCATTGGGCAACGTGGCCGAGTCGCCGCGCTTCACGCAGCGACTCGCTGCCGCGCACGGGGCGGCTCGGCTGTGGGCCGGCACTTTGGTCGGCAGCGCCGGCCCGGGATTCGATGCGCGCTACATACGAGTGCAGGACACCCCGCTACTCGATTTCATCAACGAGGTGCAGCGCCGCCGGGCGGGAGCGCAGCTGTCCGCCGCGGCGGCGTTCGACGTCCAGCCGGGGCTCCCTGAAGGCGACCTCCATCAGCGCGACGTCGCGGGGATCTACCCCTACGAGAACACACTCCGCGCAGTCAAGATCTCGGGCCAGCAGCTGCGCGAGTACCTCGAACACTCTGCGCGCTACTTCCGCACGTACGAGCCGGGGGGGGGCCAGCCGATCCTCAACGACAGCGTCGCCGGCTACAACTACGACGTCGTCAGCGGCGTGGCGTACAACATCGATCTCTCCCGTCCCGCGGGGCAGCGGATTCGCGGCCTCGCCTTTAACGGCAAGATCGTGCAGCCCGCCGACACCTTCACCCTGGCCCTGAACAGCTATCGGCAGGCCGGGGGCGGTGGGTATTCGATGCTCGCCAAGGCACCGGTCATCTACGACAAGGGCGAAGACATTCGCGAGCTGCTGGTGGACGAGATCCGCCGCACCCGCACGATCCAGGCGGCCGCTTATCTGCGGCCGAGCTGGGCGATCATCCCCGATTCAGCACGCGCCGCCGCCCGCGCCGCGTTCGCCCCCGCAGCCGCCGCGATCAGTACCAGAGACAGCACCCTGCTGCGCGTCCTCACGACGAGCGATCTCCACGGACAACTGGAGCCGCGCGTCTGGGAGTGGTCGCAGAACCGGCCGGTCGGTGGCGTGGCGGCGCTGAAGTCGTGGATCGACAGTCTCGCCAACGCCTGTAGGTGCGCGTCGGTGCGGCTCGATGCCGGCGACGAGATGCAGGGGACCGCGCTGTCAAATGCGACGTTCGGTCGCGGGACGATTGACGCCCTGAACGCCATCGGCATCGATGCCGCCGCAATCGGCAATCACGAATTCGACTGGTCAATCGATACGCTGCGCGCCCGCATGACTCAGGCGAAGTACCCGTTTCTCTCAGCGAACATCACGAATACCGCGGGGGGGGGCACCACGCGTCCCGACTGGGCGACGCCGTGGAAGCTCGTGACCAAGAGCGGCGTGAAGATCGCCGTGATCGGCTTGACGACGACGGAGACGCCGACGAGCACCGCATCCCGCAACATCCAGGGTCTCGCGTTCGGGGACGGCGCGCAGGCGATCAAGCGCTATCTGCCCGAGGCGCGGGCCGCGGCCGACTTCGTGATCGTCGTAGCGCACGTGGGGGCGCTGTGCGACTCAAGCGCTGGAGGGGAAAACGCCTCCTGTCACGGCGAGATCCTCGACGTCGCCCGCCAGCTCGATTCCGGGTCCGTCGATCTGATCGTGGCGGGACACACGCACGCCCGCGTGAACACGGTGGTGCACGGGATCCCGATCGTGGAGGCGCAATCGAGCGGCCGTTCAGTCGGCATCGTGGATTTCGTTCGCACCGGCGGCCGGCGTGTAGTGCGCGTGCAGCTCGTCACGCCGTACGCCGACCAGGTCAGACCGGATGTCGCGTTGACCGACGCGCTCGGCCGCCAGCAACAAGCAGTGCGCAATATCACCGAGCGGGTCGTCGCTCGAATGAAGGTCCCGCTGCGACGCGCGGGTGACGAGTATGCGTTGGGCCGTCTGATTGCCGACGCGCAGCGCGCCGCCGGTCGCGCCGACGTGGCGATCATGAACAACGGCGGCATCCGCGCCGATCTGCCCGAGGGCACGATCAATTGGGGCCAGGTCTATCAAGTGCAGCCGTTCCAGAACCGGCTGCAGCGGCTCACGGTCAAAGGCTCGGTGTTGGAAGAGGCGCTCGAGCAGTGCGTGGCCGGCAAGGATCATATGCCGGACTGTCACATCGCGGGCGCTGAAGTGTGGTTCGACGGCGGCAAGGAGCCGGGGAAACGCGTGAGCCGTGTGCGGGTGAGTGGCAAGGACCTCGACAAGGGTCGCACCTACACCCTGGTCGTGAGCGACTTCATGGCGACGGGTGGCTCGGGGTTCCGCATGCTCGCCGGCTCGCCGCGGGAAGACATCGACGTCATCGATATCGACGCTTTGACCCGTTATCTGGGTGTGCTGCGCGCTCCCGTGGAGGCGCCCGACGACGTGCGCTTCCATCGGACCGACCGCTGATGCGGGTTTTCGTCAACGACAAGGCCGTCGACGTACCACGGGGCGCACGCGTGCGCGACGCCGTCGCACAGGCGGACGCGGCGCTGGCGCGCGAGCTTGGTGCCGCGGCCTACG
>Ga0070705_100001973_pt1 | contig 10479 bp, 10 predicted proteins | sample KBSK5253metaG_FD_65455 | JGI IMG/M metagenome (GOLD analysis project Ga0070705, IMG submission 65455) | Corn, switchgrass and miscanthus rhizosphere microbial communities from Kellogg Biological Station, Michigan, USA - KBS K5-25-3 metaG | ecosystem: Host-associated > Plants > Roots >... | reverse complement strand
CGCCGTGTATCACGTGGACTGCTACCGCCTCCGCACTCCCGCGGAAGCCCACGATCTCGATTGGGAGACCCTGGTCTCGGGAGCTGCCCTGCTGATCGAGTGGCCGGAGCGTGCGGGAGCGTGGGCGCCTCGCCCCACCCGTCAGGTGACCCTGGCGCACACGCCGAACCCGGCGGTGCGGCGCCTGGAGCTGGCGTGATTGCCCTCGCCTTCGATACGACCACCGACCGGCTTTCCGTCGCGGGAGGGGCGGAGGGGCGGACAGCCGAGCGGTCGTTGGTGGGCGCCCGGATGCACGCCGCGAAGCTGTTTCCGCTGATCGACGCAGTACTGAGCGCGCTCGGCGTCCGGCTCGATCAGGTGGAACACCTGGCTGTCGCGGACGGACCGGGCAGCTTCACGGGGTTGCGCGTGGGAATCTCCGCGGTCAAAGCGCTGGCTCGTGCCCAGCCTCGGCTTTCGGTGTGGGCCGCCTCCACGCTGCTGCTGCGAGCCGCGGGGGCGGCGCCGCCGCATGGAGCTCGCGTGCTGGTCGTCACCTCGGCGCTGCGAGGCGAGCTCTACGCGGCCTCCTATCGCCTGGATCTGCCGCGCGCGGTGGAAACCCTCGCGGCGCCGGCGCTCGCCACGCCTGAATCCCTGCATCGCGAGACGCCGGACCTGCTGGTGGCGGACGCTCCGGAGAAACTGGTGGACCGGTTGGCCGATCAGTTCGCCGTACCGATCATCCGCGGCGCCGCCAGCCTGCCCAACGCGGGCGCTCTGCTCACGCTGGTGGGAGTCCCGGGCGGGGCCGAACGGATCGACGCGCTCGACGATTGGGAACCGCGCTATGGCCGCGCGGCGGAGGCTCAAGTGCGCTGGGAGGCATTGCATGGACGCGCCCTGTCAGATCCGTCCCGGCTCCCTCGCTGACGTCGCTGCGCTCGCGGAGCTCGAGCAGACGTGCTTCAGCGATCCGTGGACCGCTGCGGGGATCCGCGAGACGATTCAATATGAAACTGCACGAACTTTCGTGGCCCAGGATTCGGTCAGGATTCTTGGGTATATCATGGCTCGGATCTCCGGGGAGGAAGGCGAAATACTGGACCTCGCCGTACGGCCCGAGGAGCGTCGCCGGGGCATCGGGCGCAGGCTGCTCGCGGCGGTGCGGGAGACGTTACGAAACGACGGGGTGCGGGAGCTGTACCTCGAGGTGCGCCAGTCGAATCGGCCCGCCATCGAGCTGTACCGCGCCCAGGGCTTTCGGCCGGTGGGAATGCGTCCCGGCTACTACCGCAACCCACCCGAAGACGCCCTGGTCCTGCGCGCCTTGATCGGCCCATGCGGAGATTCGGGTACCTGAGCGTATCTTTGGTTTGTCGAAGGACTTAGCAGGTCCATACCCTGGGCGGGTCCCGCAGGCCGTCCCGCTGATTCTACTGAGGAGGAGGTGGAGCCCATGAGTCGCAGTCTCAATCGTATCCAGTTGATCGGTAACCTCGGCGCCGACCCCGAGGTGCGCAGCATCGCCAACGGGGGCCGAGTTGCAAATCTTTCGCTGGCTACCAGCCGGCAGTGGAAGGGTGCCTCGGGAGACAAGCAGGAAAAGACGGAGTGGCATCGTGTTGTGCTTTGGAACAACAAAGGCTCAAATCTTGCTGACATTGCCGAGCGCTACTGTAAGAAGGGCGACAAGGTCTATGTCGAAGGCAGCATTGAGTATCGGAGCTGGCAGGACAAGGAAGGCCAGACCCGCTACACGACTGAGGTCATCGCCCGCGAGCTGATTCTCTTGTCCGGCAGAGGAGAAGGTGGCGAAGCGTTCTCCGCGCCCAAAGCGGCCGCGGGGGCGGTCGCCAAGTCCCCTGCCAAGGATGAGTCCTTCGAAGATTTCCCGGAGGCACTCGATGCCGAGGATGACGATCTCCCGTTCTAGTCTTGCCACCCTGCTGGCGCTGACTGTCCCTGTCGCCCTCCCGGCGCAGGGCGCCAAGCCAAGCTCGCACACGGTCAAGAGCGGCGACACGCTCTGGGCCATCGCCCGCGCTTATCTGGGCGATCCCTTCCTCTGGCCGCAGATCTACAAGCTGAATACCGCCGTGGTGGAAGATCCGCACTGGATCTATCCCGGCGAGGTGCTGCAGCTCGTCGCGGCGCCCGGCCAGACGGCCGTACCGACTCAGGATACGCCTGCCCCCGCGGTTCCGCCGCCGGCGGAGCCTGCCCCCATGCCGGCCGCCCCGCCGGCGCCGCCTCCCACGGCCGTCTTCCGGGTCGAACCCGGTGAGGGCCAGGAAGGCGAGGAGCCAGGCATGGCGTTGTTCCGCCGTCATCGGGTGTCCAACGTGCGCAACGCGTTCCGGACTTATCGCGAGGTGAAGTTCCACCCGCTCCGCCCCGGAGAGTTCTTTTCCAGTGGGTTCCTCACCGAGGGTAATGCCTTTCCGTTCGGAACCCTGCTTGGCCCGGTAACTCCCGAGCAGATCGAAACCGGCCGGGTCCGTGCCGCGGTCCAGGCGTTCACGATCGTTGCCGTCATGCCGCCCGAAGGGGCGAGCTACGCCGCAGGCGATACGCTGGTGGCGGTGGACCGACGGGAAGGGCCGGTCGGTTACGGCGAGATCATCGCGCCCACCGGGCTGATTCGCATCACGCGGATGAACGGGTCCCAGGCCGTGGGAGAGGTCGTGGCCGTGTACGGCACCATCCGCGAAGGGCAGTCTGTCCTCCCCGCCGAGAAGTTCACCGATCCGGGTGAGGTCCAGTATCAGTCCGTCAGCGACGGGCTCGAGGGCCACGTGCTCATTGCCCGCGACCACCGAGAGCTGCGGCTGCCGCAGCAGGTCCTCTTCCTCGACATCGGGAAGAAGGACGGCGTCGCCCTGGGCGATCGTTTCGAGGCCCGGCGCGCGCCAGGTCCGCAACGCCGTGCCGCGGCCGACGCGATAGACGAAGTCATGGCCACGATGGAAGTGACCCACGTCAGCGAGCGCAGCGCCACCGTCAAGGTGCGCAACGTCGTCTCACCCGATATTCCGTCCGGCACCAAGGTCAAGCTGGTCGGCAAGCTGCCCGGCTAACGCGGCTTCCACGCATGTTTCACCGTGCCCCGCAGCATCGGAAGATGACGCTGCGGGGCACGGCGTTTTTTGGGGGCTGCGACGCCCCTATCTTTACTCGATGATCCTCCTCCAAGCGGCCACGCGGACGCCGACTACTCCCTGGGAGCTCGTGCTGAGCTCCAGCCCCGAGACCATTGTCGTCCTCATCGTCACCTTGCTTTTCTCGCTGGCCTCCTGGTTTCTGATCGGGGTCAAGGGGTTTCAGTTCCGCCGGCTCCAACGTCAATCGGCGCGCTTCCTGGAGGAGCTGGGGCGCTCGCCCCATTTGCAGGAGGCGTATCGCTCGGTGATGAAGCTGCCACCATCCCCGTTCAACCGGCTGTTCCGGGAGGGCCTGAGCTTCTACACCCAGTTGCAGCCGAACGTGCTCCGGGAGGGGGGCAGCGGGCACGGGGCGCTTTCCCCCTCGCAGCTCGAAGCCCTCAAGATGGTGCTCGGCAAAGAAGTGGCTGAGGAGCGCGACAAGGCCGCGACCTACGTGTCCTGGCTGGCCACAATCGGCGCGGTGAGCCCCCTGCTCGGCCTGCTGGGCACGGTCCTGGGCGTCATGGATGCGTTCATCGGGATCTCGGCCGGAGGCTCGGGCAACCTCGCCGCAGTGGCGCCTGGGGTCGCGGAGGCGCTGGTGACCACGGTGGCCGGACTCGCCTCGGCGATTCCCGCGCTGATCGCCTACAACTTCTTCGCCGGAAAAGTCGGAGAGTTCGAGTCCGAGCTGGAAGGCTTCGGCAATGCCCTGGTCGGCTGGATGGCGCGCGAGGGCCTGCTCTAATGGCCGGCGGACTCATGGGAGGAGGATTGGGACGCCGGCGGCGCCTGCTGCCCACGGCGGATATCAACGTCACCTCGCTGGTCGACGTCGCCTTCGTGCTGCTCATCATTTTCATGATCACTGCCCCCATGATGCAGGGCGGTGTACCGGTCGAGCTGCCCAAGGCGGAGGGCCGGCCGCTGGCGCCCAGCGAAGGCATCATCGTCACGGTGGACCGGCGGGGACAGATCTGGGTGGACCAGACTCGGGTCAGCTATCTGGAGTTCCGCTCCGCCTTCCGCGCCCTTGTGGCCCGCAAGCGGTCTTCGGACGTCTACGTGAGAGGTGACCGCCGTGCTGCGTACGGCGATGTCGTTCGGGTGCTGGCTGCCATTCGGGCCTCCGGTCTCAGCCTCAAAGTGAATGTGACGACGGAAGACGAGGAGGTGGCGCGCTGAGCGCCCGAGCCGACCGGCTGCCCCGGGTCGCGGTGCTGACGGGACTGGCCGGCACCATCGTGATTCACGCCGGCGCCATTGTCGCGCTGCTGCTCTCGGTCTCGAGCGCTCCGAAGAGCTTTCCGCCGACCTACGCGGTGGAGCTGGTGGCGGCGCCGCTCAGCACCGGTGCCTCCCGGCGGGTCGCGCAGCCGACGCGCTCGGATCCCGTCACCCCGCCGGTGCCCAAGGCCAAGCCGAAGCCGGCGCCGGTCAGAACGACAACGACGGCCAAGACCACTCCTGCGGTACAAAAGACCGCAGCGCCGGTCACCCCGCTCCCCGGCGAGACTCCCGGAACCGGCTCGGACATCGCCAACGTGAAGCTCGAGGGCAAGCCGTTTCCGTATCCCGAGTACTTGAGAAACCTTGTCGCGCAGATTTATCGCCGCTGGAATCGACCGATAGGAAACGCCTCGCTGACCACGGAGGTAGGCTTCGTGATTCTCCGGGACGGGACGGTCAAGGACATCGGGGTGGTCAGCTCCTCGCGAAGCTATTCCTTCGACCTCGAAGCGCGCGGCGCGGTCGAGTCGGCCGCGGCACAGAAGGCATTCGGGCCGCTGCCCTCCGGGTACCCAGCGGACTATCTGCAAATCAGCTTCGTGTTCGCCCCGAGGCGGGCACCGTGACGGTAAGGACCGCTCTGCTTGTGGCATGGGTTGGCTCATTCTCGCTGCTCGCGGGACCAGTCCGGGCCCAGGACACGGTGCGGGTCGGGATCACCTACCAGCCTGGGGTCCGGCCCGGGTTGGTGGTGCTGCCGGCGCCGGGGCTCGATTCGATCCACGCGATCATCGCCCGGGACCTCGATTTCAGCGATCGATTCGAAGTGATTCCCCTGACCCAGCCTCCCTCTGGCGGAGGAACTGCAGGTGCGGCGACGCTGAACTACGCGTTCTATCGCGCGCTGGGGGCCAACCTCGCGGTGGAACTCGCACCGGCCACCGGCGCCTTCATCAGAATGCGGTTGTACGACCTCGCCGCGGAAAAGATCCGGGGCGAGGTCACCCTGCCGCTGGACCGCAGCGGCGTGGGCGAAAGCCGGATGGCCGTACACGCGCTTTCGGACGAGATCGTGAGGCTGGTCGTGGGGCAGCCAGGGGCTGCCGCCACCCGGATCCTGTTCCTGAACAATGATGACCGGCGGATCTGGCGGGTGGACAGCGATGGGGCGGGCCTTGCGCCGCTCACGCCGGCTGGCATCTCGGCCTTGTCTCCGGTGTGGTCTCCCGATGGGGGCAGGATCGCTTACTCCCAGCTGTCGCGGGACGGGTCCAAGCCGATCGTCATCCAGACGCTGGGGAGCGGAACCCGCACCCTGTTGCCGGTCCGAGCAACGACCCAAAACATTACACCCGCATTTTCACCCGACGGGAAGAGCCTGCTCTTCGCCCAGATGTCCGAGGCGGGTGTGGCGTTGTATGTCGTGAACGTACAGGACCTTTGCTGCGTGGAGCGATTGACCGGCGGACGGTTTGCAGAAAACTTCTCGCCTGCCTATTCTCCGGACGGAAGGCGGGTCGTTTTCGTCTCGACGCGCGCGGGTGGTCAGCAGATCTACTCCATGTCCGCCGACGGCACTGATCAGGAACTGCTGATCCCGTTTGATTACGGGGAAACCGGGAACTCCAATGCACCGGAGTGGTCGCCCGATGGGACGACCATCGCCTTCCACCGGGAGGTGCGTGGGGCGCCGCAAGTATGGGCCTTCGATCTTGCCGGCCGTCGTGCCAAGCAGCTGACTTCCCTCGGCCGCAATGAAGACCCCAGCTGGGCGCCGGATGGCCGACACTTGGTGTTCATCTCGGACCGGACTGGTCGGCGTCAATTGTTCGTGCTCGACACGGAGACCAATCGTTCCCGGCAGCTCATGACTCCCTTCAGCGCCCGTCTGCCGGCCTGGTCCCGTCCACTGGTGCGCGCGCAATAGCAACCCTCAATCTCGCGGAGTGGATCCATGCGCCGACGACACGACGTGCTGCCGCTCGCTCTCCTGGCGCTCACGATTGCGGGCTGTCACAAGGCCAAGCCCGAGGTGGTTCCGGAGCCGACCCAGACGACCCCTGCGCCCGCGCCGAGTCCCGCGCCGACTCCGCCGCCTCCGCCGGCGGCCAGCGGTGATGCGGCGGCGGCGACCACTGCCCGGCTGACCGCCGAGCTCGGAAACGTCATTCATTTCGATTACGACCAGGATGCCATCAAGCCGGAAGACCGCCCGGTGCTGGACGCCAAAGCGGACATCATGAAGGCCAATCCCGCCCTGCGTATCCGGATCAGCGGCCACGCGGACGATCGCGGCTCGGATGAGTACAACCTGGTGCTGGGCAACAAGCGCGCGCTGGCGGCCAAGCGGTACCTCGAGAGCAAGGGCATCGATGGCAGCCGGATCGATGTCACCTCCTTCGGGGAAGAGCGTCCGGTCGATGCGGGGGCCAACGAAACGGCCTGGGCCAAGAACCGGCGCGACGAGTTCGAGATTCTCGCCGGTGGCGAGCGGCTGGTTTCGCCTCGATGAAGCGGAATCGCGCGGCTGGAATCGCCCTCGCGGTTCTTGCCGCGCTGCCGGGGTGCGCCACCAAGGGCCAGGTGCGGCTGCTCGAGGGCGAGCTGCGCTCGATGCGGATCGAGACGGCGCGGCGCGACTCGGTGCGGGCCTCGGCGCTCGCCGCGATCATCACCCTCCAGCAGCGGATCCTCGATTCGGTAGCCGCTGGTCGCGAGGCCCTCAAAACGCTCGACGTGCGGCTCCAGGGCGACATGACGGATCTGCAGCGCCAGCTGCTCCAGGTACAGGAGCTGACCGGACAGAGCCAGCAACGGCTTACCCAGCTCAAGGCGCAGATCGATACGCGCGCGGAACAGGCCGAGGCGAGCGGTGCGGTCCGGCCTGCGCCCGGCGATAGCGCCGCGCGGACCGCGGCTCCCCCGGCGCCGAGCGCGGACCAGATGTATCGCAGCGCGCGCGACCAGCATGGCCGCGGAGCATTGGCCACGGCGCGAATGGCCTATCAGGAGCTCGTCAAGAACTACCCCGCCGACCCGCGCGTCCCGGATGCGCTGTTCTACATCGGAGAGACCTTTGCCAGCGAGGCTCCGGATTCAGCAGTGGCCTACTATGGACAGGTCGTCGCGCGGTTCCGGACCTCGCCGAGGGCACCGATGGCGCTCTACCGCCTCGGCCGTCTCGAGGAAGCGCGCCGTAACCCTGCAGCGGCGCGCGGCTACTACGATCGCCTTATTCGGGATTATCCTACCTCCGACGACGCCGACCTCGCCCGAGACCGCCTGAAGACCCTCCGTCCCTGAGGACGCGTCCGACCCATGCCACGCTCTGCGGGCGAGATGCCGTTCCTCGATCACCTCGAGGAGCTCCGTAAGCGCATCCTGCGGAGTCTGCTCGCGGTGGTGGCATGTTTTGCCCTGGGACTCTGGTTGGTAGATCGCTTCAAGCTGCTCGACATCCTGAAACGGCCCATCGCGCCGTTCCTGCCGTCCGGCCAGCTCACCGTGCTCTCGCCCACCGAGCCGTTGATGATCGTGCTCAAACTGGGCTTCATCGTGGGCTTGGTACTGGCGTCGCCGATCATCCTGTGGCAGCTCTGGGCCTTTCTCTCTCCGGCGCTGTACGAGAAGGAAAAGAAGACGCTGGTGCCCGCGCTGTTTGTCGGGCTGGGCCTCTTCCTCGGTGGGGCCGCACTGGCCTTTAGCTTCATCGTGCCGCAGGCGCTGCGCGTGCTGTTGAGCTTCCAGCAGGGATCTTTCAACCCCATGATCACGTTCGAGGCCTATTTCTCGTTCGTCATGCAGCTGGTGCTGGCGCTGGGACTTTCCTGCGAGCTGCCGCTCCTGATGATCATCCTGGCGGCGCTGGGCATCGTCGCCACGCCGATGCTCAATAAAGTCCGCCCGTACGCCATTGTGGGCAGCTTCGTCGCAGGCGCGATCCTGTCGCCGGGCGCGGACGTGCTCTCCATGTTCATGCTCACCATCCCGCTGATCGCCCTCTATGAGATCGGCGTAGCCGGGGTCTGGGTCGTGCAGCGCCGGCGGCTCAAGTCCGAAGCCGCGCGGGCGGCTGGTGCCGCGGTGCTCCTGCTCTGCTGGCTGGCGACTCCTGGTCAGGCGCAGCTGCCGCAGCCGCAGCGGCCGGGCCGGCAGGGTCTGCCGGGTGTCGGGGCTGTGCGGGACACCACGCGGCCGGCGCCCCGCCAGCTCGACTCCGCCAGCGCGCGGCGCCTGGGCCTTCCGTCCGCTCCCCGCCGGGGGTTCCCGCTGCCCGATACCATCGTGTCGCAGCTGCTGGACCTCGAGGGATATGCAGTCACCCGTTACCTGGCCGACACCGCCACGGTCCATGCGGACGACCGGAAGGTGGATCTGATCGGCAACGCGATGACGGAGCGGGCCGGCTCGGTGCTCGAAGCCGGTGCGATCCGGTATCAGGAAGGAGCCTGCACCGTTCAAGCGGAGGGCGAGCCGCACCTCTTTCAGGGCGGGCAGGTGCTGATCGGAGCGAGCGCGCGCTTCGATACCTGTGTGGAGCGCGGGGTCGTGCGCGACGCCCTCACCAACTTTACCGAGGGAAGCGCCAACTGGTTTGTCCGGGGCAACCTGGCCGTGGACTCGAGCCGGAGCCGGCTCTACGGCGGCAGCGCCGAGATCACCAGCTGCGATCTGCCGATCCCGCATTACCACTTCGCGACCGCGCAGATCAAGTGGGTGTCCAAGTCGGTGATGGTGGCTCGGCCGGCGGTCCTCTACATCCGCGATGTTCCGATCGCGTGGATCCCGTTTCTGTTCCAGGACACCAAGCCGGGACGGCGGTCCGGGATCCTGATTCCGCAGTTCGGGTTCAACGATATCGTGCGCAGCTCCCGGGGATACAACCGCCAGGTCAGCAACATCGGCTACTACTGGGCGCCCAACGATTTCTTCGACGCACAGATCCAGCTCGACTGGTTCAGCAAGCGCTATCTGGCCTACGGCGTCACGGCCAACTACAAGATTCGCAACCGGTTCCTGTCGGGAGGCGCGAGTTACAGTGTGCAGCGGGAATCGGGAGGTGGGGTGTCGCATTCGGTCGACTGGCACCACACCCAGCAATTCACCGTCTCCACCGACCTGTCGCTCGACATGCACTACAGCACCAATTCGGCCCTGATTGCGCGTAATTCGATCGATCCCCTGGTCACCACGCAGGAAATCCGCAGCACCGGCAATTTCACCAAGCGGTTCTCCTGGGGCAGCCTCAACGCCGGGCTGAGCCGGCGCGAAACCATCACCAACGGCAGCGGCGACATGTCGCTGCCGACCTTGACCCTCACGCCGAACCCGATCGACATCGGACGCAATTTCACCTGGTCACCGGGGCTCAGCTTCACCAACATCTACAGTTTCAAGACGCCGCTGGGCACGCTGTTGACTCCGGCGGGACCGGGGCTGGTGGACACCACCGACCTGACTGGAAGCTCCCGGGTATCCAATTTCGATCTGGACACGCCGTTCCGGATCGGCGGCTTCAAGCTGCCGCTCCGGATCCAGGTGGCGGATCGGGATTCCACGGGGCGCTCCTCGAGCACCTTCAAGATTCCCAACACCGACACGGCCGAGCCCGACGATTCCATCACGGTGACGCAATTCCACAACGGCGGCTTCAGCACCACGTTCGACTGGACCACCCAGATCCAGTTGCCGATCCTGTTCAGCTCGACCTGGAAGTTTGTTCCCAATCTCGGCATCGCGAATTCCCTCGCTGCCGCACCGTTCGCCATCCGCAATACGCTCACCGGTGGAGGCTTCGTCCACCAGGGCAAGCGGCTCAGCCTGGGCGCCTCGATCTCTCCGACCTTCTTTGCGCTGCTGCCCGGCATCCTCGGATTCTCCAAGATCCGGCACAGTATCTCTCCCATCGTTTCGTACAGCTATTCCCCGGCCGCTTCGGTGTCTCAGGAGTTCGCGCGGGCGCTGGCGGGAGCCGGACGGGCCCTTTCTCTCAGCAGTCCGGCCAGCCAGAATGTCTCGCTGCAGCTGAGCCAGAACTTCGAGGCCAAGGGAAAGCCGGCTCCGGGCGATACCCTGGCCCAGAACGTGAGGAAGGTCCGCTTGCTGAGCGTGACCACCAGCC
>Ga0070705_100001972_pt1 | contig 10488 bp, 15 predicted proteins | sample KBSK5253metaG_FD_65455 | JGI IMG/M metagenome (GOLD analysis project Ga0070705, IMG submission 65455) | Corn, switchgrass and miscanthus rhizosphere microbial communities from Kellogg Biological Station, Michigan, USA - KBS K5-25-3 metaG | ecosystem: Host-associated > Plants > Roots >... | reverse complement strand
GCTTCCGGCTGACGACTGGCTGCGCGTGGTGGAGAAAGTTCAGAAGGCCGGACTGAAAGCCAAACCGGAAGTAGGCATTCAATTTGGTGCCGGCGGGGCAACAAGACCGGAACAACTTGAGGCCGAAGGGACGCGCGATCCTGAATGGCCGATCCTGCTTGCCAAACGGTTTCTCGAGGCCGGGGCGTACATGGTCATGATCGAGTCGGAAGGAATCACGGAAAGCGTCAAAAACTGGCGAACAGATGTGCCCGCGAAGATTATCAACGCTTTGGGCCTGGAGAAAGTGATGTTCGAGGCGGCCGATCCGGAAGTGTTTGCCTGGTATATCAAGAATTACGGCTCGGAAATCAATCTATTCGTGGACCACAGTCAGATCGTGCAGCTGGAATGCCTGCGTTCCGGAATATGGGGAACGGCAAGCCTCTGGGGGCGGGTCGTAACCTACAAGGGGTAACGCAGAAACGGAAGGAAGTCAGCGTGAGAAACGGAAATGGAAAACAGGATTTGAGCGCCGTCGCGACATTGGAGGGTCGGCTCGAGGTGGTGCCAGAAGAAATTGTTCCGAGTGTTCGTCGTGAGACGGCGGCTCCCCACGGCGATCGATTGGCGGAGATCGTGAAACTGTTGCTGGTGGAATTGGGAGTGGACGTTGCCAATCAACACTTTCGCGAGACGCCGGAAAGAGTGGCTCGATTCTATCGAGAGTTTACGAGCGGGTTCTGTGTAAGACCCGAAAGAATCCTGAAAACGTTTCGTTCCGAGGCCCGCGAGCTCGTGGTGGTTTCGGCTATCGATTTCTTTTCTCTCTGTCCCCATCATCTTCTGGTGTACGGAGGAAAGATTCATTTCGGCTACATACCCAACGGCCAAATTGTGGGTGTATCAAAAATCCCGCGACTGGTTCATGCCTTGGCTGCGCGACCGATAATTCAGGAGGAGTTGGTGTCGAGCATCGCCGATGCGTTCATGTCGGTAGTGAAGCCCTCCGGCTGCATCGTGAAGGCAATCGGCAAGCATGATTGCGTCGCCGTACGCGGAGTGCACTGCCCTGCGGTGTCGATGACGACCGTGACGAAGAGAGGAATTTTCGAAAAGGAGCGGCTCCATACCGAGGAATTCGATCGGGCCATCACGGAGGGACAACGTTGTATCCGCTAGAAGCGTGTCAGCAACGGAGACATCCAAGACCCGTTATGACCGCGACTTCCGAATCGGGATCAAAGCACGGAAGGAGACGTCACCAGGAGTCAATCATGACGGACCGGAGTGTCAATCATGGAACAGCGTTTTCCCACGCGGCACGGAAGAGAGAGGCTTTGATTCTGACGGTGGGCCATTCCACGCGAACGCGGCAGGAATTCATCGATTTACTCCGGGCAAATGGCGTGAAACAGCTGATCGACGTGCGAACGATTCCGCGCTCTCGCTACAATCCGCAGTTCAACCGTGCGGTATTGTCAAGCGCCTTGCGACGTACCGGCATCGGCTATCGCCATATGGCCGGGCTTGGCGGTCTGCGGCATTCCTGGCGGGACTCGATCAACACGGGCTGGCGGAACAAGAGCTTTCGCGGGTATGCAGACTACATGCAAACGTTGAAGTTTCAAGCGGCTCTGGAGAAGCTGATCGCGCATGCCAGGCAGAAACGAGTTGCATTGATGTGTGCGGAAGCTGTGCCTTGGCGCTGTCATCGTTCGCTGATTGCCGACGCGCTCCTGATTCGAGGTTTTCCCGTCGAGGAAATTCAAAGCGCGACGCGACGACGTCCACATTCATTGACTCCGTGGATCCACGTCGAGGGAACACGGATTACTTATCCGTCGGCCCCTGCCGCGACCAGACGGCATGGATTTGCCGGAGATTCAGAGAGGAGAACGAAAATGATTCAGCTCAAACGTGTTTATGACAAGGCAGCCCCGGAAGATGGCAAGCGTTTCCTCGTCGAGCGGCTTTGGCCTCGTGGAATCAAAAAATCCGACTTGCGCGTAGAAGCCTGGCTGAAAGACGTTGGACCAAGTACTGCTTTGCGGCAATGGTTCGGGCACGATCCGAGGAGATGGGACGAATTCCGCCGTCGGTATTTCCGCGAGCTGGAGAAAAATGTCGAGGCTTGCGAACCGATTCACAGAGCCGCCGAACGCGGAAGGGTAACGCTCGTCTACAGTTCGCATGATACGGAACACAACAACGCTGTGGCGTTAAGAGAATTTCTGGAAACGAAATCGACGAAGAGCCGGACAGGAGAACGAATCCGGCACCTCAAACCTGCCGCCTGATGAGCCGCGTCGCCAGGTCGTTTGTATCTGGCGAAAGGGTGAGAGTCATTCAGAGGAGTTGTGCAGGCGCACGAAGTTGACGATTGGAATTGCAGGAAGTTCTCAGGCTAAGGAGAGAGCAATGGCCAAGACAACACAGCGACCACCGCACTCGGGGGCGATACGATCGCCGGGCCCTCTCGGTAGTCCGACGCTCACCTTTGATCTGAACGCTGAGATAAAGCGGTTACGCGAAGAAAATGTCTGGCAGGGTGGGCGAGACTCCAAGACGCTTGTGAAAAATCAGGACTTCCGAATTGTCCTGACCGTGATGAAAGCCGATGCTCTTCTTCACGAACACAAGACAAGCGGCAGAATCTCCGTACAGGTGCTTTCGGGTCATATTCAAATGCACGTCCAGGACAAGGTTTTTGACTTGGCCGCGGGACATCTCCTGGCGCTCGATCGCGCGGTCCCTCATGACGTAAAGGCCTTGGAAGACAGCGCCTTTCTGTTGACCATCGCTTGGCCAGAGGCGGGGCAAAGGCATTTGACCGAATATTAGACCGCAACTCGGGCATTTTCGTGTGGAGTGAGGTCGAAATCTTTGCCGTTGAGGATGTACTTCATTTTAGTCGCGTTTCTGGCAGTGAGTAGGCTGATGGTGCCTTATGGCGTGCGTAGACACGAGGTACACAGGAGCGCCGCGGAATGCGGTTGGTAACCGGATGATTCGAACACTCGAAGGATCTTTCGTGGAACGTCGGCTGACATTTGAGCTATCACCGATCGCTCCGTTCTCTTTGGAATTCACCGTCTGGGGATTGCGGCGCAGTCCGCAGAATCAAGTGGATCGCTGGGATGGCACCACGTATCAACGCGTGATTTCCATCCGTGGGCGACCTGCGGAAGTCCGTGTCAGAGAGCTAGGATCCCGCGAAGCTCCGCGTTTGGAAGTGAACGTGATCGGGGAGCGGGTTCATGCGGGAGCCGAGGCCGAGGTCAGGACCTTGTTAACTCCCTTGCTTGGTCTAGAAGTGGACTTGAAGCCTTTTTATCGGATGGCGTCGCGCGAACCGAAACTTCGAGAACTGGCCGATAGATATCGAGGCCTGAAACCAGGTAGATTTCCGACTGTCTTCGAGACTTTGGCAAACGCGTTCGCGTGCCAGCAATTCACAATCGCCGCCGGGCTTCAGTTGTTAAATCAGCTCGTAAGAAGAGGAAGTGTTGGCATCAAGACGCAAGCAGGGATGGTGTTCGGGTTTCCGGAACCATCAGACCTATTGCGCGTTTCACCGCGCGCGTTCCGCAGTCTTGGGTTCAGCGGCCAGAAGACCAAGGCTTTCCGCGAGTTGAGCAGGAAACTTGTGGCCGAGCCGCTGGCCTTGGATACCTTGATCAATCGCAAGAATGAAGATGCGATGAATTTGCTGCTTGAATTGCGAGGTGTGGGGCGGTGGACGGCGGAGTACGTATTGTTGCGATGGTTGGGACGGCTCGATGTCTTTCCAGGGGATGACGTCGGTGCACGGAATCGCCTGGCCAAGTGGCTACATCGTTCCGAGCCGATGGACTACGCAAGCGTGCAACGAACCGTGGACCGTTGGCAGCCGTATGCGGGATTTATCTATTTTCATATGTTGATGGAATCGTTGACGGCGACCGGCAAACTCCGTGTTGGATAAACGTCTGCTTGAGCGTTTCGAGGGTCGGTGTCGGCGCCGGAGAAAACGAGTTTCCTCCTCCAGTGACATGCGTAATGCCGGCCGGGACATGCGACCCATTGAGTACGGATGGCAAGCGGCGGAGTATGGTCTCGAACTCTAGAAAACCGCGCGGAATCTCGAGCGGAGCGGAGAGGAGAGGGCCATGTCAATGATTCTGATTTTCACTGGTAAGTGGAACAGGTGGTACCGCGTCCTGCGACACGGCCATGGATTCGGACTGTTTAATTCTGTGCGCTATGGGCTATGGCTGGCGCGTGGCTGAGCGCGAGGCGCTTGCGATGACTCGAATGCAAACCGCGAACGGACCTTCGGATTTGCGTCCGCATTCGAATCCGATTTTTCCTAGTTGGCGAGGCGAGAGGCAATCCGATGGTAAATACGAGACTCCTTGTCGTCCGTGATGATTCGGTAGCGTCGAGACGGGCGGTCAAGTACGTAGGCAAATTTGTGGGAAAGCGAAGGGCGTTTCGCATTTGTCTGGTTCATGTTCTACCGCCATTACCGCCGGAACTCCTGGAACACGGCGGCTCTGAGGACCCTGCGAAGGAGGCACAGCTGGAGGCTGAGCTAAAGGTTGGACAGCATCGCTGGATTTCGGCCGCCAAGAAAGCCTCCCAGAAAGGCCTGCACGAAGATCGTGCAGTCCTGCGGAAAGCGGGAATTTCAGCGAGAACGGTGAAAGCCTCGTTCTGTGAACCAGAAGAAGGCAGAGGCGCGGCTGACGCGATTCTCCGCATGGCCCGGGGACGACGTTGTCGTACGGTCGTTGTCGGCCGGCAGTCGGTTTCCTGGTTTCACGAGTTATTCAGCCACGATTTGTCGGAAGAACTCCTTCGCCGTGGCAAAGGGTTCTGTGTTTGGGCCGTTGAATGACCCACGGCCTGCTCCGAACAGCGAACGTTGGGAAACGTGGTCTTCGTTGGAGATTTAGAAGAGCCGAAGGAGAAAACAACATGTCAGAGTCAATGTATCCGCCAGCATCGCTGGATCTTGCTCGCAAGCGTCGGGAACTCGCACCCCTTATCCAGGACGCGTTCCACGCGTTCAGCCAGCTCGTTTTCGCCGACGGTGCGCTGCCAGCCAAGACAAAGCAACTGATCGCAGTAGCGGCTGCCCACATCACGCAGTGTCCCTATTGCATCCAGAGTCATACCAAAGCGGCGGTAAAGCACGGAGCAAACCCAAAGGAAATAATGGAGGCGATCTGGGTCGCCGCCGAGATGCGAGCCGGTGGTTCCTACGCGCATTCGGCAATATCGCTCACCACTATCAACGAGGAACAGCAACGCCACGAATCCTGAGACGGGCGCGTAGGTCGCGTCGATTTATGTCTTGAATCAAAAGCAGAGTCAGGATCGATCGATGTTGAATTCCAACTCTGCGAAGGCCAACTGAATCGGAATTGATTCGGAGGTTATGGATATGGGCTCATTGCAAACAACGATTTCTGAAGCTCAACGATGGCCCGCTTTGGGCGCGCAGGTGCGGGGAAGCGTGGTCCGTCAGCGCGCACGACGAAGAACTGAATTGCCGCCCAAGGTATCGGCACGCTCGGGCAGGGCGATTGCTTCGAGCCCGGCAGCCGAAGAATGGCGGCTCATTCAGCGCGCACTCGCAGGAGATCCCGATGCGCTTTCGCCAGTCTTCATTCGCCACAGCTCCAAACTCTTTCGCGCCGCATTCTCGTTGTTGCGCAACAAGGAAGATGCCGAGGACGCGCTGCAGGAGGGTCTGATCAACGCGTACATCCATCTGAAGTCGTTCCAAAGGCGATCGCTGTTTTCCACGTGGCTGACTCGCATTGTCATAAACGCTGCGTTAATGGCTCTCCGTCGCAAGCGTGCTCGTCCGGAAACACCTCTGGATGAGTGTCAGGACGGTGAATCGGACGACTGGCCAGCCTGGGTCGTGGACTTCCGCCCGAACCCCGAGCAAGTGTGCGCCGCGATGGAAGCCAAGCAGATCGTCGAAAGCCATGTCGAGCAACTTTCATCGTGCCTCCGTTCGGCATTCCGGCTCCGCGAAATGGAGGGCCTCTCGACGAAAGAAGCGCGAAAAGTACTCGGTCTTACGGAAAACGTCGTTAAGTCACGAGTGTTCAGGGCACGGGGAGAATTGATGAAGTCGCTGCGACAATCGTTCCGGATAATTTCTCAAGAAGTCGAAGATATTTCGTCAGGAAAGACCTTGGTCTCGGCGGGTGAGCGTTCAGTGGTGAACGCAGGCTAGAGGACGGACTTCGCCAAGTATCTCTGGCTAGAATGGAAGCGGAGAGATTCGGGTTGTCGTCCTGCCGGCAACGTAAGATGAAACGAGAAAAGTTCGTCAAACTGGTCGAGGAGGCACTGGACGCGCTGCCGGCGAGGTTCCGCAAACGGATGCAGAACGTCAGCGTTGTCGTCGAGGACCTGCCTCCCGAGCAGCTGTCGCAGGGAGGTTCGAGCAATGCAGGAGTCGTAGATTCAGACGAGGCCGAAGTGTTGGTTCTCGGAGTGTTCGAAGGCGTGCCAACCACCAGAAAAAGCGCGTTTGACCTGCCTGCCGGTCCCGACCGAATCGTGCTCTATAAGAAAAACATCGAAGCGGTCTGCTCCAACGACGCCGAAATCCGGCGAGAAATCCATCTGACAGTAATCCACGAACTCGGCCACTATTTCGGGATGAGCGAAGAGCAGTTGGAGGATGTCTAGATCACAAACATCAACGGGTGTCTGTCAATCGCCTGGCTTCGGTGAGGGCGCCATACAGTCTATGCATGCGCGATCACAACATGCTGCGACGATTGGAAGACCGGTAGAATCCCGCCGTGTGTGCGGCACATTCGGTGAGAACTAAGTCTTACCAAACATCATCAGAGCAAAAATCAGTGGAAGATAGACGATGGAGGCGAAGAGCAGGCGGCGCGCCATCGCGTTCGTTCTGCCAAAGGCCAAACGGGAAGCGTAGTAGAAAAAGCCCGAGCTCAGCACAAGAACTGCGACGAAATAAACCAACCCGGCCCGCTGCAGCACGACCGGAATGAGGCTCACGGGGATGAGGGCGAGCGAAAATACGATGGTTTGCCACGCCATGAAGCGCCCCTGCCTCACACCAGCAGGTAATGTCCGATACCCCGCGCGTGCATAGTCCTCGCGATACATCCATGCAATGGCCATGAAATGCGGAAACTGCCAGAGAAAGAGAATGGCGTAGAGAAGCCACGCGTCCGCGCTCAGGCTTCCGCAGGCTCCAGCCCACCCGATCAAGGGCGGCACGGCGCCCGGAAATGCTCCGACCAGGGTGCATAACGGAGTCTTCCGCTTCAGCGGCGTGTACAAGAGCAAGTAGGTGCTCAACGTCACTAAGGCCAGCACGCTCGCCAGGAGATTCACGAGAACAGCCAAGTAAAAACTGCCAGCCACCGAGAGCACCACGCCAAACCACAGCGCGCGAGAGGGATGAATCCTCCCGGCGGGCAGCGGACGCCCCGCCGTTCGCCGCATCTGGGCATCGAAACGCCTTTCGATATACTGATTCAGTGTTCCCGTGCCACTTGCCACGAGCATCGTGCCCACAAGGGTGTTGAAGAGCAGCAGAATCCGCCAGTGAGAACCAGGTGAGCCCAGGTAGAAGCCGGCGAAGGCTGTGATAAGAATCAGGAAGTTCACCTCGGGCTTGGTCAGCGTCCAATAATCGGCCAGCACAGCCGTCCAGCGTGAGAGACCACTTGCTGCCAAGTGACCAGCCATCACATTCGTTTCAGCCAATCGAGTTGCGCGCGTCATGTTATGGCCTCGCTAAGCGTCGAGATTGTCTCCGCAGGAGTTCTGCTCGGTGTGCGACAAGCCGGTAAATGGCCGCCATCAGAAATTATTCCCACCAGCCATCCATGTAGGATTCGCCGAGGCCGAGTGACCCGAGCCGAAGGACGCGAGGATAGAATTGATCGTTGTTGACGCCGATATCCCATTGGCGATCCCCCCCGACTCTTATGTCGGCCACAGAGAATATCTTCTGTATTTGCTCTTTCAACTTATCGTGGGACATACGGAACATTTCCTTAACCTCAAAGGCTGCGCATCTTCCTATGCCTTGACCACCTGCAAGAGTCCCAGATAATGAATGAGATCATCTCGCGAGAGCATCCCCAATATCGTCTTATCCGTCATCACGGGAAGTTGGGCGACGCCATTTCTGCCCATCTGCTCCAATGCCGTCCACAACTCTGCATCAGGTCTGATCCATTGCATTTGTTCCGCCGGTATCACGGCTTGGAGAGCGGTTGTGGTTGGCCATTGGGCGCGCGGCACCTTTCGGATGGCCGTTAGAGTGAGCAGCCCGACGACCTCAGAATCGCGCATGATCACAAAGCTCGTACGCCCGCTGGTTAAGATGTGGTCGTGCACTACTCTTTCGAGCGTTGTGTCGGCAGCGATGGTGGCGTAATCGCGGCCCATCGCCTCTGATACCTTGTGGCCGGCCAACAATCCCTGCATTAACTGCTGCTGAACTTGCGCGGCGGCGGCGCTTTCGAGAAACCAGCCGATGAAGGCTATCCACAGACCGTTAAAAAAGTTTCCCCGCAAAGCGAACCATACACCGAAAGCTATGAAAAGGAAGCCGATGAAACGTCCTGTGTCGGCCGCAATCAGGGTTGCTCTCCGGAAATTGTGAGAAACGCCCCACACAATCGCGCGAAAAACCCGTCCGCCATCCAACGGGAATCCGGGAATGAGATTAAAGATGGCAAGCATGCCATTGATGAGAGCCAGGTATTTGGCGGTGGCCAGTAGCGGACTGATAGGCGTTAGCAAAGGCTGCAGCACGAGAAACAGTGCTGCCAGGGTGAAGCTGACAATGGGCCCCGCAACTGCGATCCAGAACTCAGCGCCAGCGCTTGGAGGTTCTCCTGCTATTTGTGAGACGCCTCCGAAAATAAACAAAGTGATGCGGGGCACTTGAACCTTATAGCGCATGGCCACAAGCGAATGTCCAAGCTCGTGGAGTAACACGCTCACAAAGAACAGGACCGCGGTGAGTGCACCCATGAACCAATACTCAGGGGTGTTCCAGTTTTTGAACTCACTTGGGAAGTAGCTGACAGCCAACATCCACGTGAACAAGCCAAGCACCAAAAACCAGGAATAGTCGAGATCCACAGCGATGCCGAAGATTCGCCCCAACGGGATTGTATGGCGGAACATTCTTCACCTTCCTTCAGTTCCCGGGCGCAATGCCCGGCCTCGTCCCGTTAGATGATGAAATCGCTTGCATGACGGTTTCATTCTCGAACTCGGCTCAGTTTGTGACAATGGGTCGTTTATACTCTCTGAAGGAACAGCTGTAAGCGCCAAGGAACAGAAGAAATTCACCCGAAGACAGCTAATTGGGAAACGAGCTGCCAATTCTGTGTCCGTGGAACGGGTGGTCCATATGGTGGCAGTGATATTTGCGTTTCGTTAGAGAACGAGGTAGGAAGGATGATTCGCATTATCAGAATCGAGCGCGAATTCGGATGCGGTGGTTCGGCAATTCGATCGATGAACATGGGCCTTTCGAACGGGCAAGCAGGCCTTGATCGTCTGACGGCAACGATGGCCGATCACGTGCGAATTGCACGCGGTTTGCCCAAACGTTCATTGGTATTCCGGTGAGCCCTGTCGAACAGGATTTTGTCCAAGACGATTCCGAACTGCGCGGGCCGCATCCCAGGTTCTTCCGTGCGATCCTCTCCCTCAAAAATGGCATTCAGCCACCAGCAACCGCTTTCGACCGCAGTGGAGAAAAACATCGTCGTGTCCGTGCCTCGTAGGCACGGCATAAGCTGGTATGTACTTCCATCGGAAAGCATGAACTCGCTGAGAACTAGATCATAGTGGTGCTCTCGCAGGATCTTCTGTGCTTCTTTGCAAGAAGCCGCAAAGAAAATGGCGCAGCCTCTTCTCTGCAGGTGGTCCTGGAGAATCGGGGAATTCGGGCCCTGTCTCCCACAAGGAGAACCGCCACCGTGGGGGCATTCTTCATGGATTTGTTTTCAGCGATCATCACTGAATCCTTCGTTCGTCCATCACCGCTCCTCCACAGACACAGAGAGAGCGCGACGAGGCGTTGAGATCCTCTGCAAGAGGTCGCAATTCAAAAGGACTAGAGAAGTTTGCGCTGCATGGCATGGGTGACCGCTTCCAGGCGATTATGGGTGTGGAGTTTCTGATTAATGTGGTGTAAATGGTTGCGCAGGGTTTGCAAGGTTATCTTCAGCTTGCGCGCAATGACCCCCGAGTTGTTGCCAACGGAGAACGACCGCAGGATTTCTATCTCCTGTTCAGAAAGAGGGAGGATCGGTGATGGACTCGCCACAACGTCTGGTATGGCGACGAGTTGACGCGAAACGTTGATCATTGTGCGTAAAAGTTCCTCGTTCCTTTTCCGCTCGGTGATGTCGTGGGCGAGGTGCACAATCAGACGCTGATGGTTCCGGGGATTTTCAAACACTATGGTAGACACACTCACCCAGAGGCGAC
>Ga0070705_100001971_pt1 | contig 10489 bp, 3 predicted proteins | sample KBSK5253metaG_FD_65455 | JGI IMG/M metagenome (GOLD analysis project Ga0070705, IMG submission 65455) | Corn, switchgrass and miscanthus rhizosphere microbial communities from Kellogg Biological Station, Michigan, USA - KBS K5-25-3 metaG | ecosystem: Host-associated > Plants > Roots >... | reverse complement strand
TGGTGATGTCCCAGTCCGGTCGACATTTCCTGGTGACAGCGCGCGCAGGTCCTGGCGGAGTTCTTCGAGTGTCGGGCGACCGAAGAACCAATAGCCGTTGTAGATCTTGTAAATGATGAGACCCGGCTCCAGAACGATCGTGTGTGGAATCATGGGATTGTGCAGCTTATCGGACGCCCATGCGAAATTCATTTGTCTCAACAAGGTTGGCCGTGCTGATCGTAACTAACCGGCAATAGCCCACCTCGAGTTCACGATGCAGTTGCACAAGTCCTTCATGCTGACGACGGGCTTTGGGCAGTAACCACCGCGACTGAGAACGATTACCATCGGATCCTGCTGCTGGAGTTCTGAAAGCTTCCGATGTTTCCCCGTATGATCGGAGAGTTCATAGTCAGGAAAAACAGCGCCTGGAATCATGTCACTTCGCATAACGAGATCTTAACTCATTGACACCCGCCGCCCAACGCTTTGTAGAGTTCAAAAGATTGATTGATGTTAACCTGCGAAACTCTGCGGCTCCTAAAATGATGCGCCAATTCATCCTAAGGTCCTGGCATGTTCTTCGTGTATTTCAAATGGCGGCTACGCACGGCTCGTGAAACGTGGGCCGGGAAGAAATCGCAAATTATTGATATTTTAAGAAAGACTATGTTTCCGCAACCAATTTAAGCGTGAATTCTCACATCATGCAATTCGGTTAGGTGGAGGTGTTGTGTGATGGACCTTTCGCAATACCGGCTGGACACGCTTCGTCAGGATGGTGAGTTCATCCTCTACCGGTGTCTGCGCCTGACCAACTCGGAGACGAGTCCACCATCTATTCTCGCACTGTCTCCGGTGATGGAGCGTCCTGACTCCGCAACCATCAAGAAGATAGAGCACGAATTCTCTTTTAAGGATGAGCTCGATCCATCATGGGCGATTACACCAATCGCCCTCACACAACATCAGAGCCGGACCATGCTGCTGTTCGAGGATCCTAACGGACAGCCACTTGATCAACTTCTTAGACGGCCCATCGAATTGAAACGGTTTCTGCGCTGTGGGATTGCTCTCGCTGCAGGACTCGGCCAGTTGCACAGGCGTGGTCTCGTCCACAAGGACATCAAGCCGTCCAACATAGTGGCGAATGCTGCTATGGACCAGACCTGGCTGACCGGTTTCGGTATTGCCTCTCGATTGCCGCGCCAGCGCCAGCCTGCGGGCCCTCCCGAATTCATCTCGGGAACGCTTGCGTACATGGCTCCCGAGCAAACGGGAAGAATGAATCGTTCGATCGATTCGCGTAGCGATCTCTACGCCCTTGGCATCACGCTTTACGAACTGATAACTGGCAGTCTCCCGTTCATCGCGTCTGATCCAATGGAGTGGATTCACTGTCACATTGCCAAACAGCCGCTGCCGCCCTCTGAGCGGTTGAAAGATATTCCACAAAGTATCTCGGCGATAATTTGCAAGCTACTTGCTAAGACTCCCGAAGAGCGTTACCAGACCGCAACTGGCGTGGAAAGCGATCTTCGCCGCTGTCTGGCGGACTGTGAGTGTGAGCGTGGCATTCACGACTTCCCGTTGGGAGAACATGATAGACCAGACTGCCTCCTGATTCCGGAGAGACTGTACGGCCGTGAGCGCGAAATTGAGACGTTGCTTGCATCTTTCGACCGTGTTGTTAAGAGTGGCAAGCCGGAGTTGGTGCTGGTTTCCGGATATTCAGGCATCGGGAAATCATCCGTGGTGAATGAGCTGCACAAGGTTCTCGTTCCACCGCGCGGCCTCTTCGCGTCTGGCAAGTTCGACCAATACAAACGTGACATCCCGTATTCCACTCTGGCGCAAGCTTTTCAAGGACTTATCCGGCAACTTCTCGGCAAGAGGGAAGCCGAGTTGCACAGGTGGCGTGAGAGGTTTCAGGAAACGTTGGGACCCAATGGCCAGCTCATGGTGGACCTCGTACCGGAATTAAAGGTCATCATTGGGGAACAAGCGCCGGTGCCTGAGCTTCCTCCGCCGCGTGCGCAACGTCGCTTCCAACTCGTGTTGCGCCGATTCATCGGTGTGTTCGCGCGACCGGAGCATCCGCTGGCGCTCTTTCTGGACGATTTGCAATGGCTCGACGCGGCCACCCTCAATCTGATCGAGGACCTTGTGACGCAGCAGGACGTTCAATACCTCCTGCTGATCGGCGCCTATCGTGACAACGAGGTCAGTTCCACTCATTCGCTGAGGCGCAAGCTCGACGCCATCCGTGGAGCAGGAGCGCTGGTGCACGAGATCATGCTTGCGCCGCTCGGTCGTGAAGATCTGGGCCGTTTGATCGCGGACTCGATCCATGTCGATCCAGGATCGGTTGCGGAGCTGGCGCAATTGGTCCATGACAAGACCGGCGGCAATCCATTCTTCGCAATACAATTCCTCTCCACGCTCGCAGAAGAGAAGTTGCTCACCTTCGAAGACTGTAGCTGGTCCTGGGACGTCGAGCGCATTCACTCGAAGGGCTACACGGATAATGTCGTGGATCTCATGGTCCGCAAGTTGGGCCGTCTGCCCGTTAATACGCAGACGGCACTGCGGAAGCTCGCTTGTCTTGGAAACATCGCCTCGACGGCGACGCTCTCGCTCGTGCAGGGCACGTCGGAGGAGCAGGTCCAGAGCGATCTCTGGGAGGCCGTGCGCCAGGAGTTGATCGAGCGTGTTGACGGCTCCTACAAGTTCATGCACGACCGGATACATGAAGCGGCCTATTCACTCATTCCGGAAGAATCGCGCGCCGAAGAGCATCTTAGGATCGGACGGCTGCTCCTCCGGCAAACCACTCCCGAGGAACGCGAGGAGAGCATCTTCGACATCGTTAATCAGCTCAACCGCGGCGCGGCATTGATCACCTCGCGCAAGGATCGCGAGGAGTTGGCGGAGCTCGACTTGATCGCGGGCAAGCGAGCCAAGGCATCGACGGCGTACGTTGCGGCGCTCAACTATCTCCAGGCCGGAGAGGATCTGCTACCTGACGATCGCTGGCACCGCTGCCATGAGCTCACCTTCGCGCTGGAGCTAAACCGCGCCGAATGTGAATTTCTCACCGGCAATATGGCCGCAGCGGAGAAGCGCTTGGCGGAGCTATCGACGTTCGCCGCCGGCGCGGTGGAGGAAGCTCTCGTCGCCTGCCTGGGCGTCGACGTGTACATAGCGCTCGCTCGCAGCGACCACGCGATCGGGATCGCTCTTGACTACCTCCGCCGGCGCGGTATTGACTGGTCGCCCCACCCAACGGACGCAGAGGTGCGACGGGAATACGAGCGGATCTGGTTGCTACTCGGCACGCGTGAGATCGAGCAAATGATCGATCTGCCGACGATGACCGACTCTGAGTCACTGGCAACACTCGACGTTATTTTGAAGGTCGGAGTGCCGGCAAATCTCACGGACAAGAACCTGTTTGCGCTCGCTCCGTGCAAGGGGATCAATCTCAGCATCGAGAAGGGCATAAGCGACGGCACGTGGTTCGCGTGCTCCCAGCTCTCCACGATCGCCGGACCTGAGTTCGGTCACTACAAGGCTTCCTTTCGTCTTTGCCGGCTCGCATATGAGCAGGTGGAACAGCGCGGTTTGAAGCGCTTCCAGTCTCCCATCATCTTTACCTTCGGCGGCATCGTCCTGACCTGGACGAATCACTACCGTGTTTGCCGGGATTTCGTGCGCCGCGCTTTCACCGTCGCCAACGAGATCGGCGATGTGAATTTCGCGTTGTACAGCTCCAGTGTCCTTATCTCCAATCTCGTTGCTGCGGGCGAACCGCTCGCGGAAGTGCAGCGGGAAGGCGAGGTCAATTTTGTGTTTGCGAAGAACGCCGGGTTCGAGTTCATGGTCGATCTCGCCATGGCACATCTCGGACTCATCCGGACGCTCCGTGGTCTGACGCGGACGTTCGGCCGATTCGATGACGGCAATTTCGATGAGTGCCAGTTTGAGCAGCACCTCTCAAGTGAGCTGGTGTCGTATTCGAAGGGTTGGTACTGGATCCGCAAGCTTCAGGCCCGCTTCTTTGCAGGCGACTATGCAGCGGCCCTCGATGCCGCCGCCAAAGCACAGGAACTTCTTTGGTCTCAACCCACCGAACTCGCGAGGTCGGAGTACAGGTTTTTCAGCGCGCTTGCTCACGCCGCTTCTTGTGATCCCGATGCCGGTGAACGCGCACAGCACCTGGAGGCAATGGCCGACCGTCACCGTCACCTCGAAATCCTGGCGGAGAATTGCCCGGAGAATTACGCGCACCGCGCCGCACTAGTAGGCGCCGAGATCGCCCGGCTGGAGAGCCGCCCGCTCGATGCTATGGACCTCTACGAGCAGGCACTCCGCTCAGCGAAGGCCAACGGCTTCGTCCACGACGAGGCGCTTGCTTATGAGCGCGCCGCGGCCCTTCAGCGGGAACGCGGGTTCGACGAGTTCGCCGAACTTTACCTGCGCAACGCCCGCGCCTGTTACGCCTCGTGGGGCGCGGACGGAAAAGTGAGACAACTCGACCAGCTTTATCCCAACCTCAAACAGGACCAATCGATGCCCGCTCCTACATCGACGATCACGGCGCTCGTCGAAGGGCTAGACCTCACGACGGTGATCCGAGTGTCGCAGGCCGTCTCGGGCGAGATCGTGCTGGGAAAACTGATCGACACGGTTATGCGCAAAGCAATGGAGCATGCTGGCGCCGAACGAGGGTTGCTTATTCTTCCAGACGGCGACCAACTGCAAGCGAAAGCCGAGGCCACTACTGACGGGAACAGTGTGGTGGTAGTTGCGTTAGAAGAGACTATTTCCTCCGCTGCTGTTCCAGAATCGGTTCTGCGTTACGTCCAGCGTACCCGCGAGCAGGTCATTATCGACGATGCCTCAGTTTCAAACTCATTCGCGACCGATGAGTACCTTCGTGAGAAGCGCACCCGTTCGGTGGCCTGCCTACCGCTGCTGAAGCAGGGCGAACTGGTGGCACTCCTGTACCTGGAAAACAAACTGGCCTCCAACGTCTTTACGCCCGACCGTCTCAAGATTCTGGAAGTGCTTGCTTCGCAGGCCGCGATCTCGCTCGAGAATAGCCGTCTCTACCATGAGATCCAACGAGCGGAAGAGGCTGTCCGCCGAAGTGAAAAACAGCTTCGTGATGTGATCGAAACGATGCCGGCGATGGCCTTTACCCTTCTCCGCGACGGATCTACGGAATTCGTAAATCGGCGTTTCACCGAGTACACGGGCCTGAAGGCAGAAGAGGTAGACTCGCAACGGCGCACCTTAATTCATCCCGAAGACTTTGCGGGATACCTCAACCAATGGAAGGCAACTCTTGCTTCAGGTGAGCCGTTCGAAAAGGAAGTACGCGGTCGCCGAGCCGACGGACAATATCGCTGGTTTCTGGTTCGCGGTGTCCCGTTGCGGAACGAGCATGGAACTATTCTCAAGTGGTTTGGGACTCTGACCGATATTGAAGATCGCAAGCAGGCCGAAGAGAGACTTCGGAACGAGAACATCGTGCTGCGCGAGGAGATCGTCAATACATCGATGTTCGAAGAGATCGTCGGCACCTCAACAGCGCTGCAAGACGTCCTTGCTCAGGTCGGCAAAGTCGCTCCGACTGACTCCACAGTTCTGATAACAGGAGAGACAGGTACCGGCAAGGAGCTCGTCGCGCGCGCGATCCACAAAAACTCTCAGAGATCCGGACTTGCATTTGTTGGCGTGAACTGTGCAGCCATCCCCCGTGAGCTCATCGCCTCGGAGTTATTCGGCCATGAGAAGGGCGCATTCACCGGCGCGGCTCAGCAGCGCCTGGGTCGGTTTGAATTAGCAAGCGGAGGCACCATCTTCCTCGATGAAGTCGGAGAACTTCCAGCCGAGACCCAGGTTGCCCTGTTGCGTGTCTTGCAGGAACGTGAGTTTGAGCGAGTCGGCGGCGCTCGCCGAATCCGCGCTGACGTTCGAGTGATCGCGGCTACCAACCGTGACTTGCAGGCCGCCATCCGCGCTGGGACCTTTCGTAGTGATTTGTATTATCGCCTGCTTGTCTTCCCGATTGAGATTCCCTCTCTTCGAGAACGAAGAGATGACATTCCCCTGCTCGTCGAATACTTTATCGATCGCTACGCCCGAAAAACTGGCAAGGACATTAGAAGTGTCGATAAGAAGACGCTGGAATTGCTTCAGTCATATTCCTGGCCTGGAAATATACGCGAACTACAGAACGTCATTGAACGATCAATAATACTTTGCGAAACTGAGGTTTTCTCTATAAACAAGAGTTGGTTACCAAAGCAGGCGTTTCTGACAGAGCCGAAAAATCAGGTTGAGCTTCCGCAAAAGCTCCTTGCACATGAGAAGGACATGATTGAAGCCGCCCTGAAAGAAAGCCGTGGCCGCGTGTTCGGACCCTCGGGTGCCGCCGCCAGGTTGGGCATACCACGATCTACTTTGGAGTCGAAAATCAGAGCATTGAAGATCGACAAGAATCGTTTCAAGGTCTCCAACCCCTCTTAAGTAAAACTGCTTTTTGACGATTCGTCATTGTCGGAGTTTCGCCAATTGGCGAGGCTTCACCATTCCTGCACAGCCCCATTTCTTTATTCGCAATAACTTACAACTGGCACCGTTGTTGCCCATGGCTGAAGTTACGAAATCAAGTGAGGCCAGATGCTAAGAATTCGCTGCACAGTTAACGGAGAAAACCTCTTTACAGTAAGCGGCCGTATGGACTCGGGGAACCTGCCTGAGTTGAAAAATCTAATCGACGCAGAGGCCCCCGGCCGCCGCATGGTCCTGGACCTGAAAGAACTGATTCTCGTGGATCGAGATGCCGTGAGGTTTCTCAAGTTATGCGAGTCAAATGGCATTGAGCTTCGGAATTGCCCGGCATACATCCAAGAGTGGATTACGAGAGAGAAGGCAAACTAGCTATGAATCTACATGTCCCCGTCAATGAACCCAACCAGGCGATTGGGCCACTGAACGCTCCGATCAAGCCTATTGCGATCCTGAGCGTCGAGGACCATCCGGTTTTTCGTGAAGGGCTAAGCGCAATCCTCGGGTCACAACCCGGCATGCATCTTGTCGCGCAGGCGACTAATGCTGTTGAGGCCATCGAGGAGTTTCGTCGTTTACGTCCTGACATCACTTTAATGGACCTTCGCCTTCCCGATTCCAACGGGACCGACACTCTAATCGCGATCCGCGGTGAGTTTCCCAAGGCTCGCATCATCATGCTCACCACGTCGGACAGCGATGGCGAGATTCAGCGAGCATTGAAAGCTGGAGCTTCGGCCTATGTCCTCAAAAGCATGCCGAAGAATGAATTGCTCGAGGCGATCCGGTCAGTTCATGCAGGAAAAAAACCCGTCTCACCAGAGGTGGCAGTGCGCATTGCTGAACATCTGGGCGAAGAGTACCTGACGACTCGCGAGCTGGATGTGCTTCGGCTTATTCACGACGGCTATCGCAACAAGCAAATCGCCGATCGACTGGCGATTGCCGAGACGACCGTCAATTTTCACATTAAGAACATTGTCGACAAGCTGGGCGCCAACGATCGAACGCATGCGGTAACCATCGCGCTAAGGCGCGGGTTGCTTCAGGTTTGACGTCCTCACCGAGACGCCGGAACTGGGAGCGTAATCGATAAAATGGACCATCAGTATTTCGTTGTGCAAAAGTGGAAGGCGATTACCCAGTCGCTTTCGCTCGCTCTTCTTCTATTATTCATCGCCCCTTCTGTTTGCGCGCTTGATCCAGGCATCTACTTATCGCAGTACGGCCATACTGCCTGGCGTGTTCGAGATGGTTACTTCTCATCTGCGCCACTCGCGATCACACAGACCACAGATGGCCGATTGTGGATTGGAGGCGAGAGCGGTTTACTCCAATTCGATGGCGTGCGGTTTGTGCCATGGAAGCCGCCGGACAGTACCCCTCTACCGGACAACCGGATCTTCGGCCTTCTTGGAACGCGTGACGGCAGTTTGTGGATAGGAACCCATCAGGGACTTGCTCGCTGGAAGGACAACCAGCTCACCGTTTACACAAAGTATGGTCGATTCGCAGCCCTCCTCGAGGATCGGAATGGCGGCGTCTGGGCAGGACATACCCGGTCTTTGGATAAGCTGCCGCCGTTATGCCATTTTGCTGAAGATCAATTCAAATGCTTCGCTACGCCAGGCAACGGATATTTACTTTATGTTGGATCACTGCACGAGGATCGATCCGGAAATATATGGGTGGGAGCGGCGGGCGCAGTTTGCCGCTGGCAAGAGACGAACCCTGACTGTTACGCGATCCCTGGTCAAGCTGCACCGACTGAAAGATTTGGCGTGTGGGCGTTGGCCGGAGATGCCGACGGCGATCTCTGGGTTGATGGTGGTCCAAGCGGGATTTGGCGACTAGCTTCCGGTCATTGGCAAAGTTACCAATTGGCAGATCTGAAGCTACAGACACAAGCAATGCTCTATGACAGAGAAAACAGTCTTTGGATTGGTGATATAAGGCACGGGCTTATAAGGAGAGTCAATGGAAGAACGGACCGCTTCACCGTCGCTGACGGCATCTCCAGTGAAAGTGTTAATAAGATTTTTGAAGATCGAGAAGGAAGCGTCTGGGTTGCAACGAACGCCGGCCTCGATCGATTCCGCGACATGAAGGTGGTTACGCTCACCTCGCGCGAGGGCTTGCCACTGGATCAAGCCGGGGCAATCCTGGCTTCAAAGGATGGCAGCATTTGGGTAAGCAGGAGCGGCGGGCGGTCGTCACTTGTTCATATGAAAGCTGGCGAATTCACATCCTACGCGCCGGGTAACAACGGTTTGCCGCGCGCAAGCGTAACCAGTTTGTTCGAAGACTCGCGGGGTCTTCTTTGGGTAGGAGTGGGCAGTGGCATTGCTTGGCGCGAGCACGACCGATTCCACTCTGTAGCAATACCGACACACCCTGGAGTTCTTAATTTAGTGCGGGCCTTTGCCGAAGATGTGGATGGTACACTTTGGGTTTCTACAACTGATCCTGAATGTACATTGGTCGGTGTTCGTAACGATCGAGTTATCGAGGCATTGTCGCGCTCACAAATTGGAGACCAGATTGTTTCGCTGGCTGCGGATCCGGCAGGGGGCGTTTGGCTTGGACTTCTGTCTGGCCTGAGCCTCTACCGGCATGGACGCTTTGAATCACACGTAGATAAGTTTTCGGCTAACGTCAAAAACATGTTCTTTGATTCGCGCGGACTTTGGGCAGCAACAAATCGAGGGCTTGCTTTATATAAAGACGGCAGCCTGACCGTTTTCAGCAGCGCGAACGGACTCCCTTGTGACAACCTCGATAGTGTCATCAAAGACGACGGCGGTGCGCTGTGGTTAAAGGGTTCCTGTGGTTTAGTTCAAGTATCACCAACTGAGTTAGATGCCTGGTTGAAAAATCCGGCTAGCCGCTTTCAGCTTCACCTGCTGGATGCCGCTGACGGTGCCCAGGCAGGCCGGGTGCCCTTTAGCCCCGGCGTTACTAAGTCCACTGATGGACGATTGTGGTGGGCAATTGAGGGGGGCGCAGTGCAGGTTCTTAATCCTGCGAATCTCGTGAGCAATCCACTGCCTCCACCAGTCCGAATAGTGAGCGTGACTGCTGACGGCAAGGCTTACCAACTTGATTCGCCCTTGCAGTTGCCTCCACTAACACGGGATCTTGAGATCCAATACACGGCCTACAGTCTCGCTGTGCCTGAGAAGGTTCGTTTTCGCTATCGCCTTGAAGGAGCCGAAAGCAGTTGGCAAGACGTAGGTGGCCGTCGCGAAGCTCACTTTGCAAAACTGAAGCCCGGTACTTATCGATTCTTTGTCATAGCTGCGAATAACGACGGGGTTTGGAACGATCAGGGAACATCTCTCACGTTTATTGTCCCTCCTGCTTTCTATCAGACCTACTGGTTTCTTTTTCTGTGTATTGCGGTTGGCGTCTTCGCTGTGTGGGCCGTCTACCACTTGCGGCTGCAGCAGATTGCAAGAGCCATCAGCGTTCGGTTTGATGAACGCCTGGCGGAGCGCACGCGCATCGCACGCGAACTTCACGACACATTTCTCCAGACGGTTCAGGGCAGCAAGCTGGTTGCCGATGTTGCTCTCGAAAAGGCCGACGATTCCGCCCACCTGCGGCGCGCGATGGAACAACTGTCGGGTTGGTTGGGCCAAGCAACACAGGAAGGACGAGCGGCACTTAATTCACTTCGCATTTCAACCATAGAAACCAACGATCTCGCTGCCGCTCTGCGCCGGGCTACGCAGGAGTGTTGGTTCGACAAAGCGATAGCGGTTAAGTTTTTAGCGACAGGGGGTCCCAGAGACATGCACCCGGTCGCCCGCAACGAGATTTATCGCATCGGATACGAAGCGATCCGCAACGCCTGTGAGCACGCCTCGGCAAGCAAACTTGAAATCGCACTCACTTACGCGCGGGACCTTACGCTGCGAGTGAATGA
>Ga0070705_100001961_pt1 | contig 10522 bp, 10 predicted proteins | sample KBSK5253metaG_FD_65455 | JGI IMG/M metagenome (GOLD analysis project Ga0070705, IMG submission 65455) | Corn, switchgrass and miscanthus rhizosphere microbial communities from Kellogg Biological Station, Michigan, USA - KBS K5-25-3 metaG | ecosystem: Host-associated > Plants > Roots >... | reverse complement strand
AAATGATGGCGGCGGGAGGCAACGGTAACGGTGTCGTCCCCGCTCGCGCAGCCAGGTCCGCCCGCCCGCCGGTCCCCGCCGGCACGTAGGTCTCCGCCTGCCGGTAGGAGTGGGCCGGCGCTGACCGCCCGGACCGCGTCGGACAAGTTGGCCATCGCACACCAGAAGAGCGTGGCCACTGTCGCCGGCGGGGTGACCTCGGTTGTGGTGTCGGCCGCTTTGGGTGCCGACCCGTTGGCGATCTCGACCTGGTTCTTCGGCGCCGTCGACGGGATGCTGGCCCGGATTCAGGCCGGGTATGCGCTCAACCGCCGCTCAGCCATGGGATTCCTGCCGCGGCATGGGGCGCTCAACGGTGTCAGCGTCTCCCCGGTTCCCGGGTCGCTGGACCTCGGTCGGCTCCGGACACGACTGGAGATCACCGGCCCGGTCGCGTTCAAGACGGCTATCGCCGCTGGACGCGACACCGAGGAGGCGGTGCGGTCCATGGCCACCCAGATGGGTGGTGTGGCCGACGAGGCGGTCCGCAACGGCGACCGGGACGTTATCACCCGCACCGCTATGAGCGACCGGAGCGGTGTCGTTGGCTGGCGCCGCCGGTTGGCGGGCAAGTCGTGCGGCTTCTGTTCGATGCTGGCGAGCCGGGGCGCGGTCTACACCGACCGGCGTACCGCGGTCGTCGCCAAGGACGGCATGCGCTACCACCCGCACTGCAACTGCTGGGCGGAGCCGCTGTACTTCCACCAGCGCGAGCCGGCCGAGGTGCAGCGGCTGCAGCGTCAGTGGCAGCGGGTCACCGCCGGCAAGTCCGGCAAGGACGCGGGCCGCGCCTGGCGTAGGCATTGGGAGTCGCGCGCCACCCCGGCCGCGCGCGCGCGCGAGGGCATCGCGGTCGCCCGCCCGGTCGCGGCTGCCACTGACCCGGCGCTGAAGATGACCGTCGCTGAGTTGCGCAAGTTGGCGGGCGACGCTGGCGTGCCTAAGGTGTTCTGGCGTAGTGACCTGAAGAAGGCCGACCTCGTGGTCGGTTTGCGTAACTACGAATCGGTCTACGTCCGCAAGATTCCTGGCCTGCCTGAGTGGAAACCGCCACCTGTGGTGCGGCCCGGGTTCGAGAATGTGCCCCCGCTCAAGGCGCCGCCCGCCGGGCCGTTGCTGTCCGGGTCGGCGCTCAACGACTGGGCCGATTACCTTCGGCACGACTTTGAGCAGGGCCGTTTTCAGTTCGTGGGCCGGGCCGGCGACACCGTGGCCGAAGGTGTGCGGGTCAAGGACCTGCGGGTCACCATCGGCGCCTACGACGGTAGTTACCCCGACTATGTCGTCGCCGAGGGCACCGCCTGGCGGCTCAACGGCGTCGCTTACCTGATCGAACATGGACCCAACGACTACGGCGCGCCGTGGGTGTCCCGGGCGCTCGCCGAGTTGCGTGCGGCGCACGCCGCGATTCCTGGGGCCGCCCGGGCGAACAAGTCGTACGCGGTGCTCGGCCGGCCGAATCCCGCCGACGTGTACTGGCAGCGCAAGTTCAACAACCCACGGCACGAGGCCGCGATGTCCGCCGGCGGTGGTCACATCTACGTCTGGAAATTTCAACCAGCGGCGAGCCGGATCGGAACGAAGACCCCTCAACTGGTGCACGAGACCGGGCACAACCTCGACACCGTGCTTGGCCGGACCACCAAGGGCTCCGACTCGCCGGCGTGGGCTGTCGCTGCCGACAAAGACCTGCTGACCTCGGCGAAAATCCGCGACTTGCACCCGACGCATTCTGAGGCCACCGATCTGGCCAGGTTCGACCCGTCGCGCGCCTGGGCGAAGGGCGTAACTGAATATGGCCGGTCGTCGGCGGTCGAGGACTTTGCCGAGTCGGTCATGCTCTACCAACTCGGCCCGATCGCCACCGGTCGCCTGCCCGGCGTGGTGATCCCGAAGCTGACCGGCGTGAAACTGCCACCTGGCGTGCGCGCGATCACCGACCGGGAAATCTTGTATTTCCGCGATATCTACCCAGCTCGCGCGGCGATTCTCGACCGCGAGTTTCCTGACATCGCAAAGGCGCAGAAGGCCGAGATCAAGGCGCTGCGCGCGCCGAAGCCAAGCGTCCCCGATCTGGCCAAGCTCCCCGTCGCCCAACTCCGCACCATGGCCGCCGACCAGGGCGTCACATTCCTGCCGGCGAAGGCGACCAAGGCGCAACTGGTTGAGGCGTTGCGCATGTCCCCGGCGCAGCGTGAAGCCGCCGCAAGGACGTTGCGGGTACCGCCGGCCAACGCACGCCAGAAACTGATCGACAAGCGCCGCGCGGTTGCCGAGTTCAACGCTGACACGCTCGAAGCGCTGCTCGACGCTCAGGTTGATACCGACGTGCTGGTGCGCACGATTCAACAGTCCGCCGCCCGCAACGGGATACCGAAGCGCACCGTCGACTCGCTGGTCGTTGCGGCCCGGTCCGGTGATCCGGCAAAGATCGAGGCTGCGGTGGCGCGCATCAGCCGTACCGCGAAAGTTCAGCCGTTGGCCCGTGCGACAGACATCGTCGCGTACGACCCGAAGACGATGCGGGCGCTGGACCGAGTCCAGCCCGGACAGAAGGTCCGCGTGGTGCGGCCCGGACATTCAGCCGATGTCAACGGCGAACGGGTGCAGCTGTCCAAGTCCGTTGTTGAGGTGTTGACGCCGGCTGAGATCCGCGACATCGAGGCGAAGGCGCTGAGGGCGGCCGCGGCCGAACGCGCCGCGTTGATCGAGTCCCGCACCGGCACCGCGAAGCTGCTCGCCGAAGTGGACGAACTGATCAGCGGCAAGGCGTCGAAGGCGGCCATCCGCGAACGGCTGGACGCTGCGGTGGCCGTCGACCCGGACGTTGTCAAGGCGCTGCGTGCCGCCCTCGCGTCCGGTGAGCCGACCGCGCTGCGTACAGCTCTGACCCGGGCGGGGACGAAGGCGAAGGTCAAGCCGATCTCCCGCGCGGGCGCAAAGGTCAAGTTCGACCCGGCCACGATGGAGTCGGCGACCAAGATCCCGACCGGTGCTCAGGTGGTTGTGGTGCGGCGCGGGTCGACGTTGACGCTGCCGGACGGCACGGTGCTGCAGGTGGAGAAGGCCCGGGTTGTTGTGGCGGTCAAGCCGAAACCCGGCTTGGTGCGCGAGACGGACATGCGCCGAGTTTTCAAGGTCAACGACAAAGAGGCGGCACTCCGTACCGGACCGCCGTATATCGAGAAGGTCACTGACGGCCCGCGCAAGGGCTGGACGCGCGTTACGACGGGCATCGAGCACCGGGTCCGCGAGCGCGACGGCGTGCACTGGTTTGACGCCGGGCATTTCACGTCAGAGATCAGCCCAGACGGCCGCTCCGTGTGGCACTCGTTCGGCATCGACGAAGAGTTCCAGGGTCAAGGCTTCATGTCCCGCCATATCGGCCGGCTCCTCGAGGACTACAAGCGCCTTGGTGTCGAGCGGATCCTGCTTGAGGCCAACAACGAGGTCGGCGGTTATGCCTGGGCGCGATCCGGGTTCCGGTTCGCTGACCGAGATGCGCGCGAGCAGTTCGCGGGCTGGGCTCGCGAGTGGGCCTTGCGCAATAAGCGTACTTACGGCCAGGGGTTCCTAGACGAGGTTGAGCGCGTTGGTCGTAACCCGAATGTTGAGCCGATCGACTTCGCGATGATCGGCCACGATCAGTCCGCCGTCGACAAGTTCACGGGGATCCGCCTGTGGCCGGGCAAGCGGATGATGCTCGGCTCGACCTGGCGTGGTGTACTGGAGTTGTGACCCGAACGGAAGCGATGGCGGAGATCGGGCGCCTTCATTCTGAATGGTCGCTGCGCTACGGCGACGTGGTGCCGGTCGTTCCGGCAGATCGCGCGCCGCATCCTGGGAAGCCGGGCGATTACTCGATGTGGCAGGCTGATCGGTCCGCACCGGCTGAGATTGACGACCCGCTGAACGAGCAGATCAAGGCCATCCTGGCGCAGATCGAGGGTGAGTCGTGACCTCCCGCGCTCAGTCTCAGTGCACCCCCACCTGTAACCGCTACCGGTCACCGTTCAACCCGGCGGGCGCTCCCGTCGTGAATAGGGTGTGCTCGATTCGCCCGTCCGGGTAGGTCACGATCGTCTCCCCGCGCACCGCACCCGCGGCGTCGGGCAGCACTTGCCCATCCGCGCCAACCCAGATCACCTGCTCGTTGGTTCCGGGCGGGAACGGCGACGACACCAGCGGTCCGGTCATGCCTTGAGTATCCCACCCTGCCGAGCGGAGGTTTGCCGTGGCCGACTTCACCGCCCAGCAGCGCCGCGACATGGCCGAAGCAGGAACGGCCATGATGGGCGGCCGCTTTCCGATCGCCAACCGGGCCGACCTCGAAAACGCCATCCGCGCGGTCGGGCGGGTCCGGCCAGACACCGAGGAGGCGCACAGCATGGTGCGGAGGTTCATCATCCGCCGCGCCCGGGAACTGGGCCTGTCCGACCTCATCCCCGACACATGGAACGCCGACGGGAGTCTGCGTAACCCGTAAGCCACCGTCACAGCGACGGTTGCCCCGCCCCGGCGGGGTTTTTTCATGCCCAGCCGAAATGGGTGGGCATCTGTGATCCGGCGCCAGCCGAAATGGGTGGGCCGACGACCCGAAATGGGGCGTGCACCAAATGACCGAAGTAGAAGAAGACGAGTCTGCCGTCGACACGGAAGACGACGTCGAAGAGTGGCAGGCCGAGGCCGGCAAATGGAAGCAGAAGGCGACCGAAGCAGAGAAGGCGGCCGCCGAAAACTCCGGCGCCGCCGCGCGCCTGGCCGAGTTGGAGAAGACCCAACAGGAACGCGACGACGAGCACGCCCAGCAACTGCTCGCCGCCGCCGGCGCCACCGAGGAGCAGGTTGAGGCGGCCCGGAAGGAGGGCGCCAAGACAGCCGCCGAGTGGCAGGCCGAGGCGGAGAAGTGGAAGGCCCACGCCCGCCGCAACGAGGACCTGGCCAAGAAGAACCTGGCCGCCGCCACCCGGCTGGAAAAGCTCGAGGCCGAGAAGGCGACGACGGCGGCCAAGGCCAGCAAGACCGAGGCTCAGTCCGCCGAAACCAAGGCCGACCTGGAGGCGAAAGCCACCCAGGCCGAACTGAAGGCGGTGCGGCTGTCCGTCGCGCAAGAGTTGCAGGTCCCCAACGCGCTGGTCGACCTGCTGTCCGGCTCGTCCAAGCGGGAGATCGAAGCATCCGCCGACCGCCTGCTACGGGAGCTGGCCGCCAACAAGGCACCCGAACCGGAGGCCAAGAAGGCGGTCGAAGAGGCGGCCAAGGCCAAGGAGGACGGCGAACTGGCCGAGGCGCGCAAGCTCCTCGTCGAGGCGGAAGTCAAAGCCCTGCGGCTCGAGGTCGCCACTGACAAGCAGCTCCCGGCGGGGCTGGCCGAAATGCTCAACGGGCGCACCCGTGAGGAACTCGACCGCCAGGCCGACGCGCTGCTGACCGCAATCGGTGGAGCGAGATCCGCCGAAAGATCCACCCGCTCGCGTATGCCGACCGAACGGCTACGCCCCGGTGCCCTGCCCGACGGCGCCGGTGACCCTGACATCGACCCGGGCAAACTGGCCGACTCGATCCTGCGAAGGAACCGCGGCTATTGACGAACCACGGCAAGAAGGGCCGTGGTCAACCAAGAAGGGGTTAACCGACCATGGCGTTCTTGACCGCCAAGGGGATCGCCCGGACGGGCATCGCCCTACTCACCCGCACACTTGTGCTGCCGATGACCGCCACCCGGATTCCGGGTGAGGAGTTCGCCGGCAGCAACGGAGACACGATCACGGTTCGTGTCCCGGTGCCCAGCACCGCCCGCACCCAGTCCACGGCCGGGTCGTCGATCACCTATGACGACCTTGACGAGACCCCGGTCGACGTGACCCTGGCGCACCTCTACCACGCGACGAAGGTCACCGACGAGTCGATGAGCCTGGAACTCGAGGCATTCGCCGAGCAGGTCACCCGCAACCAGGTCGCGGCGGTCGCGACCCGCGCGGAGGACCAACTCGCCGGTGTGATGAACACCCTGGCCATGGACCTGTCCATCGCCTCCGGTGGCACCGACGTCGAGGCGATCGTGCTCGAAGCCCGGGAGATGCTCGGCGAGGCGGACGTGCCCAGCGGCAACCGTTACCTCGCGGTGTCCCCCGCGGTGGCGACGTTCCTGCTCGCGTTGAACAATCTGTCCAGCGTCGCCGACTCCGGCACGTCCTCGGCGCTACGTGACGCCATCATCGGCCGCTTCTACGGCTTCACCGTCGTCGAGTCCAATGGCCTCACCGCCGGCACCGCCGTCGCGTACCACGAGTCCGGCTTTGTGTTCGCGAACCGGACCCCGGTCACGCCGCGCGGTGCGGCCGACTCCGCCACCGCCACCGAGGGCGGCATCGGCATGCGGCAGATCTTCCAGTACGACCCGGACGTTCTCTCGGACGCTTCGGTTGTGTCCACCTTCGCCGGCGCCGCGCTCGTCGACGCTGACCGGGTCGTGAAGATCACGACCGGTGGCGCCTCGAGCTGATAGCTCTGGCGATCCGCGCTCACCAGATTGGAGGAGCCCCCGATGGCTCTCACCTACCGCAACGTACTGAAGAAGCATCTCGTCGAGGTGCCCGAGCCCGCGGACATCATCGCCGCCGCCGAGTTGGAGGCGGAGCGGTTGTTCCGTAAGGGCACCAAGCGGGACCGTCTCGACGCCGAGCTCATCACGGACAGGGCCAGGGCGCAGGCGCTGGCGCAGCGGCAGACCCTGACCAAGATGGATCAGTCCCGCAGGTGGGAGCGTTCGGTGGCTCCTCCAATCCCGGCACCGCCGGAACCGGTCGCGGCTGCACCGACGCAGCCCGCACCGGAACCGGTCGTCGTGGAGCCAGCCAAGCCGGTCAAACTCGCGGCGAAGCCGGCCAAGGAAGCCGAGACCGAGGTATAGGTGCGCATCCTGGCGATGACGCACCAGTACCTTCCCGTCCACTGCGCGGGCGCGGAAACCATGCTTCACGGCATGCTCCGCGCCCTCGTGGCGGCTGGCCACACGGTGGACATGACCCTGTCCGTCCAGACCGGTGAGCTCTACGACATCGACGGCATCCGGGTCCACCCGCGCCAGGGCAAGAAGGTGTCGTTGGATCTGCTGCTCGCCGCCGATGTCGTGGTGGCACACCTGGCCAACACGCCACCCGCAGCGGCGCTGGGCAAGTGGAACGGCAAGCCGGTGGCCATCCTGTCGCACAACAACTTCCGCGCCAACTACAAGGCCACCCTGGCACCGCAGGGCCGGGTGGCGCTCATGGTCGTCAACTCGCAATGGATGGTTGAGGACCTGCGGGCATGGATCGCCCGGCAGAAACCCCGCCAGATCGGCTTCGTCCCCCAGGTGATCCTGCACCGGCCGGTCGTCAACGCGGCCGAACACGCGACCACACCCGGCGAGTGCGTGACGCTGGTCAACCTGAGCAAAGACTTCCCAGCCCCCGACGGGCACGTCACCGGCAAGGGCGGCGAACTGTTCCGGCTACTCGCGGAGCGGATGCCGGACACAAAGTTCCTCGGCGTCACCGGCGGCTACGGGCCGCAACAGGACATGACCGGGCTGGCCAACGCCGAAGTCCTGCCGCATGTGCCCAACGGTGAGATGCGCGAGCGGGTGTGGGCACGCACCCGGGTGCTGCTGGTGCCCAGCGGCTACGAATCATGGGGCCGGGTAGCGTCCGAGGCGTTGTGCTCCGGCATCCCGGTCATCGCACAGCCGACCGTCGGTCTGATTGAGAACCTCGGCGACGCGGGAATCTTCATCGACCGCACCGACACCGACGCCTGGGTCAAGGCCCTGCGTGAGCTTGAGGACCCGGCTGTCTACGCGCGCGCGCGCGAGCGGGCGCTGGCGCGCGCAGCCGAGCAACAGCGCATGCACGTCGAAGACGATGAGAGGTGGGTCGCGAGTGTCGAAGCCCTCGGTCGTGGTGCCCTGGCGGACGTCGCGCACGCACAAGCCGCGCCGGCTTGAGGTCTGCCTGGCTGCCATCCGGGTGGCACTGCCGGACGCCGACATCCGGACCTTCGACTCCGGTCATCAGCCGTTCAACCGGGCCGCGTCCCGCAACGGCGGCGTTGCCCAAGCCGGCAGCGACATCGTGATCGTCTGCGACGGTGACGCGATCGCCGAACCGGAACCACTCCGGGCGGCCGTCGCAGCCGCCGGTGATGGGAAGTTGCACCTGCCCTATACCGCGGTCCGACTGCTCACGCAGGACGGCAGCGAAACCATCCACCAGGGCGACAAGCCGGTCACGGCTCGGGTCTGGCACGTCAATCCGTACAGCGTCGGCGGGTGCGTCGTCATCTCCCGCGACACCTGGATCGCGGTCGGCGGATGGGACGAACGGTTCACGAACTGGGGCTTCGAGGACACCGCCTTCTGGTGCGCCGTCGACACCTTCTACGGCACCGCCCGCCACGAAGGCACCCTGTACGACCTTTGGCACATCGACAAGCGGGGCATCGGGTCGCCGCAATGGCGGGCCGGTATGGCGCTCTGCGACAGGTACACCGACGCCCGGGGCGACGCTGTAGCGATGCGCGCACTCATCGAGGAGCGGACATGCGCGTCGGTGTGACAGGCGGCGCCGGGTTCATCGGCGGGCACGTCGTCGATGTACTGGTCGAGCGCGGCCATGACGTGCTGGTCCTCGACCATCGTGGTCGGGGTGACCACCACTGGGTAATGCTCGGCGACACCCGCGACGAGACCACGGTCACCGAGTTCGCCGCGCACGTCGAAGGCATCATCCACCTCGCCTCTGTGCTCGGCACCCAGGAGACGGTGCACAACCCTCGGCCCGCCGTGATGACCAACGTCATCTCCGGAATGAACGTTTTCGAGGCCGGCGTCCAGTACGGCCTGCCGGTGGTCAACATTTGCGTGGGCAACGCCGGATTCTCCAACCCTTACTCGGCCAGCAAGACGTGCGTCGAGACGCTGGGCCACATGTACGTGCGCGACCGCGGGCTACGCCTCAACCAGGTGCGGCTCGTCAACGCATACGGGCCGCGCCAGCTCATGGCCCACCCGTACGGGCCGGGCCGGGTGCGGAAGATCCTGCCGGCGTTCATCGCCCGTGCGCTCACCGGCGCTCCGGTCGAGGTGTACGGCGACGGCAAACAGGTCTCCGACATGGTGTGGGTGCGCGACGGGGCGCTGGCTCTGGTGCTCGCGCTCGAGGCCGCGGCCGAGGGCTTCGTGATCCCGTCGGTGCTTGAATGCGGACCGGTCGACCACACCCGAGTGGTCGAGGTGGCAGAGCTGGTTATCGCCGAGGCGGAGAGGCTGACCGGCAACCGGTCCACCATCGAGCACCTGCCGATGCGACCCGGCGAGACACCGGGCGCGTTCATCACCTGTGACCCGGACACGCTGGCGCCGATCGGCATGGATGGGGCCGACCTGAAGCCGCTCGCCGCCGGCATCGGAGAGACGGTGCAGTGGTACACCCAGCACTGGCTGTCCACTTATCGGGGTGAGGCGCCGCAGCAGTGGTGTTTGAACGACCGCGGCGGGGATTGCGGCTGGTGCTCTACGCCGTGCGAGGAGTTGGTGTGAGCGTCGCCATCGTCACCGGTTCCGGCGGACTGGTCGGCTCGCAGGCGGCACGCCACTTCAGTGCACTGGGGTTGCACGTTGCGGGCATTGACAACGACATGCGCGGCCAGTTCTTCGGCGGCGACGCCTCGGTACAGGCCAACCTGTACCGACTCGCCGCCGACCTCGGCGGCGGCTACTCCCACATTTCGGCCGACATCCGCAAACGGGACCGGGTCGATTCGGTGCTGGCCCGCTACGGCAAGGACGTGGCGGTTGTGGTGCACGCCGCGGCGCAGCCGGCGCACGACTACGCCGACGAGCATCCGCTGACCGACTGGGACATCAACGCGGGTGGCACGCTGAACATGCTCGAGGCGACCCGCCGCCACGCCCCGGGCGCGGTGTTCGTCTACCTCTCGACGATCAAGGTGTACGGCCCGCACCCCAACAACCTGCCGATCGAAGAGTTGGCTACCCGGTTCGAGATCGTGCCGGAAGAGCTCGACATGGACCCGGCCGATTGGGACGGCATCGGCGAGGACATGCCGATCGACGGCGGCCCGCACTCGCTGTTCGGTGCCAGCAAGACAGCGGCGGATGTGATGGTGCAGGAGTACGGCCACGCCTACGGACTGCGCACCACGATCCTGCGGCCCGGGTGCCTGACCGGCCCCGCGCACGCGGGCACCGAGGCGCACGGCATGCTCGCCTACCTCATGCGTTGCGTGGCCACCGGCCGGCCCTACCGGATCTTCGGCTACCGCGGCAAACAGGTCCGCGACCAGCTCCACGCGGCCGATGTGACCGCCGCGATAGGCGCCGTGTTCGCCGACCCGCCCGAGCCCGGGACGGTGTTCAACCTCGGCGGCGGCCGCGGAACCGACGTGTCCATTCTCGAGGCCATCGCTTTGGCCGAAGGCA
>Ga0070705_100001956_pt1 | contig 10529 bp, 8 predicted proteins | sample KBSK5253metaG_FD_65455 | JGI IMG/M metagenome (GOLD analysis project Ga0070705, IMG submission 65455) | Corn, switchgrass and miscanthus rhizosphere microbial communities from Kellogg Biological Station, Michigan, USA - KBS K5-25-3 metaG | ecosystem: Host-associated > Plants > Roots >... | reverse complement strand
GAGGGCGGTGTGCGCGCACCCGGAGCCGACAGGACCCGCCCGCCAGCCACGCCCCAGGCCCCGTTCTCGAGCCGCCGCGCCGCTCGTTTTTGTAGCCTCGCGGCGGTGACCGGCGACCTCGATGCCATCCGCGGCGCCCGGTTGCTGTTCGACACAGAGATCGCCGCGGGTGTGGTGAGCGCCGACGACGTTGCGGTCCCAGCCGTCCTCGATACGACCCGCCCGCGGGCCGTCCCCTCGGCGCCGCTGCGTTTCGTGCAGGACGTCCGGCGCAAGCTGGGTTGCTTCGACCACGAGCAGGCGGTCGATGCCGCGCTGGTCACCGCACGGCGCGCCGTCCTGGGCGAGCGCGCCGCCGCGCCGCCGCGGTTCCTGGTGCGCGTGGACGAGTTTCCGCACTACAAGGCGTGGGATGAGCCGGAGCGGTTCGGATCGGCTGGGTTCGAACGCTTCCACGAGCTGCTGCAGTCGGCTGGCGTCCCCTACCTCGTGGCCGTGCTGCCGCGCGTGAGCAGAGCGCCGCTCGACCCGCGTGGGACCGAGTCTCGCGCGCTCACCGACGAGGAGTCGGCGTTGCTGGGCCGCGTCGCTGGCTCGGCGGGCGTCGCGGTCGCGCTGCATGGGCGTGACCACCGCACGCGCAACGCCTCACCGCGTCGCCACTCGGAGCTGTGCGGGCTCGACGCCACTGCGACCGCCGCGCTGCTCGATGACGGTCTCTCCGAGCTGGATCGTCACGGCGTCTATCCGGACGTGTTCGTCGCGCCCTACAACCGCTTCGACGCCGCCCAGTGGGATGCGCTCGCGCAGCGCTTCGCCGTTGTCGGCGGCGGGCCCGAGTCGATCCGGCGGATCGGCTTCCAGCGCGCTCCGGTGTGGCGCGGCGACGCCGTCTACCTGCCCTCGTACGCGCCCTACTACGGACACGCGCGGGATGTGCTCCCGGCTGTCGAGCGGGCTATTGGGCAGCAGACCGGGCTGTGGACGCCGCTCGTGCTGCACTGGGGCTGGGAGGCGGACGCCGGCTGGCGGGAGCTGGAGGCGCTGTGTGCGCGCATCGCTCCCTACGCCGCCGAGTGGACCGACTTCCGCGATGCGGTGGAGCGGAGCCGGTGAGCGAGGCTGCCGCGCTGATCGACGCGCTGCGCGCACGCTTCCCGCGCGTCGCCGTCGTGCACGACTGGCTGACGATCCCGGGCGGTTCCGAGGACGTCGTGATCGAGCTGCTGGAGCTGTTCCCGCACGCCGAGCTGTTCACGTCCGTCTACGACCCGAAACCGTGGCCGGCGATCATCACCGAGCGCCCAGTCCATGCCTCGTTCCTCAACCGCATCCCGACGGCGACGCGCAACTACCCGAAGCTGCTGCCGCTGATGAACCGCGCGTTCGAGTCGTTCGACCTGTCGGGCTTCGACCTCGTGCTGTCCAGCAGCCACGCGAACGCGAAGAACGTGCATACGCCGCCTGGCACGCTTCACGTCTGCTACTGCCACACGCCGATGCGCTACGCGTGGGAGCCGGATTTCCTCGCCGGCGAGGAGATCGGCCGGGCGACGCGGATGCTGCTACCGCCGCTGCTCGGGCATCTGCGCCGCAAGGACCTTGCGGGCGCGAGACGACCGGACGTGTTCGTCGCCAACTCCGCCCACGTCGCCGCCCGCATCAGACGCTTCTACGGGCGCGAGGCGCACGTCGTGCACGCGCCCGTCAACGTCGACCACTATCTCCAGATCGAGCGCCGGGCGGATGGGCCGAGTGACGACGAGGGCTTCTACCTGGTGTTCGGCCGCGTGGTCCCGTACAAGCGGGTGGACGTCGCACTCGCGGCCGCCGAGCTGGCCGGACGCCGCGTGAAGGTCGCCGGCGGCGGCCGCGCGCTGGAGGCGCTGCGCCCGCACGCGGGTCCGCGCGCGGAGCTGCTCGGGCGGGTCTCCGACGACGACCGCGACGCGCTGATGGGGAGCGCCCGCGCGTTGCTGTTCCCCGGCGAGGAGGACTTTGGGATCGTGCCGGTCGAGGCGCAGGCAGCCGGGCTGCCGGTGATCGCCTACGGCGTCGGCGGCGCGCGCGAGACGGTCCGCGACGGCCTCACCGGCGTGCTGTTCGAGCCGCAGACAGCGGAGGCGCTGGCGGCCGCGATCGCGCGCTTCGAGGCGCTCGTGCTTGACCCGCAGGCGCCGCGCGAGAACGCCCGCAGCTTCGGCCGCGCGCGCTTCCGCGCGGAGCTGGCAGCCGTGATCGCGCAGGCCGCCGGCGTCGCCGCGTGAACGAAGCGCCCGCGAGCGCGCGCCGTCGCTATGCTCCCCCGCGGACCGTGCTAGGCGGGGAGGTAGCGGTGCCCTATACCCGCAATCCGCTCTAGCGGGGCCGAATCCCCTCCCGAGGGGCGCCGGCTCCGAGGGTCAGCTCGTCGCTCGCAGGCGTCGATGGCCAGGTCCCGCGCGATGGCGACCCGTGAATCAGGTCAGGTCCGGAAGGAAGCAGCCTTAAGCGGCCTCCGTCATGCGTTGCGGGAGTGCCTGACCGGAGCCGGCGGCGGCGTCAGCGCCTCGGAACCCGCTTCGACGGAGGGTGCACGGTCCACCTATTCGACGTCGTGGCGCCCGAGCAGCGCCGGGACCGTCATCAGGATGATCTTCAGGTCAAGCCAGAGCGACCAGTTCTCGATGTAGTAGTTGTCCCACTCGACGCGGTCGGACAGCGAGGTCTGGCCGCGCAGGCCCTGCACCTGCGCCCAGCCGGTCAGGCCGGACTTCACGCGGTGACGGTCGCCGTAGCGGTAGACGTGCTCCTCGAACGAACGCACGAAGCTCGTGCGCTCCGGCCGCGGGCCGACGATCGCCATGTCGCCCTTCAGGATGTTGAACAGTTGCGGGAGCTCGTCGAGCGACAGGCGCCGCATGAGCTGGCCCATCCGCGTCCGGCGGTCTTCGCCCTCGACACCACCCGGGGCGACGCCCTCGGGCAGCTCGAAGTCGCCGGTCGCAACCGGCGCCTCGCGCATCGAGCGGAACTTGAGCATGTCGAACTCGCGGCCATCGAGGCCGATGCGGCGCTGACGGAAGAAGACTGGACCGGGCGAGCTGAAGCGCACCGCAAGCGCGAGCGTGATCAGCACCGGCGACAGCACCACGAGCGCGATCGCCGCCAGGATGCGGTCGATCGCGTATTTGATCGCGAACTGCCAGCCGCGCGGGTCGACGGTCGCCGCACGCAGCAGCGGCACCCCACCCAGGTGCTCGACCTCGACGCGGTTGGAGACCTCCTCAAACAGACGCGGCACGACGACGACCTCGACGCCCAGCTCGCGACAGCGGCGAATCATTCCCAGCAGCACCGCATGCGGCGCGGTCGAGAACGTCACGACGACCTGCTCGACGTCGTAGCGCTGCACAACCTGCTCGAGGTCCCAGCTCGCGCCGAGCACACGCAGACCGTCGAGGTCGTCGGTCTCGATCAGCGGGTCCTTGTCGAGGAAGCCGATCGGGCGCAGCCCGAACTCCGGCCGCTCACGCAGGCGGCGGGCGATCAGGTGTCCGACGCTGCCGGCTCCGATGATGAGCGTGTTGAAGCCCGTTTCGCCGCGACGCAGCGCGCGACGGCGGTCGAGCGTTATGCCAACGCGGCCGGCGCCGAGGAACACGAGCGCGAACGCCCACAGGCGCACGGTCTGCGCGGTCAGCGTCGGATCGTCGCTCACGAGTGCGCGCGAGAACGTGAGCGACATCGCGGCGATCGACGTGGCGGCGAAGATGCGCGCGACGGCATCCACCGGCGTGTCTTGCAGGCGGAAGCCGTAGAAGCCGCGCGCCTCGAGAATCGTGAGCGTGAGCACGGCGTAGGCGATCGCCCACGCAAAGTTCGAGAACGAGTTCGGGACCGGCGCGGCGAGGATCGCAACGACCGACGCCGCGAGCAGCATCGCGGCGTCGGCAGTGCGGTAGGTCACTCGTGCGAGGCGGGCCCGGCGACGCCGACGCTCGAGCGTGGCGTGGACGTCAGCAACGGAACGCGTGCCGGACTCGCTGGTGAAGTGCTCGCTGAGGGCGGATGCCACGTCGCTCTGTCCGTCTCTTCGGCAGGTGTCTACCGGAGGTTGAGCGGCGGGCATGCGCTCCCGCAGCGGCGCGTCATCGGTCCGACGTTGCGGCAGGGGCGCGGGGCGATCGAAAGTCCTCGTCTCCGAGTCGATCGCCACCGCGACTCATCTCCCGCGCGTCCGGGCGGTGCGCATCGGTCTACGTTGGGTCGTCAGTCAGCTAGCTGAGCGGCCGCGCGTACCGGCGCAGGCCAACGCCCACACCGACGAGCGCAACGCCACCGAGCGCAAGCAGACCGATGTCGAGACCTGTGAACGGCAAGGAGCCGCTCGGGCTGGTGGCCTGAACCTGCTGCGGTGTCGACGCGGTCGGTCCTTTGCCGCCCTCGACAGTACCGACAATGCCACCGCCCTTACCGGCGTACGTGTCGCTCACTGCGCTCTGGGCATACGCCGGAGCGGCGACGGCCAGCGCGACGGCGACCACTGCCATGAGCAAGGCGAGTCGCTTCATTCGAACCAATCCCTTCCCATCCTTGTATTGGTTGGCACGAAGCGCGCCAGCGCGCTTCAAACCTACATTTGCGTGCGAAATATGGCGAATTGCGCAAGAAAGTAGCACCCTAAGGGCATACCCACAACCGCGAAAGCGTCCATAAGCGTCCAGTCAGCCCGCGGATTCGCGCGAACCCTGTGCGCGGGCATCGCCGCTGAGGCGTTGGACGTCCCGTCGCAGTCGATCGAACGCCTCATCGGCGCTCAGATAATCGTTACCGTTCAGGCGGCGCAGCGCTTCCAGTACAAGAGGCTCGGCGGGATCAAGCGCGTGCGCCCGCCGGTAGTTGGCGCGCGCGCGCTCGCGGTCCCCGAGCGCCGACGCCGCCAGCCCGCGCCCGAACCAGGCGAACCAGTCGTCGCCGTCCCGCTTGAGCGCGCGCGAGAAATACGCCTCGGCGACGCGCGAACGCCGCAGTTCCAGCGCAATCACGCCCGCGACCAGCTGCGGACGAGCGCTGAAGGGGTTCAGGTCGGCGGCACGGTCGAGTCGTTCGAACGCGTCCGCTGGATCGCTGGGCCAACCGCGCGCCGCGTCCGCCACCCCGCGTTCAGCGAGATACGGCAATGCCAACACAAGCGCTGCCGACAACGCGAGGACGCCGCTCCCAACCGCGAGCGCGAGCCGCCCGCGGTAGCGGCGATTTCCCGCTAGCGCGGGGATGGCGGGCGCAGCGGCCTCAGCAGGACGTCCACCCTCGCCGTCGCGCTCCGCAACGGCGGGCTCGGCGACGGCCGCGCGCGCGCCGGCCGGGAGAAGTTGGCGCGTCAACGCTCCTCCGAGCGCAAGGAACGCGAACGCCGGGCCGCTCAGCGCCGGGATCTCCCAGAACCAGTCAACGGAGCCGTGCACGATCCAGACGACAAGCGGAAGCAGCGCGGCCGCAGCAACACCGGCCGCAAGCCGACCCGCGCGCCGGCGCGCTGACGGCGCCAGGACAGCGATGAGCGCCGCAACGAGGAACCCGGCAAACAGCAGAAACCCGACCGCGCCGGTGTGCGCGATCAGCCGTAGTTCGAGGCTGTGCGCCCAGCGCGGCTGCTCGGAGCTGCGGCGCTCACGCAGGTAGTACGCGCCCCAGTTGTCCTGCCCCAGCCCACCGAGCGGATGGGCCGTGAACGCCTTCAGCGACACACGCCAGAAATCGGGCCGGTTGCTGCCGACCGCCGCGAAGCGCGAGCTGCCCGGCGTCGTCGCCTGGTACCCGTTCGAGCGCTTCCAGTAGTCGGCGATCTCGCGGTCCGGCCGACCATGCGTCGCGGCGAAGCCGGCGGCGATCCCTGCCAGCACGGCAAGCAGCGCGACGACCGCCCCGACGCGGTTGGCCCCGCGCGCGACCGCCGGCGAGACGCTCGTGCGGCGGTCGAGCGCGGCAATCGCGAGGCCGGCGACAAGGACGCCGGTGCAGACGAGCAACGCGACGTCCGCGGCATGGTCGGAGGTGCGGATGAGCGCCTGCAGCGTCGCCGCCCCGGGTGCCGCGGCGTCTGCCTGGGAGAACACGTCGAGCAGCGCCGGCAGCGCGAGCCCGCTGCCGCCGAACGGCAGCAATGCCCACAGCGCGAAGCGCAGCCGATCGGCCCCCGGCAGCACGAGCAGCGTGAGCACCAGCACGATCGGCAGCGCAAACAGCCAGCCGCGGCTCTCGCACAGCACCGACAGCTGCAGCGCCGCCGCCGCGAGCGCGAGCAGCAGCCCGCGCAGCAGCACCGGCAGCCCACGCCGCGCCGCCAGTGCGATCGCAACGACTGCTTGCGCCAGCAGCAGCGCGGCCGACGCGTTCACATAGCCAACCGGCGCGTCGAGCCGCGTGCCGTTGAAGAGGGTGGGGATCTGGTCGGCGTGGCCGAGTCGTGCGAGCGTGACGACCGCGATCGCCCCGATTCCCAGTGCAAACGCGCTCAAGCTGACGAGCGCCGTCCAGGGACGCCACGGCAGGAGCGCGAACAGCGCGAACAGCAGCAGGTAGAGCAGGGCGCGGTTGCTGCCGTCAAGCGCGTCGCCGGGCGACGGCGCCCATGCGATCGACAGGAACGAGAAGGCGACGAAGGCCGCCAGCAGCGCCAGCGCGATCGCGAGCGGGCGCGCGAGGCGCAGGCGGCTTGGGCCGAGCCCAGCGACCGTCGCGACAAGCAGGCCGAGCACGAGCAGCGCTGACGGCTCCCACGTGGTCGGCTCGTAGCCGCCGCCGTGCGCCCCCCAGTACACGAACAGGCCGACCGTGATGAGCGCCGGGACGAGGGCGACCCCTTCCGATCGAAGGCGCTCGGGCACGGCGGGAGGATACGCCGGAGCGCGGTCAGGGGACCGGCTGGCGCGCGGCGTCCGGCGGCCGGCCGGGCGGCCGAGTGCGCGGCTAGACTTGGATGTTCCGTGTCCGCCGGCCCGTCGCTCTACCGCCGCCATCGTCCCCGCACGTTCGACGAGGTGGTCGGGCAGACGCACGTCGTGCGCACGCTGCGCAACGCAGTCGAGCGCGAGAAGGTCCACCACGCGTACCTGTTCGTCGGCTCGCGCGGGACCGGCAAGACGAGCATGGCGAAGATCCTCGCCGCCTGCTTGAACTGCGAACAGGGCCCGACGACGAGACCGTGCGGCGTGTGCGACTCGTGCGTCGCGATCGCGGCGGCGACCTCGCTCGACGTGATCGAGATGGACGCGGCCTCGAACAACTCCGTCGACGACATCCGCGACCTGCGCGACAGAGTCGCTTACGCGCCCGTCTCCGGACGCCACAAGATCTACATCCTCGACGAGGCGCACATGCTGTCCTCGGCTGCCTGGAACGCGTTCCTCAAGACGCTCGAGGAGCCGCCGCCGCACACGATCTTCGTGCTGGCGACGACGGAGGCGAACAAGGTGCTGCCGACGGTCGTCGACCGCTGCCACCGCTTCGACTTCCAGCGCCCGACGGTCGAGGAGATCGCCGGCGTGCTGCGGCGCGTCGCCGACCAGGAGGGGATCGCGATCCCCGATGCTGCCCTGGCGCTCGTGGCGCGTCATGCGACCGGCTCGTTCCGCGACGCGCTCGGGACGCTCGAGCAGCTCGTCACGTACGACGGCGGGGATGGAGCCGAGATCACCGTCGAGGAGGTACTCGCCGTGCTCGGCGTGGCCGACGCGGAGGCGCTGTTCGGCGCCGTCGACGCGGTCGCCGCACATGACGCGCGCGCTGCCCTGCTGGCGGTCGCGCGGCTGAGCGAGTCTGGCCGTGACGCCGGGCAGCTCGTGCGCGAGCTCGAGGGGCACGCGCGCGAGCTGCTTGCGGTTCAGGTGCTCGGCGAGGTGCCGGCGGAGCTGCGGCTGACGCCTGAGCGCGACGAGCGGCTCGCGGCGCAGGCAGCTGCCCTCGGACGGCAGGACGTGGTGCGGCTGCTGGATCTGCTGTCGGACGCGTTGGAGGCGCTGGCGAGCGGCGCGCAGGCGCGCATCCAGCTGGAGCTTGCGCTCGTGAAAGCGGCGGCGCCGGAGGTCGATCCTTCGGCGAAGGCGCTGCTCGCGCGGATCGACCGTCTGGAGACGCAGCTGGCCGGTGGCGGCGTGCCAGCAGCGATACCCGCGCCCGTGGCCGCACCCGCTCCGCCTGCGCCGGCGCCGGCGCCGACCGGGCTCGGGCCGAGCACCGCCGCCGCCGTGGCGGCCGCAGTGCCCGCCGAGCCGGAGCCGGAACCGGAAGCGGTCGCGCCGCCGGAGCCCGTGCCCGCCGCCCCGCCGGCCCCAGCGGGGGAGCTCGGCCTCGCCGAGCTGCGTGAGCTATGGCCGGCCGTCGTCGAGGCCGTCCGCGCCGAGAACGTGCTCGCGCACGCCGCCGTCGAGCGGGCGCAGCCGGTCTCGCTTGAGAACGGCGAGGTCACGCTCGCGTTCGCGTCCGGCGATTCCTTCTACAAGAAGAAGGCAGAGGGCGATGAGCACCGTGGCGTGATCGTTGAGGCGTTGCGCGCGGTGTCCGGCAGGGTGCTGCGCATCCGCTGCGAGCTGGGCGAGGTCGAGCTGCCGGGGATGCCGGCCCCGATCGCTCCCACGGATGACGAGCTTGTCGACCGCTTCGTGGCAGAGTTCGACGCAGAGGAGCTGATCGACGACGAGGAAGGCAGCTGATGCCGCAGCCGAACATGCAGCAGATGCTCAAGCAGGTCCAGAAGATGCAGGCCGAGATGATGGCCGCGCAGGAGCAGCTGAAGGACGAAGTCGTCGAGGCGTCTGCCGGCGGCGGGATGGTGACGGTGAAGGTCAGCGGCGATCTCGACGTGAAGTCGATCGTGATCGACCCCGAGGCGGTCGACCCCGACGACGTCGAGCTGCTGCAGGACATGGTGCTCGCGGCCGTCAACGAGGCGCTGCGCGCGGCGCAGGAGCTGGCCTCGAAGAAGCTCGGCGGGATCACCGGTGGGCTCGGCGGGCCGGGCGGCGGGCTCGGCGGGCTGGGACTGCCGGGGTTCTAGGAGTGGCCACACGGGGCGTGCGAGCGGGGGACGCGGCCGGCCGCGCGAGCTGACACGTGTCGTCCTTCTCCCCACCGGTCCAGCGGCTCGTGACCGAGCTCGGCAAGCTGCCGGGGATCGGCGGGCGCACCGCGCAGCGGCTCGCGTTCCACCTGCTGCGCGCGTCGCAGGAGGACGCGCTCGCGCTCGCCGACGCGATCCGCGAGGTGAAAGAGCGGATCGGCTTGTGCGAGATCTGCTTCAACCTCGCCGACGGACCGCGCTGCCGCATCTGCTCCGACGAGCGCCGCGACCCTGCAGCCGTCTGCGTCGTCGAGGAGCCGAGCGACATCATCCCGATCGAGCGCACGCACGAGTTCCACGGCCGCTACCACGTGCTCGGCGGCGCGCTCTCGCCGATCGACGGCGTCGATCCCGAGGACCTCAAGATCGCGGAGCTGCTCGCGCGCGTGGTCGGCGCCCACCAGCCGGCGCTCGACGCGAACGACGGCCAGCCGGAGGGGATCCGCGAGGTCGTGCTGGCAACGAACCCGACGACGACCGGTGAGGCGACCGCGCTGCACATCGCCGAGCAGCTGCGCGAGCGCGCCCCCGAGGTGACCGTCACGCGGCTCGCGAGCGGCCTGCCGGTCGGCGCCGACCTCGAGTACGCCGACGAGCTGACGCTCGGCCGCGCGTTCGTGGGGCGTCGGCGGCTCAGCTGACGGCGACCGTCTCGGCCAGCACGTCGAGCACCGGCACGCCTGGCAGCTCGGCCGCGATCCGCTCGCGCAGCTCGTGCGGGTCGAAGCGGTGGCGCAGCGGCGCGACCGGGTTCGTCGTGACCGCCAGCAAGGGGATCGGCTGCAGCACCGCGAGCTCGATGCCACGCGCGCGGTAGCGCGCGCACGTGCCGCGGTGCAGGAAGACTCTCGTCGCGTCGTCGGCGATCACGGTCAGCGGCACACTGCGGCGCACGCGCGCGAGCTGGTCGAGCAGTGGCTCGGTCAGCGCACCTCTCACGACGACCGCGCGCACGTCCTCGCGGCCGCGCAGCAGCGGCACGACCTCCTCAACGCGGTCGTGCACGATCGCCGGCGGGAGCGGGATCGTCTCCCCACCGTCGAGCAGCAGGACGCTCGCCTCCAGCGTCGTCGCCCGCTCATGCAGCGCCGGATCCTCGACGGCCGCCAGCGTCAACAGCTCGACGGCCGCCTTCGTGCGGCGCACGAGCTGGTCGAGGTCGGCGCTCAAGACCGCCCCGGTCGACATCACGACGCCGTCCGCCAAACGCGGCGACGCCCCCGCGCGGCGGTCGATCGAGCCGTCGACGAGCAGCCGCTCCGCGCCGAGCCTGCGCATCGTCTCGACGACCTCGCCGACGTCCTGCGCGGCCGTCGGCCCGGCGACCTCGACGGCCCCGCGTTCCAGCAGGCGCGCAACGACGACGCGCCCGAGCGGGGTGCGGTACTGGGTGCGGACCGCCACCTCCACACGCGCCTCGCTGCGCTCC
>Ga0070705_100001953_pt1 | contig 10560 bp, 8 predicted proteins | sample KBSK5253metaG_FD_65455 | JGI IMG/M metagenome (GOLD analysis project Ga0070705, IMG submission 65455) | Corn, switchgrass and miscanthus rhizosphere microbial communities from Kellogg Biological Station, Michigan, USA - KBS K5-25-3 metaG | ecosystem: Host-associated > Plants > Roots >... | reverse complement strand
ACGGCCGATACCGGAGACCGGGTCTTGTATCGCTTTGACAAATAGCCGGCCTGTCGAGTTCCTGACCGCTGCGCTAGAATACAAGCACTGGTGAAACGATGAGACTCGTGATGGTCGGCGGGCATACGCGGAACATTGGGAAGACTTCGGTTGTGGAAGGAATCATTCGCGCCACGCCGGAGCTCAACTGGACCGCCGCCAAGATCACGCAATTTGGTCACGGGGTCTGTTCGGTAAACGGCGAAGCTTGCGGCTGCGCTGTCAGCGAGCACCAGTTTTCGATAACCGAAGAGCGGCAGCCTAATGACCGTACGGACAGTGCGAGGTTTCTTGCAGCGGGCGCGAGACGCTCACTGTGGGTGCGCACGAAACAAGGCGAGTTAATAACAGCGCTGCCTGCTTTCAAGAAGCGAATCGAAGAAGATGAGTTTGTGATTGTCGAAAGCAACAGCCTGCGCAGATTCATGACTCCGTCGGTTTATATTCAGGTGCTCGATACCGCGAATCCGGACTTCAAAGTTTCGGCGCAGCAGTTTTTCGATCTGAGCGACGCGTTTGTTCTTGTTGACCGGGGAAGCGGGATGTCCGTGGCTTCGCCGAGCACCGCGTTGCTTGCTCGTGAAATCGAGAAGAACAAACCCTGCTTCACGGTGAAAGAACGAGAGAGATTCATCAGCGGCGAAGTCATCCAATACATCAGAGAAAAGCTCGGGGTAGAAAACATAGATGTTGACAGACGCTTACAACCGGCCTGTTAAGGATCTGAGAATTTCAGTAACCGACCGTTGCAATTTCAGATGCGCGTACTGCATGCCGCTTGATGAGTACGTGTGGATCGATCGTCACGAGATTCTCACTTTCGAGGAGATAGCGCGCATCGCTCGGCTGTTCACAGGGCTGGGGGTTGAGAAGATTCGAATCACCGGCGGCGAGCCGCTGGTTCGCAAAGATCTGCACCGACTGATCGGCATGCTCTCGAATCTGGAAGGCGTTGATGATCTGTGCCTGACGACGAATGCCTCGCTGTTGACGGAGCAGATTGATGATCTTGCGGCGGCCGGGCTCAAGCGGATCAACGTGAGTATCGATACTCTCGATCCGGAAAAATTCAAACAGATAACCAAGCGCGGCGATCTGGACAGAGTCCTCGACGGCATTTTCGCCGCGAAGAAGCGTGGACTTCATCCGATCAAGATCAACGCGGTTATCGAGCGAGGCACGAACGAGGACGACATCATTCCTTTGGTTGAGTTCTCGCGAGAACATGGCTTCACGATGCGCTTCATCGAGTACATGGACGTGGGCAACGCAAACAACTGGATCTCCGAACAGATTGTTTCAAAGAAAGAGATTCTTGAAAGGATCAATGCGCGTTATCCGCTACGAAAAGCCGGCCGCGACAACGGGACGGCTCCGTCGGTGGATTACGAGTTCATCGACGGCGCGGGATCACTGGGAGTGATTGCTTCGGTGACCGAACCGTTCTGCGCGAGTTGTACTCGCGCGCGCTTGACCGCCGACGGAAAGCTCGTGACCTGTCTCTTCTCGGATATTGGGCACGATCTGAAATCACTGATCCGAAGCGGCGCAACCGACCAACAGCTTATCGAGGTTATCACGTTAGTATGGCAAGCGCGGACCGACCGCTATTCCGACGAACGTCTTGCGGCGATGAACTCTCCCGAGGGCTATCAACCGAAAACCCATCACAAGATCGAAATGATCACTCTCGGCGGCTGACGCGACGGCGCATTCAATCCATCACGCGCTCGGGCGCCTTGATCTGAAGATGCGCGTGATTCTCGTGTCCAGCCTCGAAGCTGCAAAGCCTCTCATCGCGCAACACCGGATCGTTGAGAAAGACTCGGCCCGCCAGCGGCTGCGCGAGAAACGCCTTAAGCATCGCTCGCATTGCGTTCTGATCATAAGCCGATTGGCCAACCACGACACCGCCGACCGTTCCATCTTTCCTAGGCAAGCGAATATCGCAGGCCAATCCCGCTTGATGACCTTTGTGCGAGCCGGTGAACCCGCCGCGCGGGAGACTGGCGTCATTGAGCGAGAGGAGCGCCGCCGCGTGCCCGCTGAGGAAATCGATCTTGTATCTCGCGCCCGTGTCCTTCAATGTGTCCGCGAGCCAGCTCGTGCCGAAGTCGTGATGATCGTTTTTATCCTTCAATTCATCATTGACAAATCCCTCGGCAGGTGACCCAGCCGGCATCGTCTGCCAGCGCGGCGCGTTGGAAGCTTGAAGCCACTTAAGCGTATCGCCGTTCGCGTCGACTCTGCCGTCGCCGGTGATTACATTGACGCCCGTCTTGATCGTTTGAAAGAGCTTGATTGTCGCGATCGTCAACTGGTCGACCCTATCGATCACGCCTTCGGAACTGAGCCAGTCGAACCCCAGTTCGATGAGTCTTGTCTTTACCGCGCGTACATCATCGGAGTTGTTGGCGCCTTGCGATCCGACACTGTTTTGAATTTCGATTGGCATCTTAGTTCTCCTTTTCGGAAATAAGCACGTTTCGCTATTGTTCGATCATTAGTCGCTGGTTGCGGACCTGACCGTTACCTTCCCCCACTCTCGTATGACGAAAAGCGGCGAAACATTCCGAGTCTGAAAAGCGGATTGGGGAGGAAGCATATTGCAGCAACGGAACTCGTTTGGCCACAGCCAGCTCCGGGCGCTACAGGCGTTCGGTATCGAGACTGTCGTTTTGCCGGACCATCACGCGCTCGATCTCGTCATAGAGCGCGACGATAAAATCCATCTCGTGCAGGTATTTCTCCGCTTGAAGATGTTCCGAAAGCTTCGTGAATCGGGACGGTACGCTTACCAGAAAGACCTGACGGCGATCCAACAACCAGAACGCATAGACCCAGCAGGCTCGAGCCTTCAACAGCACCACTCTCGAATAATCCTCAACATCCAAATCAAGCCGCTCGATGGCTTGATCGATTCTTTGAGCGACGTCTGAAACCGCGACTTTGAAAACCTTTTTCGAGCCGGTTGGTGTTTTCTCAGACAGTGCACTCGCGCGCGCTTGTCCGTCAAATAGAATCTGATGATGTTGGTATTGAGTCGGCAAGGCCGGGAAGTTCCCGTTGTGAAGCGACTGTCGAAGCTCGCGAGTGTCAATCTCCCAGACGTCAAACGATTCGCCCAACTCGGTCTTCCCCGGGTTCTCTTTCAACTCCAGGCAGAGTCCGGGAAGCATCCTGCCCAATTGCTCGGCAATGTCGTGAATAAACCCATCGCAATTCGCTTCATTCACCACCATGCGCTGATCTCCCTTGGCTAGCCAGCCATTAGAATTTCCCATGTGGCGCTCAATATCCGCGACCCGCTTCGGACAATTCTGTCTGAATTAACCGACTCTGTCGAACCGCTGCCCGGGCCTGGATTGTGATACAGGAATCTTAGCGTGCCATCAGCGTCACGCTCCCAGCGAAACAGCATCACCACATGGCTGACATCATCGGTGAAGCCAAGCGCGACCGGGTGGTTTTTGTTGAGTGATTCCAAGAGCTTTTCAACCGCTGCTTGTTCATCGAAGATAAAAGGTCCGAAGTCAGGGCGAACCGGCACACCATAAGCCTCCCACAGTTCCGTAACGAATCTGTCAGGGAGCAAACGGTTGCAAACAGAACTACTGGGCGAAGCGGGGCAGCAGCTCGCGGTATCAGCGATTACTCCGGCAAGCTTCAATCCCTTTTCGGCGATCTGACACTGTTCATTCTCACCTGGAGAAAGAGAGAAACGCTTCAAAACCATCTCGACGCAAGCGGCCCAACACCATGTGTTCTGATCCTGTTGTTCAAGCTCCAAAGTGGGGCCACCTCGATTCGCTGGAGGCGGAGCGGCGCCGACCGTGATCGGTTGCGGGGTTGTTCGTACAGCCATTTCCCTCCTGAGAGAGTGCGGTTAATCGGTAAGAAAGACGGTGCGGGCCAACGCTGTTTGCTGATCTAGCTCAGCGATGTGGAGAACTTGCTCAGATGCGCAAGTCCGCAGACCATCCCGGGGATACCACGGCCGCCGGCGCAACTGGGCCTTGGGTCGTCGTTCGGCTGGAAGCCCGCCGGCGGTTGCACGTTCGCCTTCTCGTTATGATGCTCACCCTTAGCGGGAGGGATGGGCGGAGCATCATGATGAATCGGAGGCGCGCTTGCCGAGGGCACGGTAAAATCATATCGATGCTGAGGCGTCACGCTGAAGGTGTCATAGTACATTCGAAAGTGAAATGTATTATCACTCAATCCACGAATAGGAGGTTCATCCAGCGGCGGAATGTTGTTGATAAAGATGCGCACAAGTTCGTCAGGCTCCACCGGGATGCGAAAAAGGTCCTCGCCTGTTATCAGGTTTCTCAGAAAGATCACTTCACCCGGCTTAACATCGAGATCAACACCAACCGAATTGCTAACTCTTCCGAACGCTTCTTGGTGGTTTCCATCAAGAGTGCGAATTAAGGGTTCTGTGAGGCTGGCATTGTAGACTACGCCATTCCTGATGTGCAGAATGGGGTTTAGCCTCCCGCGTATCAGAGGCATGGGCTTGGGATGTCCGGGGAACTCATCGCTTTCCAGATCCAGCACCCAACCGAAGTCCATCGCTTCCCTTGAGGTCGGGTCATTTGGCGGATTGTGCCGGTCCGGTTCAGTTTCGCTGTAGTAGAGTTCGGTGTCGGGCTCCCGGTTTGCTATCCCGAGACGCCAGATACCCCTTTCTTCGGGCACGGTCACCGAGGTCGCGCTCACTCGGCGCGGTCCGTCAATTTGATAGCAGATTGTGAATCTGTGTCCCTCGGCGGGAAGCACGCCCAGTTGATAGATGCGTCGATCTCGATCATATCGGCCGATCATCAGCCCATCGAACTTAATTTGTCCAAGTCCTTTGCCAGGTACGCGTGTCATTGTCTCGGCTCCTCTCTGAAGCGCGATTCTGATTCATGACGACGAGTCTCTCGCGTTCCCAATTAGGTATCGCCGTCAGATTCTCAGAACGACGCGTGGCCTCCGATGATCTCAAAGGCCGCCCAGCAGGAGGGGTTATGGTAACGGCCGGCCTGATCCAGGAGCAGACTGCGTTTCGCTTTCCACAACGCTTCCTCGGATGATGTTGCTGCTGCGTCTCGTTTGCGATAACGATGGAAACGAATCATTAACTCCGCTGTCGCATCGGAGTCCACTGACCAGAGGCTGGCCACAACGACGGGCACGCGCGCTACCAGAAAAGCACGCGCCATTCCGATCATCCCCTCGCCGCGAAAGTAGCGTCCGACGCCCGTCTGGCAGGCGGACAACACGGTCAATCGCATTCGCTTGAGCTTTGATCCGTAAATCTCATAAACCTGCAGCCGTCCATCAAATTGTTTGGCAGCCGGGCTGCCCGCAGACTCTTGCGCAAGGATAAGGCTTGAGCGCATCGGCGATGCGTCATCGACTATGCAATGCACCGCGAAATGAGCGACGTCACATTTGACCATTTCGGCGCGAATCGCCGACTCTTTTGCGTTCGCTCCCAGCAGCGGCGGCGACGCCGAGTAGAATCCGGCTATCGATTCCGCCTCGTGCGCAGCCGAATCCAGGTTTCGCAGTTGCGGAAAGACGCTCGGGTCCAGAAGCGGATCGCCGACACTTAGAATACGTTCGCTGCGTTGGGCGGCTTTTGTCGCGGCGACATCAGTACAGAGCGCATAAAGCGTAGCGCTGGGCGCGAGGGTGACAAGATAATCTTCGAGAAGGAACCGGCCGCTTTCACGCGATGTCAGCGCATCCCAGGGTAATTTGTTGAGCGTTTTATCGGGGATGATGATGAGAGTGTGGCAACCCCGGATCAGCGGCTCGACCGGCGCGATCAAATAGTCATACAGCGCGCGGCCCTCGCGGCCAGTCTCGTCGCGGTCCGAATTCGAGTTCTGGACCAAACCAGCAAACCTGTTGATTGCCGCCGTCAACCCGGTATTTTCGACAGCCACGGAAACCGCCGTCGAATCCGTGCTGGTGACGACCCATACCAGGACTTTATCGTCGAGAACAACGTATTCGAGCAACCGCGCGCCGGCGGGAATACGCGATTGAATCTGAGCAAGCGGAAGTGGCCGCGCCGTGGCTTCGAGCAACACGTCGAGCTTGCCGGGGAGATCGATCACTTTGGCGGTTCCGTTCAACGAGTCCAGCAACGAGCGAGCGCGCGAGACTTCCGCGTATTCGAATGCTCTGCCCGGGTCGTGTAGCTTCGAGTACGCCAGATCGATCCCCATGTCATAGACGCTCTGTTCGGAATCAAAGAAGCAGTCGCGATTCTCTTCCTCGAGGATCTTCGCTCGATGCTGATTCATGAGGTCGAGCAGGGTAGCGAGTTGCCCCTCAGCCGCGGCCGTATCGTTTAGCTTCAGATAACACGCGAGCCGGCCCTTGTATGCCTGATAGAGACGGGCGGGAAATTTGAGATCATATTGCCGGTGCAGGTTGACGGTTTGATCGTAGAAGTCGCGCGCCGCGCGGGCATCGCCCTGGGTTCGATACAACTGACCCTTTTGAAGCGTCGCATATGCCATGACCGCCGGACCGAGAGTCTGCTCGGCGTGCGACAATCCGAGGTCGTAAGCTTGTTGAACTGCATTCAGTGCTTCATCTGATCGCCCCGACTTGCCCAACGATAATCCTAGATGCGCTTTGCAGGATGCGATAGTAATGAAGTCGCCGATGGCTTCGGCAAACTTCAGCGCTTCGCGTTCGTAATCGATCGCGGCATCGTAATAATCAAACGTGAAGAAGGCTGTCGCCAGCGTGTCGTATTGTCTCCACAAAGACATCAGTGGCAGCGTTGGCTCGCCAAGCAACTGGCGGCCGCCGGATATCTCCCGAAAGCATGCGCTCTGGTTCCCGAGCGCCCGATAGTGTTCGATCACGGCACTCCGAGCGTTTGAGGCAAGAGCCGGATCATTGATTTGCACGGCCATCTGCCTTGCTTCGTCTTCGTAGGCAATTGCCTTCGAGTATTCACCAAACTTGAAAGCAATGCCGCCTCGCAAATGAAGCGCGCGCGCGCGCAACCACTGATGTCCGTCCGCATAGCAACTTCGCAACAGGGAATCTGATAGCGACAAGCTCGGCGCAGTACGGCCCAGCTCCCAGTCGTGCAGCGCCAGCCAATAGGTCGCCAGTTGTGCGCTCGAGCGGTCACCGATCCCGGAGAAAAGCTCCCGCGCGCGTGCGCGCAAATCGGCGGCGCGCTCAATGTCTGACTTGCTGTACGCCTGCTGAGCGTCGCTGGTCAATCTCCTCGCTTCACCAACCGCCGCCAATTGCTTTTCAGATGCGGAGCCGTAGAATCTGGTCAAATCAGTGGTGTAGTGATCCCAGGCACGCGCCTTCTCCAGCTCGCCGGCATAGGTCATCGCCTGGAATGCTTCGTCAACCGTGATCGCCGCCCTCCCGCCTTCGTCCTTCAAATACGCTGCCAGCAATTCATTGATGATCTTCTCGCGATTGGGACCAAACAGGGCCCACGCTAGCTCACTGTCTCTGGCGCGGAAGGCACTCACGAAATCCGCGACAGTATTCTGCCGGCTCTCCGCAGCCTGCCGCTGCTTTTCCTCGAGTCGGATCAGATGTTGGCGTGCCTCATCCGCCCAGGGGCTCGTGGAGTCTTTTTCCAGATACGCCCGCCAGTCCTCGATCGCGCGATCGGCGAGGGTCATCTGCTCGTGCAGTAGAGCTCGATTGAACAACGCTGCACTTAGTTGTGGATCCAGCGTGAGTGCGTCATTCAGATACTTGAGGCTCCTCGCGTACGCTTCATCCACGCGGCCGTCCGGGTCCGTCACCGGCAAGCTGCGGCCGTACTCGAGCATCGCCGCGCCGAGATCGCTGTTGATCCGCGCGTTATCAGGATCGGCTTTGAGAGCTTCTTCGAGATGCGAGATTCCGTCGCGGAAATTCTTTTCGGCAACCAGCAACCGGCCAAGCGCATGTTGAGCCGCGGCCGTCGGATGCTTTTCAGTTTCCTCCAGGAGAATCAACTCCCCTCGTCTCAACGAGGTCAGATCAGCTCTAGCGGATTCGCTGCCGCGCGTGTTTGGCAGCGGCGCGTAACCGAGCCCGGTGATCTGCGATTCGAGCGGGCGTTCTTTGCCAAACGCCTTTACCAGCGCGTTCATACCTTTGTCGACCTCGGACTGATAGACAAACAAGCGCCAGAATCCGAGCCCGAGGCCCAAACACATTACTACCACCGCCGCCGTCCTCAGATAGGGCGATGAGTAAACCCGTTTCCACAACGATGGATGAAGACCGATGACCGGTGATGGTGGGCCTGTGATTACTGGCGTCGATGCTTCGGAAGGGGGCGCCTCCGCTGTTAAGTAGCCCTTCAATGCCATCGCGAAGTTCAATTTGCGGCGCCGGTCTGGTATCGATAGAAAGAAATTCTCAAACTTGCCGCGCTCGTCAGGTGAAAGGGCGCCGGGCTCCAGATAATCGTCTACCAAATCGTCCTCGGCAATATGGAGCAGACCGAAAAAGGCGCCGTCGACCATCAACCGCTCCTCAATCGCCTGCTGCTCCGCCTCATTCAACACACCAAGCAGGTACTTCCTCAGATGTGCTTCATCATTTACTTCTTGGCCCATAGTCTGCGCGCTCTCTGGCGTCCGCGGGAACCGCTCAATTATTTATGAGCGGCCCAGTCGATATATTTCACCTAAAGCCCTTTTGTATGCAGTTTTCAACACAAACCTGCAACGCGGCTCTTGTCCGGTAGGCCCTGATTCGCAGGGCGTTGGGAGCGATGCCCATCCGCGCCGCTAGTTCTTTACGGTGGACTACTTTTGCGTGTCTCTCCTCCTTATGGTACTCCACCATCAACTGGCGATTCTCGGGGGCGAGCGCGGCCATGCACGCCTCAAGGCAGCGATGCTCGAGTTCCTTTTGTTCAGGTGGATCGGGGAGCGGTGGCGGAGGAATGACTGGAGGTTTCTTGACGTGTTCGCGAAGTACGTGGCGAGCCACGCCGTAAAAGTAGAGCGCCGGATCACCCGTATAAGACGATGCAAGTTCCTGCATTCTTCGGATGACTCGGTTTATAGTTTCGTCCGCAAGTTCCTCGCCCGCTATTGATCCCCGGCACTTGAAAATCTTTATTAGCCTGCACCGAATTTCTTCGTACTTGATCCCAGCTTGTTCGCGATTCGGATCCAGCCACGCAAGGAATCTGTCAAAGGCATCCTGACTAATTTCCCACTGCTTTGCCATCGGGCAGCCATCCCAGTCTAATCAAAATGAAGTTGAATCTTTAGGATTTCGGTCACTGCGCTAAACGCCCGGCATTGTTGTTGCCCTTCTTAGATATGGAAGAGGTCGTTCCAAACCACAACCTGATTGCGCGCTCAATGTATCACGACCTACCGGCGCCAACAAAATATTTTTGTGTCGAGCATACAAGTGAAACCCAGCACCAACCAGATGATTCCTTGCGAATGTGCAGTGAAAGCCGGGGTGCTCGGTTTCGCACCTCGTCACCGTGAGGTAATCTGTTGTCAGAAGCACGTGCCGGAGGTGGCGCAGTCATGGCTAAGACAATTGGAGTGCTGACCGGAGGCGGGGATGTGCCGGGGTTGAATTCCTGCATCAAAGCGCTGGTCTATCGCGCAATCGACGAAGGGTATGAAGTGCTCGGCATTCGGCGGGGCTGGGGCGGACTGCTTCAATTCAATCCCGATGAGCCCGGCAGCTTCACAAAACACTTCTTGCCGCTCGACAAGCAGGTCGTTCGCACAATCGATCGATCCGGCGGGACGATGTTACACACCAGCCGAACCAACCCTTCCAAAGTGAAACCAAAAGACGTACCCGAGTTTCTGCGGGCTCCTGCTAATTCCGGAACCAGCGAACCCGACGCGAGCCCCCGGGATTTCACTCCACACGTACTGAAGAATCTCGAAAGCCTCGGAGTTAAAGTCCTGGTGCCTATCGGTGGCGACGATACGCTGAGCTACGGCGAGCGGCTGCATCGCGAAGGCGTCGAAGTAATCGCTATTCCCAAAACGATGGACAACGATGTGTTCGGCACCGACTACTGTTTGGGCTTCAGCACCGCGGTCAGTAGAAGCGTGCAGTTCATTCATCAGCTTCGCACAAGCTCCGGCTCGCACGAACGCATCGCGGTTGTGGAGTTGTTCGGACGCAACAGCGGCGAGACCAGCTTGATCAGCTCGTACCTGGCGGGCGTCGATCGCGCGCTGATTTCCGAAGTGCCCTTCGATCCGGAACGGCTCGCGAGACTTGTGATGCAGGACAAGCGCGCCAACCCAAGCAACTACGCGATGGTGACCATCAGCGAAGGCGCGCAGATGATCGGCGGAGAGATCGTCGAGTCCGGCGAGGCCGATGCGTACGGGCATCGAAAGCTTGGCGGCATTGGATTGCTCGTCGGCGAGAAGCTCAAAAAGCTTACCGGCGAGGACATCGTTTATCAGCAGATCGCTTACTTGATGCGCTCGGGTGCGCCGGACGCGGTCGACCTGATGGTGTCGGTCAACTATGCGCACATGG
>Ga0070705_100001949_pt1 | contig 10576 bp, 8 predicted proteins | sample KBSK5253metaG_FD_65455 | JGI IMG/M metagenome (GOLD analysis project Ga0070705, IMG submission 65455) | Corn, switchgrass and miscanthus rhizosphere microbial communities from Kellogg Biological Station, Michigan, USA - KBS K5-25-3 metaG | ecosystem: Host-associated > Plants > Roots >... | reverse complement strand
GAGGATCCCTGGGAGCGGCTGGCGCAGCTGCGGGACGCCGTCCCCAACCTGCTCCTCCAGATGATGGTGCGCGCCTCGAACGCGGTCGGCTACACGAGCTACCCCGACAACGTCGTGCAGCACTTCATCACGCAGGCGACGCACGCCGGTATCGACCTCTTCCGCGTCTTCGACTCGCTGAACGGCGTCGACAACATGCGCGTCGCCATCGACGCCGTGCGCGGCGCCGGGGCGTTGTGCGAGGCGGCGATGTGCTACACGGGCGATCTGTTCGACACGGCGCGCCCGAAATGGAACCTGCGCTACTACGTGGATCTGGCGCGTCAGCTCGAGAAGGCCGGCGCGCAGATCCTCGGCGTCAAGGACATGGCGGGGGTATGCCGGCCGCGCGCGGCGCGCGCGCTGGTGGAGGCGCTGCGAGGCGAGGTCGGGCTTCCCATCCACTTCGACACGCACGATACGAGCGGCATCGCCGGCGCCAGCGTCCTGGCCGCCATCGACGCGGGCGCCGATGCGGTCTACGGCGCGCTCGACGCGATGAGCGGGCTCACCGCGCAGCCGAATCTCAGCGCCATGGCGTCGGCGCTGGCCGGGTCGGAGCTCGATCCGGGGCTCGATCCCGAAACCTTGCAATCGCTGTCACGCTACTGGGAGATCGTCCGCCGCTACTACGCGCCGTTCGAGGCCGACATGCGCGCCGGAACCGCCGACGTCTATCGCCACGAGATGCCGGGACCGCAGTACACGAACCTGCGGGCCCAGGCCCGGGGCATGGGGCTCGAGCACCGCTGGGACGAGATCTGCCAGCGCTACGCCGAGGTGAATCTGCTGTTCGGCGACCTGGTGAAGATCACGCCGACGTCCACGGCGGTAGCCGATATGGCGCTCTCGATGGTGGCCAACGGCCTGAGCCGAGACGACGTGCTCGATCCGGCGCGCGACCTGGCGTTCCCGAAATCCGTCGTGGCGCTGTTTCGCGGCGAGGTCGGGGCGCCTCCGGAAGGCTTCCCGGCCGATCTCCAGCGCAAGGTGCTCAAGGGCCAGCCCGCGATCTACGGCCGCGCGGCCGCCTATCTGCCCCCCGCCGATCTGGCGGCGCGGCGCCTCGAGCTCGAGGCCACGGTGCGCCGTCCGGTCAGCGAGCGCGAGCTGTCGTCGTGGCTCCTGTTCCCGGCGCTCTTCGTCGAGTACGCGCGACATCGGGATCGCTTCGGCGATGTGTCGGCGCTGCCGACGCCGGCGTTTTTCTACGGACTTCGCGAAGGCGAAGATATCGAGGTCGAAGTGGCGCCCGGGAAGCGCCACGTGATCGGCCTGCTCGCCAGGACGGAGCCCGACGCCGACGGCTTCGTGACCTTGTTCGCGACCGTCGACGGCCAACTGCAGCTGGTCACGGTCGCCACACCCGCGGCGACGGTCCAGGGCGCACGCGCGCAGGCCCAGACCGGGAATTCCGCGCACGTGAGCGCCGGGTTGGCCGGAACGGTGGTCGCGGTGGCGGTGCGACCCGGTCAGGTCGTCGCGAGGGGCGAGACGCTCCTGGCGATCGAGGCGATGAAGATGGAGACGCACATCATCGCGGAGCGCGACGCGATCGTGGCCGAGGTGTACGTGGCGCCGGGCGACACCGTGGGCCCGCGCGATCTGCTGATTCTGTTGTCGTGAACCGAGCCGCGGTCGCCTGACGGCGGCGGGCTCAGCCTCGCTTCGACGCCATCAAGGACTGCATCAGGCGGTCCATCTCTCGTTCGAGCGCGACGGCCAGCTTGTCGGCTTCGCTCATGTTGCCGTCACGCCCGAGCGCCTCCAGCCCCTGAGCGAGGCCGGCCGCCGTCGTGGCGCCGATCACCTTCAGCGCCCCCTTGAGCGTGTGGGCCTCGCGGGTCAGCTCCGTCGCCTCGGCATTGCCGATGGCGTGTCGCAGCGCCTTCATCCGGATCGGCGCGTCCTCGACGAAGATGCCGAGGAGCTCGTCCAAGAGCTCGCGGTCCCCGCCGACGTAATTGAGCGCGGCGGAGAAATCGAATCCGGCTTCGGGCGAGGCATCGCTCGATACGACCGGAACCGGTGCGCCGGCCGCCGGCGCGCCGTCGCTCCCGACGGGCGCGCGGTCGCGCGGCGCCGATACCGCGTCGCTTCCGCTCGGACGTTGCGGAGCGCTCGATGGCCCGGCGGCTGCGGTGTCCGCCGGGTCGGCGTCGTGGCCGGTCTGGACGAGCCGGTTCAGAGCGGCCGCGAGCTCTTCGGGCTTGACCGGCTTCGTCAGATACTCGTCCATCCCGGCGGCGAGGCATCGCTCGCGATCTCCGCGCATCGCATACGCGGTCAGCGCCATGATCGGCAGCCGGCGCCGGCCCGGGTTGCGCGCCTCGCTCTGGCGGATCGCCTGCGTGGCCGCGAGCCCGTCCATCACGGGCATCTGAACGTCCATCAGCACCACATCGAACGGACGGCTCTCGTAGGCTTCGACCGCCTCCTGCCCGTTGTACGCCAGGATGGGAATGTGGCCCATCTTCTCGAGCAGCCGCACGATCACGCGCTGGTTGACGGCGTTGTCTTCGGCCACCAGCACGTGCAGGCGCTTGGTGGACGCCTCGCGCGAGGCTCGTGACAGCGGCGTCGTCGGCTCGACCGACTGGCCGAGGGCCAGGAGCACGGCGTTCAGCAGCTCCGACGGCGTGAACGGCTTGACGAGATGGCGCGCGACGCCGAGCGCGCGGCAGCGGGCCAGGTCACCGCTCATCACGTCCGACGTCAGCAGCATCACGGTGACGCCGGCCAGCGCCGGCTCCTGACGGATGCGCTCGGCGACGGCGAAGCCGTCGAGGTCGGGCATCCGGGCGTCGAGGAGCACCAGATTGAACGTGCGACCTCCGGCGCGCGCCCGCTCGAGCTCGACCATGGCCGCCCGTCCGTCCTCCACGATCGTCGGGGCCACGCCCCACGCGGTCAGGGTCGCCTCGAGCAGCCGACGGTTGGTCGCGTTGTCGTCGGCGGCAAGGACCGGCAACCCCTGCAAGGAGTGCGACGACGCCGCCACGCGCCGGGGCACGGGCACGCGGGCCCGCTCGAGCGCCAGGGTGAAATGGAAGGTGCTGCCACGCCCGAGCTCGCTGTCGAGCCAGATCCGGCCGCCCATCCGCTCGACCAGGCGCCGGCAGATGGCGAGACCCAGCCCGGTTCCGCCGAAGCGGCGCGTGGTCGACGCGTCGGCCTGGGCGAACGCATCGAAGATGAGCCGGCTCTTGTCGGCCGCGATGCCGATGCCGGTATCCTGGACCGCGACGCGCAACGTCACGCGGTCGGCGGTCACCGACTCGGTGTCGACGCGCACCGCGACTTCGCCGCGCTCGGTGAACTTGATCGCGTTGCCGACCAGGTTGACGAGGATCTGGCCGAGCCGGCCGATGTCGCCGACGAGATCGTCAGGAACGCCCGGACGGATCTCGTACGCCAGCTCGAGCGACTTGGCGTGCGCGAGCGATGCCAGGGTCTTGATTGTCTCGCCCAGGGTCTCGCGCAGGGCGAACGGCACCGGCTCGAGCTCGAGCCGGCCGGCCTCGATCTTCGAGAAGTCGAGGATGTCGTTGATGATGGCCAGTAGCGCCTCGCCCGAGCGGTGGACCGTCTCGGCGTAGTCGCGCTGCTCGCGCGTCAGCGGCGTGTCGAGCAGCAGCGCGGTCATGCCGATCACGCCGTTCATCGGCGTCCGGATCTCGTGGCTCATGGTCGCCAGGAACTCGGACTTGGCGCGGTTCGCCGCCTCGGCGGCGGCTTCCTTCTGCTTCAGCGCGCTGATGTCGCGGACGATCGTGAGCTCACCCATCGGCCGCCCGGCCTCGTCGCGAAACGGTGTGGCGACCACCGATACTTCGACGAGCTGACCGGTCTTGGTCTTGGCGCACGTTTCGAACGAAGCCGGCGTCACCGCCTCGACGCGCTCGCTTCGCGTGTCCCAGAGATCGAGGTCGCGGAGCGGCCGCCCGATCGCTTCGGCCGCGGTGTGGCCGTAGAGTCGGGTGGCGCCTCGGTTCCAGGAAGTCACGACGCCGCCCTGGTCGTGCGAGAAGATCGCGTCGCTCGACTGCTCGACCTGCAGCGCAAGGAGGCGGTTCTTCTCCTCGCTGCGGTGCAGCGACGCCAGCAAGGATTCGATGTTCTCCGCCATGCTGTTGAACGCCTGGATGCACTGCGCGGTCTCCGGCGGCCCCTCGGCGAGGATCCGGACGGCGTAGTCGCCCTGGCCGAAACGGCGCGCGCTCGCGGCCAGGGTGCGCAACGGCTGGACTCCGCTCCGGAGCAGGACGAGCGTGACCCCGAGCGACAAGGCCGTGCCCAGGAACAGAATCCCGAGCTTCTCCCAGAAGCCGCGCCACAGCTTGTTGACGGACAGCGCCGGGTTGAGTCGTAGCGAGACGATGCCGTACTTCTCGCCGCCGACCACGACGGGCTGAGAGTCCTCGAGCGGCGGCAGGTGAAGCCTCTGGACGAACCACGCGGGGGCCTCCACGCGAATCGGCGGGCCGAGCGCCGCGACCGGGTGGCCGGAGTTGTCGGTCCACGCGAACCGGGCGATGGTGGGCTGGCGGGCGCGCGCCTTCACCATCTGCTCGATCACCGCATAGTCGCCGACGACCGCGGGGCCGCTCATCGCCGGCAGCGCGAAGCTCATCTCCTCGCGGAGCTGCTCGCTCAGGGTGGTGCGCTGATCGATGACCTCTCCGCGGAGGATCGAGTACAGCAGCGCGGCGCCGCAGCCGACCAGCGCCAGCCCGCTGCCAAGCACGAGCCGAGCCGTGAGGGAGACATTGCCGCGCACGAGCGCGGCGAGCGTGAATCTCACTACTGGAGCTCGACCTTCACCAGGGTCGTCCGGTAGAACTTCCGCATGCTGTCGAACTCGCTGTCCTTGGACGCGACGAATCGCAGCGGCGCCTCCTGCTTGAGGACTTCGGCGCTCGCCGCCAGGACCTTGGCGCCCTCGGGGTCGTCGCCCATCTTGAGAAACGCCTCGCGCACGGCCTTGACCGTTTCGGCCGGAACCGACGGCAGCGCCGATAGAGCGAGGCTCACGTACTTGTCCGAGCTCCACAGCGTGCGGTAGGCCAGGTTCTCACGCTGCGCGAAGGCGCGCATCACGGCGGCATTCACGCCGGCCGCGACGACGCGTCCGGCCTTGAGCTGGCCCATCGCGCCTTCCTGGTTACCGGCGAAGTGCACCTTCACCTGGATGCCTTTGCGCAACAGCGCGTCCATCGGGAGGTGATAGCCGTAGAACGCGGCGGTGTGCGGGAAGACCACCTCCTGCCCTGCGAGATCGGCGAGTGAGCGAATCGGCGAGTCCTTCAGGACCACGATTTCGCCGGTGCCGATGTCGTCCTTCGATCGCGCAAACACCCGATACCCGCTCTCCTCGTTCTCCTTGATGAAGTTGTGGTTGGAGTAGAGGAAGTGGTACTCGCCGCGGCGCACCATGGCGGTGTGCTCCGGGCCGGTCTGGGCGACTTTGAGCTGGAGCGGCACGCCGCTCTTGTCCGAGACATAACGCAGGATCGGGTTCCAGAACTGCGCGGTCAGGGTCGGGCTTCTCCAGATGATGACCCCGAACGTGAGCGGCTGGCTCTGCGACCATCCATAGGTCCCGAGTACCAGGGACAGCAGGACGCCGAGCGGTATCGTGGCCATCCACTTCTTCATGGGCCTCCCCCAAGTGTCGATAGCTGGCATAGAGATACGTCACAGCATTAAGCAAGGGGCGAGCCAAGGACTTAGGAGTTTATTTATCGAGACTTACGACGATCTCGACCGTCGAGGCAGGCATCACGAGGTCAGCGAATTGTCATCTTTGTCATCGGCTTCCTCGGAAGCAGAATGGTCGAGCAGTGCGCGCGAGAGGAATCAGCGTCACCGAAATTGTCACGACATGTCGTGGGCGCCTCGAGAGATATCACGGACCGCGCCTCGGCGGTCGGCGTCGGCTCCGGTCCGCTCTCCGCTTGGGATCAGCCCAGCATCCCCTTTTTCAGATCGTCGGAAGGCGGCTTGGGGCCCAGCCAGATCGAGAACACGGCGTCCGCGAAGCCCTTCCCCTCGAAGACACCCAGCTCCTTGGTCCCGGCGGAGAGCGTCGTGCCTTTTCCCGGCAGGTAGGCAAACGTCATCGTCGTGCCTTCCTTCACGTCGGGAACGAGGGCGAGCATCTTGTCGAACGCGGCCTTCTCGGCGGCCTTGTCCTTCACGTTCCCGTCGAAGCCTTCCTGGAAGCCTTCGACGAGCTGCGCCTTCGTCAGGTCACGCAGGAAATACATGCGGATGGCCTTCGCCTGGTCGGACGCAACGATCGCGCCCCCGTCCTTGGAAGCGGATTCGAGGTAGAGCCCGCCCACGTAGACCTTGAAGACGGACTTTTTCCTGAGGCCCAGCCCGTTCAGCTTCAGCGTCTTGTCGCCGGTCTTGAGCGTGTCGGGCAGCGTGATGCCCGCGAGCTCGCCGGCCAGGGCGCCCGTGCCGAGCGGCGAAACTGCCGACACGGCCAGTACGGAAGTGAGACTGAATATCGCCACGACGGAGCTTCTCATGTGCGTGTCCTCCATGATTGTCATTGGGGCGCGAGCGGCACGAGCGGCACTGTGCCCGTCTGCAGACCTACGTGGAGTCGGAGAGAATTCGGGCGGACCTCCGCTCTTCACCTTGAGAGGGGAACGACCGGGGCGATCGATGGCGTCGGTACCGTACGCCGGCTCGTCAAAACCAACCCGTCATTCATATCTATTGCGTTCTCGAAGCGGCGTCTATGGGACCTTGGTCGTCGACGTCCCAGCCGCGGGACGCGGTAATGCGGAAGTACGCGGCGGGAATCTAGAGTGAGACCACGCGGCGACCGATGGCGGCCACGAAGAAGCCGATCGCCGCCACGAGCTCGAAGAGCTCCTCCAAAAAGAACTTCGGTACGCCTGGGACGTGCCCGAGCTGCTTTTCGAAGATCTCGGTCAAGACGGCGAGCCCCACGCTCGCCGCGAGCACTCGTCCCCAGGGTTGCGCGACGGCGGCCCATCCCTCACGCCAGAAGACGCGAAACCTCGCGAGCACGAAAACTCCGATTGCCACCGGGACGCCCACCACCACGAGCGCGGCGAGCAGGCGCCACTGGATCGCGACCTTGCCGCTCACGAGAAACCGAGTCGAGATCACCTTGGTGCCGAACAGCACCCTGTCGAGATCGACCTCGCCGAGGATCAAGCCGATGAGGCAGGAGACGATGGCGAGATCGAGGGGCGACAGGCGACCGGTGGTCCGGGCGTTCCGAACGAGAATGCGCCCAAAGAGCAGCGCTGCCCCGGCGTCCAGGATGACCTGCAGCCATTCCACGACGCCGTTTTCGAGCGTGAGGCGGTCGGCCACGGCCGGTTCGACGAGCGCGATCACCGACATGACGCCCACGACGATCAAGGCAAGCACGGCACCGACGACATCACAGCGAAAGCTTCGGGTACGCGTGAGGCCTTTCCTCGATCGACATTCGCGGCTCGGGCCGCGCGTCACATAGAGTCGTTGCTGTCTCCGTCGAGCCTATGCAGGCGGCGGCCACGTGCCTATCAGACCTTGGTCGCAGTCAGCCTCGGCGCGGCGAATCGCGTTCAGACCTGGCCGTTCCACGAGGCGCCGGCAACCTCACGCCAGCGGGCGCGGATTCGCTCGAGCTCGGCAGACGGCAGCATCCCGGCGCTGAGGAGCGCGGCGTTGCCCTGCCATCGCTCCGGCTTCGTGGTCCCGACGATCGCGGTATGCACGCCGGGCACGCTCAAGGTGAAGCGCAGCGCCGTGCTCACGGCCGCGTCGGGCGCCGACTTCAAGAACGGATAGTCGAGCTTGCGAAGGCGCGACCAGTAGGCCTGGTAGTACGGCTCGGACGGCTTTCGCTCGTACGTCCAGGCCACGTTGGCCAGCGGCCGCTTCGCGATCACCCCCATCTGCCGGGCGATCGCCAGAGGCAGTGTGCGCTCGATCGCGTCCTGGTCCGCGATGCTGACCGACGTCTGGAGTGTGTCGAAGCGCCCGCACTCGACGGCGTAGCGCGCCGCATCGCCGTCACCGCTGTAGCCGATGTACCGCGCCCAGCCGCGCTCGCGCGCGCGCTCCAGCGCCTCGATGGCCTCGCCCTTCTTGAGCTCACTGAGCGAGCAGCTGTGGAGCTGGATGAGATCGACGTAGTCGGTCGCGAGGCGGCGCAGGCTGCGCTCGATGCTGCCCAGGAGCGGAGCGCGCCGCCAGTCGGCGCTCGACCAGCCGCCGGCGTGCCCGCATTTCGTGAACAGCGAAACGTCTCGGCGGCGAGCCCCGATCGCCTTGCCGATGAGGCTCTCGCTGTTGTCGTAGCACTCCGCGGTGTCGATCACGTTCAGGCCGGCGTCGAGCGCGCTGCCGAGCAGCCGCGCCACCGTCCGCGCGCTGACGCTCTGATAGCCGATCTCGGAGCCGCCGAAGCCGAGCACGCTCGCGACGATGTCCGTTCGTCCGAGCCGGCGCTGCTCCATAGCTACAGGCGCCTCGGAAACGTCATGGACCGCCACGGTACCATAGGCCCGTGGCGAGGGTGACGCGCTGGAGACAACCGCACATCAATGCAGGAGGATGCCCATGACGAGGATCAGCGAAGTCGAACGTCCCGGGCTGGCGGTCCGCGCCTTCTATCAGATCGGACGGGCGATCTACGGCCGAGTGCCGACGCCGGAGCGGCTCATGGCCCACCGCGTACCGCTCATGATGGGGCTCGGCGGCCTCTACGCCGCGATCGAGTGGTTCGGTCGGGTCGAATCGACCTTGCGCGCGCTGCTCAACGTGCAGGTCGCGGCGCTGTACGGCAGCGCCTATTGAATGGATATCCGCCGCGCCGTCGGCGCGAGGGCGGGGATCCCGAGCGAGAAGCTCGACGACCTGCTGCGCTACCGAGACAGTGATCGATTCACGGCGCGCGAACACGCGGCGCTCGAATACGCCGAGCGCATCACGCGTGACGATCTGGAAGTGACCGATGCGTGCATGACGCGGCTCCGCGAGCACTTCACCGAAGCCGAAGTCGTCGAGCTGACCTTCATCGTGGGCTTTCAAACCTTCGCCAGCAAGTTCGCCAAGGCGTTGAACCTCGTCCCGCAGGGATACGCCGCGTAGGCGCACCCGGACGCCGCGGCCCTGCGTGATGCCGGGCCGCGGCGCTCCACCGGGCGCGAGCCTCGCGCCCGGCTACGGACGCGGCGTGCAGTACGACGGGGCCCAGCTCACCTCGAGAATGTCCGGCCTGATCGTGCTGTAGTCGAAGGCCTCGGCGTCTTTTCGCATCCGGCGCGTGTCGAAGAGCAACGGGGCCTCCGGGATCCCTCCGAAGAAGGCGCGGTACATCGGACGCACCATCAGCTTGGCCGCGCGGAGCCCGACCGGCCCCATGAAGTTGCGCCGCTCGCCGACGTGCGACAGCTCGTCGGTCATGATCGCCCGCAGGAGCTCGCGGATCCGGTCGCGCACGTCGGGCTCGTCGCCGACGATCTCGTCGAGCATCGCGTCGAGCTGCAGGTAGACGGTCAGTCCCATCAGCTCGCTCACGAAGGCCGGCGGCGCCACGACCGGACCGGGCAAGCGGGCGAAGGCGCCGTAGAGCTGCTTGGTCCGCTTCGGCAGCGGCCCCCACTCGACGCCGTCCAGGCCGAAGGTTCGAAACATCTCCTGGAAGAGACGCATGTGACAGAACTCTTCGGCCAGGTGGTACCGGCTGATCTTGTCGATCAGGTACACCGCGCGGGCCACCGTGGGCGTCTCGTCCCAGGCGGCCGAGATGCCGATCCACTCGTGGCGCGCGAACTTGTAGAGAAAGGTCAGCAGCAAGGTCCGTCGGTCGAGGGTGCGTGGATCGTCGCGCATCGTGACGTAGTTACGGTGGAACGCCTCCGGGACCGGCCGGCGCGTGCGGACCGGGTTGGCCTGAAAGCGCGCGAGCCCCTTCCGCTTCTCCGACAAGTCCTTCGCGTCCTCGAGAATCTCGCCGTCGCGGCGCTGCTGGTAGAGCCAGTAGCTCTCGAAGTTCTCCTCGCGCTCACGGCTCGTGGCGGGCGAGAAGATCGACAACCGCTCCGGCCGATGGAGCGACGCCATCCCTATACCGGGTCTGCCCACGGTCGGCCTGTCCACGGACAAAAGAGTACACGCTCCATGACGAGGTGAGCGCGCGGAAACGTTGACACGTCGACTGGCCTTGCCTAGCATGCGGCTCGCCGCACGGGCGACGAACGTCTCTTTCACCGGGGAGTCACGATCATGCGAACCCTGATCCAGGGCGGATGGGTGGTCGGCTACGACGGCCGCGGACACGAGCTCTTGCCGAATGGCTGTATCGTATTCGAGGACGACCATGTCGTTCACGTCGGAGCGCGCTTCGACGGGCCGGTCGATCGCCGCATCGATGCCACCGGCAAGCTCGTGGCCCCCGGTCTGGTCAATTGCCACCTGCACGCCGCCACCAACGCGGGGCAAGCGGTGTTCCTCGACGGCCTGAAGGCTGACTACTTCGGGAGCAACTTCGTCGGCT
>Ga0070705_100001937_pt1 | contig 10609 bp, 11 predicted proteins | sample KBSK5253metaG_FD_65455 | JGI IMG/M metagenome (GOLD analysis project Ga0070705, IMG submission 65455) | Corn, switchgrass and miscanthus rhizosphere microbial communities from Kellogg Biological Station, Michigan, USA - KBS K5-25-3 metaG | ecosystem: Host-associated > Plants > Roots >... | reverse complement strand
AAGCAGGTCGCCGTGTCGCCCTCGCCCGCGCCGGAGGCCGGGCCCGTTGCGATTCCCAATCCGGCGCCGTTGAGCCCGAATACCTATCGACGGCTCCGTGAGGGCATGCTCACCTTCGTCGGCGAGAACCTGGACGCAGTCTACGGTGGGTTCGGCTCCGGCGACAAGTATCCTCAGCCGCGTCTGCTCGCGTATCTGCTCGAGCTACACCAGGCCACTGGGGATCGTCGCTATCTGGTCGCCGTCGAGAAGACTCTCGACGGGGTCCTCGGCGCCCTCTATGACCCAGTCGATGGCGGCTTCTTTCGCTTCGCCGAAGGACGGGATTGGCGCCAGCCGCATTACGAGAAGCTGGTGCATCTTAACGCAACGCTGGCGGCCGTGCTGGGCGAGGCTCACCGGGTGACCGGTAACACGCGGTACAGGGAAGCGGCGGATCGTACGGTCGCTTACCTGCTCCGAACACTCCACGACGCAAGCGCGGGCGGCTTTTATAGCAGCCAGACCGCCAATCCCGCCTATTACCGACTGCCACTTCGCGAACGGCGGAGCGCTCAGCCGCCACCTGTGAATCGCGAGAAGCTCACGGCCTGGAACGCCGAAGCGGCCATCGCGCTGCTCGCTCTGGGCCGGTCCTCGGGGAGAACTGACCTGCGCGACGTCGCGCTACGCACGCTCGACTTCATACACCTGAACATGGTCAGTGAGAAAGGCGCCTTCCATCTCTACGAGCCTTGGACCGGACGAAGGCATGGCGAGGGGCAGCTCGATGCCAATGCGTGGGCCGCGCTCGGGCTCCTGGAGGGCTATCGCGTCGTACGAGTGGAATCCTACCGCCAGACGGCACTGCAGGTGCTGCGCTTCGCCGTGGCTGACCTCTTCGATGCCGGCCGGGGCGCCTTCGGCGATGACAAGAGCCTCCCGCTCTCGCTCGACGCCAACGGGGTCATGGCCGACGCCCTGCTCCGGGCCCAACAGGTCGGGGGGCCGGCCGACTATCTCGATCTCGCCCGACGCGTTCTGACATCGTTTGGCGGTACGGCGCGCGCTCTCTTGGGCGACGGCGACGACGCGGTGGCCCGGGCGCCTGACACCGTTTACTACCTGCGAGCGTACGCTCAGGTCGTTTCGAGAAGCCAGGACGGCAAGCAGCGGCGGTGAGCGAGGTTCGAGCGGGCTACTGCACGACCTGATCGGCTCGCAGTAGCAGCGGTGTGGGAATGTTCACCCCGAGAGCTTTCGCGGTCTTGAGGTTGAGGACGAGCTCGAACTTGTGGGGTCGCTCGATCGGCAGGTCTCCGGGCTTGGCCCCCTTCAGGATGCGGTCGACGTAGTACGCGCCGCGCCGAAAGGCATCGGCGGCATTCGGGGAATAGGACATGAGGCCCCCCGCCTCGACGTCCGCGCGCAGCCCGAACATGGTCGGCAGCCCCTGCTTCTTCGCGAACTCCACGATGATCGGACGATACGCGCTCGTCAGGGCGGATGGGAACGTGATGAGCGCGTGAGGGCGCCTTCGCGTCATCGTCGAGAGTGCTGTCGGGACATCCTTGGGATCTCGGACCTCCAGCGATTGCAGCTCGATATCCAGGGCGCGGGCAGCCGCCTGTGTCTGTTGCCAATCGAGCTGCGCTCCCTCGTTGTCCGGACTCCAAAGCACGGCCACTCGGGAGGCTTTGGGGATCGCTTCCTTGAGAAGCGCCAGGCGCTTGCCGGCCATTTCTGGCAGCGCAAACGTCATCCCCGTGATGTTCCCACCTGGTCGCGCCAGGCTCGCGACCAGCCCGGACGCGACTGGATCGGCGCCGCCGGTGAAGACGATAGGGATCGTCCGGGTCGCTTGTCGAGCGGCGTCGAGCGTTCCCGGTGCCGCGATGATGACATCGACCTTCCTCTCGACCAGCTCGACGGCTAATTCGGGCAGGAGCTCGCGATTCCAGTCCGCCGATCGGTATTCGATGGCAATGGTGCGCCCGACCACGTAGCCCTGCTCGCGGAGCCCGTCAAGAAATGCCTGCCGCTCCGCGGTAGGCGGATCAGCCAGGGGCGACAAGACCAGGTATCCGATCCGCGGAACGTGGACCAGCGGCTGCGCGTCGCTCGGAAGCGGCGCCAGCAGGGTCCCAAGGGCGAGCGCCAGGACACTACCGAGTCTGCCGCAGGTCACCGGATTCCCGGCACGCTCATCGGCTTGCCGTTGTCGAACGCGGTGATGTAGAGCTCGAGATCCGCGTACTCCGGTGCATCGGCGGGCAGATAGTTCATTCCGAGCGGTAGCATGCACACCTGGAAGCGTTTCCGAATGTCCCAGACGCCGAGGTATGCGTTGAACCAGAGCGGGAAGTGCTTGGTCAGCCCCTCGCGGACGGGAGTGAGTAGCCGGGCGCCGGCGTATCGTCCGGCGCCTCGATCCGCATCGTGGCAGTCGGCGCAGGCGTGGTTACGCTGGCCAACCCGTTTGTAGTACACGGCCCGTCCGCGCTCGTACGCGGCGGCGGCCTCCGGGCTCGTGATGTCGACGTTCACCGGCATCCCGTTCGACTGCATCTTGATGAGCATCGTCATGTTGAGATTGCCGGCGCTCTCGGCCAGCATCTCGCGGCCAGTCGTCTCGGACGCGTGGACGGTCAGCAAGTCTCCGATCGACATGATTCGGCGGTACGCCGAAAGATACTTCGGATATTTTGTCGCCACGCCCTTCATGGCCTTCTCTGGGCCGCCCGGATGACAGTCCGCGCAGGCTTTGCCGGCCGGTCCCTTGGCGGACCAGACGGACAAGGCATTGTCCGCGAAGACGATGGCGGGGTTCGTGGCCGGATCCAAATTGTCGCCGTAGTAAGGAAGTATCGTCGGGCGCGTAAACGGATTTCGGGCGGCGTCTTTCTCCGGCGGCGGGACGAATGGCGGGTTGCCTTTGAGCGTCTGAAGGAAGGCCACGATGTGGACGATTTCGTCCGCGGAGAGAATTCCGGCTGGTCCCCAGGGAGGCATGCTGGTGTTGGGAAAGACCACACGGGGATCCCAGATCAGCTCGAAGAGATATCGATTCGGCAGACGGCGGTCGCCGATGACCGACAGATCAGGGCCGACGCTGCCGGCCGGCCAGACGTCGTCCCCCGGAATCAGGTGGCAGCCCGTGCACGGCGCCTTGTTCCTGGCCATGAACAGCTGCCGACCACGTGCCGGATCACCCGTGAGGTCGGGCATGGCGACGCGCGCTGGCTGGGGAAAGGCGCGGGTATCGCCATAGGCGTAGGTGGGCCACTGCTCGTAGTTTGCGGTGAAGCTCGAGAAGGGCTCCTCACGGTAGCGGATCTGCACCCGTTTCCCTTCGACTTCCGTGACCTCGCCCCGAGCTTCGGGGATCGCGCGAGACGTCCACCGCGGGGAGGAGGGGGCCTCACCCTTGTCCGCGCCAAGAGCACAGCCGAGCGTGAGCAGAGCGACGAGAGTCAGGAGTTGTCCGAGGACGTGCTTCGGGCGCATAGTGTCCCCCGGGGATTATCGGCAGCGTAGACGCACTCTGGGTCGGCATATAGGCGGTTGTCAAGTGGCTGATGAGCCACCGGAGGAACACGGATGGGCGAGCCTGCTGGCGAGCGGGGCGTGCGAGGAGGGACGATCGTGACCGAGGGCGGGCGGGTAAGCCGGCGAACCGCTCTGATCGCCTTGAGCGCCCTCGGCGTTGCCGCGGCGGGCGGCCTGGCCGCGATGCCGGGCACGGCACAGGCTCAGGCGCTGGGTCAGAACGAGAGCGTGGACGAGGCGCTGAAGCGTCTCTTCGGGGGCAAGCCGATGAAGGACGGCGCCGCCAGTGTCAAGCTGGAAGTGCCGCTGATCGCCGAAAACGGCGCGGTGGTCCCGATCTCCGTCAGCGTCGATTCTCCGATGACGCCGACGAACTACGTGAAGCACATCTACGTCGTCGCCGACAAGAACCGCATCCCGGTCGTCACGCGAGTGACGCTGGCGCCCGAAGCCGGCCGCGCGTTCATGGGTGCGAACATTCGCCTCGGCGAAACCGGCGATGTGCGCGCCATCGTCGAGCAGAGCGACGGCAGTCTGCTCGTCGTCAAGCGAGAGGTCAAAGTCACGGTCGGCGGCTGCGGAGGCTAGTCATGTCAGACATCGGCAAGGTCCGGCTCCGCATTCCCTCGCCGATCAAGCCCGGCGACGTGGTTCAGGTCCGCTCGCTCGTGATCCATCCGATGGAGCGCATCGAGCGCGACGCGCAGGGCAAGATCATCCAGAAGAACTACAACTACATCAACAAGGTCACGGTGACCTACCTCGGGAAGACCGTCGCGGTCTTCGACACGACCCAGAGCGTGGCCGAGAATCCGTTCTTCTCGTTTACGTTCAAGGCGACCGATCCTGGCCAGCTCAAGGTCGAGTTCCTCGACACGACGGGCGGCCGGTACGAAGGCACCGCGGACATCAAGTTCTCGTGATCTTCGCTGCATGACCGGCGCAACGACGCGCCGGTCGCTGCGCTGGGCGGCGTTCGCGATGTTGAGCGCCGGTTGCGCGGGCACGAGCCCCGACGTGCCCGACTACACCGCCGTCCCGAAATGGACCTCGCGCGCGTTGCCAGAAGCGCGCGGCGAGTTCCGTACCGCGCCCGACGGCAAGCGGGTTGCGATCCGCTACCCCGGATGGACAACGCGCGACTTCGATCGGTATCCGACCTACGCCTATGGCGACGAGCGTATCGAGCCCTCGGTGCAGCGGGTGACGATGCCGGCGGGCGTCACCGGCGACGCCCAGAAGGGGCGCGCGCTCTTCCTGAGCCGAAGCAAGGGGCCGTGTATCGGCTGCCACCTGGTGCCGGGTGATGACGTCTGGCCCGCCGGAAGCGCCGGTCCCGACCAGTCCACGCTTGCCGATCGGAAGCTTCCGGATCAGTACCTGTATCAGGTGATCTGGGATGCCCGCGCGTACTTCCCGAACACGATCATGCCGCCGTGGGGAGCCACAGGGGTCTTGAGCTCCGAGGAGATCGTGCACGTCGTCGCCTATCTACAAACGCTCAAGGGGCCGGTGGCGCCCGAAAAGGACCGGGAACGGAATCCGTTCACGCGCTCGAAACCGGCGGGGTTCGGCGACAACCTCGATCCGACGAACAACCCGGCGGTGGTGCTGGCCGACGACGGCGAGGCGCTGTGGACCGCGCGCGGCCCCTCCGGCAAGGCGTGCGCCGACTGTCACGAGGCCGACGCGGCGCGCGCGATGCGCGGCGTGGCCACGCACTATCCGAAGTTCGTGAAGCCGTACGGGCGCGTGATGAGCCTCGAGGATTTTCTCGAGGTGCACGCCCCGGAAGCGACCGGCCGGGCGATGGCGAGCCAGTCGGCCGACAACCTCGACATGACGATGTTCGTCAAGCGCGCGTCGAACGGGCTGCCGGTGAGCGTCGACGTCGCGAGCCCCGAGGCGCGGGCGGCGCTGGCGCGGGGCAAGGCGAGCTTCTATCGCAAGGTGGGCGAGCGGAACCACGCGTGTGCCGACTGCCATACGATCGACGCCGCGGCGGGGAAGCTCCTCGGCGGCCGCGCGCTCGCCGACGTCCGAGCCGGGTTGACCCGACATTTTCCGACCTGGCGGACCGATCGCGCCGAGGTCTGGGACATGCGCAAGCGCTTCCAGTGGTGTATGACGCCGCTCGGGATGAACATGCTCGCGGCCGATTCCATCGAGTACGCCGAGCTCGAGCTCTACCTGACCTCCTTCGACAACGGCAAGCCGCTCAACGTGCCCGGGATCCGCCACTAGCGCATGGACGTCTCGCGGCGCGATCTGGTCAAGCTGCTCGCGGTCGCGGCGGGCGCTGGGCTCGCGCCGCGCCGTCTCGAAGCCGCCGACGGTCCGGACCGGCTCCTCGCGTTCGAGCCGCTCGGCAACGTGACCCTGCTGCACATCACCGACGCCCACGCGACGCTTCGGCCGGTGTTCTATCGCGAGCCCGACTCGGTCATGGGCGTCGGCGCCGAACGTGGCCATCCGCCGTTTCTGAGCGGCGCCGAGCTGCTTCGCGCGTATCACCTCTCGCCGGGGACCGTCGAGGCGTATGCCTGTACGTATCTCGATTTCCCGGCGCTGGCGGCGCGCTACGGGCGGATGGGGGGCTACGCGCATCTCGCCACCCTGGTCAAGCGGATCCGCGAGCAGCGCGAGGGGCGCACCCTCTTGCTCGACGGTGGCGACACGATCCAGGGCTCGGCGACCGCGCTCTGGACCCGTGGCGAGGACATGGTGCGCGTTTCGAACCAGCTCGGGGTCGACGTCTTCACGCCCCACTGGGAGTTCGTGTACGGCATCGATCGCGTGAAGGAGCTCTTCGGCGATCGCGAGAACAAGGGGCTCTTCGCGGGCGACTTCGTGGCCCACAACGTGACCGAGCTCAACTGGGCCGAGCGCCCGTTTCGTCCGTACACGATCCGGGAAGTGGGCGGTGCCCGCGTGGGCGTCATCGGCCAGGCGTTTCCGTACACGCCGGTCTCCCATCCCCGGCGTTTTGTGCCCGATCTCACGTTCGGCATCAGGGAAGACGGCATCCAGGCGCTGGTGAACGAGCTGCGGGACGGCAAGAAGGTCGACCTGGTCGTCCTGCTCTCGCACAACGGGATCGCCGTCGACTTGAAGCTCGCCGGGCGCGTGCACGGGCTCGACGTCGTGCTCGGCGGCCACACTCACGACGCGCTGCCGCAGCCGATCCGTGTGGGCCGCACGCTCGTCGTGAACTCCGGCTCGCACGGCAAGTTCCTGAGCCGCCTGGACATGGACGTCCAGCGTGGACGCGTCGGCTCTTACCGGTATCGCCTGATCCCCGTCCTGGCCCAGGACGTCCCGGCGGATCCCGAGATGGCGCAGCTGATCGCGGAGATTCGCCGGCCGTACGAGGAGAAGTTGAGCGAGCGGCTGGCGGTGTCCGATACCTTGCTCTACCGGCGCGGCAACTTCAACGGCACGTTCGACGAGCTGATCCTCGACGCCCTCCTGCGCGGTGCCGACGCGCAGATCGGCTTTTCACCGGGCTTCCGGTGGGGGATCACGATCGTCCCCAGCCAGGAGATCACGCTCGAAGACGTATACGCGCACACCGCCGTGACCTACCCGAACACCTGGGTGCGCGAGATGACCGGGAGCGAGATCCACCAGGTGATGGAGGACGTCGCCGACAATCTGTTCCATCCCGATCCGTACTACCGGCAGGGCGGCGATATGGTCCGGCTGGGCGGGCTGACCTATACGATCGACCCGGCGAAGGGGATGGGCCGGCGCATACGAGACCTCCGCGTGGCGGGCCGGGCCCTGGAGCCGACGCGCCGCTACAAGGCGACGGGGTGGGCGAGCCTCACCGAGGCCGACGGCCCCCCGGCGTGGGACGTCGTGGCCGCCCACCTGCGAAGCCTCGGGCGAATCAGGATCGCGCCACGGGCGCGCGTCAAGGTCGTGGGACGCAAAGGAGAGTGAGCATGCGAATCGTGCACGGATGCTTCGCGGTCGTGGCCGCCCTGGTGCTCGCTTGGTCCATCGCGCAGGCGTCGCATCTCTTGGAGCAGCCGAAGCGACACAAGATCTTCTATCACCTGGACGAACCCGGCGTGGAGCGTGCGAAGGCAGTCCTCGTCAACATCGAGAACCACGTCAGCGTCGTCGGCTGGAAGAACATCGAGGCGCTCGAGCTGGTGGTCCACGGCCCGGCCCTGCGGACCTTTCTCGCCAAGGACATGGATCCTGACGTCCGCGGCAAGCTCGAAACCCTGCTGGCCGGCGGGCTCAGATTCGACGCCTGCCAGAACACGATGGCGCGGCAGAAGATCGAGATGAAGGACCTGATCGAGGGCGCGACGACAATGCCGAGCGGCGTGGTGCGGGTGATGGAGCTCCAGGAGGCGGGCTACGCGTATATCAGGCCGTAGCCTCGCGCTCGCGCTTGCCCTGGTCGGGCTCGCGCTGCTGCCGGCCGCCGCGGCCGACGATCCGCTCGACGAGCGGCTCTCGGCGTTCCAGGTCACACCGCTCGGCGACCAGGCCCCGCTGCCGTTCAAGCTCGAGTCGCTCGACGGCAAGCTCGTCTCGCTCGCCGACGTGCGCGGCCGGGTCGCCATGCTCTATTTCTGGGAAAGCACCTGACCATACTGCGCGAGGGAGTTGCCCTCGACGATCGAGCGAATCCATCGGGAGCTCAAGGACGAGGGGCTGGTCGTGCTGGCGATCAACCTCGCCGAGAAGCGCGAGCTCGTCGCGTCGTGGGTGAAGAGTCGCAACGTGACGTCGACGGTGCTGCTCGACGCGAGCAAAGAGGTCGAGAAGAGCTACCAGATCGCCTACACGCCGACGGTGTTCCTGCTCGATCGCCGCGGCAAGCTGGTCGGCAAGGCGATCGGCGAGCGCGCATGGGCCGGCGAGCAGGGACGCGCACTCCTGCGTCTGCTGCTCGCGCGCAAGGGCTAGCGCCGGCGGCGCGGCGGCCCGTCGGCTTCGCTGAGCGCCGAACGCAGTGCCTGAAGCAGGGCGCGCGCGGCCGGCGAGAGCGGACGGGGACGCGGGTGGATCACGTCGAGGCTTCGGGCGATCGGCTCGGCGTCGACGATCTCGAACGCGGCCAGGCTGCGCCGGCGTAGCTCGCCACCGACCGCCAGGTGCGGCAGGAAGGCGAGCCCCATCCCGCGCTCGACCATGCGTTTCGCCGTCTCGATCGTCTCGACCTCGAGCGCCACGTTCGGCACGAGCCCCGCCCGCCGGAACAATCCCTGGGTCAAGGTCCAGTCGCTCGAGCCGCGGTCGAAGAAGATCAGCGGCCGATCGGCGATCTCTTCGAGCCGCGCCCGGCGCTGGCGCTTCGGCCAGGACGCCGCCCGCCCGACCAGCACGAGCGGATCGTCGCGCAGGCTCACGGTCTCGACTTCGGGGTGCTGGAGCGACCGCGCGAGGCCGATCTCGGCGTCCCCGCGCAGCACCATCTCGAGCACCTCCTTGGAGTGGCCGGAGCGGACGGTGATCATCACGTTGGGATGCGCGCCCTGAAAGCGCTTGAGGACGTCGGGCAGGAGATAGGTGCAGATCGACAGCACCGCAGCGATCTGGATCGCGCCGCCGCTCGCCGGACGGATGTCGTGCACCGCCTGCCGCGCGAGCGCCACCGCCTGCAGCAGCTGTTCGGCGTGCGGGCGCAGCGCGCGGCCGGCCGCCGAGAGCGCGAGGCTGTGACCCTGTCGGCCGCGCTCGAAGAGCCGTACCTTGAGCGAATCCTCCAGGGTGCGGATGCGCGCGCTCACCGCCGGCTGCGTCAGACGGAGCGCCGCCGCGGCGCGACGAAAGCCGCCGAACGTCCCGACCGCGAGAAACGCTTCGACCTGAGGGATATCCACGCGTGGGCCTTCCGGAATTTACCTAGTGATAAATATAATTTATACGGGATATAAAAACAATCACGTTGTTGATTTGTGATCCTCCCGCGCTCACTCTGGACATCACCGAGAGAGATCACGCGAGGCGAAGGCGGAGGAGACGGCGATGTCGACGACGTGCGAGTGCGGAGCGACGCTCGAGCAGCCGGGCCGGACGGCACGCTGCCAGGAATGCGACGTGGCGGCCTGTCCCAGCTGCGTCATCCATGTGGAGACCATGACCTATTGCCGGTGGTGCGCGACGGTGCTCGCGCGCCATCGTGTCGCCTGAGGAGGGATCGATGCCGGAGAGCAAAGGACGACAGTTCCGACGCCTGCTGAAGGAAGAGCCGTATCTGTTCACGGGCGGCATCTACGAGCCGCTCGGCGCGCAGATGGCCGAGAAGGTCGGCATGAAGTCGATCTACCTCAGCGGCTACTCGATGGCCCTGCACAACGCATGGCCGGACATGGGCTTTCTCACGCAGACGGAGGTGGCCCGGATCGCGTCGATGGTGGCCTCGGCCACGAGCCTGCCGGTCATCGCCGACGCCGACGACGGCTACGGCAACGCGCTCTCGACGATCCGAACGGTGCAGGAGTTCATGAAGACGGGCGTCGCCGGCATCCATCTGGAGGACCAGCGGTTCCCGAAGCGCTGCGGCCACATTGCCGGCAAGACCATCGTGAGCCTCGAGGAGGCCCTGGGCAAGTACCGGGCCGCGCTCGACACACGCGACCGCCTCGATCCGGACTTCGTCATCATCGCGCGGACGGACGCCTACGGGGCGGTGGGCGGCAGCCTCGAGGAAGCGATCCGCCGCGGCCGCGCCTATGCCGACGCCGGCGTCGACTCCGTGTGGTGCGAGCTCTCGAACGCCTCGCGCGAGCCCGCGGTGGCCTTCGCCAAGGCGATGCGCGAGACCCATCCGGATCTGCCGCTGTCGTTCAACTACTCCTCGTCCTTCCGCTGGCACCAGGACCCGAACCCGTTCACGTTCAAGGAGCTGGGCGAGCTCGGCTACAAGTTCATCTTCATCACGCTCTTCGCCTCCCACGCGGCGACGTACGCCACCTGGAACGCGATGGAGGAGCTCGTGCGTGACGAGGAGCACGCCCAGTGGATGCTCGAAAAGGCGAAGGTCGGACATCCGACGGAGAGCCATCACGTGATGGCGCGGGTCTCCTATTTCCAGGAGCTCGAGAAGAAGTACATC
>Ga0070705_100001935_pt1 | contig 10615 bp, 10 predicted proteins | sample KBSK5253metaG_FD_65455 | JGI IMG/M metagenome (GOLD analysis project Ga0070705, IMG submission 65455) | Corn, switchgrass and miscanthus rhizosphere microbial communities from Kellogg Biological Station, Michigan, USA - KBS K5-25-3 metaG | ecosystem: Host-associated > Plants > Roots >... | reverse complement strand
GCGCCACGGGATCGAGATCTCGGCCACGCGCGTGCGCAAGGTTGTCAAGCACTTTTCTGCGGAGCCCGAGCAGACCGCGCGCTGGCGCAAGATCCTTGAGCAGACGACCGGCACGCTGCTGCGCCAGTCGTCGGCTGAGTAGCCGTCGCTCCTCAGCCGACGCCGAGCGCGGTGCGCAGCGCATCGAGCAGGCGATCCGTCGCGGCCGGGCTCTGCACCGTCACCCGCACGTGGTGCTCGTCGCCGACGATTGCGCCGCTCATCACGCGCACGCCGCTGCGCTGCAGGCGCAGCGCCAGCTCGGCGCCGGACAGGCCCGTCGGACGCAGCCACAGCACGTTCGCCTCGCTCGGGCGCGCGTCGAGCGGCAGCTCGTGCAGCGCGTCCAGGAGCCGCGCGCGCTCGACCGCGACCGCGGCACGCCGCTGCGCGAGCTGCGCGTCGCATCTTCTGAGCGCCTCGAGCGCGCCGACCTGCACAGGCAGCCCGATCCCCAGCTCGGGCCCGATCCGCGCCAGCAGCTCCTCCGCACCGGCTCCGCCGAGCGCATAGCCGGCGCGCAGTCCGGCAAGCCCGTAGATCTTCGAGAAGGTGCGAAAGATCAGCAGGCGCGGGTGGTCGTCGAGCAGCGCGAGTGTTGCGCCAGCCGCCTCCGCGGTCGCGAAGTCCGCGAGCGCCTCGTCGAGCAGTACGGTGACCTGCTCCGGCAGCGCGTCGAGCAGCGCGTGCAGGGCGGCGGTGGTGAGGTGCTCTCCGGTCGGGTCGTTCGGATTGCAGAGCGCGATCGCGCGCGTGGCGGGCGTGACCGCGGCCAGCAGCCGCTCGACGTCGTGCCCGCCGGGCACCGGCGTTGCGCGTGCGCCGGCTCGCTGCGCCATCACGGGGTACAGGCCGTAGGAGGGCCACGGCGTCAACAGCTCGTCGCCGGGGCCCAGCAGCGCCTGCGCCGCCGCGCTCAGCAATTGCGCCGCGCCGTGCCCGACGGCCACGCGGCCGTGCTCGACGCCGTTGCGCCGGGCCAGCTCGCGCCGCAGCTCCTCCGCCGTGGGATCGGGCGCGACGTTGAGCGCGCCGCGGGCGGCGAACGTGACGACGTTGACGACGTCGGGATGTGGCAGCTCGTGCCACGTCGTGCGCGAGAGGTCGAGCTCCTCGACCCGCGCGAGCGCGCGGCGCCGCCGCTCCTCGGCCTGCTCGCGCAGCTGCGCGCTGATCTCTTCGTCCGTCATCCCGGCGAACTGCCGGTAGTACTCGAGCAGGCCCATCGCGTGGGTAGCTAGCCGCCCAACATGCTTCTGACGTCGAAGCCCGACATCGACGCGCCGCTGAAGAACATGAACCAGACGCCGAAGATCGGGACGGCGATCAAGCAGCAGATCATGAAGATGCGCCCGATCACGCCTTCGCGCTGGTCGTGCCCGGCGGCCCGGCGTACGAGGATCCAGGCATAGTCGAAGCGCTTGAGCGCCATCAGGCCGAGCAGCAGGCCGCCGATCATCGTGGCGAAGGCGACGAACAGACCCGCACCGATGCTGTCGGTGACGTATTGCACGTGACCGCCGACCCACAGGCAGGCGAGCGGCAGCGGGCCCCAGAAGCTGAGGTTCACGAGCACCATCGCGGCGAGCAGCCCGAGTGCGATGAGGTCGTCGAGCCGCTGGCGTCTGTCGTCACCGCGTCTCGGCGGCGTACGGAACTGCACCGGGCGGGTCCCCGGGCGCCGGGTGATGAACAGGCCGCCTGTCTCGCTCGGGTCGGTGCGCATGCGTCCTCCGTCAGGGTAGAGCCTGTGCAGGGCGTTCTGCGACGGATTCGACCCTGAGATCGACCCTGAGATTCACCCTCAGCTCGCGTACAGCTCGTCGAAGACCGCCCTGTACTTCTCGTTGACGACGTTGCGCTTGACCTTCAGCGTCGGTGTCAGCTCGCCCGTCTCCTGCGAGAGGTCGTGGCCGAGGATCGCGAGCTTCTTGACCTTCTCGACCTGCGCGTACTTGTCGTTCGCCTTGTCGAGGTGCTCCTGCACCAGCGCGTGCACGTCGGGATGTCTCGCGAGCTGCTCGACGTCGCCCGGCAGGCCGTTCTGCTGCGCCCACGGGACGATCTCTTCCGCGTCGAGCGTCACGAGCATCACCGGGTAGGGGCGACGGTCGCCGTACATCACCGCCTGCGAGACCCAGCGGCACTGCTTCATGTCGTTCTCGATGTTCGCCGGCGTGAGGTTCTTGCCGCCCGCGGTGATGATGATGTCCTTCTTGCGGCCGGTGATCGAGAGGAACCCGTCCTCGTCGATCGAGCCGAGGTCGCCCGTGTGCAACCAACCGCCCTCGACTGCGCCGAACGAGGCGTCGGCGTTGTTGTGGTAGCCGGCGAAGATGTTGTCGCCCTTGATCAGCACCTCGCCGTCCGCGGCGATTCTCAGCTCGACGCCGGGGAACGGCTTGCCGACCGTGCCGAACTTGTAGTCGTCGAGCGACTGGAAGGTGGCGGCCGTTGCCGTCTCCGTCATGCCGTAGCCCTCGAACACCGGCACGCCGCAGGCGAAGAAGAACTCGAGGATCTCCTTTGCGATCGGGGCGGCGCCCGAGACCGCCTGGCGCATTCTTCCGCCGAAGGCGGCGCGGACCTTGCTGAAGAGCTCCTCCTCGGCGCGGTCGAAGTGCTGCTGCAGCTCCTCTGGCACCGGCTGGCCGGCCAGCTCCAGCTCGCGCACCTTGATGCCGACTTGGACCGCCTTGGCAATCAGCTCGGGGTCGCCGTTCGAGGTGACGAGCGTGTAGATCTTCTCGAAGATGCGCGGGACCGACGGGAAGTTTGTCGGTCTCACCTCGTTGAGCTCGACCACGATCTGCTGCGGGTCGTTGCTCCAGTAGGCGAGTCCGGCGCCGACGTCGAAGCTCAACAGCTGGATCAGCAGCGCGAACGAGTGCGCGAGCGGAAGGTAGAGGTAGGTCAGCTCGTCGTTCTCGACGGCGCGCGTCGACTGCGCCATTGTGAGGATCGCGCGGTAGTTGCCGTGCGTGAGGACGCAGCCCTTCGGCGGGCCGGTCGTGCCGGAGGTGTAGATGATCGTGTAGGGATCGTCGCCCTTGACGGCGGCGATGCGGCGGTCAAGCTCGGAGCGGTCGCCGCGTGCGCCGCGGGCGCGCAGGTCCTGGAGGGGGATGGCGTCGTCCGGCGCGTCTTGTGCGTCGATCACGATCACGTGCTCGAGCGCCGGCAATCTGCTGCGGACCTCGGCGATCTTCGCGACCTGCACGGCGTCCTCGCAGATCACGACGCGGGCGCCCGAGTCGGACAGCACCCACTCGCACTCCTCCGGCGAGTTCGTCGGGTAGATCGGCACGACGCACGCGCCTGTCTCGGTCGCGCCGAAGTCGCAGTAGGTCCACTCGGGGCGTGTGCGACAGAGGATCGACACGCGGTCGCCGGGCTGGACGCCCAGGTCGACGAGGCCCAGACCGATCTCCTGCGCGATTGCCGCGACCTCGGCGACGGTGACGTCGTGCCAGGTTCCGTCGCGCTTGACCTTGACAGCGATGTGGTCGCCGTAGCGCTCGGCCGCCAGCGGCAGCAGGTCGGCGATCGTCCTCGAGCCCGTCGATGCCTCGGTGCCACTGGTCGCGCTGGCGCTGGCGTCCATCAGAAAGCGTCCTCCTGGTGCCGGAAAATGCGGAGGTTTCCGATTCTAGGCCCGCGAGTGCGGTGGCGCGCCGGGTTGCAGCGCGAGTGCGACCTATCCGGTCGCGAGGCGGGGCGGCGGGGCGGCGGCAGCCGGGTTGTGGTGATGCAGGCTGGCCATGAAGAGCGTCTTGTCGATCCGTCCCTGGAAGATCGGAACGCCCATCTCCAGGCACTTGGAGATGACGTCGCGGCGTTCGAGTCCGGCCTCGCGGGCGAGCTCCGTGGGCGTCAGGTGAATTGCCATCGGAACGGGGACCTCCTCGTTGGGGAGAACGCTACATGTGCCACTTATAGCGCCGTCGGTGGACGGGATGCAACGGATTGGCCGCTTTGTGCGCAGGTTTCGTGAGGTCTGCGCGCTGGCGTGTCGGCGCTCAGACCGGGTTCGGAATGTCGACGAACACGTGGCGCACGCCGAAGCGCTGCTCCACGAGCTCGCCGAGTCGGCGAACGCCGAGCGTCTCGGTCGCATAGTGGCCGGCGGCGATGAAGTGGATGCCGTTCTCGCGCGCCTGCGCCATCACGTGCTCCTTCGGCTCGCCGGTGAGGAAGGCGTCGAGCTTGAGGTCGATCGCGTCTTGGAGGGAGCTCGCGGCCGAGCCGGAGACGATGCCGAGCGTGCGGATCCGCTTGGGGCCGGCGTCGAAGATGAGCGGCTGCCGCTGCGTTGCGCCTGCGATGCGCTCGAACAGCTCGGCAGCCGGGACGCCGTCCGGGTCGAAGCGGGCGATAACACCGATCTCGCGGCCTTTGAAGGGGAAAGCGCGGGCTTGGCTGTCAGCGCCGAGCGCTTGGGCGAGCAGCGCGTTGTTGCCGTGCTCGGGGTGGGCATCGAGCGGCAGGTGGTAGCCGGCGAGCCCGATGTCGTTGGCGAGCAGCAGTCTCAGGCGGGTCGCCTGCGCGGGGCCGATGCGGCGCGGCTCGAAGTCCCACAGGATCCCGTGGTGGGCGAGCACGAGCTGGGCCTGCTCTGCGAGCGCGCGCTCGAACAGCTCGCGCTGAGCGGAGACGCCGGTGACGATCGTCTGGACCGTTTCCGACCCCGGGACCTGCAGGCCGTTCGGGCCGAGGTCAGGGAAGCCGTCGACCGCGAGCAGCTCGTCGAGAAAGGCGATGATGTCGGCGGTGGCGGCGGTGCCCATGGCGGCGCCAACCTACCACCGGCCGCCCCGCCGATCTCGCCACCCGTGTGGAATACTGGACAACTCAGTCGGGGCGTGGCGCAGCCTGGTAGCGCGCACCGTTCGGGTCGGTGAGGTCCCCGGTTCAAATCCGGGCGCCCCGATTGCAAGAAACCCCTGCAAATGGCTGGGGTTCTTGTCGTTCTGGGGGCCTCCGTGGTTCCAATAGGGTTCCGTTTTCTGCACGTTTCGCGGTGCTTTCCGGGCGCGCGAGGTCTCCGTGCTGGCCTTCCGCGTTGGCGTGGATGACCGGTCCTCGTAGCGTTCTGCCGCGTCATGGAAAGAGGTGGCACGGCGGCGTTGGCGCGCCCCGGGGCCTGGCACCGAAGGGATAGCTTCGATGCAGTTCAGTTTCTCCCCGGGCAGTAACCCGGGGTCCAGCAGCACCGCGGCTCTTCCGGGTGCTGTTGAAGGTCGCGAGAGGGCTCAACGTGCCGTTGTCGGAGCTGACTCGCTCTACGAGCGCAACCGGCGCGAGCTGCGGTAGCGAAGCGGATGCGCGGCGTCAGGCCGCGAGCGCGGCGGCCAGCTCGCGCGGGTCGGCGGTGACCGACCGGCGCGGGAACGTGAGCGAGACGCCGCCGTCCTGACCGAGCAGGTCGCGGGCGCCGACGATCGTCACGCCGATGACGCGGTCGTGCTCGTCGTAGCGGACGATGTGCCCCTCCGGCGTCTCTTCGGAGTCGGCCGCCGGCTGCGGCTCGCCGACCGAGAGGTAGAGCACGTCGCTCTCGGCGTCGTAGTCGATGTCGTCGAACTCGTACGGACCGATGTGAACGGTCATCGCGGATGCTCCTTGCGGAAGCCGTGAGCGGTCACAATCCGCGCCGGATCTTCGGTGAAGTCTACGACAACGGCAAGCCACCGACTCGGGCCTACGCCGGAGCGACAGAACCGCCAGCGGGCTGCGTGGCGGTGGTCGCGAGTCGTCATCTCGGGTGAGCTGACGGCGAGCAGGATGTCGTCGCGGAAGGCGGCCAGCTCGGGATGCCGGCTCGCGCCGGGTCATGGCGGTGCGGGAGCCTAGCGGCCGCTGCCGGCTGGGCGCTGTGCAGTCATCTCAGAGCACCTCAGACCGCCGAATAGCAGCGGAAACACCTCAGAGAAGCACCAGGGATGCGTTCAAATGGTGGGATCTGGGCGCCTCAAGGCAGCGTTCTCATGCGCCGGGCGTTGAGGCTGTGTGGCCAGGATCGTTGAACCGCTGGCGCCAAGAGGCCAGTCGAGCGTAGCGCGCCAGTTAGAACGGGTAGATCGGTCGTCGGTCGGGGCCTACACTTCTCGGAGCATGGCTACGCGAACGCGCACTGTCCACGTCAGTCCTGACGCCTACGACCGCCTCGTGCATGAGGCGGAGCGTCGCGGCGTGGCGCCTGATGCTCTGGCGGATGAGCTGGTGAAGGCTGATCTCGCTCCGGTCGAGTTTGACTTGGAGCGGACGCTGGCTGATCTCGCCGAGGTTCGCAGCCGGCTTCGAACCGGGGGGATGGATGCGGTCGAGGTCGTGCGTGCGGGTCGCGACGAGCTCGAACAGCGCGGGCTTTGAGAGTCGTCGTCGACGCAAACGTCGCGGTCTCGCTGATACTCGATCCCACGAGAGCGGCGGTCATCGCCGAGCATTGGCGAGGTTGGGAGGATGCGGGCGCGTCCCTGCATGCGCCGTCGCTGTTCCGCTACGAGGTCGCGAGCGCGCTCACGCGCAGCATCGTCGCCGGCGAGGTGACTGGGTCCGATGCCGAGTTCGCGTGGCACCGAATCGTGGGAATGCCGATCGTGCTTCACGAGCTGCGCGAGGGACCGGCGGCGATCGAGGTGGCGCGGCGGCTCAAGCGTCACAGCGCCTACGACGCGGCCTACATCGTCCTGGCGCAGCAGCTCGCGGCCGAGGTCTGGACGCTGGACGGTCCGCTCGCGCGAAATGCGGCGGGTAGCGGGCTTCCCGTGCGGCTGATCGAAATCGAGCCGTCGCACCGAGCCTGACGGGCGCGCGGCCTCAGAACGGCCGTTCCCGGTCGGCGGCGAGCAGCCGATCCGTCGTTCCGGCTGGATGCCGGGTTGCCCTGGCGAGATGCGCGTCGATCTTCGCGAGGAGATCGTGGCGGGCGATGATGCGCTCCGCGCACTCCAGGGCCGCATCGCGCACGAAAGCCGAGATCGACTCGTCGCTGAGCGAATCTGAGGTGGTCTCAGGAGACCTCAGACCGCCGAATAGCAGCGAAAACGCCTCAGAGAAGCACCAGGGATGCGTTCAAATCCGGGCGCCCCGATGTAATACGCCGAAGCAGCAGGGAGTAGCGGGGAGGCCCTGCTGTCGCGCCGGATCGCCCGTGGGAACGGGCGATCCGGCATCTTCGAGCGGCCACGGCGGGATGCGCCGTCGGGGACTTTTTCAGCCGCCTGGGTTCACACCGACGTGCGGCTCGTCGGAGCTGACGTTGTTCCCCGTGGCGACGTCATCGCGGGTGGGCTTCCCGTGCAAGGGCGCCTCGACGGCAGGCCCCCGCTACGTGCTCGTGCGCGGTGCGGGGAGCCTGGAGTGTGGCGGCGGGATCATGCTGAGTCAGGCGCTGAAGCTGCTCCCCGCCGCCGGCTGCGCCGGAGTACGGGAGCAAAAGCCGGTCGCCGGGAGCCGCGGTGCGGCCGTCGCTCGACGGGGTGGTGAGGTTGCTGCCGACGCCTCGCGCGGATCCCCGAATGCTTCGCCGCGAACGCCCCGGTCAGACTGGCGGCCGAGTCTCATGGAGAGCGTGGGGTCACTGTCGCATGGGGCGACTACGGGCAGGCCATCGAGCGGTGGGAGCGCGTCGTCGGGCCTGCGCCTGAGCCCTTGGTTCGTCGAGTGGATGATGGGCGCGCCCGCCGGGTGGAGCGATCCCGATTGCCTGCTCTCGGCGACGGAGTTCTCGTCCATGCAGGCGGTTGTGCGGGCGGTGGATCGTGAGCCAGTCGGAAGGAGCATCGGCGTGAGAGCGCGCCCGCTGGGTCACCGGCGAGAACGTCAACGTCAACGGCGGGCAGTGGATGGACCGACGTGTGTGGGGCGGTCCGGGCGCGGCGGCGGCGAGCCGGCTACGGCTGGTACGGCGGCGCCACGCCCCAGCCCCAGCGCGGGACAGGGGCGTGCTCGGCGACCTTCGCGCCGGGCTGCGAGTTGTGCAGCGCGAGGCGCGAGCCCCACTCGGCGTAGCCGACGATCGCGGCGCGGAACTCGGGGTCGGCCGGCAGCTCGACGTCGTCCGCCGCCTGGCTCAGCAGCGTCACGAACCGACGTCGCTGATCGGGCGTGATCGCGAGATCTCTGTGGCGATGGAGCATGTGCTCGTAGCCGCCCTGCCGCGCCGTGTAGTCGGCCGGGCCGCCCATGACCTCGCACCACCAAGCCGTCACGTTGCGGCGGTGCATCTCCGTCACGCGGCCGTCGAACAGCGGCGCGATCAGCTCGTCCTGCTCGACGAGGTCGTAGAAGCGGTCAAGCCAGCGCTCGAACGCCTCGCGGCCGCCGGCCCAGTGGTAGATCGTCGGCGTCTCGCCGCCCATGCGCACATGGTGGCAGGTGGTCTAGCCGGCAAGCAGCCCGAGCGGTCGCTGCAGCGGCTCGCGCGCGACGAGCCCGCAAGGCCCCGAGCGAATGACTAGAGCCGGGCGATGGCGGCCAGAGTAGTCGCGACCTGCCGGTTCGCGGCGGGTGCGTGAGCCCGAGCCCGGCCCGGCTCACTCCGCCCGATGGGCTTTGGCGTGCTCGCCGATCTTCTTCCAGCCGTGCGCGGCGGCGAGCGTTCTCATGACGTCAGCACCCGTCTTAATGCAGGAGTGAACCGCGCGGGGTCCAGTGGGTCGGGATCCGCTAGTGCCGGTCGCTCTCCGCGAACGAGCTCGGCTACCGTGCGACCGAGGCCGGGCCCATGCGTAACGCCGGCCTCGCAATCGCCGGTGATGACCCACGCGCCAGGCAATTCGGGCACAGGTCCCGCCAAGGGCCTGAAGTCCGGTGTCATCACAGGCGCCCCGGTGGCGATGGTTGCGCTGCTGAACCGGCCGAGCAGCGGAATGATCCGCTCGACCTTCCGCGCCAGTTCCCGCTCTTCTCTTAGCCGCCGAAGATCTGCTGCGGGTCCGCTATGGGCAGCAGCTCGGCGACCTCGCCACCGGCGAGGTCATGCCCTTCGGTCCGCCGCCCGGCACCAGTCCGATGTGCTGGCCCGGGCCTCGAACTCGTTCGACCCAGTCGAAGACCGCGCGCGTAGCTCGCGTAGGTCAGACTCTCAGCTTTCGATGAACTGATAATCGATGCGGATTCTCGTGTCGCTGTCGAGCAGGAGCACATCTCGCCCGACACCTGCGACATCGCCGCCCGCGGTCGGGACCATCTCCCAGGTGAACGTCACGACGTCCTGCAGCTGAACGGGCGCGTCGCGCAGACGGAACGCGAATTCGCCCGGCGCGATGAACTCGGCGTAGGCGCGGTCGACGCGGTAGTCGAGCTCGTCGTGTCCGCGGACTTCGAGCGTCGCCGTGGGGAATCCGAGCGCTGTGGCGCTCGCGCGCATCTCTTGTGGGGGTTGGATGACCTGACGGCCGCCCGGCGCCCAGAGTTCGCGGATCGCTTGACGGCGGCGGTCGGGGTCGGGCTCGTTCCAGAGGCGTATGTAGCGGTCGACCAGTTCAGAGGGATTCATTGGCTGCTCCTCTCGGGTTGGCTGTGTCGTAATCCTCGCGCCTCCACAGCATCGCCACAATTCCCTGCCGGGTATCGCATCTGGCCCGGGATGCGATAGACATGGGAGCGTGACCATCGGAGCTACGACCTCGCCGTTTGCCGACGCGCTGCGCGACTGGCGCGGGCGACGTCACGTCAGCCAGCTCGAGCTCGCGCTGCGCGCCGGCACGACGCAGCGGCACGTGTCGTTCCTCGAGAGCGGCCGCTCGAAGCCCGGCCGTGGGATGGTGATCCGCCTCGCGGAGGCGATGGAGGTGCCACTGCGCCACCGCAACGCGCTGCTGCTGTCGGCCGGCTACGCGCCGGCCTACGACGAGACCCGTTTCGATGATCCACAGTTGGACCCGGTTCGCTCGGCCCTCACGCACCTGCTCCGAGGGCACCTTCCTTACCCCGCCGTGCTGACGGATCGCAACGCCGATCTCGTCGCAGGCAACTCGGCGTTCGACGCGCTCGTCGAGGGAGCGTCGCCGGCCTTGCTGGCCCCGCCGGCGAACGTGCCGCGGCTGCTGCTGCACCCGGAGGGCCTGGCACCGCGCATCGTGAATCTCGACCTGTGGGGATGGCACGTCGTCGATGCCGTCGCGCGCAAGGCGGCGCGCACCGCGACCCCGTCGCTCGCGACGCTCGCCGCGGAGGTCGCGGCGCTGATCCCCCAACGCCAGCGTGAGTCCTCGCCGCATGACGTCGGCGTCGCGGTGCCGCTGCGGCTGCGTGACGGCGACGGCGAGCTGCGGTTGCTGACGACGCTTGCGCACTTTGGCACGGCGACGGACGTCACGATTGCCGAGCTGACGCTCGAGGCCTTCCTGCCTGCCGACGAGCCCACGGCACGAGCGCTCCGGCGCGCGCACCGCCAGTCTGGTTCGCCGATCCGGACCCAGCGGTCGCAAGTGCCGGCTGGGCGCTGACCACCGAACGCGTGGCAAAGAAGCCCGAGGGCCTCGACATCCCAGGACTGCTCGACACCATCGAGGCGGAGATGAAGGACGCCCCCGATCACTTGCAGTGGGCGATGAACCACTGCCTGGCG
>Ga0070705_100001916_pt1 | contig 10687 bp, 12 predicted proteins | sample KBSK5253metaG_FD_65455 | JGI IMG/M metagenome (GOLD analysis project Ga0070705, IMG submission 65455) | Corn, switchgrass and miscanthus rhizosphere microbial communities from Kellogg Biological Station, Michigan, USA - KBS K5-25-3 metaG | ecosystem: Host-associated > Plants > Roots >... | reverse complement strand
CCCTGGTGCCGGACGACGTGCTGATGCGCGAGAAGACCGCGGAGCTGACCAGCAAGCTGAGCGGCATGGTGGGGGCCGCCGGCGGCGCCGGCGGGATCGGCGGGGTGCTGATCGGCAAGTACGGCAAGCCGATTCTGATCGGCTTCGCCGTCTACTTCATCGCGACGCTGTTCCTGCCCGCGATCAACGCACCCATGATCGGCAACGCGAGCCTCTACAAGCTGGCGGGCCTGCAGGCGACCCTGGGCGGCGGGGGCGGGCTCAAGCTGCTGCTGATCGTGTCCTACCTGGCCGTCGCGGTCCCCTTCTTCTGGCCCGACAAGAAGGCCTGGCTGCTGTTGCTGCTCCCGCTCCTTGCGATGATCTGGGGGCCCATTACCAACCGCAACGGCATCGGCGGCGGCTCGCTGGGCGACGTCATCGGCATGCTGGGCGTGGGCTACTGGCTGGGCCTGATCGCCGCCGTGGTGGTCGCCCTGGCGGCGTTCAAGAAGTTCAGCACGACGGCCTAGCGGTCCTTTTTCAGCTCCACGACGATGACCTCGATGGGACGGGTCGTCTCGTTGACGTCGGCGTGGAGCTGGCCCGGCGGGTCGGCGTCGAGCCAGTAGGCCTTGCCGCTCTCCCAGTTGTAGGTATTCAGGGTCTTGCCGGTCGAGTCCACTACCTTGAGCTGACCGTCGGTAAGCGCGATCAGCGCCCGCCCATGCTCGTGGCGGTGCAGCACCAGCGGCTGCCTGGGCTGGATAATCGACTTCCATACCCGCACCTGATCGTTCTCGAACTGCGGCTCCCGGCGGGTCCGGGCCTCCTGCTGGGCCCATATCAGCCCGGCTCCCGCGGCGAAGCAGAGGCCGGAAGCGAGCAGCGTTCCTCGCAGCGATTTCATGGTGTGATCTCCTTTACCACGCGATCCCGTAGTCCTCGCCGTGATGGCTGGACCCGCCCCACATGGTGCCGTGCTTGCGGTCGAACAGAATCGCGTTGATGGGACCGGAGGTCCGTTGCTCGAATTCCAGCGTGTACCCCATGCGCCGCAGGTCGGCGCGCACCCACTCCGGCATGGCGTCGGCCAGCAGCATCCGGCCCGGGCGCGTCTCGTGGGCGCCGAACGAGGAGCGCATCTGGTAGGAGTTCATGTTGGGCGCCTCCACTGCCTGCTGGGGCGTCATGCCGAATTCCACCACGTTGAGGAAGAACTGCAGCAGGTTCTGATCCTGGCTGTCTCCCCCCTGCACCGCGAAGGCGAGATAGGGCAGGCCCTCTTTCAGAGCCAGGGTCGGCGTGAGGGTAACCCGCGGCCGCCGGCCCGGCTCCAGCACGTTGAAGGGCCCGTCGGCCGCGTCGAGCACGAAGCTCTGCATCCGCTGACTCAAGCCGACGCCGGTGCGGCCGGCGATTACCGCGGGGACCCAGCCGCCGCTCGGCGTAATGGAAACCACCCAGCCGGCCTCATCCGCGGCTTCTATCGAGGTGGTGCCCCGGTTGAACACTTCCGTGAGCTGCTCGGGCGGAATGGGCTCGCCGCTCGAGGCGGGTGAGCCGGTCGTGCTCCACTTGGCAAGGATGTCCTTGAACGGATTGGTGCCTGCCTGGAAGGGATAGGGGTCGCCGGGCTTCACGGTCGGGTCATTCTTGTCCCAGTCGATCTGTCCGAACCGCTGCTTGGCGTACGCCTTGGAGAGCAGGCCCTGCACCGGCTCCTCGGGAGGGAAGGCGGGATCGCCGTAGTAGAAATCGCGATCCGCGTAGGCCAGGTTCATGGTCTGATACAGCGCGTGGATGTACCGGGTGCTGTTGTAGCCCATGCCCTTGACGTCGGCATTTTCCAGAATGTTGAGCGCCTGGAGCAGCACCGGCCCTTGCTGCCAGATGGGCAGCTTGTACACCTCGATGCCGCGGTAGTTGGTCGAGAGCGGCTCCTCGATCTTGACCTTCCAGTTGGCCAGATCCTGCAGGGTGATGAGTCCCCCTTCCTCCTGCACGCCGCGCACCAGCTCCTGGGCGATGTCGCCCTTATAGAAGCGATCGTAGGCGGCATAGATCGCTTCCTTGCGACTCTTGCCCGCCTTGAGTGCCTGCTGCTCCGCCTCCACCAGCTTGCGCAGCGTGGCGGCCAGGTCGGCCTGGCGAAAGATCTCCCCCGCAGCGGGGGCCTCGCGGGCTTCGCCCAGATGGGGCAGGAACACCGCGGTGGAGTATTTCCACTGCTTGATGTGCGCCTTGTTGTTCTCGATCGAATTCGCGGTCTGGGCCTCCATGGCGTAGCCGTCCGCCATCTGGATGGCCGGCCCCAGCACCTGCTTCAGCGACAGCGTGCCGTATTCGGCCAGCATGGTGAGCAACCCACCCGGCGTGCCGGGAGTGACCGCGGCCAGCGGGCCGTATTCCGGCGGATAGCGCATCCCTTTGGCGCGGTAGAATGCCGGGGTCGCGCCGGTAGGAGCCACGCCGAGGGCGTTGATCCCGATCACCTTCTTGAGGCCGGGGTGATAGATGAGCGCCTGGGTTTCCCCGCCCCAGGACAGCACGTCCCACATGGTGGTCACCGCGGCGAGCATCGCGCAGGCGGCGTCCACGGCGTTGCCACCCTGCTGGAAGATCATGGAGCCGGCGGTTGCGCCAAGCGGCTTTCCGGTGATCGCCATCCAGTGACGGCCGTGGAGAGGCGGCTTGGCGGTGCGTTGGGCGGTGGCGTCGTGAATCGGGGGCATGGAGAGGGCGGCGAGGGTGAGCAGCAATCGGCGCATGGGGACTCCCGGCGGAGCGCGTCCGGGGAATCTAGCGATTCAAGGGGAAGAGGCGACACTTTGGAGCAACCCTCCCCGTAGTTGGGGCATCCAATAGCGACCCCAACCAAGCCCTCGAGGTCCGGAGCCCGATGTCCAACCTGAAGCTGGCGTTCCGCGCCCTGATTAAGACCCCGTTCGTCACCACCGTCGCGGTGGTCTCCCTGGCGCTCGGGATCGGCGCGAATGCCGCCATCTTTTCACTCTTCGATCAGCTCCTCCTGCAGCCACTGCCGGTACCGGCCCCGGATCAGCTCGTCAATCTGGCAGCGCCCGGCCCCAATCCCGGCGCCCAGTCCTGCGGGATAGCGGGCGGCTGCGACGCGGTGTTCAGCTATCCCATGTTCCGCGATCTGGAGCGGGCGCAGCAGTCGTTCACGGGCATCGCGGCGCACGTGGTATTCAGCGCCAACCTGGCCCCGCGTGGTCAGACTCCGATCAACGGCGTCGGCGTGGAGGTCTCCGGCTCCTACTTCCCGGTGCTGGGGCTTACTCCGGCCGTCGGCCGCCTGCTGACCCCCGCCGACGATCAGATCCTCGGAGGCCATCCCGTCGCCGTGCTGGCCTACGATTACTGGGCGACCCGGCTGGGCTCGGACCCGCAGGTGGTCAACCAGATCATCATCGTCAACGGCCGGCCGCTCACCATCGTCGGCGTGGCGCCGCGGGGCTTCAGCGGCACCACGCTGGGCGTGCAGCCGAAGGTGTTCGTGCCCCTCTCGATGCGCGGGGTGATGTATGCGGGCTGGCAAGGGTTCGAGAACCGGCGCAGCTACTGGGCCTATGTGTTCGCGCGGCTCAAGCCCGGGGTGTCGCTGGAGCAGGCCACCACCGCGATCAACGGCGTTTACCATCCGATCATCAGCGAAGTGGAAGCGCCGCTGCAGAAGGGCATGAGCGAGCAGACCCTGCAACGCTTCAAGGCCAAGGCGATCATCCTGGCGGATGGGCGGCGGGGCCAGAGCTCGGTGCACAAGGAATCCCGCACTCCGATGCTGCTGCTGTTCGCGCTCACGGCCCTGGTGCTGCTGATCGCCTGCGCCAACATCGCCAACCTGCTGTTGGCCCGCGGGGCCAACCGCGCCATGGAGATGGCCGTGCGGCTCTCGCTCGGCGCCAGCCGCAGTCGGGTGGTAACCCAACTCCTGGTCGAGTCGTGCATCCTGGCGGCGCTGGGGGGAGCGGCGAGCCTGCTGGTGGCGCGGTGGACCCTCTCGGGCATCGGGGCCATCCTGCCCGCCGGGCAGGCCGCGATGGTGCATCTCGGGCTCCAGACGCCGATGCTGGTCTTCACCGCGCTGGTCTCCCTGGGAACGGGGATGGTGTTTGGCATGTTCCCCGCCCTGCACAGCACCCGTCCCGATCTGGTCACCACGATTCGCTCTAATGCCGGCCAGCTCACCGGCGCGCGCACCGCGGCGCGCTTCCGCAACGGGCTGGTCACCGCCCAGATCGCCCTGTCCATGGCGCTGCTGGTTTCGGCGGGCCTCTTCATCAAGAGCCTGCTCAACGTCACCCGGGTGGATCTGGGACTCAATCCCGAGCGCGTCATCACCTTCACCCTCTCACCCCAGCTCAACGGCTACAGCGACGCGCGCTCCCACGTCCTCTTCCAGCGCGCCGAAGAGGAGCTGCGCGGGCTTCCGGGAGTCACGGCGGTCTCGGCCGACCGGGTGGGCGTGCTCGCGGGTAACAACTGGGGCAACGACGTCTCGGTCGAGGGCTTCAAAAAGGGGCCGGACACCGACGCCAACTCGAGCTTCAACGAGGTGGGTCCGGGGTTCTTCCACACGCTCGGCATTCCGCTGCTCGCCGGGCGCGAGTTCACCGCAGCCGACGCGGTGGGGGCGCCCAAGGTGGCGGTCGTGAACGAAGCCTTCGCGAAGAAGTTCGGGCTGGGGCGCGCGCCGGTGGGCAAACGCATGTCCATCGGCGGCGATCAGCTCGACATCGAGATCGTCGGCCTGGTCAAGGACGCCAAGTACAGCGAGGTCAAGGACGCGATCCCGTCGGTGTTCTTCACGCCCTATCTGCAGGACAGTACCGTCGGCGCGATGAACTTCTACCTGCGGACCCAGCAAGACCCCGAGCCGCTCATGCGCCCCGTCACGGCACTGATCGGGAAGCTCGACGCTGCCCTGCCGGTCGAGGACCTCAAGACGCTGCCGCAGCAGGTCAAGGAGCGGGTCTTCCTGGACCGCATGATCAGCACCCTGTCGGCGGCGTTCGCGGCGCTGGCGACCCTGCTGGCGGCGGTGGGACTCTACGGGGTACTGGCCTACACGGTAGCGCAGCGCACCCGGGAAATCGGGGTGCGGATGGCGCTCGGCGCCGATGCCCTGCGAGTGCGTCGCATGGTGATTCGGCAGGTCGGGAAGATGGCGCTGATCGGCGGAGTCCTGGGGATCGGGGCGGCACTTGCGCTGGGCAAGGCGGCCGGTTCCCTGCTGTTCGGGCTCAAGGGCAGCGACCCCTCGGTGATGCTCATCGCCGCGGCGATACTCGGCTCCGTGGCGTTCGGTGCGGGGTATTTGCCCGCGTTGCGCGCGTCGCGGGTGCAGCCGATGCAGGCGCTTCGCTACGAATAGCACCCGGGGTTTTGCGATCGGGGTGGACAACTACCGCGCAGGAGCGACATTGGAAGGGTTACCCAATCGTCACCCTTCGGAGGTTCGTCGCATGAGATTCCAGGCGCTTGCCCTGGCCGCCGCCGTGATGCTGCTCGCCGTCCAGCCGCTGAGCGGTCAGATGCCTGACGGCTCCGCGAATCGGGCGGCGATCGAGCGCCTGGCTTTCATGGTCGGCCGCTGGCGCGGGGAGGCCTGGATGCAACGCGGGCCGGAGCGAGTGCAGACCACCATGACCGAGACCGTGGAGGTAAAGCTCGGCGGGACGGTCCTTCAGGTCGAGGGCCAGGGAATCGCAACCGGGTCCGGCGGAGCCGCGCCTCGAGTGGTGCATCATGCGCTGGCGGTGGTTTCCTTCGATGCGCAGACCTCGGCGTATGGGCTGCGGTCGTATGTCGCCAGCGGACAATTCGGCGACTTCGTCCTGACCCTGGTGCCCGGAGGCGTCAGCTGGTCTCGCGAGGTTCCCGGCGGGCGGATTCGGAATACGGCCCAGATCGCCAACGGCGAATGGCGGGAGGTCGGCGAGTTCTCCCGTGATGGCACGGCCTGGACGCAGATCATGGAGATGCGCCTGCGCCGGGACCCGTGACTCCCCCAGGCCGCCCCATGGACGCATTACCCCGTCGATCCTGGGTTCCCGCAGCCCTCCTGGTCGGAGCGGCCTACTTCCTGATCGGCCGGCTGTTTGCCGCACCCACGCACGTCCAGGCGTGGCGATTCGCAGCCTGGGCGGTCAGCGGCGCCGCGTTCGCGACGCACATCGCGTACGAGCACTTTCGCCTGCGCCATGCACCGCTTTCCACGGCAGCGCACGCAGCGCTCGCTGTTGCCCTTGGCGCGCTCGCGCTCGCGGTCGCCGGGGCACTCCACTCCCTGTCCGCCGCACCTGGGCTACGGCTCTCGTGGCTGCTCGCTTTTGTGGCCTGGCCGGTCTTCACCGCCGTTCCGGCGTTTGTGGTTGCCTGGGTCAGCGCGGCCGTGCTGCGGCGCCTTTCGGGCGCGGCCGCGCCGAGCGTGGAGCGTTGATGCGGAAATGACGCGCTCCTCCCCACGAAAAGGGCCTGAACCTGCTACTGATTGACCTTCGGCACCCTCGCGTCGCGTCACGCAAGGCCAGGCGCACAATCCGTGAGGGCTCCGCCGTGCTCTATGCGGTCGGCGGACTCAGTCTCCTCACTTGGATCGCCGTCACCTTCTGGCTGGCCGCGCAGCTCGGTTTCGATCAGCTGGCCGTCGCGCTCATGGCGAGCGGCGTCGGTTATGCGGTCCTCTCGCTCTGGCGCCCTGCCTGGTATTGGGACAGCCTTGGGATTTGGAGCCTGAGGAAGCAACTGGGAGATCGCGGGGTGCTCGTCATCTCATTGCTCCTCTGCGGCTTCCTGAGCGCTACAGGCATTCATCGGCAAGGGCGAGTCCAGCAGGCCCGGACCCAGTGCGCCACGCTGCTCGCGGCAACTCGGTCGGGCGCGCCCCGCGCCGCGGTCTATGACCATCGAGTTCAGCTGGGGCCAACGGAATGGTTGCGAGGGAGGAAGCAGGTGGTGTCCTGCAAGGACATCCTCAGCCGAGAGCCGTTCTGATCCTTGTCCATATGCCCGTCACCCCGAGGAAATACTGCAATCCGCGGGGCTGCGCATCTGCTCACCAGGTGAGGCGAACGCCGAATTGCTCGGTAGTGACGACCGGTAGCACGCGACGGCGGCTTCTGAATGCGGTGTTCCATTTCTCAAACGGAGTTCCGAGCAGCAGTCCGACGGTTCCGCCCGCCAGTCCGCCTAGGACACCGAGAATCAGGGCATGGTCGAATCGCTCGGCCTTCGTGAACCTGGAGCTGCCACCCAGGCCGACATTCAACTGGGTTATCGCCGCCCCGGTAATGGCACCCCCGACCAGCCCGATGCCGGCGCCGATGCCGGCGCCCAAGCCCGCTGCAGTCCCTCGCCGCCACACTTGTTCCACCTCCTCCACCTGATACTGGACTGCGCTGTGCTCCGGGCCGACGCGCCCGATCAGCAGGGCACTCTCGACGGCAGGTCGTTGCAGCTCGACGACGAGTCCGGAGGCAAGCCGAACCCGGATTCGGGAGCGCCCGGCGATCGACTTCGCCAAGCCGACGCCGCGCGACTCACTCTGGCCGATCTCCTGCGCTGCAGCCGCGCCGGCGCCGGCGCCGGCCACGGAAATGACGAACAAGACCTGCACGTAAGTGCTTCGCATGGACCGGCCCAGTCGAGGGTGCGGATGACGGTACGGACAAGCGTCAAGCGCCCGTCAAGACGAAGCGGATGCGTCGCGCTATCTTTGGCCGGCAGCCTCCCGCGGGGCTGGAAGCGCCGAGCAGGAGAGGAGCAACGGACGTCGTGAATAGCCTTGCGCAAGCTGGGCCACACGCTCGGCTGGTCAGCCGCCTGCAGCGCCTGACTCCGGACGCTGAGCGCCGCTGGGGGTCATTGACGCCGGCCGAAATGCTCTGCCACCTCGGCGATGCCTGCGATTCGGTTCTCGGGATCCGGATTCCTCCGGGGCCGCCTCCGTCCGGGGTAGCCAAGCCCGTTCTGAAGTGGCTGATCCTGTACTCCCCGATGCCTTGGCCGAAGGGTGCCAAGACGCGCCCGGGGGTGGATCCGCACCGGGATGGTACGCGCCCGGGCGAATTCGAGCGGGACCGGGCCCGCGTCATCGATGGCCTGGCCGCGTTGGCCGCGGCGCCGGCCGAGCATCTCGCTGCCGCGCATTTCATGGTCGGTCCGATGTCCCGCAAGGACTGGCATCGCTGGGCGTACAAGCACGTGGATCATCATCTGAGACAATTCGGGCTGTGACGCCTCCATGCCCGATGCCAACCCTGGAGAACGTCAGATGACGAGGGTCGACGCCCTTCTGGCGGAGTTCTCGCACGAGGCAGCAACTGCGCGGAAGCACCTGGCGCGCTTGCCCGCCGATCAGTTCGAGTGGCGGCCGCATCCGAAGTCGTTCACGGCGGGCCAGCTGGCTTCCCACATGATCGACTGCATCCGCTGGATCGAGCCGATCTTCGGCGCGGACGAGCTCGACATGGATCCGGGCAGCTACCGATCAGTTGACGCCCGGTCGGTCGAGGCGCTGCTCGAGAGCTTTGACGGCGAAGTGGCAAAGGCCAAACAGGTCATGGCGAGCTCGGCCGACACGGGGGCCACGCAACTCTGGCGGCTCAAAATGCACGGAAAGGTTTGGTTTGAGAAACCACGGGAGGCCGTGTTTCGCGACATGACGCTGAGCCACCTGGTTCATCATCGCGGTCAGTTCTCCGTCTATTTGCGGCTGCTCGAGGTGCCGGTCCCTGGCTCCTATGGCCCGACGGCGGACGATCGCAAGTAACCCTCGTCGCGGAACCCTCAATGCACTGGACACGGGCTGCGGTTCTCATCCTGGCCCTCCTTGAAGCGGGCTGGATGGCGTTCGACGGGAGCCGCGCGCTGCTGGTGGGTGATTTCGTCACCCCTCGGACCGGCCCCAATGCCGGCCAGCTGGGTCCTTGGCGGCATCTGGTCGCAGCCGTTGGTCTGAATCCGCGCGGCACGCCGATGAAAGCGATCTTCGCCCTCTACGGACTCGCGTGGCTGGCGCTCGCAATTGGATTCCTGCGCGGAACATCCTGGGGGTGGACGGCGATGCTGCTGGCCGCGATCGGTGCCCTGTGGTTTGCACCGGTGGGGACCCTCTTCAGCCTCTTGCAGATAATCCTGCTGCTCGTTTTCCGGGCCCAGCTTCGCTGAGCTCAGTCGGTACGAATCCCCAGGGGGAGGACGTCAACCTGCCGCTACTCATCGTGAAGCGATTGAAGGCAGCGCTATGTCTATCGGCGATGTCTGCCGGCTCGGCAGCCGCTCAAGCCCCGGTCGGGATCGCGCCGGACGCGTATGCGGCGGAGCTGCGCGAGATCGTCCGGCAAGCACCGCTGCTGCCGCTCGAATCAAGCCGGATCCTGGTTACGCCCCCTTCCGTCGGTTGGGAGATGGGCATGGTATCCTGGGTGGTATCAGACCGGGAAGGTTTGATCTACCTCTTCCAACGGGGCGATAAGGCCGACCCGATCGTCGTTGTGGATCGCCAGGGACAGGTTGTTCGTTCCTGGGGCAAGGGTCTGTTCAAGACGCCCCATGGCATCCGACTCGATCCCGACGGCAACGTGTGGACCACCGACGCCAAGACCTCAATCGTTACCAAGTTTACGCCTCAGGGTAAGAAGCTCCTGGAGATTTCGGTGGGCGGCGTGCCAGCCGACTGCGAGACGGCGTTCTGTGGGACGACCGATGTCGGTTTCGGGCCCAACGGGAGCGTATTTGTGGCCGACGGATACCGCAACGCGCGCATCGTGGAGTACACGGCGGACGGCCGCTTGGTACGCGAGTGGGGCGGCCCGGGGACCGGGCCAGGCGAGTTCCAGTTGCCGCATTCGATTGTCGTGGGGGAAGGCGTCGTGTACGTGGCGGATCGGGAAAACGGACGCGTTCAGCTCTTCGACCTCGAGGGCAAGTACCTTCGGGAGTGGCCGAAATATGGCAAGACCTTCTCCCTTGCCCTTGCCCCCGGCGTAGTGTGGCTGGCCACCCAGCACCGCAATGAGCCCAACTTCGCGCCCGGCTGGCTGCTCGAGGTCGATCGCCGGACAGGCAACGTGTTGGGCTATGTCAACGCGACCGCAGTGCACGGCATGCATGCCGGTCCGAGGGGTGAGCTGCTGATTGCGCCCGGACCGGAGCGGAAACCCCAGCTGCTGCGGAGCCCTGATTGAGGGAACGGGACGCGCCTCTCCCTGAGCCGCAGCGCGTCCTATCGCATCAGTCCAGCAACTCGGCGGGCACCTTGCCCCCGTTGTCGGCCAGCTTCCGGAGCACCTGCTTGTGCAGCCAGATGTTCATGGCGGCAGTGTCCTGCATGGTGCCGGTATAGCCGAGTTCCTGAGCCAGCTCCCGCCGCTCGGCCAGACTGCTGTCCATGCCCACCAGCTTCATCAGGTCGACGATGGAGGTCCGCCAGTTGAGCTTCTGCGGGTTCTTCGCAGCCATCCCTTCGAGCACCGCCTCGATATCGACCACAGCCGTTGAAGTCGCGGGGGCATTGGTGCCGACGGGGCCCGGCGGCGCAGCAGCCGGCGGAGTGGAAGCCTTTTCGCCCTGCCCGAAGATCTTGGCCATCAGTTTTCCGAAGATGCTCATGGGATACCTCTCAGCAGGAGTCGTTCGCAGCAACTCCAGAATGACGGCGACCGTGCCCACCGTGAGCACA
>Ga0070705_100001908_pt1 | contig 10708 bp, 20 predicted proteins | sample KBSK5253metaG_FD_65455 | JGI IMG/M metagenome (GOLD analysis project Ga0070705, IMG submission 65455) | Corn, switchgrass and miscanthus rhizosphere microbial communities from Kellogg Biological Station, Michigan, USA - KBS K5-25-3 metaG | ecosystem: Host-associated > Plants > Roots >... | reverse complement strand
GACCTACGCCGGTTCACCTCAACCAGGAATCCCCACGCCCTGAGTCACACCGCCGCAGTCCACGGAGCGCGATTCAGCTATTGTTCGAAGTCTACTTAGCTCACATCCCCAGTCCCTGATCGAGAGAGCATCACATGGACGGCCGTCTCGGCGAGCCACCGTGGGTCCAAGCTTCCGTTCTTGGCCAACCCAAGAACGATATCCGCGAGCGCAAAGCGGGCCGCCTCTATGGCCTCTGGGGTGCTGCTGACGCTTGGAGCGATCCGCTCCCAGGCATCGTCGAACGCCTGCCCAAGTGCCTTCAACTGGTCCGGGGCGTAGGACGCATTCTCGATAAGTCGTCGCGCTTTCATCCGAGTGCCCAACAGCCGCAGCCTGCACCAGCGGTTTGTATAGCATCCGACACTACTGAGCTGCACGGTATCGATTGCCGAGGAAGGGCAGGGTGGCGGAGGAGCCAAAACGAAGGGCACCCTGCAATGGGGGATTGCAAGGTGCCCGTTCGCGCATGACGGTCCTGGGGAATACTCCACCCAGGCGCAGGTCAACTCCCGAGGTCCGGTGCCGTTCCTGTATGGGCCGCCCGAGCGACCTCCGCGCCTCGGCGAGCTGGTCGAGCCCAAGCCCGCCAGCGAGGCCGGCTTCTTCATGCGCTGCCCGGCCTGCGGCGGCTACTTCGATACCCGCGATCTGGCCCAGGTCATCGCTGCCGCATCCGACGGAGGACGGGGCGAAGTAGCTCGCATTAGGCGGTCCCGACCGCGTCTGTTAGTCTCGTGCGATCGGAGGCATGCGCTCGTCGGGCGCCTCCGGCTGAGAGTGTCCACAATCTGCTCCCGCCTGTTCTAACCAGAAAGGCAGGGAGCTATGAGCTGCTCCCGATTGACGGTTCTGATGGCCCCGCGCATGCGCGGCGTCGCGCTTGTTGCAGCCACGGCTTTTGCTGGGTTCTCTTCCGTGCAACTGCCGGCGACCACAATGGCTGCGTCCGGCGACAAGACCGCAGAGAACGGCATTTTCCAATGCCACCCGGAGCCGCAGGGTGGCTGCGTTGGCATCAAGAAACGATCAGCATGTCTCGTGCACCCACGGTGCCGATGGACGAATGATGCGACCAGTGGTTACTGCCGGCCAGTCGCCTGCTGGATCTAACGTAACGATGGCGACAGTGGCGCCGGATGCGTTGATGTGTCCACTGCGGAGGCTGCCATGCAACCGACCTCGATGCACATCCCCTCGTGGTGGTGGTGCGTTAGCCTCATGGACGGCGCCCGCCTCAAACGCCTCGGCTTCGTCCGCGCTGACGACTACGAGGGTGCCATCTGCCGAGCAATGAAGAAATTCCAGTTGGAGGAGCGACAGCAGCGCCGCGTGATAGTGTGGCGGGAAGACGAGATCGGACACGTTTGAAACGCCGGACCGCTGGGCGCGCGCCATGGCCCCCCCCTTGGATTGCGCGAGAGCCACCCGTCTCGGCACCGTGAAGGCGACCACTAGGTGCGACCCAAGACGGCCGCCGGGCCAACGCCTTAAGCGGGCCAGCCCGGCGACCGCGTTGCCGTCGACGCTGGTGCGGGTTAACGTCGTAAAGCAACGACTTGGTGGGGGCGGCGCGGTCTGTCATGGTCGCTTGCGCCCTGCCGGTAAACCTTCCGCAGAATTTCAGACAACCTTCATGACCTCAGGGGTGGCCCCCTGCTTCTGTAGGCGGGCTTGTTTCTTGCAGTGCTACTTTTTACAGCATTCTGCTTCCCAGGACGTCCAATCGTTCGCTTCTGCGGCTGCCAGGTCTGGTGTTGCAAACGAACGTAGAGGCACCGTTGCAAGCCAGCAGCGGTGCCTTCTCCTTGGTTCCTCTGCACGCCTCGTCGCTGGCGACGCTCGGTTGAAGACCGCTACGGACCTGCTAAACGCTGTACCGGCCATAGGCCAGCAATCGGGGACTGACGATGTCTTGGCGGATAGTTATGTCGGCCGTTGCGCTGTTGTGGGCACAAATCAGTCTGGCCGAGGCGGAGGACTGGCCGGCCAGGCCGGTCCGCATCCTTGTCGGATTCGGAGCCGGCGGCGGGACTGATGTCGTGGCCCGCATCGTTGCCGAGAAGCTATCCGAGGTTCTTGGTCAGCCTTTCCTGGTGGAGAACCAGCCCGGCTCAGGCGGCACGATCGCCGGCGGCATCGTTGCCGGGGCTCCCGGCGACGGCTACACGGGTCTCGTGATTAGCGCGGGCCACGCGATATCCGCGGTCATGGTCAAGAAAGTGCCCTATGACCCGGTTCATAGCTTCGCGCTGGTCGGCATGATCGCCTCGTCCACCTTTGTACTGATGGTCCCTCACAATTCTCCCGCGACGGATCTCAAGAGCCTCCTGGCGCACATAAGCGCGGCAGGGGGCACGGCGCGCTATGCCACCCTGGGTGCCGGCTCGGGCCAACATCTGATCGCCGAGGATTTGCGCCAGCGCACGGGCATGAACGCGCAACATCTGTCATTCGCGACGACCGGAGAGGTGGTGGCAGCCCTCGTGAAAGGGGATGCGGCCTTCGGCCTCGAACTCTACCAGGCAGTCCGCGGCCCCGTAAGCGCCGGTGACCTTCGGCTGCTCGCGGTAGCGTCTCCCTTCCGTTGGCCGGCAGCGCCCGATGTTCCGACGTTCGCGGAGAGCGGCCTAGAAGACTTCAAGTATGGGGCCTGGTACGGGTTCGCCTTTCCGGGAGGCACACCGAAGCCGATCATCGACAAGATGTACGAGGCGCTCGAGCGGGTGCTGGCGCGTGACGATGTGAGGCGGAGCCTTGAAGTCGCGGGCACGATCGCGACCCTCTCGACGCCGGGGAACCTCAGGGAGATCATCGAGTGGGATATCAAGAAATTGAAGGAAGTGGCTGAGAAATCGGGTCTGGGGCCGAGATAAACAGCTGCGAATGGCTGGTGTCCACGGTGGGCGACCTGACCGGCGACAAGGAGTTCTCCGCACGCACCATGGTGCCCGCGTACATGGTCGCCGACCCCGCCATCATGATGGGCCAGCCGTGGTGGAAGGGGCCGGAGTTGAACCGGCACCGTCGCGGTTAAGGGCAGCGGACACTGCCACTGTGCTACCCTTCCGCAGAGATGTGGACTGACAATAATGGCAGAAGCAGGGACGAGGGATCACCGAGAAGCCCAAGCTCGCGTCAGTCGCCCGCCCGGGACCCGCAGGCAGGCGATCTCGACCTCGGCCATCCCCTGTAGGCGAGCCGATCGGCATCCCGGGCAGGGTTACGCCGGGATGCCCGATGTCACGCCCCATCCTCAGGACGCGACCCCGCGAAATGGTTAACCGTGGAGGCCGGGACAGGTTCCGCTGCGTCACTGCCAGCCCCCACCCCCTTGGGCCGGTAGAGGCGCCATTAGAGCTGAGTATCCGGATTGGCTACTCAGCTGATCCGAAAGTGCATCGGGGAGAAGGCGAGCCTCGCTATTCTCCCCGATGCCTGTGGCCCAGTCCTGAAGAGAGAACCTGGACCCAGCTCTGGAAACTTCAGGCCCAGCCTCCCACAGGCCGAAAATCCCTCACGCTGAACAGTCGCCAGTCAGGCAGCGGGGCTCCGGATCGGCCGCCGCGGGCGTGGTCGAAACGCTCGCAAGCACCAGCAGCAGGGCGACGGTCTTCACCAGTGCCATGGCGATGATGAGGGTCTTCATGAAAGTCCTCCTGTTTGCAGAGGCTCACCAGTCGTGGGCCTTGAGGAGGAGCATGCCGAGGCGCCGTTTTCCGGCCCATCCTCGGATATTGTCGGCGTTCGCCAAATCTTTCCTGGCTTCCGGCGCTATCGTATGCGGCTCGAACCCAGCCACCCTGTGCTGAGACGGCGGGGAGCTGGGCGCGGCCGTCCTAAGCCTCCTGGCGCCGGTGCGGGCACACGGGCGGCCAACCAAGTGACCAAGCACCAGCCTACGCGCGGGTGCGCCCAGGCAACTCCGTCCAGCCGTCAAGCTCGTTCCACTGGAACGTCCCCCCGCCATACGTGACCACCAACACCCTGGAGAAGCAGGACGTCCGCAGCGCGGCATCGAGCCCGGCTACGTATGTGAAATCCACCGCGCCCTCTATCGGCATCATCAATTCCGACGTTCGCGGGTTGCACTGAATGGCAAGCCACAGCTCATCTGTTGGGCGGTACTGCTTGCCACTCTTCTTCCTGACGATCGCAGTTAGTGCGCCATCCGGTGCGTCGACCCAACCCCCAGTGAGATTTGAGAACCACTCGGGATACTTCCCGCGTCTCAGATGGAAGCAACGCAGGTACTTAGTGATCAGAGGCGATGTGAAATGGTGAGCCCGGAAGTCCGTACCCATGGACCGGGCTTCTGCTCCGCGCTCGATGACGAACGATGCAATCTCTTCCATGAACGCGGAGTGCTCGCTCCGCGGCGGCATGGACGCCTTGAAGAAGAGGCCAATGTTCATGTCGTCTAAATAGGCGCGGGCCTGCCGGAACTCGTGCGAGGCAGCCTCGAAGCGTTGCCATTCGGCTTCGACTTGACGAAGCGGGACCCCATCATCAGTCATGGTACCGGCCTGGAACGCCGTGACCTCAATGCCGAGGGTGCGACTGGCAATAGTAAGTGTGAAGTCGGGCGCCTCCCCACCGGCGGGGGATTCATCACGCACGATGCCGACAGCGGCTAGCACGTGTTCCAACGTCCGGCGCTCGGCCTCCTTCTGCTCGATCGTCGTCATCGACGTTGCTTGTCCAGGGTGGAGCGCCTCGCAAGGTCGGCGCCGCTGATGGTTGCTTGCAGCCGGTCCGCAGGCGGTCCGCAGAGCCATTTCTGCGGACCGGGCCAAGCTCGTAACTGTTTGATTTGATTGGTCGGAGCGGCGAGATTTGAACTCGCGACCCCCAGGCCCCCAGACTGGTGTTGGTGCTTTCTCTAGATTTGGCATGCGAGAGTCAATTCTCGGGGGTTGCGTACCCCCGCAACCACTTTTGTTATAACTCGCTGACCATCTCAATCTGACGCACCGGGGCTCGATCTGGGCGAAAGCACGCTCCAGTGAATTTCCGGTGGCGGCGTAGCAATCAGGTCGTTTCACTGGCGGGTCGCCTGGCGCCCGCTCCTTGTCCCACGCGTGGCGACAGCTCACCCAGCCTGCATCGGCATCGTCGTCACTCCCGAGAATCTGCGCACACCCGACACGAGTCAGACTAGCCCAGCCTAAGTGCTGGCCCATAGCTCGGCCACCGCGCCAGGAGAAAAGCGTGCCATTCGCAGCCATGGGTCGTGCAAGCGATATACCTCGGCACGGCGCAGCATCGTGACCACGGCAACGGTCGATTAACCACGCTGATAACCAGCACTGAGGGGGTGGCGCGCGGGCGACGCGACAGTATTTCGCGCGGTCCCCGCACGGAGGTCATCGCATGCTCCCGCCAACGGAAGTGGGCAGAGGCAGCAATTTTCCTGCAGTTCGGCCCTGTCTGAAGTGGAGGGAGGGGAGCCAATGTGGCAAGCAATAGTCGTAGACTTGCAGTCGCGAAAATCGAAGCCGGAGCGCGTTGAACTACGAACCCTGCAGCTCATAAATGAAATTCGTCCCAAGTTACTCAAACAGGGACTTCTCGTCATTGGAGTCTGGACTAATCTGCAAATGGCCTAAGTGGGGCTGCGGCGTTGGTATGTGGGGAGAGCACGGGCTTCGGATGATCAGCGTGCGCATTCAGAGGGTTGCGTAGCTCACGTATACTGAGAGGCGCGTGGCCTCGTTGAGCGCTCGGTTCGATCGTGGTTCATCGGTGCCGGTCACCGCTTGATGCCGCTGCCGCCACATCGTTGACAGCGAACGACCTTGTCGCCCTTCTTGAGCGTGCCTTTTCCTTCGCAGTTCTTGCACTTCGGTTTCTTCGGGGCGGTGTTCTTCTGCATGATCTCGTCTTATGCGGCGCTGGCTTGGGAGAGGCGTGCGGAGCGTGCCGGTGGCATGCGCGCACCGCTTCGTACGATAGGAATCGGAGCGGAACGGCACACGGCCGTCGGTGCCGGCTCCACCGACCTGCTGGCGCGGGGATCGGCCCCGGAGCAGCGGGGTGCGCTCCGGGACCGACGCGTTCCCCCGTCATAGCTGCGTCGCCAGAACGCCCGCACATGGGCGGGCAGCTGCAGCAGGGTGGTCACGACGGAGGAGAAGAGTCGAAGCAAATCATGCACTTCGACGAATAACCGGATTCTTGGTGGTACCCATTGTCCTCCCGCACACGCCGCTGTTGTGGCCCGCAGTTCGTGGCGCACCCCGTGGATGCGGCCGAGCACTCGCGTCCCGCGCCTGATGTGGCGAGTAGACCGAGTGGTTTGCGAATCCGGGTAGAATGCTTAGGTAGTTTCTGCGCGCCGCGGGGCGCTGGCCCCGCTCTCCAACGGAGTTGGCGCCCACCTATCTATCTTGGGAACCGCACAGTAGCAGCTTTCCAGCGCATGCGCCTGGGCACGGCGCGCACTTGAGTACGGAGATCAGTGAATGAACGGAACCAGAAATGGACGGCCGGGGCCGCCGGGAAGGCGAGCGCCCGCCGTGCGCGCCAATGCCGCGAACCGCCAGCGGCAGAACGGCTCGGCCGGCAACGCACATCGGAACCATGAGCGGTACCTTGCCCTCGCGCGAGAGGCGGCGTTGAATGGCGACACGGTCGAGGCCGAGAACTTTTATCAGCACGCCGAGCACTACTTTCGAGTCACGAGGGAGCGAACGGATTGACGTGTGCAATCTCTACTCGCTGAACAAGAACCGTGACACGGTAGGGCGGTTCTTCCGGGTCTCGCACAATCGTATCGTCTCGTTCGAGCCGTCCTCGGGCATATTTCCGCGGCACGTGGCGCCCGTGGTGCGCCGCGCAGCCGACGGCGAGCGCGAGATCGTTCTGATGAACTGGGGCTTCTTCCGGCTTGAGAAGGGAAGGGCACCGAAGCCCGTGACCAATGTGCGCGACGATCAAATTCAGACGAACCCGTTCTGGCGTGACTCTTTCAAGCAGCGGCGCTGCCTCGTGCCTGCGGGCGCGTTCTGCGAACCGAACGGCGACGGCCACGTGGCACTGGTTCGCGATACGAGGCGATGGCGAGCGGCCGTTGTTCGCGTTTCCTGGTATCTGGCGGCAGTATAAGGGGCGGGTGAAGAAAGACGGACCCAACGTCGACATCGAGACATACGCATTTCTCACGACGACGCCGAACAAACTCGTCGCTACCATCAATCACGAACGCATGCCGGTGTTGCTCACCGGTGAGAAAGAATTCGAGGCGTGGCTGACTTGCTCGGTTGATGAAGCGTTCGCTCTCACGCGCGAGTATCCGGCCGAAGAGATGCGTATCGTTCAGGAAGGCCTCGACAAAGAAGACTTGCTGAAGGCGGCCTAGCGCGATGACTCGTGCAGGTTCGCCGCCCGGCCGCGGCAGCTCGTGCAACGCAGGCGTTCTCGCAGTGCGATCGCGGGGTAGTTCTCTCCGTAGCGCTCGATAAGGCTCGCGGGAAAGAGAACGCGCCGGTGCTTGCACAGCCGGCACACCGCAACGAGCGTCATCTTCGCACTCGCCAATTCTCCAAGCGTGCGGCCCACGCCGGCTTCGCGGGCACAGCGATTGCCAGGGCGCATCTCATGAGGCTGCTTCATGCGAACACCGAGTGGTCGCCGCCCACAAACCCTGGGACCTGAAGCGGGGTACGAGGCATCCGCAGATGCTTGCAGGCGGCGTCCGAAGGGTGTAGCAGAGAAAGAACAAAACAGGAACATACATTCGGAGCCGGCCATGAATGCTCAAGCCCACCTGCCGGACACCCTTGAGGAATTGCGGGCGCTGGAGCGCGAGGTCGAGCGCGAGTGGTGGTGGCTGCACGGGGCCCTCAACGCCGTGGCCCAGGGCAGGACGCGCGGCAGGGGACATTGTGAGCTTCCGGGAGATGCAGGAGCAGGCGCGCAAAGTGGACCGGCGCCGCGTGGAGATCGCGGTGCGGATTGCGGAGTTGCAGGGAAATTGAGGAACGGAGCAGTGGCGACAGCAAGCGCTGCGCCTGGAATGAGTGTCGGCCGTGGTCCCCTCTACTCCCTATCACTTTTGAGGGGTCGAATTCCTCCACTTTCATCCAAAAAATTCTCTAGTCGGTCCCGGTGCGCTTTTTGCCGCCCGCTCGCGCCTCCTTCTCGGCCTCATTCCAGCGCGGAAGGAACTCTTGTGTTGCCTGCTTGTTCCGCCGCTCCATCTCGCGCACGTGCGCAATGTGTTCGGGGTCCTCGTGCCGGTCTCGGAAGGAGCGCGGCTCCAATCCCTCTTGGAACAGGCGCAAGTGGTTGGGGCGCTCGTGGTTGCGAGCATCGCCCGGCGTGAGGATTGAGTAGCCGGTGTTGGGCTGGCTACCGAATTCCTCGTCCTTGATTTCGGAGTTATCGCCAAGATCGTTGAGGTCGACATCACCATCGACGATCAGGCCCTTGGCCAGGTCGTCCAACCGCGACACGCGCAGTCCAAGGTGCCGCTCGGGATCGGTGACCGGAAGCTCTTCCCGAGCCTTCTGCGCGCGATACTCGGCAACGTCTTCGCGCGTGAGGAGATCGCCGTGCTTGCGATTGAAGGTGCCGAAGAGCTCAAGGGCTCTGCGCCACCACGAGCGCTTGCCGTCGGCGCCGCGCTCATAGGCTTGGGGAGGCGCCACGTTCAAGACGCGCGCAAGTTTGTTCTCGTGCTCGTGCTTCATCTGCAAGGGTCCGACTAACGGTGCACGCACAACCACACGACGCGAACGCAGATCGGCGAACTATATGCAGCGGTCATGCACGGAACTCAAGAATTGCTCGATTTGGCTGAGCAACCCAAAGGTGATCTCCCGCAGAAGCTTGTTAGGTCTCGTCTGCGAGATGTGATGGTATGGGCGAGCGCTGCGCTCACGGACATTGGAGGCTGGGGTCGCGGATTTCGGGTGCCGCGCAGCGCTCGGATATTGGAGAAGGTGCGCGCACGCGGGCGCCTGGTTGAACGACGCAGCGGGGTTGGTTGGTGGCGCCGACCGCGGCGGTTGTTGGAACGAGCTCGGGCGTCGTGGGCGCTGTGTTGAACGGTGTTGATCCTTGGTCGGCGCAGGGCTCTTGCGAGCGTTTTGCGGGCCTGCTAGGGGCGTTGCAGTTACCGCGTACGCGCCTGGTATGCGTCAATCAGTGCAATGTCGGCGAGATCCTTGTCACGGCCAAGCGCGGCCTTGAATGTGGGCAGTTCGTCAAGATTCATAAACGGGACGCCGTCAATGACGAGTGCCGATGCGATAGCTGCGGCCGTCGTGGTCGGATACGCGTCCCAATCAAGGCGGGGCAATATTTCCACATCTTCGCGCTTGAGAAATATCTCACCATATCGTTCGTCCTCATCCCACTCGCCGGTGGCACGAAGGGCGGTATGCAATGCCGGCAGCACGGCAATATCGATATCAGCTGCCTGCCGTATTCCGAGCGCGTCTAGCGTGCCGCTCCCCACGACGACGTACTGCCCGTACGGCAAACGGAGTTGCTTGATTCGTGAAATGATAGTCATGCGGAGCAGTGTATAAGGCGGGTGCCGGAGATGTAAGTGGTGTTCGGGATTGACGGTGGCGCGGCTAGGAAGAGGAGCCCTCGCGGCGTATGCGCGAGAGTTCCGGATTGCCCCTTGAGTGCCGGCTATCGGAATGCGCGCTGGCGTAAACGCGCAAGAGACAGGCAGCAGGTGAACGCAGGGGCGAGGGCGGCCCGAGCTGGAGCGGCGGTCGGCGCCGTCCCACCCAGTCTGATTTATCGCACGCGGCGAGTCGCCCGCCGTGCGTCACGCATTTTCAGTAGTGAGCTCATGGATTTCGCGCGCGCAGCGCGTGACGGAAATTGGAGTGGGTGGAGCCGCGTGGGTGGCGCGGTTGGCGTTTGGCCATAACGGGCCTAGAGGTCGGTGCAGCCGGGGGTAGGCCCTCCCGGATGCACGCCCGGCGCGCGGCGGAGTCTTCGGATCGCGCGTCAAGGAAATTACGAAGACGGCAGAGAGTGGATGCTGGTCGGCGCAATCGAGCGCTGGAGATAGAGCACGATTGGCGGAGAAATCGGCTTGAAGCAGTAAGAACCCGCCGCCGAGGAGCGCTGCCACAACGACGACAGCAACGATAACAGTGATGAGCATGTCACGGCTAGTCATGGTGGTTCGGATCAGGAGGCGGCGACCCCGAGCTGGATCGGTGGTCGGCGATGTCCTAACCTTTGTCAGTATTATGCGCCGTCTGATGCATTTGGGAAGCAGGGATTGGGGATGGAGGCTTGGTGAGCGACCGGGTCGGCGCTGCACGCCATGTTATGTGCAATTCGAAGTGTTGATGATCCCCGCCGGGCATCGACAACACCATCGAAGCGATCTTGATGGTCGGCGTCGCTGCCGCCCAGGTGCTACTGTTTCGCACTCGGAGCGGCCGGCGTGCGCCCCCTTGGGATCTTCAACAGTACGGAGTTCCTACTCCTCACAGCGATCGGCTTGACGCAAGCGGTGGTTGCGATCCTGATCAACGCAAGGACGTTGCGCCGCATGATCGATGTCGGGGACCACGGCTAGAGCGGTTTCCGTTTGATGTGAATCGGATCGGTCACAGGGGATTCCCTCGGACTCGCAAATCAGATTCGGTTGTCTCCGACGGCAGCAACTGCGGGGGCAGTCGATGGCGAAGGG
>Ga0070705_100001903_pt1 | contig 10728 bp, 8 predicted proteins | sample KBSK5253metaG_FD_65455 | JGI IMG/M metagenome (GOLD analysis project Ga0070705, IMG submission 65455) | Corn, switchgrass and miscanthus rhizosphere microbial communities from Kellogg Biological Station, Michigan, USA - KBS K5-25-3 metaG | ecosystem: Host-associated > Plants > Roots >... | reverse complement strand
CTTGCCGCGCCCCGTCATCCCGGGGCGGAGCAGCAGCGACGGGTTGTCGATGCGCGTCGTGACGACAAACGTCCGGGTCCCGCCGGTCGTGCTCGGCGCGGTCGAAGCCGCAGTCGTTTGGACGCCGGCGGTGGAGGTCCCCTCGGTTGCGACGGCCGTCACGCGACCGCTGAACGCCACGTCCGGGTAGGCGCGCACCCGGAGGGCGACGGCCTGACCCACGCGAACGTCCCCGATGTCTTTCTCCGAAACCACGATCTGCGCGGTCACGGTGGTGAAATCATAGACCTTGGCGAGAAGCGCTCCCTGGGACACCAGCTGCCCCTCCAGTTCTTTCAATTGACGGGAAGGGGTCGCGACGATCCCGGTCGCCGGGCTGAGGACGGTGAGCTCGCGGACTTCACCCTCGAGGAACCGCTGCTGCGTCTCGAGCGACGAGAGACGCGCGCGCGAGGCTTCGATGTCTTCCGGCCGGCTGCGGCGGACCAGCGCGTCGAGCCGCGCCTTCGCTTCGGTGAGATCGTTCTCGGCGGTCGTGGCCAGCTCTTGCGCGGCTTCCAGCTCCTGGCGGGTCGCGGCGGCGGTGGCGAAGAGGCTCTCCAACCTGGAGACATGCGTGCGGGCGAAGCGCAAGCGGCTGTCCGCCCGCGACACCGCGGCGTTCATCGCGGCGATCTCCTCTGCCGTGGGCCCGACCTCGAGCTTCTTGAGAAACGCGCGCGTCTCGCGAACCGAGGCCTCGGTTTTGCGCAGGTCCGCGACCAGGGCGTGATTCGAGAGGCGAGCGATCACGTCCCCCGCGCGCACTTCGTCGCCTTCATCCACCATGACGTCTTCCACCATCCCCTGGACCTGGGCCCGCACATCCGCATTCTGCTCGGGGAGGACGCTGACCGTTCCGGCGATGCGCAGCTGCATCCTGCCGAAGAGCACGATCGCGAGTGCCGCGGCAGCGAGGAGCGCCCAGCGCCGCCACGGTTTGCGGGCGCGCTTCTTGTCAGGTTTCTCCTCTCGAGCTTCTGCGGGGTTCGTGGGCGCCGCGTCGTCGCCGTCGTCCGTAGGATCCGACCGATCCGGCGCGCCGCCAAACAGCCGCCGAACCTTGCGGCGCGACTTGATGCCCGCGAGGGTCACGCCCAACAGCAGCGCGAGCGGTTGGTGACTGTCGATCAAGTAGCCCCCCGCCTTCCCCAGGACGTAGCCCAAGAGCGAGAGGGACGCGACGGCGCCCACGACGCCGTAGCTGAGGTAGATCCAGCGCTCGCGTCGCGAGATCTCCATGGCCATCGCCTCCCCGAGGCCCGCTGCCCGCTTGATCAGCCTCCCCACGTAGCGAAACGCCTTCTTCCTGAGGTTCGGAAGCTCGAGGGCATCGCTCAGCAAGTAGTAGCCGTCGAGCTTGATGAAAGGGTTCAAGTTGAAGAGCGTCTTGATCCCCGTCAGGGTCATGACCATCAGGGCGAGGTGATTGATGCCGGTCTCGATGTCGGTGAGGCGCCACGTCAGCGTGGCCATCGCCCAGACGAAGAGCTCGAAATATGGTCCGGCGAGCCCGACCCACAGGCGTTTCGCTTTTTCGGGAAAGAGCCACGCGTCACTCACATTGGCGTAGAAGCCCGGCGTGAAATACATGAGGATGAAGCCGAGCTCGTGCACCTCACCCCCGAAGTGCTTGCAGGTCAGGCCGTGTGCAAACTCGTGGGCGGCGGCGACCGCGAGGCTGATGACGAGAAACAGGGGAATCGACGACAGGCGGACGAGACCCGTGAGGCTCTGGGGGATCTCGGACCAGTAGCTCACCGTCGTGGCGGTCGCGAGGAGCATCGCCGCCGCGGAGAGAACGACGAACTGCGGCGTGAAGCAAAACCGTACCCGGGGCATCAGAGCGGTGAAGAGCCGATCTGGGTCGAAGAGTGACGCCCGGAGATACAGCGGGCTGCCGCGCATCCGCTTGCCGGACCGCGCGCGCTCCTCGGCCGCGGACTCGCTTCCCTCGAGGAGGGCGCTCTTCTCCAGGCGCTTGATGAACGCGGCGAGCGCCTCGTCAGCGAGCGCGCCGCCAAAGGCCGTCTCGGTCCGGCGACGAACCACCTCGAGCGAGGTCGCTCCATCGAGTTGCTGGGCGATGAACCACTCGAGCTCGCCGAAGCGAAAAAACTTGCTGGTGAGGGGATCCTTGACGACGCACCGCGCTGTCCCGGCCACCTGTTGGTGGCTGGTCCTGAGGTCTGTGCGCAGTCTTGGCGGAGCGGCAATCACGGCGCCCGTTGCTACCTCCTCGCGAGCAGCGCCGGACAGGCTGCGGGAGTGCGCCCCGCAGCCTGCCGGCTACGCGTCGACGCTACGAGCTGCAGCTCTCTTTGCTCTTGCTCTTGGAGCTCTTGCTCCCCGAGGCGCTCGTGCCGTCGTTGCTGCGGGCGGAGCTGCCGCTGCCACCGGCGCTGCTCTGGCCGCCGCCGCCGCCGCCGGCGTCACCGCCGCCGCCACAGAGCCCGATACACACGGGCAGCCCCGTACACGGCGCAACGCGCTCTTCCAGCCTCTCGAGCGCGGGATTCAGGTGTAGCATGGTTCACCTCCGTAGCTGTGACGAATGAGTAGCGAGAATCGTGATGCAGCCGTTACAGGCGGCAACCTTCGTGCCGAGACGCAATTGCCGACACGACGCCACAGGGCGCGCGCGCGACAACCGGCCATTCGTGCGGGAAGAGAGTCGTCGCAAGGGGGCGAACGCGGGGCACGTGCGACGAAATACGCGCGTTCTGCTGACATGGCCTGCGCGCGACACGTTGCGATGTGGTGCGCCACCGTGCGCGACGGCGCACCAGAATGAAGCGTTTTTTAGGCGGGTATTCCGTTGCGCAGCAGGTTTTCCATCGCGTCGGCAAAGCGGTCGATCTCGCCCAACGTCGTGTACACGTTCGGCGTGATCCGCAGACAATTGAACTCGGGGTGGGCGATCGCCGTGACGATGATGCGGTGCTTTTCGAAGAGGTATCCGGTCACCTTGCCCACGTCGAGCTGCCCGGGCGTGAACGACGCCAGACCGCAGGACTGCGCCGGGTCGTAGGGCGTGAGGATCTTGACCCCGGGGAGCCGCTCGAGCCGCTTGGCCCAGCGGTCCCGCAGGAACCGAAGCCGCGCCGCCTTGCGCGCGGCGCCGATGCTCTCATAAAACGTCAACGCCTCGGCGATGGCGTTGTGATTCGCCGCGGGGTGGGTGCCGATTTCCTCGAATTTCCGGATGTTGGCGTTCATCTCCGGGGGGGCCGCCATCATCGGCCAGATCTTGTCGATCTTGGACCGGCGCACGTACAGGAATCCCGTGCCGATCGGCGCCGTCAACCACTTGTGCAGGCTCGTGCCGTAATAGTCGCAGTCCAGCTCGTCGCGCGTGAACGGGAAGTGCGCGTACGCGTGCGCCCCATCCACGATCACCTCGATGCCCCTCGCACGGCCCATCTGGGCGATCTTCTTCACCGGGAAGATCTGGCCCGTCAGGTTCGTGATGTGACAGATGTGAATCACCTTGGTGCGGGGCGTGATCGCCTGCTCGATGCGGTTCGCGAGGTCGTCCTGTGACGGTGGAGGAACAGGGAAGGGGATCTGCTTCAAGACGATGCCGTCGCGCCGCTCGCGTTGCTTCCAGGTCGTGATCATGCGCGGGTAGTCCTGCGTCGTCGTCAGGACCTCGTCTCCCCGCTCCAAGGCAAGACCGAGCTGCACGATTTCCAGCGCCTCGCTGGCGTTGCGCGTGATGGCCATTTCCTCGGGATCACACCCGAAGTTCGCCGCGAGCCGTCGCCGCACCGCTTCGATCTCCGGCTCGATCCAGCCCCACATCGTGATCGCGGGCGCCTGGTTCGACACCGTGAGGTAGTGCTCGAGTGCCTTCTGTACCACGCGCGGGCTTGGCGCCACGCCGCCATTGTTCAGGTTGATGAGCGCGCGGTCGATGTCGAACGCCTGCTGGATCGTCTGCCAGTAGTCTTCGTCCTGCGCGACGTCTTCGGGGGATCGGCCCAGGGCCCCGTGGTTTGCGCCGGCGACGCGCGCCAGCGCGTCGTTCCTGAGGGCCGGAACCGTGGCGGTCGCGGCGACGAGGGAGCGGACAAAGTCGCGTCGAGTGGTCATCCCTACCTAATACGGCAAAACCCCCCGCCTGGCCAGAGCCGGGCGGAGGGCTTCGTCTGCCGTGCTGCTACGATTCGGTTCAGCCGCCGAAGAACGTTTCGACCGGCAGGAACAGCGAGTTCAGCGTCTCCTGGAAGCCACCGGCGGAACTCTCCAGGGCCTCGAGGGCCGCAACGTCCTCGGCGGTCAGCGGATCGCCGCCGGCATCGACCCACACGGGCGCCGTGTCGGCATCCCCGTTCAGCGTCGCCACTGTGCGACCGTTCACGCGTACGGTGGCGCTGATCGTGATCGTCGAGTCGATGGTGATCCGAGCCACGAACTGGACGGTTTCTCCCGGCCGCGTGAAGCGGAAGTCCCCCGTGATGACCAGGGCCTGGCCGATCACCGTTGCCGACTCGGTCACCGTGAACGTCCGCGCCGGGCTATTGAGCGTGAACGTCGCGTTGGCGGTGATGCGCGGCTCGTCCGTGACATGAACCGTCTCGTCGAACGTCAGGGTCTTGTTTCCGACGCTCAAGCCGTTCGAGAGGAATCCGGTCGCGTTGGCGGTCACCGAGCTGACCGTCGCCGAGATCGTAGCGGTGTAGTCGAGGTACGTCGGCGTGCCGCCCAGGCCCTTCACGAGAATGTGCAGCTGCAGCTGATTGAGTGTGCTCTCGTCGATCAGGTCGAGGGTGCCCACCTCGACGGTCGGCTCGATGACTTGGTTGAAGTCATCCACCTGATAGAGAATGAAGCGCACGCCGTTCAGGCCCGGCACGACGGAGTCCTGCCACGAGTACTCGTCGAGCACGGTGTCCCACTGGAACACGCGACCGTAGACGGAATCGGGGATGATGCGTCCCTGGGCAGCCGCGACACTCATCGCCGGGCGGAGCTGCTGGAGCCGTTCCGCCCCGATCGCGCCGATCAGAAGAGGCCGGCCGGTGGAGCGGTCGAGCTTCGGGAGGGTCCTCACGAGCAAGGTGGCCGCGGGTCGCAGCGGCGCGACGCCCGTCGCCGCGGGGCCGAGATTGAGGCTTGCAACGCCGAAGCTGCGGTACACGTCAGAGTCGAATGCGCTGTCCACCGACTGCATGTCGGTCGAGACGGCGACGGGATCGCTGAAGTCACCAGGAGCGGCGGCGTCTTTGCACGCCGTGACGACAAAGCCGAGCAGGAGCCCGGCACGAAGGAGCGATCGCATTGTTACCTCCAGAAGAGAAGCCTCAGGCGATGAGACCACCGCCGAGGAGCCGATCGTCCGAATCATACAGGACGCCCGACTGTCCCGGTGTGATGGCCCTCACCGGCTCCGCGAGGCGGAGCGCGAGGCGGCCCTCTGCGAATGCAACCACCGTGCCGGGCACCGCGCGCGCGCGGTAGCGGCACTGCACCCACACGGTGTCACCGGGGCCGAGGGGGGAGGGATCGGCCAGCCAGTTGACCTCTTCGAGAGACACTTCGTGTCCGAACAACTCCGCGCCGCGCCCGATCACGACTTCGCGCGTCTCGGGGCGGATGGCGACGACGTACATTGGCTCGCCGAAGCCGCCGGGCAATCCCTTCCGCTGGCCCACCGTGTAGCGTGCGAATCCGGCGTGCTCGCCGATCACGGCCCCGCCCGTTGTGACCAGCGGACCGGGCACGAGCGCCGGCGCATCCGCAGGAAGACGCTGCTCCAGCACGGCGACGTAGTCGTCGTCCGGTACGAAACAGATCTCGACCGACTCGGGCTTCTCCGCGGTGACGAGGCCGAGCTGCCGTGCGGCGGCGCGCGTCTGCTGCTTGGTGCTGGCTCCGACCGGCGTCAGCATCCGGGCCACGACGCTGCGGTCGATGCCCCACAGGAAGTACGACTGATCCTTCAGGGGATCCCGTCCGCGATACAGCGCGCCATCCCGCGCGATCGCATAGTGCCCCGTCGCGATGTAGGCGCAGTCGAGCGCGTCCGCATGATGCAGAAAATCTCGGAACTTGGTGAACGAGTTACAGCGCACGCACGGGATCGGCGTCCGGCCGCGCGCATATTCGGCCACGAAGTTGTCGATCACATCGTGCCCGAACCGGTCCTCGAGATTCAGGACGTAGTGCGGAATGCCGAGCTTGTGCGCGACCAGCTTCGCGTCGGTGATGGAATCGAGCGAGCAGCAGGGACGATCCGGCACCGAGTCGCCGTAGCAGAACAGCTTCATCGTCGCACCGATGACGTCGTAGCCCTGCTCGACGAGCAGGGCCGCGGCGACGGAGCTGTCCACGCCGCCCGACATCGCCACCAGGACTCGCTGCTTCATCTGTGCAAGACGGCGGAGAGCGAGCGGACCTTCTCCACGACCTTCGGCAGGGCCTGCGCAACCGACTCGACGTCCTCGGCCACGCTGTCCTTGCCGAATGAGAAGCGCAGCGCTGAGACGCCCAGCTCGCGCGGCACGCCCATCGCGCTGAGCACGTGCGACGGCTCGACGGCACCGGTGCTGCACGCCGAGCCGGAGGAGCACGCGATCCCCGCGAGATCGAGGTGCATCAGCAGCGCCTCGCTGTCCGTCCCGGGGATCGACGCGTTCGAGACGTGCGGCGCGCGCTCGGTCTGCCAGCCGTGGATCACGGCGTCAGGCACGATCGCGACGAGGCGCCGCTCCAGGTCGTCGCGCAATGCGGCGAGGCGTGGACCGAGCGCCGCCTGCTCCTGCACGGCCAGCTCCGCCGCCGCGCCCAGCGCGATGATCCCCGGCACGTTCTCGGTGCCGGGCCGGATGCCGAACTGCTGGCCGCCGCCGTGGATGATCGCCTCGACCGCCTTGCGGTCGCGTACGATCAACGCACCGATGCCCTTGGGGGCGCCGATCTTGTGGCCGGAGAGGGTGAGGAGGGTACAGCACACGTCGCGCAGTGATACGGGGACCTTACCGAACGCCTGGACGGCGTCCGTGTGGAACAAGACGCCGGCCTCGCGACATCGCTGCGCGATGTGCGCCACCGGCTGGATGGTCCCCACTTCGTTGTTCACCCACATGACGCTGACCAGCGCGACGCCGCTGGCCAGCGCGGCGTCCAGGCCGCCTTCATCCAGGATGCCAGAAGCACTCACGGGGAGGATGATCTCGTCACCTCCCAGGTGCTTCACGGCGTGTGCGGCGGCGAGGGCCGCCTTGTGCTCCGTCGCGGACACCGCCACGCGGAACGGCCCGCCGCGGTCCTTGGCCGCGAGCGCGGCGCCGATGATCGCCAGATTGTCGGCCTCCGTGCCGCCCGACGTGAACACCACCTGGTTCGGCTCGGCGCCGACGGCCTCCGCCACCTGGCGCTTCGCGGCCTCGATCCCCGCCCGGGCCGCCCGTCCGAAGCGGTGCGCGGACGACGGATTGCCGAAGGCGTCTTTCCCCAGGTAGGGAAGCATCGCCTCCAGGACTTCAGGCCGCACCGGCGTGGTGGCGGCGTTGTCGAGATAGACGACGCGAGTGGGCATCGGACGGCTCAATCTAGACGGGCTGCCGCTCGTCGCCAAGCGGCGGTGTGAGGGCGAGCACGGCGAGCGCCGCGAGCGCGCCCCACGTGTGGGCCGCCGCCGCGTACCACGCATTGCGCACCGGCCGAGACCACGCCGCGACGATCCCCGAGGTCACGAAGCCGATGGGAATCAGGACGGCGCGCCGCCAGCGGGGGGGCAGGGCCGGCGGGGGGGCGGCGAGGATCGCCACCCAGGTCGGAAACAGCAGCACGAAGTTCTGTGTCCAGATGAACGGTGTCGCAAGAACGGCGACGTGGGTCACGAGGGCTATCTCCGTGAACAGCGGACGGCGACGCCGCAACCACCACGCCGCCCAGCCGATCAGGGCGATGTTCGCGGCGATGCCCGCGGCCCGTGGCGCGCCGCTGCGGTCGACCAGCGCCATGAGGGACTGGCTGTGGCCTTGGAGCGCGACCGCTCCGTCTCGTGTGAGGCGCACCCAGCCCACCAGCGTGCTCCGGATGCCCTCGCTGCCCCGCGGCACGAGCGGAAGCACGGTGAGCGCGAGCGCCAAGGCCGCTCCCCAGGCGGCGGTGCGCCAGCGGCCACGCAGCGCGGCGTACACGATGAGCAACGCCGGAAAAATCTTGAGTGCCGTGGCGATGCCGAGCCACACGCCGGCACGCGCGTCACGGCCGGTCTCAAGGTCGCGCCACGTGGCGATCACGAGCGCCAGCAGCGCGACATTCAGGTTCAGCGTTTCGAAATCGGTTTGCACCGGTTTGGCGACGGCAGCGAGCGCCAGCGCGGCGATCGTCCATCGTCCCGCCGGCGCGCGCGCCAGCGCCCAGATCAGGCACGCGACTCCGAAGATGGCGAACAACGCTTTGGCGAGCGGCACGCTGGCGCGCGCCACCAGCGCGAATGGCGCGATCAGGGCCAGCGCTCCGGGGGGCCACCACGTCCCATAGCTCGGCGGCTGGTCGTACAGCGGCGTTCCGTCGAGCAGGTGATTGGCGAGCTGGAGGTGAGGCTCGAGGCTGTTGCCCTTGCGGGCGCTGATGAGGACGACGGCGACCGCGTACAGCGCTCCGATGAGGATCAACGTGCGGGTTCTCAGATGGACTGCCCGCCAAGTGTCATGACGTCGTCCACCACGAGCGTCTCGTGCGTGAAGAACGGCTCACCGTACGGGCGCCGGATCAGCGACCCGTAGTGGGCCGACTGCACGCGGATCAGCTCGTACAGGTCCTGCCCGGTCGGAAAGATCTCCCCCGCCGCTTTCGCGCCGTCGAACTGCGACGCGTAGCAGCGGATCGCCTGCATCTTCGCCTCGAAGCTGTCGGAGATGTCTACGACAAACGACGGCTTCACCGGGTCTTCGCGGTAGGCGAGGGCGTAGAGGATCTTGAACGGCCGGTGCGGCTCACCGCCCCCGCCGTACTTGGCGAGGCCGGCGAGGTAGCAGGCGTCGCGGCCGAGCTCCGAGGCCACGCGGTGGTCGGGGTGACGGCCGACGGGGTAGGGGAGGATCACGACTTTCGGTTTCGTTCGACGAATCAGCGCGACGACTTTCTCTCTCGACGTCTCATCATTAGCCACGTGCGCATCCGGCAACCCCGCGTTGAGGCGAAGGTGCACGCCCAGCGCCGCGGCGGCCCGCGCTGCCTCGGCGGCGCGCGTCGCGGCGTCGCCGCGGGTGCCCGACTCGCCCTGCGTCAGATCGACGATGCCGACGCGATGGCCGGCGCGGGCCGCCTTGGCCAGCGTCCCACCACAGGTCAGCTCGACGTCGTCACGATGGGCCGCGATCGACAGAAGATCGACGTGATCACTCATACCGAAGTGCCTCCACGGGATCCAGTTTCGCCGCCCGCGCGGCCGGCGCAATGCCGAACACCAACCCGACCAGGATCGAGGCGGCGGTTGCGATCATCGCGGGGACCATGGGCACGGTCGTGTTGAACGCGAGCAGGCGCTTCAACACCTCTCCCAGGCCCATGCCCAGGAGGATCCCGATGATGCCCCCGAGCAGGGTCAGCGTGGCCGCTTCGACCAGGAACTGCCACAGGATGGCTTGACGCGTCGCTCCCAACGCTTTGCGAAGGCCGATCTCGCGCGTTCGACTCGTGACCGACACCATCATGATTGCCATCACGCCGATGCCTCCCACCAGCAACGCGATACTGGACAACACCAGCATCACGAAAAAGAACGCGAACGTCAGGCTGTCGAAGATACCCAGCACCTGGTCCGACGTGAGCAGGTCGAACGTGTTGGGATCGCCGACGCGGAGTCCCCGCAGGCGCCGCAGCGTCACGGTGGCCGCATCCATCGCCCGGCTGACGCTGACCTCCGCCTTCGGCTTCACGAGAATGATGAGGCCGTTCCACTCGTCGATGTTGAAACTGCGGCGGGCGGTCTCGAACGGCATGATCGCGGCGATTTCCGGTGCCCCGGGCACCTCGAAGATGTTTGTCGGGCGTTGCCACACGCCCAGAACCTTGAACGGATCGCCACCGATGCGGATCATGCGACCCAGCGGATTGATGGCGCCGTACAACCGGTCGACGGTGCGTTGTTCGACGATGACCACCGGGTCCCCGCCGCGCAGCTCGGCGGCGGTGAACGAGCGTCCCGCCACGATGCCGCCACCGAGGATCTCCATGAACCGGTCGTCGGCGCCGAACACCCCGAGAATGCGCGTGTGGTTGTCGCCGTACTCGAACCGTTCGAAGACCTGGGTCCAGATCGCCGCATAGTGGATCTCGGGGAGGCGGGCGATGGCCTCGGCGTCCTGCGGCACCAGCTTCGGCCGGACGCGGATCTCGCGCGGCACGGCGTCAGGATTGACGCCGGTCGTCGAGAAGTAGCGCAGCACGCGAAACGTCGTTGGGCCGACGACCTCGAGCGTGTTTACGATCTGCTCGCGGAACCCCGCGACGATGGAGGCCATGGCCATCACCGTCGCGATGCCGATCACGACGCCGAGCACCGTGAGCGCGGAGCGCAGTTTGTTGGCGCGCAGCTGCTCCAGGGCGATGCGCCAGCCCTCGCGCAAGGTGTCGAGGCGCACTTATTCCTGGCGCAGCGCGTCGATCGGGTCGAGGAGGGAGGCGCGGTGCGCTGGATACACCCCGAACGTGACGCCGACGACGAGGCCG
>Ga0070705_100001896_pt1 | contig 10752 bp, 18 predicted proteins | sample KBSK5253metaG_FD_65455 | JGI IMG/M metagenome (GOLD analysis project Ga0070705, IMG submission 65455) | Corn, switchgrass and miscanthus rhizosphere microbial communities from Kellogg Biological Station, Michigan, USA - KBS K5-25-3 metaG | ecosystem: Host-associated > Plants > Roots >... | reverse complement strand
AGGAGATCCTGCTTCCACTCGCCCGGGTGCGCGGTCAGGTAGTCTGTGAGCCCACCGCGAGCGCCTCGATCGCCAGAAACCACATCCTCGCGCATGAACGGGTTCAGCCACGGCGCATCGAGCCTCCATGCCGCCAGCAGGTCCTTGGCGGATTCGAGATCCATCGGGCCTTCGACCTGCAAGGTCTCGGCCTCTTGATGTGCGCGCGTGTAGACCGATCGATCCGGATGATGGCGCTGCACGATATACCGCCCGGTCCCATGGGCCGGCCACTCGATATTGGTATCTTCGACCACCAGCCAGTCGCCCGGCTCGCACAGCGGGGCGTACAATTCGAGTTCTCTGCGCACGTGCTCGGCCGAATGATCGGCATCGAGGGAAATCAGCAATCGCTCGGGCGCCAGTCCGCCGAAGTCGGTCCGCAGGTGCGACAGGATCGCGGCCCGGGTGGACTTGGCGGTCGAATCGCCCAGGATCGGCCGGATGCGTGGATGGCTGCAGCGGCGGTGATTCTCGATATCGACCGTGTAGACCATGCCCCCGGCGATCTGCAGCATGTCCATCAGGTAGGCGAACCACAACGCGCTCGCCCCTTGATAGGTGCCGGTCTCGATCACGAGTTGCGGACGATGCTCGGCCATCAGCTCCTGATACATCCACAGATCGTTCGGGCACTTCATCAGCCCGAGCCCGAGGAAGTGCGTGTAGTGCCAGGTGTGCGGGGCGTTGTACCAGACGGTGTGATACTGCTGCAGCAGATCGCCGTGCTCGGTGCGGGTGCGCACGACGCGGGCGGCCATGTCGTCGAGCGTGACATGCTCCTCGGGCGCGATCACGGTCAGCGGGCGCTTCCGATCGGGGACGGGCGGTGCCGGTGTTGAAGGCACAGGCGACGGATCCGGACTGCGGTGCCGGGCCAAGCGGGCCATGGCCATGGCGGGTGTCTCGGGCGGCTGCGGATTGGGCAGACGCAGATCGTCCGGGCCGCCGTCGAAGCCGCAATCGGACTTGGGTGTGATGCTCATATCGACAGCGCCCAGAGCAAGGCGACGATGCAGGCGGCGACACAGATCGCCACGACGGCCAGCAGCAGCGCGGCCGGCCAGCCGATCATCGCCACCGAGCAGGGGACGGTCATCTCGGCCATGGGCGTCTCCTGCTACGGCTTGTTCAACCTGGCGCGATCCGCGACCGAGAGCGGGGAGCCGCCACCGACCGCCCCGCCGCCCGCCCCACCGGCCGAGATCCGGGCCGTCTCGCTCGGGGTATGTCGTGCGCCCGGTCTCCCGAGCTGGGCGGCGATGTCCTGCCCCGGATCGCGCCCGTACCACTGCTCGCGGCGCGTGACGGTGCGATTCCAGAGGCGCAGGCAATCGAGCAGGTACTCGCCCAGCAGGAAGTCGGGCGTGTTCGATCCGTTCTCGATCGAATGCCGGTTGATGAGCCGGATCAGCTCCTCGCCGAATGAGGAGTGGATCTCCCGCACCTCGGCCATCGCGCTGTTGGCCGTGTCGCTGCCCGTGACCGTGGCTCTGGTCGCAGCGTCGGTCTCGTGCGCCACGGCCATCAGCTGCGCATCCAGCCTGGCTTTGGCCGTCTGCTGCTCGGCCCAGAGCAGGCCGGCCTCATGCGCGCAGACCGCACACATGGTCGGGCCGCCGCAGCGCGCCCTCAAGCCATCCGTTCGCTCGTGCACGTGTCCATGTCCGCCAGTCATCGCGCCTTCTCCTTCCCTTTCTGCGCTTGTAACATGACATTGTAGCTGATCGAGCCATGCGTCCCAGGGACACGGGCCATCTGCAGCGGGTGCCAGGGCCTCGGGGTCGGCCGACCCACCGAGGCATGCAAGCCGTACAGCGGCCCGCGCGGATCCAGCCAGAGAAAGGACGACTCCATCACGCGCGTGAGGTGCGTCGGATCGCTGAGCCAGCCCTGAGAGTCATCGCCCCCATACGGGCCGGAGATGTACACCACCCCGTTCGGCTGCATCACCCGCCAGAGGTCGTCCCACCACTCGAAGAAGCATTGCGGGTTGACATACTCCAGCACGTGGGTGACGACCGCCGTGTTCACACAGCCATCCGGCAGCGGGAACGGGTACTCGCGCGGGTCGTGGCGCACATCGCCGGCCGGGGACATCACGACGGCGCGATCCTGGGGGGTGCCGCCGAGCGAGATATCGAGCAGCAGCCCTTTCTTGCGCTGGATCAGCTTGGTGATGGCCATCGCGATTGGTGGCTGCTTCGGCTTATGAGTCATGGCACATCACGGCCGATGCCGTCGCCGATCGGGCGGGCGCGTGGGTTCCGGTTGCTCCAGCTGACTCGGGCCGATTTCTTCCTCGACCGCGCGCAGGCCGATGCCGTGCATGTCGATCACATCCCGGTCGAAGGCGTGCCAGTACTCGGCCGCCTTGAGCTTGCGGGCGATCTCGTCGTACGTGGCGTGCGAGACATCGAGGATGGCGTACGTGTGCGTCTGGCTCATGGCCGATCGCCCTTCACATGCCCGCCCGCGACCAGCGCGTCCACAATCGAGACGCCGTCGATGTAGACATCGCCAATCCACCGGGCGAACGACTGCGTGTCCTTGTAGGTCTCGACGACGATCACCGTCGCCTCGGCCAGCAGCTTCATCGCCGCCAATCTCGCGTCGGTCCCGCGCACGTGATCGGGACCGTGCAGCTCGGGGGCGTCGTAGCCCCGGACCCGGAGGTTGATCGTCAACCCGGCGCGAAAGCCGAGATCGAGCCGCAGGATGTAGGTGTCGCCGTCGATCACCCGATCCACGGTGGCGCGGTAGCGATAGGCCGGCGTGACGGGTCCGGATGCCATAATCATGGGCGGGCTCCTGGGCGGGCTCCTGGTGGTGATCCTGATCCTGATCCTGATCCCGATCCCGATCGGCGCCGCTCCTCCTCGACCAGGGCGGCGCGCATCCCGAGCTGGGCGGCGATGTGCCGGGCCTCGTCGGGCGTGAAGAACAGCTGCAGATCGTGCGGGGGCTGCACGTGCATCAGCACCAGACCGACAGCGCCGGCTGCCGCGTTGTGGCCGAACACGATGTTCGTGGCGACCGGGGCGGGCGCAGGGGTTGAGAGATGCAGCTCGCGGCGGGTCTCGGGCGTACGCGAGGGCGTGCGTGAGGATGTGCGCGGGTGGTGCTTGCGGCGGGGCATGGCTGGTCGGCCTCCCGGTCTGTGAACGAATCAGTTGGGCGGTCTAGGTCTCCAGTTATTCCCCGGCCTGGGAGACTCCACGCAATGGAGTCGCGCTTGAGATGAGTGGCCGGGCCAGATGCTCCCATGTCAACCGCCCTGGGGAGCCCACGCGCCGGCCACTATAGCACGAGGTCCTGCTAGGTCGCGAAGACGAAGTTGTACGTGAGATTGAGCGCCTGCGTGGTGCCCTTGGTGCTCGATGCGAATGTCGCCAGGCTGATCGCGGTCCCGGATCCGATCGACGAGTGGCCATACTGCGCGAGGCAATTGAACGTCACCGCATGGCTGATCGCGGTCGAGACGTACTGGAAGCTCTGGCTCAAGGTCCACGTGCCGCTCAACACCTGCGATCCGAGGCTGACGGTCGCCCGGGCCACTCCGCCTGTGCTCGCGGTCGCCCATTCGGTCGAGTCGATCTTCGACATCGTGCTGAAATTGCTCGACTGGGCCTCGGTCATGTAGCCGATGCCCCAGAAGGAGGCATACGAGCTGCCGGCCAGGCCGACGAAGTTCTTGATCAGCAGGCCGTGGCCGTAGGTGGTGATGACGTTCTCGTGCCAGTCGCCCACCCGTTCCTCGCCTGTGAGGCAGTCCACCAAGGCGCCACGGACGAAGCCGCGAATCTTCGGAAACTCGGTCGATCGCGATCCGGATCGCGACCGGGCTGAGCGCGGCAGGTGCCCCTGCCGGTTGCGGACGGTATGCACCGCGCCGTCGTGGGTGTGAATGCGGTCGCCTGGTTTGAACATCGGATCACTCCTGATGGCGAGGTTGACAGAAAAACGCTACACCAGCGCGGCGCTGACGGCATCGCTGACATGCAACCGCTCCCGGACGTTGCACTCGCCCGTCCCTGCTGCAATCGCCACGGTCAGATTGGCGCGGGCGGTGTTCAGGATCCGCCTGGCTTCCCGCAGCGCGAACTTGTCCGGGCCACCGGTCTGGACGAGCAGTCGATTGTACGCGGCCTCGGCAATCTGCACGGCCTCGTAGGCATCGATGATGTCGTAGGCATGCGCTTCAGTCGCGTTCATGGCATCGTCTCCGGGGCTGGTATCTTCTCCGGGGCTGGTATCTTCTCCGGGGCTGGTATCTTCTCCGGGGCTGGTGTCTTCTCCGGGTCTCGGGCGACGATTTGGGCCGGGATCAGCACGCCGTCGATGGCGACCGGCTTGACATCGGTGAGGCGCCCGCCTTGCCGAGCCGCCCGCAGGCTGGTGACGACTTCGCGCATGCCGGCGACTTCGGTGCGCAGGGTGGCGTTCTCCATCCGCGACTCGACCACCTGCCGGGTCAGCTCGCGGATTTCGGCGATCAGTTCGCTGGTATTGCCATTGGTCTGTGTGCGCACCACTTCGGTGCCGTGCTGGATCGTATTCAGGGACTGCGAGATCAACTGCCGGTGCGTGTCGCCGGCCGAGGCAGCCTTCACAGCCTCGGAGGCCGCGTTCTTGGCTTCGAGGACCGCATCACCCGCCTTGATCGCCGCGTCGTCGGCCTTGACCGCTGCCTGCTTCCCGGAAGCGGCGGCATCCTGCCCGGCGGCTTTGGCGCCCTTGGCCAGCCAGACGGCCACAGCGGTCAGCGCCAGCCCGACCAGCTGCACGATGACGGGCGACAGGGGCGAGAGATCGACGGGCGGGACCTGCATCACACCTCGGGGCTAGACGTCCACTTTGCCGAGCGTGGCCAGCGACACGGCCAGGGCGGCGGCGATCCGGTTGCTGGCCACGACATCGATGTCGCCGCCCGCCTCGGCGCGGCTGATCCAGATCGGGTGCACGTCGGCCTTCTTGGACAGCGAATCGAGGGTGTGGCCGGCGGCGGCCCGTTGTGTCTGTAAGGCCGTGAGCTTGTGTGCCATGGCGAGATCTACCTCCAGCCCACGGTCAGATCGGCAGCAGCGGCGCCGGCCGTCACCACGGTCAACCCGGTCGAGAAGACGATGTCGTAACAGTTGGTCTGGCCGGCCAGCACGGTCGTCGCGGTGCCGATTTTGGTGCCGCTGGCGGCTGTGTTGTCGTAGATCGTGGCGGTGGAGGTGGTGCCGACTGAATTGACCGTCAGGCAGTGCAGCTGCCCCTTGCCGGTCTTGAGCACGGTGGTGGCGTTGGTGGTGATGTTGCTCGGGGTGTAGCCACCAGTCGAGAGCCCGCCCGCTGATCCCGATTGCAGCGCGGTCCACGTGCCGGTCGTAGGATCGGCGGCGAACAGGCGGACGTTCTGGCCTTGCGATTGGGCGGACGCGGGTGCCCGCGCGAGCAGCAGGCCGATGATCAGCACCAGCAGGCAGATCCCCGACACGAGGCCGAAGCGCAGGGCAGCGACGATCCGGCGATCCGAGGCGGTCAGCATCAGGCACTCCTTCGGGCACGTTCGGATTTACTGGTCCGGTCCGTGAGGTCGGCGCGGGCCTCGTCGGAGAGGGCAGGCACGGGCGCAGGGACGGCCTCACGCGCCTCCTGCTCCTGTTGGCGGACGAGGACGATGGCGCGATCCCCCATCAGGATCGAATCGCACATCCGCTTGTAGGCCGAGACGGTCAGCAGGTTGCGAGCCTGGCACTCGGTCAGGAACTTGTGCACTTCGCTGAGTCGCGGGTCTCTGGGCTGTCCCATGGGCATGGCATCTGGCTCCTTGCGAAGATCGAACGGGGCAAGGTCCTTGCGAGATCCCTGCCCCGGTCTGGGTAGCCGACTGTCCGTAGCCTACTCTAGATCCGGATCTACCGCTTGCTCCGCTCGGCGGCCTTCTCGTCGGCCTTCTCAGCCGCGACATCGGCTTTCTTCTCGGCCGCCGCCTCTTTCTCGTCCGCTTTCTTGTCGTCGGCCGCCTCCTTGGCGACCTCCTTGGCCTGCTTCGACCGCTCGGCCTGGTCCTTCTTCAGCTCGTGCTCGTCGGTCAAGCCTTTCGGATTGTCCGGGTCGTGGCCGTGCGCGACCCCGCCGACCGGGCCGACCGCGTGGGCCTGATCGACATCGGTCTCGTTCGGATCGTGCGAACCCGCATGACGGCTGGATCCGGATCCATGCGAGCTGTGCGCTTCGCCGGCCGGGATATCGATCGGGCCGGGGGCGGGGTGCGATCCGCCAGGCACCGATCCGCTCGGTTCGTCGGTGCTGTGGCGCTGGGCATGGGTCTGCGCGTGCGGCATACCCGTGGCGCCGGCCTTGTGTCGTTCGACTTCCTGTTCGTCGTCGTCTTTCTTCGCCATGTGCTTGCGTCCCTCCACTGATCGATGGTCAGTGCGCTACCTGCGTTACGGTCACTACGGCTGACGCGCTTGGAACATCTGCTCGGGGTGATGGTACTCCAGCGTGTACTCGCCGATGATCTGCGCCTTGTCGTAGTCGCCGCCCTTGGCCAGCGCCTCCTCGTGGAAGTTGCGGCTGGTCATCGGGGTGACGAAGATGCGGCGGGTCGAGAGGCCCATCAGGGCTTGCGGGGGCATCCACGGCGAGACGATCTTGCGCACCGTGCCGAAATCGGTGGTGATGTTCTCGGCATACCGCTGAATCGACTCGTCCTGCTGCCCCACGAGCAGCTTGCTGGTGTTGGTGCCGCTGATGTCCCGGCCCCACTGCGCCCCGGTCAGCAGGATGTCGATGTCGCGGGCGCCCGCGTTCCAGGCCGCCTGCATCAGGTTGTTCACGTACAGCATCGGATCGGCCGTGAACGAGTTGCTCGCGATCTGGGAGTTGATCTGGGTCAGGACCGCGCGCAGACCGTCCATGGTCCGGCGGCTGGCATCGTCACCGATGGTGTTGATCGCCACCGAGCGGATGACGGCCTTTTCGAGTTCCTTCAGCAGCTCGATGGTGCGGAACGCCTTCTGGTGATCCATTTCAGACCCGACGTTCGGGCGGGTGATCACGGCCTGCCGGGTGCCAGAGAGCTTCAACGGCTTCTTGAAGATCTGGGTGAAGTTCGACCGCTGGGTGCGCGCACGGGACACGTCGCCGTCCGTGTCGTCGCCTTCCAGTTCGGCGGTCGCGATCACGAACAAGGTGCCGCCCGCTGCCAGCGAGTTGATGTTCGCCGCGCCGTTCACCCCACGCGCGACGAGCAGCGAGTTCGGTCCCGGGATCGAGGTGATCTGCACCAGCTCGGTCACGCCCATGGTGCCGGACGTGGGCGGTTCGAGTTCGAGCAGCATGCCGACGCTGAGCAGGGCGGCGAGCCCATCGGTCTGGAGGCCGGTCGCAGCCGTCGCCGAATTGATCGCGGTCGAGGCAATGATGCGATCCGGCCCGATGTTCTGCTCGTCCCAGATATGCTTGACCGAGGTCGCGGGCCGATCGGGTTGGGGCAGGGCGTCGAGCAGGGGCACTTCGCGGGCCGCTGTCAGCAGCAGGATCTCGCTGATGTCGGGATCGAGCGAGAGGAAGTCGTCGTAGGTGGCCAGGCCGGTGAAGACCGAGCACATGGCCTGTGGGTCCAGGCGGACGGTGTGGATCGCCCAGCCGACCCCGCGCCAGGTACGGTGCATAGCAACTCCGATCACGAAGGAGAACGCGAAGGGGTGATGCGCGCTTTGACCCGTGCGCCGCACATCGTCACGCCCGCAGTCTATGCACCCGGCTGGTAGGGTTCTGTGAACGAAGCTATCTGTGGACAGGTCCATGCCCGGTGGACATGGCACAATGGCGCATGGCGCATCCGCACCGGTACGGTGTGGGAGAGACGGCCGCTCTCCCTCGGCGCCTGCAGGGGCGTGCGGCCCCATGACCCAGCAGGCTCGGTCCTGACGAATCGCCTAGTCGCGCGGCCAGTCGTAGCCGCAGTGATCGCAATGCAGCGAGTCGGCGTACACCGCGATGGCCGGCTCGTGGCAGTTGCCGCAGATTGCGCCGTTCTGAGCAGCAGGCGGCGGGATGCCCTGCTGGTGCGCGGGCACGTCCGGGCGATCCGATTGATCGCGATCGGCCGCGTGCGTGTGATGGGCGTGATCGGCCATGTCGGCGGGCTCGGGCTGATCGCCGACCGGTTGGCCCGCATCGCTCGCAGTCGGATCGGCCCGATCTTCGGCGAACCCCGACTTGCCTTCACGCGCGGCAATGTCGTTCGGCTCGGGCTGGTTGATGCCTTGGCGTTGCACGGATTTGGCCACGGATCAGAACTTGTTGGCCGGCCCGTCGCTGGCCTTGGCGCCACGGCCGCCGCCAGTACGCACAGGCTGCTGGGGATTCGGAGGTTGCTTCGGAGGTGCCATGATCAGGTCCCTGCCTCTCTGTCAATGCCCGGTCGCGGAAGTGCTACCGGGTGCGCTCGTCGGATCTGGATCGGCCTCGGATGTCTGCCCGCTCCCGGTAGCGATCCGACTCGCGCTGCCGGTCGAGCGCGATCTGCCGGTCGTCCGGCTCCCTCGGATCGACCTCCTCGGTCAGGTCCGGTTCGCGATCATCGTAATCGACCTGCTCGTAATGCGCCATCGCAATCTCCGGACCTACGCGGCTTTGCCTACGCGGCTTTGCCTACGCGGCTTTGCCCTTCTTCTTCTGCTCCAGCTCGTGCAGCTTGCGGGCGGCGGCGCGCGATTTGTCCATGTCGCCCATGGTGCCGCTCGCCTGGGCCTGCTTGCGGGCGAGATCCAACTCGGCTTTGGCGGCTTTGATCTGGGCGTCGAGCCCGGTCGTATCCCCAGCCCCATCGGCACCCGACGCCCCACCCTGCGATCCGGCGCCCTCACCGGCATTGTCGGCCTTGAACGCCCACGGCTTGTCGGCTTTGAACTTCGTCACCAGGTCCTTGATCGTGACCTTGACCCCGTTGACGAAGGCGGGCTTGCCGGTCGCGGCATCGAGCACCACCACCTGCCGCTGCTCGTCCAGATTCACCCGTTTGAGCAGGACCTCGGCCAGATCCTCGGCATCGACCGCGTTCTGGGCGGCCAGCTCCTGCACGAGTCGGCCCCGGCACCGATCCTCGCGAATCTCGCGCATCAGGGTCTCACGCTCGGTCTCCCAGGCTTTGCTCTTACCTTCATGCTCGGTGCGGATCGAGGTGAGGGCGGCTTCGTAATTGCCCTTCGCCTCCTCGGCGGCGCGTTTGCGATCGACTTCCTCCTTGCGCAATCGCTCCAGTTCTTCCGCATCCTTGGGATTGGTGCCGAGCCGCTTCTCGATCAGCAGGCGCTCTTTGGCCAGCCGGGTTTCGATGATGTCGTCCAGCTCGGTCTGGGTCAGGTTGAGCGTGCGATCCCCGCCACCGCCCCCACCCGAGCCGTTCGCCTTGCGCTTGCGTTCGGCCTCGGCCGCATCCGCATCGGTCTTGCGTTTGGCTTCCGCATCCGCAGCGGCTTTGGCCACCGCAGCGGCATCGCCCCCACCCCCGGCCCCGCCCGTGCCGCCGGCTCCACCTCCCGGGACGGGATCCTGTCGGCAGATCGGCCACGCGAGCAATCGAAGATGTCTGATGTACATGTCTGCGCTCCTGGGCTGAAGGTGAAATCGGCGGTAAATGGCGTTCATTGTGCGCCCGGGCGAGGGCGTGCGTCAAATCGAGACCAATCGGCGCTGTCCAATAGGCTATCGACCGGCTATCGAGGCAGGTGCGCGACCACCCAGGCTTTGATGTCGGCGATCCAGTTCGCGGGCACCCCCATGAAGCGGCGTTCGGGCATCGATCCGGCCCCGGTCTGATGGATGAGGGCCTTTTTCTGCGACTCGGCCGATCGGAAGCCGATGGTGAAGCCGGTCGCGGTCGCGCGGGTGGTGCCGAAGTCGGCGAACATCTGCGGCCGGGGCTCGCCATGTAAGTTCACTGTCCGACTGAGCTTGCGCTTGGCGTAGGCGGGTGAGTACGGCGCAAAGGATCGCCCGTCCTCGTCGATCCCGCTCATGGTCCGGTTCTCGACCTTGACCGCGAGACGCTCCCCGGCTTCGCGTAAGACCGAGGAGCCGCCGTCGATCTTGATGAGATCCACGAACTTGAAATTGCGGGTCAGCCGCATGCGGGCCATACGATCAACGTCCCTTCTTTCGCAGCGAGACCGGCGACATATGGATCCGATCGCCCGCGACGGCCGTCACCACGAACGCCGACCCGCGCGGCAACAGGACTTCCTCCTCGCCCCCGGCCTGGTCATCGGGAATATGCAGGGCGTGGCTGCCTGTCGGGAGGGCAATCGTGATGGTCTTCCGCCCGGGATTGTTCGGGGTGGCATTGTCCAGCGAGTGCGACGTGCTGACGAACCCGTGATCGGTAAAGGTGTCGCCGACGCGCACATGATCCACGACGCCGGCATCGACCGACCGATGCACGGTCATCGGCACCGTGGTGGTCGAGCGCGCAATCACGCGATCCAAGACCGCGACCACCTTGGCCTCCTCGGCTGTGCACTCGCCCGGCGCGTGCCGCAGCTTTCGATTGATCGGCTCATAGCCCATCGCGACGTAGTGATCGACCGCCCGGGCTTCAGCGCCGGTCAGGGAGGATCCCGAGCCGCCCGAGCCGGTCGTGAACTTACCAGAATGCGGGTCGTGATACGGATTGCCGCCTTTCCCTCCGCTTTTGACCATGGCGATTTGGCT
>Ga0070705_100001895_pt1 | contig 10752 bp, 10 predicted proteins | sample KBSK5253metaG_FD_65455 | JGI IMG/M metagenome (GOLD analysis project Ga0070705, IMG submission 65455) | Corn, switchgrass and miscanthus rhizosphere microbial communities from Kellogg Biological Station, Michigan, USA - KBS K5-25-3 metaG | ecosystem: Host-associated > Plants > Roots >... | reverse complement strand
GAGGATTCCCGTCTGGGAGCTGCTCCCGTATGAGCCTGACGACCCGAGTGCGGACCGCAGGATAGCGCCGTACCGGCGTGCGTCCGGGGACCGGGATCGATGAGCGCCGAAACGCTGGTCCTGGACGAGGTGCTGCCGCGTGTGCGGGCGGAGTTCCTGGAGATGCCGGGACTCCGGCTGACGCGCGCGCAGGCGCGGCGCCTCTGGGCGCTGGACGCCGCGCTCTGCGATGCGGTGCTCTCCGCGCTCGTCGACGCGCGCTTCCTCGTCGAATCGCGCAACGCCTCGTTCATGCGCGCGTCGGCGTAGGCGCGGCACCCGGCGCGGAACCGCATGTCACGACTGCTGACGGCAATCGCCGTTACGATTGCAGGGTCTGCCGCCATGGCGACCCCGCTCATCATCGGCCACAGGGGCGCGGCCGGACATCGCCCCGAGCACACCCTCGCCGGCTATCGCCTGGGCGCCGAGATGGGCGCGGACTACATCGAGCCCGACCTCGTCTCCACGAAGGACGGCGTGCTCATCGCGCGCCACGAGAACGAGATCGCGAGCACCACCGATGCGGCGGCGAAGTTTCCCGACCGAAAACGAACGAAGACCATCGACGGCACGGCGATCACCGGGTGGTTCTCGGAGGATTTCACGCTCGCGGAGCTCAAGACGCTGCGCGCGCGCGAACGGCTCGACTTCCGCTCGCACGGCTGGGACGGCCTGTTCGAGGTGCCGACCTTCGACGAGGTGATCGAGCTGGCGCAGCAGCTCGGGCACGAGCTCGGACGCCCGATCGGCGTCTACCCGGAGACGAAGCACCCGACCTACTTCCGCGGCATCGGCCTGCCGCTGGAGGATCGCCTGCTGGCCGCGCTCGATCGGCACGGATGGAACACGGAGGGCGCGCCGGTCTTCATCCAGTCGTTCGAGACGAACCTGCGGGAGATCGGTCCGCAGACCCGCATCAAACTGATTCAGCTGATCGAGAGCAAGGTGCCCACCAACGAGGAGCTGCGGGCGATCAAGTCATACGCCGACGGCATCGGCCCCAGCACGCGTCTCGTCATTCCGGCCGCCGCCGACGGGACGCTGCTGGAGCCAAACGATCTCGTGGCGCGCGCGCACGCGGCAGGCCTGCTCGTGCACGTCTGGACGCTGCGGAGCGAGCCGGCGTTCCTGTCACCCTTCTACGGCGGGGACGTCGGAGTCGAGTTCCGGCGATTCCGCGACCTCGGCGTCGACGGAATCTTCACCGACTTCCCAGATGCCGCTGCCCGCGCGTTCAACGCTGCGCTCGCGCCGCCGCGCTGAACGCGGCTCGTTGCGCGAGGGCGTCGTGCGCTTCGGCGTGGCGATCGGCTCGTTTTTCTTCGCGGCCTTCTTGTGCTCCTTCGCCGCGCGCTCGACGGTCTTCTTGTAAGACCGGCGCGCCTTCTCGGCGTCTTTCCGCGCCGCGCGCGCGGCCTTCGCCGCCGCCTTGGCGGCCTTCTTCGCCTGCTTGACTTTCTTCCTGGCGTCGCGCGCCCTGGCTTTCAGCCGCTTCGCGGTGTCGACGGCCTCGGTGACCTCGCGTTCCGCTGCCCGCTGCCGGTCGATCGAAAGCTTTGGTGGGGGTGCCGCCTTCTTTTTGCTCATAGAAGCGCACAGCCTATCGCATGGCCGGGTCCCGCCGCCAGATCTTTACGTGGGACCGTGCGCGGGACGGTCGTCGAACGCCGGCGCTTCAAGACCGGCGGTTTCGTTGCGGCGATTTGACGCGGCTGTCGCATCCCGGCCTGCACCCATCAGACAGCATCTCAACCCTGCTGCTTCCGGCACCACTTCAGGAGGGAAAGATGCGACGACCAACCATGCTCACGTGTGCGCTCGTCAGTGGAATCGCTGTGGCGACGTTGACTGTCCGCACAATGGCCGACGATCGCCGAGCCGACTTCGGCCTTTTCATAGTCCACCAGCTCAGCGCGCATTCCGACCAGTTGTTCGGCTTCGAACATCCGCTCGCGGAGTCCTCGGTGGGTCCATTCGACGGCGCCGACAACACGAAGGCCATCGATGTTGCGGAACGGCTGTACGTCTCGCTCGTGTCGAGCTCGGTGGCGTCCGCGACCGATCAGATTGCGCTCTGGCCCAACGACGATCGTCCGACTCACCTCTTCGTCTGCGACGAGGAGACGACGAACCCCGCGGTCCAGCGGGTAGACCTGTCCAAGCCGGCCGGATCGAACGCCACCACCATCGTGACGGGCCTGGTGTCATGCGATCCCGTCAGGCGCACGCCGTGGGGCACGATCATCGTCGCTGAGGAAGCCGGGGCGACCGGCGGACTCTACGAGATCCTCGACCCCGTGAGCATCACGACACCGATCGCCGTCCTGGACCGCGGCGCCGGCACGACCAGCGATCCCACCCATCTCGTCAAGCGGAAGGCCGTTGGCAGCCTGTCATTCGAGAGCTTCGCGATCAAGACGAACGGCACGATGATCTACGGGGACGAGCTCGCGCCAAGTAACGGGAACGCCGGAGGCGCGGTATACAAGTTCGTCCCGACCTTTCCATTCATGGGTACCGGACCAGTCACGCTGCCAGGGCTCTCACCGCTGGCGTCTGGCGACGTGTTCGGCCTGCGCGTCGCGGCGAACGGTTCGGCCAACTGGGGACAGGGCGCTGAAGTTGGAATGGGTCGTTGGGTGGCGATCGACAGGGCCCCTGCGGGCGTCGTCGACGCGAACGGCAACACCATCCTGCGCAACGCCCAGACGCTCCAGAAATTCACCGGCTTCTACCGTCCGGAAGACATGGACATCGATCCGGTCGCGGCGGAGGATGGCGTGTTCCGGGCCTGCTGGGCCAATACCGGGCGCCTGAATTTCGGCGGCCGCACGACCGTCGAGAATTCAGCGGTCCACGGCGAGGTGCTGTGCCTCGTCGAACAGCCGCTCGCCAGCGCGCCGACAGGGACCGTTCCAACGGTGACGAAATTCGTCGTCGGCAGCCAGCAGCTCGGCATGCCCGACAACGTCGCCTTCCAGCCGCACACCGGGAACCTTGTCGTGCTGGAGGACGGTCCGACGAGCATCGTGACGCCGACGGGCACGCAGCCTCGAGGCAACGACCTGTGGATCTGCCTGCCTGACGGCGACGACGATGACACGCTGACGGACGGCTGCGTGCGGTTCGCGTCGGTGAAGGACACCAGCGCCGAGCCGTCGGGCTTCATCTTCCTTGGATCGGGCGAGTCGGCCTTCGTGAGCATCCAGCATCGAGCCGTCAACGACGCGGCCGGAGCGGGAAACCACGGTGCCCTGCTCAAGATCTCGGGGTTCAACATTCGCCGCGACGACGACGATCACGACGATCACGACAGGTAGAACTGTCGCATCCGACAGTCGTCCGCTGCGCGCGATGCGCAGCGGGCGGCGGTCGAACCGTGCCACGGCGGGTCAGCGAATTACCCTGCCGCCTGCGCCATCTCGACGAGCGTGGTCACGGTCCGCCAGTTGCGGGCGGTGGCTTCGACGCCGAGCAGCCGTTCGGCGCGCGAGCCAAGCTTCGACCTGCCGAACCCGTCTGGCGTGTGGAGGTAGAACACCTTTCCCTTCAACGTGAAGCGCTCGGTGCTGGTGCGGAGCGCCTCCAGCGCTTCCAGGTCCGGTTTCTTCGGGCGCGCGGCGAGAAAGAACAGGTGCACGCTCGCCGGGTGCTCGTCGGCCTCCGCGTAGGGATTGCCGGCGGCAGCCTTCGCCAGCTCGCGCGGCGTCAGCACCTGCACGTGCGGCTCGAAGCCATGACGCGACGACACCGCGGCGCCCAGCTGCTTCGCCAGGCGCGCGGGATCGGGCGCCGCGCTCCGGAAGATCACGTTGCCGCTCTGGATGTAGGTCTTCACGTCCACGCAGGCGTTCTTTTCGAGCAGCCGCTTCAGATCCTTCATCGGCAGCCGGTTGTTGCCGATGATGTTGATGCCGCGAAAGAGGGCGATCCAGGTTTTCATCGCAGTCACGCTCCGCTGTGATCCGAACGATGGGTTGTCACCGCCGCTTGCTCAGCGGGCGCTCGCCCGCCGGATGTGGCGGAACGACAGTTGCTCCTCCGAGGATTGAGACGCGCTCGTGAACACCATCAACGTCAGCAGGCGCATCGAAGTCGAGCGCCAGGTCGTGATTTCGGCGCGCCCGTTCGAGTCCGTCGTCGCGCGGCTCGAGGCGGCGATCGGCCGCCCCGACATGCGCGCGTTCGCGCGCGGGGTGGCGACGGCGACGACGGCTGGCGACGTCGCGCGCGTGGTTCACGATTCTATCGGTGCGTCGGGCCTGATGGAGATGGGCCGCTTCGACCTCGCCCAGATGCTGCGCAAGGAGACGGGCAGCGACTCGCCGAAAATCCTGCGCCTGGTCGTGGGCAATCCGCTGATGATGAAAGAGATGGTCGAGCAGGTCCGCGATGCGGCTTCCTATGCGGCGGTGACCATTCTCGTCGACGAACGCGCCGACGGCGTCTACCTCTCGTACGACACCATGTCCAGCGTCATCGCGCCGTACGGCAACGCCGAGGCGAGGCGGGTGGCGCAGGAGCTCGACGCCAAGGTCGCGGCGCTGCTCATGGCGGCCGCGGTCTGACGGCGCACCTAATCGCCTCTTCACAGCCGTCGGGTTTCTCCGTGCGCGAGCGTCCAGTTCGCCGTGTCCGGCCATCCGGCTTGCCGCCAGCGCTCCGCGAATCGTGCGGGCGGCTCTTCGACCGGCTCGTCGGTCAGCCGGAACGTTCCCCAGTGCATGGTGAGGCAGGGCGGCGGCGCCGGCGCCCCGTCGGCGAGCGCGCGATAGGCGGCGATGGCGTCCTCGGGGTTCATGTGCACCGTGCGCATGAACCAGCGTGGCTCGTACGCCCCGATGGGCAGCATCACCAGGTCGAACGGTCCGAGGCGCGCGCCGATCTCGCCGAACTCGGGATGGAGCGCCGTATCGCCCGCGAAGAAGACGCGCGCGCCGTCGGCGGCGACGGCCCAGCCGCACCACAGCGTGTCGCCGCGATCGCCGAGCGTCCGCGAGCTGAAATGCTGCGCCGGGACGCACGTGGCCGAAACGCCCGCCGCATCGACGGTCTCCCACCAGTCGCGTTCCACGGCCTGGCGGACGCCGAGCCTCTGCAGCAGCGCCGCCAGCCCCAGCGGGCACAGCCACGGCGCCTGCGGGAACGTGCGCGCGATGCGCTGCACGGTCGGCGCATCGAGATGGTCGTAATGATTGTGGGAGAGAAGCACTACGTCGATCTCGGGCAGGTCGCGGAAGTCGACCGCCGGCGACATGAGGCGGCGCGGACCGATCCAGCGGAACGGCGAGGCGCGTTCGCTCCACACCGGATCGGTGAGGATGTTGAGCGGCCCGAGCTGCAGGAGCACGGTGGCGTGGCCCACCCATGTCGCCGCGCGGTAGCCCGGCTGCGCGCGCGGCGTGACGATGGCGGGCGTGCGCCTGGCAAGCGAGTCGCGCGCCGGGTTCGGCGCGAGCCGGCGCCCGCGACGCTCGACGAACTGCCAGCGCAGGAACTCGCGAAAGCCCGCGGGCTGCGTATCGGGCCATGGATTCCGATACCCGCCGCCGGGACGATGGTGTGACATTCGCCGCAATTCCATATCATGATCGCCTGCGGGACTGTCTGGACGTGCACCCTCCTCGTTACTCGTGAGCCATGGCGGACACCCTCCAGGTAACGCCTCGCGTCAGCGCCTCCCACCAGGCGCTCATGTTCCCGACGCTGACGCCGGAGCAGATCGACCAGATCGCGCGCGAAGGCGTGACGCGGGAGGTCGCGCGCGGCGAGGTGCTCATCGGCGTCGGTGACGCGCCCGTTCCCTTCTTTGTCGTCAAGAGCGGGCTGGTGCAGATCGTCCGTCCGTCGCTGCAGGGCGACAGCGTAGTCGTGACCCACGGGCCGGGACGGTTCACCGGCGAGGCGAACCTGTTCCTCGGGCGTCGCTCGCTGACGCGCGCGGAGGTGGCCGAGCCGGGCGAGGTCGTCGAGCTGAGCCACGAGGCCGTGCGACATCTCGTGCAGAGCCAACCGGAGATCAGCGACATCCTGATGAAGGCGTTCATCTACCGCCGCATCGAGCTGGTCGCGCACGGGTTCGGCGACGTCGCGTTGATCGGTTCCACGCACTCGGCCCCCACCCTCCGGATCCGGGAATTCCTGACGCGCAACGGGCACCCGTTCTCCTACCTCGATCTGGACCGGGAACCCGACATCCAGGATCTGCTGGACCGGTTTCACGTTGCGGTTGACGACATCCCGGTGCTGATCTGCTGCGGCGACGTGGTGCTGCGCAATCCGAACAACCAGCAGATTGCCGCGGCGCTCGGCTTCAACGAAGCGATCGACCAGACGCACGTGCGCGAGGTGGTCATCATCGGCGCCGGGCCTGCCGGATTGGCAGCGGCGGTGTATTGCGCGTCGGAGGGCCTGGACGTCCTGGTCGTCGAATCGGAGGCGCCGGGAGGACAGGCCGGCGCGAGCTCGCGCATCGAAAACTACCTCGGCTTTCCGACCGGCATCTCGGGGAGCGACCTGGCGGGGCGCGCCTACGCGCAGGCACAGAGGCTGGGCGCGCAGATCGCGATCGCGAAGGGCGCCACGCGGCTCGCTTGCGAGCGCACGCCGTACGCGATCCACCTCGACGACGGGCTCCCGGTGCCGGCGCGGACGGTGATCATCGCGACCGGCGCCCGGTACCGCAAGCTGGCGCTCGAGAACCTGTCGCAGTTCGAGGGCCTCGGCGTGTACTACGGCGCCACGCCGATGGAAGCGCCGCTCTGCGCGGGGGAAGAGGTCGTTGTCGTCGGCGGCGGCAATTCCGCCGGGCAGGCCGCGGTGTTCCTGGCGGCGTCCGCCACGCGTGTCCACATCCTGGTACGTGGCCTTGGCCTGGCAGACACCATGTCGCGGTACCTGATTCAACGCATCGAGGCGCAGCCGTCGATCGAGGTCCGGACGCAGGTGGAAATCGTCGCGCTCGAGGGCGCCGAGCATCTCGAGCGGGTGCGGTGGAAGGACATGCGTACTGGCGCCGTGGAAACGAGCGATATCCGGCACGTGTTCATGATGGCCGGCGCCGTGCCCAACACGCGCTGGCTCCAGCGGTGCGTGGCGCTCGACGACAACGGGTTCGTCAAGACCGGCGCCGACCTGTCAGACGAAGACCTCGCGGCGGCGCGTTGGCCCTTGTCTCGCCGGCCGCACCTGCTCGAGACGAGCCTGCCCGGCGTCTTCGCGGTCGGCGACGTGCGCAGCGGCAACCTGAAGCGCGTCGCGTCCGCCGTCGGCGAGGGGTCGATTGCCGTCGCGTTCGTGCACCAGGTCCTCGGCCACTAACCGCCGCACATGACAGCACCACGGCTCGCCGCAGGCCTCGTGCATCATCCCGACGGTCTCGCCCGCTGCTGGTGGGCGGGCGACGACGCGCTCTACGTGGCCTATCACGACGAGGAATGGGGGACGCCGGTCACCGACGATCGCCGCCTCTTCGAGAAGATCTGCCTCGAAGGCTTTCAGGCCGGCCTGAGCTGGCTGACGATTCTCCGCAAGCGCGCCTCGTTCCGCGAGGCGTTTGCCGGGTTCGACATCGATCGCGTCGCCCGGTTCGGGGCGCGCGACGTGGCGCGTCTCCTGAAGGACGAGCGCATCGTCCGGCACCGCGGCAAGATCGAATCGGCGATCAACAACGCGAAATGCGCTGCCGCCCTGCGCGACGAGTTCGGCTCGCTGGCCGCCTACGTCTGGCACTGGGAGCCTGACGCGCGTTCGCGGCCGCGCCGGTTGACGAAGGACGCGCTGACGCAGCTCGCGCGGACGCCCGCGTCGGCCGCCTTGAGCAAGGACCTGAAACGACGAGGCTGGACGTTCGTCGGACCGACCACCGTTTATGCCTTCATGCAGGCGATGGGGCTCGTCAACGATCACCTCGAGGGGTGCGCGCGGCGCGTCGCCGTCGAGGACGCGCGCGCGGCGCTCCGCCGGCCGGCCGTCTCTACAGCCGCATCGCCCCCGCCAGGATCAGCACCAGCTCCAGCACGAGGATCAGCACGACGATGAGCTCGAGGAAGTGGCCGCGCGCCATCGACGCCTGCTCGACCGCGAAGCGATAGATGTCCCCAAGCGTGCGCAGCTTCTCCTGCACGCTGGCTTTCCATTGATTCAACCCGAGGCGGGCGGCGGCGAGCGCGAACAGCCGCGCCGCGTAGACGTCGCCGACGATCTTCAACGCGTTCTCCGTCCGGTCGGTCAGCTCGTTCAGGTCGATGAGGAGCGAGTGCACCTGGCGCACCGCGCGTGAGTAGCGGCGCGCCAGCCAGTTGGACAGCCAGCGGCCCTGCTGCAGCTGCGGATAGATGCGTTCGAGCTCCGCGTCGAGCAGCTCGTCGTAGTAGCGGAACTCGAGCAGCTGCGAGTTGGCGAACTCGAGGATCTCGATCGCCGCCTGCGCGCCCGACTCGGTGTCGCGGACGAACGCGCTGTTCCATGTGACGATGACGACGTCGTCGGCGAAGTACGAGATGCGATGGCGGAGCACCTCGTCCCGCTCCTCGCCGCTGAGCGGGCTGCGCTCGCCGCGCAGGAGCTGCGCGATGGCGCCGCCGTGCGAGGCGACCATCGCGTCGGCCGGCGGCGACCCCTCGATGCCGGTCATCGTGAAGACGAAATAGTCCTCCGCGAGGAATTCCGTCCGCAGCCGGGTGATGGCGGAGCGGGCGCGATCGACCAGCGCCCGCGCGAGGCGCTCCGCATTGCGCGGCAGCGCCGCGTTTTCCAGGCAGCCCAGCCCGAACGTCAGCCAGTCGGTCCAGCTGCCCTCGACGTGACGCGTGAGCGCCACCGAGATGACGCCGTAGTCGAACACCTTGAACCGGACCGTGAACCCGTCGGTGTCGGGCATCGCCACGGCGGAGCCGTCGAAGGTGATGGGCGGCTGGCGGTACTGCACGTAGGGCGGCGTCGTCGGCTTCGGCGCCAGGCGCGCCGCGACACCGGCGCCGAGGTCGCGCTGAACGCGCGCCAGGTCTATCGCATCCGCCACGTCGAAGAGGAAGAACGCGGTGATGTGGCCCGAAATCGCCTCGGTCACCTCCGCATGCTACCCGTTCGCCGGAGGTTTTACCCATCAGGATCCGACCCGTCACAACAGCGTTACACCGCGCTCCTACCCTCGAAACCGGACGTAAGCGAAGCGGGCATCTCAACAGGAGTGCTATGCAGAACCTACTGAAGACATTTCGCGGCGTGGCGGCCGTCGTCATCCTCGCGGCCATGGTTGCGCCGGCGTGGGCCCAGGGCGATGCGCGCTTCTCGGGAACGGTGGTCGATCAGTCGGGCGCGTTCGTGCCCGGCGCGACGGTGACCGTCAAGAACCAGAGGACCGGCGAGGTGCGCACGGTCATCTCGACCGCGCAGGGACTCTACGTGGTGCCGAACCTCAAGCCCTCGGTCTACACGATCACCGTCATGCTCGGTAGTTTCCAGCCGCTGGAGTACACCGACATGACGCTCGCGGCTGGCCAGGAATTCGGCCTTGATCTCGAGCTGCATGCGGCGGGCGTGAGCGAGACGGTGACGGTGGAGGCGCACGCGACGGCGATCGACCTGAGCTCGGCGCGCATCGGCGCGAACGTGAGCGAGCGCGAGGTGGCGGCCCTCCCGGTCAACGGCCGCCAGATGTCGCAGCTGCTGCTGCAGGCGCCTGGCTCGCAGAACGCGGGCACCGGCACGTGGCAGGACATCCGTTTCAGCGGCCGCGCGGTCGAACAGAACGTCATCAAGTACGACGGCATCGAGGGGTCGGCGATCATCGACGCGTCGCCCGGCAACGTCAACGGCGAGAACAACACGCCGTTCAAGCTCCAGGCGAGCCTCGAGAACGTCCAGGAATTCCGGGTCGAGTCGAGCAGTTATCCCGCCGAATACGGAACAGGCACCGGCGGCCAGGTGAGCGTCATCACCAAGTCCGGTACCAACGGCTTCCACGGCGCGCTCTTCGAATACGCGCGGCGCGACAGGTTCGATACGCGGAACTACTTCGACTCGACGCGCAACGTCGACGGCAGCGTGATCACCACGCTGCCGAAGTCGAAGCTGAAGCAGGACCAGTTCGGCGGTTCGATTGGCGGCCCGCTCGCCAGGGATCGCGCGTTCTTCTTCGGCAGCTACGAGGGATACCGGCTGGACGCCGGGCTCAACTTTGTCGAGGCCATTCCGAGCAACCAGGCGTGGGCGAGGGCGACCGCCGCCATTGCGCCGCTGCGCTCCGGATTCCTCGCCCCCGGCGCGGTGGTGCTCTCCGGCGCGTCGGCGAACCCCGACTTCGACATCGCGCAACTCCAGACGGGGCAGAGAGTGAAAGAGGATGCGTTCAGCGCCCGCCTCGATTTCAAGGCGAGCGCGAACTGGTCGAGCTACGCCCGCGTCTTCCGTGACAACGGCGACAACAACGAGCCGCAGGGTGTCACCGGGCGGATCTTCAAGACCACATCGAAGCCCACCAACCTCGTCTACAGCCTCCAGGGAATTCTCGGCGGCAGTCTCACCAACGAATTCAAGTTCGGATACAACGCGGCGCAGTCCACCGAGCGAGGGGTCACCCAGGCGGGATTCGAGAACATCATCCTGAACCTCAGCGGGTCGGTCGCCAACACCGGGATCGCGGGCCAGGGCGCGACCTCCGGCCTCGCCATTCCGGGCGGTCTGGTCCGCGTCAACAGCGCCGGCAAC
>Ga0070705_100001894_pt1 | contig 10753 bp, 8 predicted proteins | sample KBSK5253metaG_FD_65455 | JGI IMG/M metagenome (GOLD analysis project Ga0070705, IMG submission 65455) | Corn, switchgrass and miscanthus rhizosphere microbial communities from Kellogg Biological Station, Michigan, USA - KBS K5-25-3 metaG | ecosystem: Host-associated > Plants > Roots >... | reverse complement strand
AGCGTCAAACGGGACCTCGATCATTTTCGGATACTCGGCGCGCAGCCGAGAAACGTCGACGTCCATCTCCGCGGCTGCCACAAGCAAGGCGGTCTCAGTCGGATCCCCAATAGCGCGCGAGTCGGCCGCAAGGGCCGCTTCATTGCAAAGCACGGTCGCGCGAACGGCGCGGGCAAGCAGGTCGTTTCCTTCCGGCAGTGATTGCGATTCGCTTGGCACGATTCTACTTCCATCGGAGAGGCAGTACTCTCGCACCGTCATTCGGTTCTGAGTGAGCGTGCCTGTCTTGTCGGCGCAAATTATGGAAGTGCTGCCCAGCGTTTCGACCGCCTGGAGCCTTCTGACAATCGCGTTCTCACGTGCCATGCGGATCACGCCGAGCGCCAGGATGAGGGTAGTGACTGCCGGAAGCCCTTCCGGCACGGCCGCCACCGCCAGGCTTATTGCAACCTCGGCCATCAACCATAGGCCATCCCCGCGTAACCACCCGGTCATCATCACCACAGCAGCGATAATCAGCACAACATAAACGAGCCGATGACCTAGCTGCGCCAGCCGCCTTTCGAGGGGAGTTGACTCATCGACTGCTTCGGCGACGAGCTTGCCGATTCGGCCTAGCTCAGTCACGGCGCCGGTCGCGGTGACTACGGCGATCGCGTGCCCAGCCGCGACCGCTGTGCCCAGATAGAGCATCGACGTTCGTTCGGCGAGCGGGGAATCGCTGCCGACCGCCGTCGACGACTTTTCGACTGGAACGCTTTCGCCAGTCAGACTGGACTCGTCAGTGCGAAGGTTCCCAGACTTTATCAGCCGCGCGTCCGCAGGAACCCGGTCTCCCGCATTGAGAATGATGACATCGCCAGGAACCAGGTCCGCAGCATCAACCTTTGTCTCGTATCCTTCACGGCGTACACGGGCGGATGCGCGCGCCTGGCGGCGCAACGCATCGAGAGCGCGGCTGGCTTTCCACTCAGTCGCAAACCCGACCAGCGCATTGACTATAAGAACCACGACGATGGCCAGGGCCTCGATTGTGTCTCCGGTGACCCAGGCTATAAGGCCGGCCGCTGCGAGCAATGCGATGATGAGGCTGGCGAACTGTCGCAGGAGGATGCGCCATGCCGCTCGCGGTCGGATGGTTTGAAGCGCGTTTACGCCGAAGAGTTTGCGTCGTTCATCTGCCTCAACCAAGCTTAGGCCACGGTTGGGATCAACCCTTAGCGTCTGAGTTACGGCCGTTGCGCTCGCTGCATGCGGATACCGTTCGGCATTGACACTTGTTTGCTTCTTGCCAGTCTCGAGCGATTCGAGGGGATTTCGATAAAGTGCGCTCACAACAATCTCACTCTATTGAAAGCGCAAGCGGACGGCCTCCGAGTCAACAGGCGGAAGCGCCATTCCTCACGACCGGCCGGAAGCAAGGCCCAAAGCACTGAAACCTGCTGGTTAACAAGGAATGACCGACCAATCAGTGTCCACAGTTTCTTGCCGAACATAGCATTACTCTAGTCGGAACGGGCCGGGCGGGAGATCCATCCATCAACGACAGAGATCAACCCATCGCCGGGTTCCAGTCGAATAGAGAGAGGACTGGAACCCGGCCTCGCCGCGTTACACCGATGCTCCGGAAATTGGTTTCAGAACATCGGATCGACAAACAGATTTTCGTCGACTGCCTGCACTCCCGGCGCGTGGCTGACGATTCCGAGGATCGCCCGCTTCTCGGCCCACGACCGAACAGGGCCTGATAATTTGACCTCGTTGTCGTGGACTTCCACTTTTATATGTCGAGCCTCGCGCTCCGCCCTGCGTTCGAGAGCCTCTGCTATGGCCTCTCGAACATGTTCGGCGTCGATCTTCACGGGCTTCACTTCAATCCTGTTGGTAAGGCCGCGCACGCCGGCCAGTCTGCGAACGATGCGCTCGACGTCCTCGCGCTCGCGGAACAGAGCGACGACGCCCTCAAGAGTCACCCAGCCATTCGACACGGTGGACTTGATTCGTTCCTGATCAACCCAGACATCCCATTCCAGCGCGCTCCGTAATGCCAGAGCGATCTCGGCATCGGTGCGCGCCATGTTCTCTGGAACTCGCACCTGTATTTCGTTCGCCACGTCGAGAACACCAAACACGCGGTGTGCAGCTTCTTGCGCCGCCAGTTTCTTGGCGTAGCTGGATAGCAGTCCGGTCAGGGTCACAATTCCGCGATCGACGGTTACACCGACCTCGGTTTCTTCAACTCGAGTGTCCCACTTCAACTCGCGGAGCACTTCTTGTTGGATCCGTGAATCGCTCTTCGTTTGCATCTTTGCTGACATAGCAACACCTCACTTGCATCCATACACTCCTGAAACCTCTTCAACGAACGTGCGCTCGCGGGCTGGAGGCTAGAGGAGATTAGCAAGCAACATCCAGGCTACTTCCTGCCCGCATGAGTCTTCCGTTTGCCTCCGCCCTTGATCCCGCCGGCTTGCTGACCGCCCATTCCGCCTCCGCTCTTGCCGCCTTTGCCGCTGCGCTGAGTTGCCGCGCCAGCTCCGGTTGGCATGTGTTTCATCACGTCAGGGGCGGTGCTGGCGCCGGCAGAATTACGCTTGCGGATGTATGGCAAGAAGAGGTGTTCAGCAGACTCCTCTTCCGCAGCCAACATGCGTTTGATTAGGCTGGGATCGGCGTTCTCTTTCTTTTTGTCACTCACGAGTCCGCCTCCTCGAAGATCCTTACGACCTCTGCTCTCTAGGCTCTCGCGGTTCTGTACTGCTTCTTCTCAATCGGGTGGCGGTGCTCGCAAACCGCCTTGAGGGTGCTGACAACGTCCTCGTAGTTGAGTGTAGGTGTCGTTTTGCCATTTGGATGCATCGCATGCAGCGCGACATCATTGAGCGACAGAATCCCTTTTAGCTTCCCTTGCGCGTCGATCACGGGGAGCCTATGCACTTTTTCCTTTCGCATCAGCTTAAGCGCGGCGTGGACGTCCTCATCGGGAGAAGCTGCATATAGCTTTCCGGACATTACTTCCTGCACTGGAATCTCCGCGGCTGGTTTGTTTCTTGTTCCCAGGGAAATCGCTATGTCGCGATCGGTAATCACTCCGATTGCCATTCCCCCGTCATTCACGATGGGGAGGGCGCCGCAGTCGTTTTCCCACATGATGGCTGCTGCCGCGGCCAGATTGGTTTCCGGGCTACAGGACTTTACGTCCTCGGTCATAACGTCGTGGACTTTCATGAGATCTCCTTTCTGTGGCGAGTCGCTGCAAATCAGGCGAGTGCCTGATAAGAGCGTTCCAACATTCAGTTGCGAGCACTCTGCGTTGAGCTTGCCCGCTTGGAGCGCGGGGATTCCAATCGCGATTTGAGTATAGAGAGGACTTGTCAGCGAAAACTATGACTGCTATCACGACCGGCGGTGACAACTGTCACAACCGAGAAACAACCGCGTGATCTGAGCGATTCGCCCGCTATTTGCTCCCGTGAGTCGCGCGGTAATAATTCCTCAGCCAATGCGTGAATCAACACACTCCGCACGACTGATCAATCGAATATCAATTGGAATGCGGGGTACGTGTGTTGCACCAACTTGATGAACTCCGGAGGAAACGATGCGAACCTGTGACTGCAATGAGCGACACGACCGGCGGCGGATCGGAGTGCTGCAAGCATCATATCGGGCCGCCTCTCGAGTGTGAGCTTGATCAAGACGATTGAAGTGTTAGAGGCTACCGTGTGATCCCCGGCTCAATCAACATTGCTACCCAATAAGCTATGTCAGGGACGGGCGATTTTTTTACGAGGCCGCTGAGTCCTCCTCTTATCCATCTCACTTTTGTAATCTCAGCTTCAAATGTTCACCGACCAGGATGGCTGCCGGATACAGCACCTCCTCTTCATTCTGCGCGTGCAGCATCAATGCCTCAGTGAAGCCGATATGCTCAGTCTTGCCTTCCCTTCGTGCCGCTTCAGCCAGTTGCTTTAGCGCAGCTAAGACAGCGTTGTGCTCCTCAAGCATTTGAGGAAGCTCTGCTCTCAGCTTATCGGTCATCGCGACGACGACTTTCATTTCGGGTGTAACTTTTCCCTCGGACAACTGGCGAAGCAGCCCAAGCGGAGGCAACGCGTATTCTTCCTCTTTGACGAAATGAGGGTGCAGGAGCCTGGCCACTGCCTCCGCAGCGCGTGCTGTGGCGCCTCCTGAATTGACGGCCTTTGCCAGTTGTGTGTGAAGCTCTTCGTGTTCCGACTTCAATGACCGCGGAATCTGTAGTCTCATCGTCTGGTCCTTTCTAGCTTGCTTGTGTTCTCCCGGGCCCTTGGCCGCCTCCTCGCCGGATACGAGAAGCCAAAGAAACAGAAGAGCGAAGGACATGAGTCTTAGGGCGTTCCGGAAAAACATGCATTGATCCATTTCAGTCTCCTTCGACAGTTGGGTGAAGAACTCTCGGGGCTCTCATCTCTCCTCTAGCTTTCTGTGCGGTCGCTCGCTCAATCGCGATGCCAATAGACCCGTGCGAGTTTGTTCTCGTGCGAAAAGTCATAGCGGACCTCGCCGTCGAATGCCTTGTCCAGCGCATGCCCTAATCGCTGCGCAAGATGTTCTGTTGTGGTGGCGACAACATGGCGACCGTTCTCATCTGTATCCACGCTCATTATCCGAGCAAGTGGATTGTCAACGGCCGCGCGCGCAGCTTCATTCTCAAGGAGATGCTCGATCTCCTGTCGGTGCAAGGGGAGAAAATCGCCAGAGATGTAAACAAACCCGGCGGGAAGCCCCTCCTGTTTCTTTTTGCATCCGGGGCACACAGTGATCGCTTGCGGATGCCAGTGTTTGTGCTTGCCAACCCTTGTTGTTGAGCCGGCCGGCTTCCAGCGCCGATCAGAGTAAACCGCCCCGCAGAGGCCGCATTTCGCCGGTTCGCTCGGTGCACGCGAGCCACGGTGGCGTCCGGCATCGCGGTCAACACGCTTGGAGAAAGTCGCATTCGAATATACTTTCTTGCTTCGCATGTTTCATCGCCCTTCGGTTGAGCCATCTGCTTTTATCAACACGTATTCGCATAGCCGCAACAAATGGCAATTGCGCTTAGACTGTTCACTTACAGCGTTTCTCTGCATCCTCGTGGTGAACGCTCAGTTCACCACCTGAAGATGTATCAGGTTCCGTCAAGTTTGTATGTGCGCGCTGTCACCGTCCCTTCCCGAGGGCTGCGACTGAGTGAGCGCCCTTAAGCCAGTCAATCTCGGCTATGAGGTTTAGCAACGCTGAGAATTCCCCTCTTCAAGTGTACTTAGACAATGACGAAGGCTTGCTCGACGCCATGGAGCGGCTGCGGAGAAAAGACGCTGCGTCAGCCATCACTTCGAGGTGTGATGGCTGTCATATTTCTCAGAAACAGACAATGCTATAGTGGACACGCTCGGTTGGAGACAACCGGGTACGGTTCCGAGAGGTTTTGGTTGAAGTCTTCTGGTTCGCGTTGAGTTGATGCTCCGCAAGGTGCATTAACAAAAACACGTAACCTTAACACGAGGTCGAGGCTCGCAAGGGCTTCGGTCGTTAGCGCTAAGGGCCAGAAACGAATGCCGGAATCACTTGGGACCGTTTTCTCCTTGGGGACTCTCAAATGGAGTTCAAAGCGAAATGACACGCGGGAGCGGCATCAACGTAACCGGTGCTTTGGCACTGATTTGTATTCTCGTGGGTGCTTGCTCCCTCACAATGGCGCAAGCGGACCGAGAGTTCAAAGATGAGGCGAACGGTTTCATGATCACACTGGTCGGGAACTGGCGAGCTGTACCATACACGGATGCCGTAGGCCGCCAAAAAACCGAATTCGTCTATGAGAACCGAGATCAGGGATTGCTGAGGATCACGAGAGACAATCTCAGGGGCAGCACCCTGCACGATATGGTTCGCCGCGAAATGGACGATTTTGCGTTTTGTAACTCATGTGTATTCGCCGGCCAGGAAGCATTCGCCGGCGGTTCTCTGAGCGGCATCCGAGTGGCTCTTTACTACATTGAGGGCGGCCGCAGAATAGTCGGCACATTCTATTTTCTGCAGGAGCAAGAATCTGTGTGGATCCTGCGCTTCAACGGGCGACCTGGGTCCTCCGGGATGGGCCACGAGATCACCGATGCCATGGCCCGCAGTTTTTGCGCGGTAGGCGCTCTCTACTACAGGCACAGCAGCACGAAGCCTGACGCGGACTGCTGTGTCGACAAGCCGACAGCAATGGTCCCTCAGAGTTCCCACAGAATGTGCGCCGTCAGTCAGTATCAGTCACCGCGACTTTCGAATGCCTTATCATGCTCCAGCAAAAGAACAGACCTTCGTTGGAAGGCTTGAGGTCCAACACCGTGCCAGCAACAAAAAAGCAGGTGAAGCGTAACGTTATTCCCGCAGTGGGCTACTCCAGCGCTACCGGTGAAGGCGGGATCGCTTGCTGTGCTCAAGACATCCAGGAGCGAGAGCGGGCCGAAGACGCGCTGCGGGAAAGCGAAAAGCGATACCGGCTCCTTTTTGAAAGCATTCCACAGCCAACCTGGGTGTTTGATACCGGAACACTCTCGTTCCTGACTGTGAATGATGCTGCAGTGCGCAACTACGGATTTACACGAGAAGAGTTCACGGCGATGACCATCAAGGACATTCGGCCGCCCGAGGAAATTCCGGTCTTAATGGAGGAGCTGAGAAAAATCCCTGCCGGGTTGATTCATGGTGTCACTTCGAAACACCGAAGGAAGGACGGAACAGAGATCTACGCGGAGATAATCACGCGCGACATAAGTTTTTCCGGCAGACGAGCCAGGCTTGTACTGGCGAACGACGTGACCGAACGCATTCGTGCTGAAGAACGCCTGCACGAACAGGCCGAGTTATTGGACCACACGCAGGAAGCAATCCTTGTTCAAGATCTTCAAGGCCACATCCTTTTTTGGAACAACAGCGCCGAGCGAATTTACGGCTGGTCCGCAGAAGAAGCGAGCGGTATTAAAGCCGACGACCTTCTTAATCAAGAGCCCTCGTCTCGACTCAAGGAGGCAAACCGTGCCTTATCAGAGAAGGGCGAGTGGATCGGCGAACTCCAACAAATGACCAGGGCTCGCGAAACACTGCTCGTGGAGAGTCGTTGGACGTTGGTGCGTGATAGCCAAAATCAGCCCAAGTCTATCCTTGTGGTTAACTCGAACATCACCGAGAAGAAGAGACTGGAGGCGCAGTTCCTACGGGTGCAGCGACTGGAAAGCATAGGCGCACTCGCTGGCGGAATTGCACACGACATAAATAACATCCTGTCGCCCATCCTTCTCGCGGTGCGAATGCTGCAGATGGAATTCCCCGATGCGGACAGCCAGCGATTTCTTACCATACTTCAGCAAAATGCAGAACGCGGCGGCGAGATGGTCAAGCAGGTACTGCAGTTCGCAAGAGGCATCGAAGGACATAAGATTCTCCTTCAGCCTCTGCACCTCATCGACGAAGTAGCCAGGATGCTCAGGGAAACCCTGGCGAAAACGATCGACGTCAACACACGAATGCCCGGTGGAGTCTGGCCTGTTATCGGGGACCCGACTCAGCTGCATCAGGTGCTAATGAACTTGTGTGTAAACGCCCGCGATGCGATGCCCCGCGGAGGCCGGTTGTCACTTGCCGCGGAAAACTTCGTGATCGATGAGAGCTATGCTCGAATGAATATCGATTCAAGGCCCGGTCGCTACGTGGTGATTACGGTCGCGGACACCGGAGCGGGTATCCCTCCCGAAATCATCGACAAGATTTTCGATCCGTTCTTTACTACAAAGGAGGCCGGATCGGGGACGGGGTTGGGTCTCTCAACAGCGATTGGCATCGTCAGAAGCCATGGCGGGTTCATCATCGTTTCTAGCCAACCAGGAACGGGCAGCGAGTTCAAGGTCTACGTACCGGCCGCCGAATCACAGTCCAACGCACTCGTGCGCAAGGCCGAACCTGATACCCAGAGTGGTCTCGGCGAGTTGATCCTTGTAGTCGATGATGAAGCCGCTATCCGAGAAATCACCAGAAGCGCGCTGGAAGCCACTGGCTATCAGGTGCTCACGGCGAGTGATGGAACTGAAGCTGTCGCGTTATATGCTCAGCGTTCAACTGACATCAAGGTGGTGATTACCGACATCGTGATGCCTTACATGGACGGCTTTGCAACGATCCGAGCTTTACGTAAGCTCAACCCGTTCATCGACATAATTGTCAGCACGGGAACCGGCGACAAGAGTACAAATCCCGGAGACGACTCGGGCGTTAAAGCGGTTTTGTCCAAGCCCTACACGGCCGAAACGCTCCTGAAGACGCTGGCGGACGTTCTCCGTCCTTCGACCTGAGTCAACTGACGAAAGACCGCGCGCTTTATAGAAGAGTTCGTCTCAACCTGGTGCTTCATCAAGAGGAAACGTCCAAATTGTCTCGCCGAGCCTTGCTGAAGGACTGTGAGATTAGAAAATAGGTGCTAAAGTTTTTGGAGATTCGCGATGCTCAACGGCCACGCAGGCAAGTTCCCACCATATCGCCCGCTCTTGTAACAACGGGTGGCTGATAGTTCCCAGCATCACTCGCTTCTCGACACAGGATCGGACAGGTTACCTCGGCAGAGCGCCCGGTTCTCTACTACTCCGACCTAGTTGGCGGGGGTCGCATTCCGGGGAGCGCACAATTCCGCTGCGCTGGCCGCTCGCATTAGTGTAGGCGGCTACTCAATGTCGTCGCAGCGAACTGGAGGTTCGTGCGCTCCCCCGGGAACCGTACGTCTCTACTCTTTGCCGGCGAGTCTTACGCATTCCGCTGTCCTTCAGTCCGGGCGGTTTGCTGGTCGCCATGCCCTGCCGTAAAACAACCAGGTAAGCGTTCAAAGAACACAATCACGTCAGTCGTTAGTGAGCGCCTCCAAGACCAGGATCGCCCCTAACACGGCGCCCAGGATTACATACTTCCCATTCGAATGACGGCCGTATTGATAGCGGCGGTTGTAGCCGTCTTCGTAGCCACGACGGAAGCCCTCGCGGAAGTAATGGTTGTAGTCGTCCCGCTCCACGTAGTAGCCACTGTAGCCGTAGTTGGCGTCGCGATAGGCGTAAGAGTCTTCAAAGTTGTAGCCCCAGTGATCCTCGCGGTCTGCCTGTCCGGCGCGGAAGCCCTCCTCGTAACCGTAGTTCACGGCTTGGCGCAACAGATTTGCGCCGTACTGGTTCGTCTCGTAGTAGCGGCCGCCACGAGAGTATCGAAAGCTAGGAGGCGTATAGAAGTACGGATCGCGCCCGTAATTGTAGTTACGCGCGTTTCGAAGACTCAATTGCTGCTGACGTAGACGCTGGAGATACTGTTGCTGGAAACGGTACTGCGCCATACGTTTCTGCTGCTGCAGCTCTGCCGACTGCCGTTGCGCAAGTCGCTGCTGCTGATCCAGATGTTCGCGGTACTGCTCCAGCCGTTGCTGCTGCTGGCTAATACGTTGTTGCTGCTCCTGCTGTGAAAGGCGCTCCCGCTTCTGCGCCTTTTGCTGCTGCTTGGCCTGTTGCTGCTGTTGTTGCTGTTGCGGTTGTTGCTTCTCAAGTTCTTGCTGCTTCTGAGCTTTTTGCTGTTGCTTGACCTGCCGCTGTTCCTGTTGTTGCTTTTGAAGTTCTTGTTGCTTCTGAGCCTTTTGTTGTTGCTTGACCTGTTGTTGTCGCTGTTCCTGCTTTTGAAGTTCTTGCTGCTTCTGAGCCTTCTGCTGTTGCTTGTCCTGCTGTTGCTGCTTGTCCTGCTGTTGCTGCTGTCCAGCCTTTTGCTGTTGGTCTTGCTGTTGCTTCTGAGCCTTTTGCTGTTGCTTGACCTGCTGTTGTTGTTGCTGTTTTTGGGCCTTTTGCTGCTGTTTGTCCTGCTGTTGTTGTTGCTGTTCTTGCTTCTTCTGAGCCTTGTTCTCGCTCTTCTGCTTTTGCTTGTCTTGGTTTTCCTGCTGGTTTTGTTCTGGCGGCGGTTGTTGCTGCGCGAGGGCCGGCAGGGTTCCACCCAACGACACCGCGCTAACCACGAGCGCCACCACCATTCGATTGAAGATATTGCTTTTCATTGCTCGCCTCCTTAAGCGATCCGATCAGGCACGCACGAGCCGGTGCGACTTTAACTCGACTCCAGTTTGTCTGGACTGAAGGATTCTGGTGATCGGTAGTAACATTGCGGAAACATCCATCGGCTATGGTGCAACTGCCTTCTGCATAGCTCGCGCACCCTTGGCGCCGCCGGACGATCTCTAAACGTCCCGTTCTTGAGTAAGCTCTAGATACGGGCAGCGTTAATCCGCTTTGCTCATTGCAAAGCTACAGACATTCACGCAACAAAGATGCCAGTTGGGCGACCGCGCGTTTTGATGCAAATGGCTTGACGTATCCAATGCGCTTCAAACTCTCGCGCGGAATTCGCAGGCTCTTGAGGAAAAGCTCGCACAAGAGTTGGAAACTTAAGTGGGCGCGCCGATGACCGCCAGTAGATCAATTCTTCCGCTGGTCAAGCGACGCTCTCTCAAGTATGTGACAGTCGTCACGATTGAACCGAGTCTGGACAGCGCAGCATCTTCATTCAATCCTTGTCTCTTACTACCAGACAGCGTTGTGCGCTCGTCTTAAGGCTGTCACTCTCATCGGTATGAGTGTTGCTATTAGGGCTGGCGATACTGATTTTGAACCTGGAGAACGAGGGACAGAGTCTGCCTGCCAAAAGAAAGAATCTAAGAAAGGAAAATCAAATG
>Ga0070705_100001892_pt1 | contig 10758 bp, 8 predicted proteins | sample KBSK5253metaG_FD_65455 | JGI IMG/M metagenome (GOLD analysis project Ga0070705, IMG submission 65455) | Corn, switchgrass and miscanthus rhizosphere microbial communities from Kellogg Biological Station, Michigan, USA - KBS K5-25-3 metaG | ecosystem: Host-associated > Plants > Roots >... | reverse complement strand
TGGCCCTCGCCCTCGAACAGCTCGAGATCGACCACGCCGCCCGCCTTGCGGTAGGCCGCCACGAAGCGGTCAAGATGCGGCCGCGGATGCGCCAGATCGTCGGTGCCCTGCAGGTACAGGACGGGCGGCAGCTGCACCTTCTCGCCGCGCTCGAGCGCTCCGGCCGGCGCGCCTTCCGCCATCGCTTCTTCGGTCTTCCAGTACGCGTCGTGGCACGGCAGGAGCTCGTCGACGGCCACCGGGTACGGCTTGCCCTTGGCCATGACGTCCTTCGCGTAACGATACCGGCCCAGCGGATCGATGACGGGCGAGGTCATGATCACGCAGCGCACGGTGGCGTCGAGCGCCGGCGCTGTCGCCAGCGGCAGCGCGCTGTAGCGCGGATCGAACGGCCGCATCGCCAGCAGCATCGCCTGGTGACCGCCGCTCGAGTTGCCCATCGAGCCGACCAGGTCGGGGCGGCCGCCGAGCTCGACCGCGCGCGACTTGATCCAGCGAATCCCGTAGTGGATGTCCTGGAACGACGCGGGATAGGACGCCGTCGGCGGCTGCCGCCAGTCGAGCGTGGCCACGATCACGCCGGTCTTGGCCAGCGCCTCGTGGATCACCTTGTCGCCGTGGCGATCCGAGCGGCACCAGGCGCCGCCGTGCAGCTCCACCATGATGGGGAAGGGGCCCATGCCCTGCGGCCGGTAGATGGTCGCAAGATACGGCGTGTTCCCGTGACGGAGATACTCGATGTCCTCGACCTTGACGTCGTAGCCCATGCTGGTCTCCTTGTCGGTGCGGAGGACCGTCCCGTGGCCCGGGTCCGGAATCAAGAGTCCGCGTCCGGTAGAGTATCCTGCCCGGTATGGCGAAGCCAAGACGCATCGACGGAATCGGCGCACCGGTGAAACGCCGCGAAGATGTCCGTCTGCTGACCGGTCAGGGCCGCTACGCCGAGGACTGGAACGTGCCGGCACAGGCGTATGCGGCGTTCGTCCGCTCGCCGCACGCGCACGCCGACGTGACGTCGGTCGATTCGAAGCCCGCGCTGGCGCTCGCCGGCGTGCTCGGCGTGTTCACCGGGCATGATCTGGTCGCCGCTGGCATCGGGCCCATCCCGACCTTGATCGCGGAGCGCGGCGGCGGCATCCGGAGCCGCGACGGGTCAGCGTTCGCCGAGCCGTCGTGGTATCCGCTCGCGACCGATACCGTGCGCCACGTCGGCGAGCCCGTGGCGATCGTCGTCGCCGACACACCCGCCGCCGCGCGGGACGCTGCCGACGCTGTGCGCGTGCGCTACGCCGAACGGCCGGCGGTGATCGACGCCGTCGCGGCGCTCGCGGCCGGCGCGCCGCGCCTGCACGCCGGGGTCGAGCGCAACCGGGCTTACGACTGGGAGTGCGGCGATCCTGACGCGACCGCGCGGGCGATCGCGGCCGCCGCGCACGTCGCGCGCCTGACGCTCGTCGATAACCGGCTCGTCACCTGCTTTCTCGAGCCGCGCGCGGCGCTGGCCGAGTGGGACGCCGGCGCCGGCCGCTACACCCTCTACGCGGGGCTTCAGAGCGTCCATCAGCTGGCGACGAACCTCGCGCGCATCCTCGGCGTCGCGGCCGACCGCGTGCGGTGCGTCACGGGCGACGTCGGCGGCGGCTTCGGCTCGAAGATCCAGGTGTACCCGGAGTACGTGGCGCTCGCGTGGGCGGCCCGCCGACTCGGCCGCCCCGTGAAATGGACGTCGAGCCGGTCCGAGGGGTTCGTCAGCGACGTCCAGTCGCGCGACCATCTGCTGCGCGGTGAGCTCGCGCTCGATGCGACCGGACGCGTCACCGCGCTGCGCGTGCACTCGACGCCGAACCTCGGCGCGTACGTCGCGCCGAGCATCCCGATCTCGACCCTCTCCAACATGGAGCGGATGATCTCCGGGCTCTATGCGATTCCCGCGATCCACCTCCGCGTCGAAGGCGCCTTGACCAACACGGTGCCCATCAACGTCTATCGCGGCGTCGGCCGCCTCGAGTGCGTCTACACGGTCGAGCGGCTGATCGAGCGAGCGGCGCGCGAGACCGGCCGCGATCGCGTGGCGATCCGGCGCGCCAACATGGTGCGGACCTTCCCGTATCGGACGGCCACCGGCGCGGTCTACGACTCCGGTGACTACGTCGCGCGCCTGGACGAAGCGATCGAGCTCGCCGACACGGTGGGCTTCGCGTCACGGCGCGCCGACGCCGCGCGGCGCGGCCGGCTCCGCGGGCTCGGTGTCGGACCCTACATCGAGGGCACGGGCGGCGTGCCGCAGGAGTTCGCCGAGGTGCGCGTGTTGCCCGAGGGCGTGGTCGAGGTGCCGATCGGCGCCATTTCGCAGGGCCAGGGTCACGAGACCGTCTTCGCCCAGGTCGTCGCCGAGCGGCTCGGCCTGCCGTTCGAGGCCGTGCGCATCGTCATGGGCGACACCGATCGCGTCGCGAAAGGCGTCGGCACCTTCGCGTCTCGGTCGATGGTGCGCGCGGGCAGCGCGGCCGTCGAGGCCTCGGACGGCGTCGTCGCCGCGGGGCGCACGATGGCGGCACATCTTCTGGAAGCGGCGGCCGCCGACGTCGAGTACCAGGACGGCGCGTTCCGGGTCGTGGGGACCGATCGGGCGATCGGCATCTTCGATCTGGCACGCGCCGCCGCCGGCGGTCAGCTGCCGCCGGCGCTCGGCACGACGCTCGCCGCCGCGAAGATGCACGAGAACCCGGCGTTCGCGTTTGCCAACGGCTGCGAAGTCTGCGAGCTCGAGGTCGATCCCGAGACCGGCGCGGTCCAGATCGTCGCGCTGACCATCGTCGACGACTCCGGCCGCTCGGTGAATCCGATGATCGTGCACGGCCAGATGCACGGGGCGATCGCCCAGGGGATCGGCCAGGCGCTGACCGAGCGGTGTGTGTACGATCCGGCGAGCGGACAGCTCATGTCGGGCTCGTTTCTCGACTACGCGATCCCGCGCGCCGACGATCTGCCGTCGATCGCCGTCACGAGCCGCGACGTGCCGAGCCCGACGAACCCGCTCGGCGTCAAGGGCGCGGGCGAGGGGGCCACGGTCGGCGCGCCGGGCGCGGTGATCCACGCGATCCTCGACGCGCTGGCGCCGCTCGGCGTCATGCACATCGATATGCCGGCGACGCCCGAGCAGGTGTGGCGCGCTATCCAGGCTGCCGAGAAGGGTCGATCTGCTTCGTTGCCGCCCTCGGCCGCGCGCTCGACGTACAGCTAGTACGCCTCGCGCGCGGCCTTCGGGCGGCGCCTCGCATCTCGACCCTTTTCGGCAACCTGGACTGCTTCCCCGAACAGCCTGAAGAGGCTAGGACTTGCCGAGAAAGTCCCGGAGGCGCCGCCATACGGCCCGCAGGCCGGCGATCACCGGGACCGACAGGAACATCCCCGCCACCCCGGCCAGCTCGCCGCCGGCCAGCACGCCGAAGATCACGAGCGCGGGGTGCAGCTCGACACCGCGCCCCATGATGAGCGGGCTCGACACGTAATCCTGCACGAGACGCCAGATCACGATGAAGAGCGCCAGGAGCCAGGGGTGCTCGAAACCACTGAACAGGGCGACCGAGACGACGGTGATGCCCGCGGCGACCGGGCCGACCAGAGGGAGGAACTCGAGCGTTCCGCCGATCGCCGCGAGCACGAGTGCGTACGGGACACGAGCGATCAGGAACAGCACAGTCCACACGATGAAGGTCAACGCGCAGAGCAAGACCAGGGCGCGGATGTATTCTCCAAAGACGCTGTGCAGATCGCGGGCGATCGTCCTCGCGAGCTTGCGCCCCCCGCCCTCGTCGTCGATCGCGGCGGTGACCGAATTCGCGATCCGCTCGGCGTCGCGCAGGAAGAAGAACGCAAAGATCGGTACCATGATGACGACCCAGGCGCCGGACAGCCAACCCAGCGCGCCGGTGAGGGCATGCTGCGCGTACTCCACGACCTGCGGCAGGTGCGCCCGGATCATTTCGTCCAGGATCTCCGCGCCGCCCCAGCGCGGAAAGACGTTGCTGATCACCCGGCCGCTCTGGATCTGGGCCGAAAGCTCCGGGAACTTCTGACCGAGGGCGGCCAGCTCGCGGCCGAGCCGCGGGCCGACCAGCGCGATCAAGGTGCTCAGCGCGGCGGCGACGATGAGATAGACCGCGCCAATCGCGAACGGGCGCCGGCCCGAGCGCGGCAGGACGCGCTCGACGAGCTTCACCAGGGGGAAGATCAGGTACGCGAGCACCACCGCGAAGACGAGCACGAGCAGAACTGTTCGTAAGAGATAGAGGAGCGCGAGGGCGCCGATAACCACCAGGACGGTCCACAACACGCGCAGGGTCTTGGGATCCAGGATGCGGGACGGCGCTAGCGGCATGGTCGGCACGATTCTAGACCAACACGGCAATCAGCCGCGCTGCGGCTGGGCGGTCGCGGTCGCCTGGCGCCGGCGCTGCCACAGGCTCGTTCGCCATCTGATCCCGATCAGCAAGGTGAACACCAGGCCGACCAGCGACAAGACGCTGATCGTCATCGGGTAGCCGATGCGCTCGATCAGGACGCCCGAGCTCATCAGGCCGAGCGGCATGCCGTAGATCGCGAGCGTCCGCACCCCCATCACGCGCGCCCGGAAGCGTTCGTCCGAGGCGTTGAGCAGATTGGCGGTCATCGCGATCATCGCGATGCTCTGCACGAAGCCCGCGACCACGAGCGCGAAGAGACCCGGCCCCATGCTCTGCAGGTGGCCGAAGGCCAATAGGATCGCGTACCAGACCGCCGTGTAGACCAGCACGGATCGCGCGAGCCGGCGCGGGCCCCCCGTCGCGACCGTGGCAATCGAGCCGAGGAGGCTGCCGAGCGCGAAGCTGGCGGCGAGCCAGCCGAGCCCGGTCGCGTCCACGAGGAAGATGCGCTTGGCGACGTAGGGCAGGAGCCCGCTCGAGATCGGATACGCCGTCAGGTTGATCAGGAACGCGAGCCACATCATCGCCAGCAGCTCGGGCGTTCTCAGGACGTAGAGCAGACCGTCCTTGAGCTCGCGGCGCCGGGACGGAATCAGCGCGACGTCGTGCCCCTCCGCGGACGCCTCGCCGAGCGATCCGCCGGGATCGGGCGCCGGGCGCTTTCGCGCCACCTCCCACGTGAGCACGAGGCTGGCCGCGTAGAGGCTTGTCACCAGGACGTAGGTTCGCTCGATGCCGAGCAAGGTCGAGAGCTCGGCGCCGGCGAGCGCGCCGACCACGCGCGCCAGATCCATCGTGGCGCGCGACAGACCGACCGCGCCCATCAGATGCGGCGGCGGAATCGTCTCGCCGATGAGCGCGTTACGGAGCACCTGATCGTTGGGGCGGACGATGCCGGCGAGCGCGGCGACCACGAACACCCAGCCCGGCGTCAGCCGTCCGGTCATGGTCAGCACCAGGACACAGGCGGCGAGGAGGGCGTAGATCGCGCGCATCGCCGTGAGCATCGCCCGTCCGCCGAGGCGGTCCCCGAGCACGCCGAACATCGGCGAGGCGAGCGTGCCCAGAAGGAGCAGCGAGCCAAAGGCGGTGAGCAGCAGGACCGAGCCGGTCTGCACCATCACGTACCAGCCCAGGATGACCGTCTCCATCTCGAATGCCAGCGATGTGAGAAGGTCGGCGGGCCACTGGAAGCGGAAGCTACGGATGCGGAACGCGGCGGGTAGCAGGGTCGAGTACGGGCCTCAGCCGGCCAGGCGCTCGATGGCCGACACGTCGTCGGCCGAGAGCGCGAGGTCGCGGCTCGCGAGATCCTGCTGCATGTGCTTGTCGTCGGACGTCCCGGTCAGCGGCAGCATGCCCACCGCGAGCGCGAACCGAAAGACGACCTGAGGGGGGGTCGCCCGCAAGCGCGCGGCGATCTCGCCGACCTTGCGGCTGTGCAGCACTTCGACGTTGGCGGTGAGGAGCGAGAAGCCCTGATACACGATGCTGTGCTCGCGGCAGAACGCGCGCACGTCGCGATCCCAGCCGACCCGAGCGAAGCATCGGTTCTGCACGAACGCCGGTGTCTCGGCGCCCGTCGCCATCATCTGGTCGAGATGGCGCAGCGACACGTTGCTCACGCCGAGCATCCGGGTGCGGCCGCCGTCGCGCTCCTTGACCATCGCGGCCCAGACCTCGGCGTCGTGCTCGGTCCAGCCGTAGCCGGACGCCGGACCGTGCAACACGTAGCTGTCGACGTGATCCGTTCCGAGGTGCTCGAGCGAGCTGGCCATCGACTGCGCGACCTGGGTCGACAGCGGGGCGGCCGGATCGTACGGGAGCCGATGGTCCTGCCCGCCCTCGTACGTGAACTTGGTCTGGAGGAAGAGATCCGCGCGCGTGACGAGGCCCGCGCGGTACGCGGCGGCGAGCGCCTGGCCGACCCCCGCTTCGAAATAGTGGCGCCGCTGATTCGCGGTGTCGATCCCGCGGAAGCCCGCCCGCAGCGCCAGCTCGGTCAGCGCCGGCGTCCGGTCTTCCTTCCAGGCGGTGCCGTAGAGGAAATCGGGGGCGCGCGCTGGCTCCGTTGCCGGCATGGCGTCATTCTGCCACGACCGCCGCGCCGTAGCCTTCGATTCCGGCTCGTGCTAACGTCCAGCGCGAGGAGCGATCCGGCCATGAAGCTTTCGTTCTTCGAAACCGCGCGTTACCAGGCGTCGAAGCCCCTGCCGACGGAGTGGCCGGTGCCGTCCGGCTCCTACGACCCCGAGGCGGGTGCCCGGGCCTATCGCGGGATGATCGAGCGGCTCGAGCTCGTCGAGGCGCTTGGCTTCGACTGGGTGAGCGTCTCCGAGCACCACTACTCGCCGCGAATCCTGACGCCGTCCCCGATCGTGTCCGCGGCGTTCCTGGCCGCGCATCTGAAGAAGATCAAGATCGCGCTGCTCGGCCCGATCATTCCGCAGAGCAATCCGGTGCGCGTGGCCGAAGAGATCGCGATGCTCGACACGATGGCCCAGGGGCGCCTGATCGTCGGCCTGCTGCGCGGGACGTCGAACGAGTCGCTGACCTACGATCTCAACCCGTTGGAAGCGCGCGAGCGGACCGACGAGGGCATGGAGCTGGTCCTCAAGGCGTGGACGGAGCCGCAGCCGTTCGGCTGGCAGGGACGACACTACCGCTACCGCACGATCTCGATCTGGCCGCGCCCGCTGCAGCAGCCCTATCCGCCGACGTTCGCGCTCGGCACGAGCCGCGAGTCGTGCGACTTCGCGGCGCGTCACCGTCTCGGCTGCGGCGTCTCCTACGGCTCGTTCGAAAGCGTAGGCAAGGCCACGCGCTACTACCGGGAGCGGTGTGCGCACTATGGCTGGCAGCCGGTGCCGGAGCAGATCATCTACCGGGCGAACATGCTGCTCGCCGACTCAGACGATGAAGCCCAGGAGGCGCTGCGCAAGCTCCCGGGCCAGGCCCCGTTCACGATGCGGCCCGGCGTGCGCGACGCGATGATGACGCTCGATTCGCGCAACATCGCCGGGGAGGCGCGGGCGCCGATCGTGAGCGGCGCCTTGCCGACGACGTTCGTCGGCAGTCCCGACACGGTGGTCGAGCAGGTGCGCCGCTGCCGCGACGTGGTCGGCGCCGGCGTGCTGGATCTGTCGCTGCACCCGCCCGGATCCAGCAGCCTCGATCCGCTCATGCGCGCGCTGGAGCTCTTCGGCAAGAAAGTGCTCCCGCGGATCCGCGACATCTAGAGAGGCGCCGACATGGCCGACACCGCATTTCGCGAAGGACACGTCGACGCCGACGGCTTCCGGATCCGCTACGTGGAGGCGGGCGACGGCGTTCCGCTCGTCCACTTGCACGGCGCCGGCGGATTGCGGCTGACGCCCGCGCACGATCTTCTGGCTCGCCAGTTTCGCGTCGTGGCGTTCGAGATGCCGGGCTTCGGCGACTCGCCCGTGAACACGCGTACCGAGACCATGGCCGAGATGGCGTCGACGCTCGTGCGCGCGATCGACAAGATCGGTCTCGACTCCTTCAACCTGATGGGCACGTCGTTCGGCGGCAAGGCGGCGTTGTGGGTGGCGCTCCAGGCCACCGGGCGCGTGCCGGCGCTCGTGCTCGAGGCGCCGGCGGCCATTCGCCAGGAGGGCGCCGCGCCGCCGTCGGGGACACCCGAGGAGATCGCGCGACGCCTCTACGCGCACCCGGAGCGGATGGCGTCGATCCCTCCGATCGATCCGGCGGCGCGGGCGAAGGCTCAGCCCCTCGTCCAGCGGCTGCTCGGACCGCACCGGGATGCGGATCTCGAGAGCCGGCTCCAGGATCTCTCGACGCCGACGCTCGTGTTGTTCGGCACGCTCGACGGTGTCATCGCGCCGGCGATGGGCAGGATCTACAAGGACCTGATGCCCAACTGCCATCTCGTCTTCGTGTACGACGCGGCGCACGCCATCAGCACCGATCGCCCGGAGGCGTTCACCGAGGTCGTCGTCGATTTCCTCGAGCGCCACGAGGCGTTCGTCATCAGTCGCACGGAGACGGTGATCCACCCGTAATGGCTCGCTTGTCGTCACTCGTATCGCTGACCGCCGTCCTCCTGGCACTCGCGTGCTCCGCGTCGGCTCAGGTCACGCCGCCGGCGCGCCCGGACACACCGGCGGGGCGGTCCGACGCGCCCACGGGTCAGGTCACGTTCGCCGTGACCGTCACGCTCGCGCCCACCTGGTTCGATCCGGCCGAAACGCCGGGTGTGATCACGCCGTTCCTGACGCTCTACGCGCTCCACGACGCGCTGGTGAAGCCGATGCCCGGCAACGCGTGGGCGCCCTGCCTGGCCGAGTCGTGGACGATCTCGAAGGACGGCCTCACGTACGAGTTCGTCCTCCGCAAGGGTGTGCGCTTTCACAACGGCGATCCGCTGACCGCCGAGGACGTGAAGTTCTCGTTCGAGCGCTACAAGGGCGGGGGCGCGACGACCTTGAAAGCGCGCGTGGCGGCGGTCGACGTCGTCGATCCGCTGCGCGTGCGGTTCCGGATGAAACAGCCGTGGCCCGACTTCATGACGTTCTACGCGACGCCGGCCACCAGCGCGGCCTGGATCGTGCCCAAGAAGTATCTGGAGCGCGTCGGCGACGACGGCTTCAAGAAGGCGCCGGTCGGCGCCGGGCCATACCGCTTCGTCTCGTTCAATCCCGGCGTCGAGCTGGTCCTGGAGGCCTACGACGGGTACTGGCGCAAGACACCGTCGGTGAAGCGCGTGATCCTCAAATCCGTCCCGGACGAGTCCACCCGCATGGTGATGGTCAAGCGCGGCGAGACGGATATCGCCTACGGGCTTCGCGGCCCGGACGCGGAAGAGGTGCGCCGCTCCCCGGGCCTCACGCTGAAGGTGGTGCTGCCGACGGTCAGCCAGTGGCTCACGTTCACCCAGCAGTGGGATCCGAAGTCGCCGTGGGCGGATCAGCGGGTGCGCCTCGCGGTGAATCTCGGTATCGATCGCAAGACGTTCAGCGATGCCGAGTACCTCGGGCACGGCCGGCCGGCGCCGTCGATCATTCCACGCGACTTCGAGTTCTACTGGACGCCGTCGGCCTACCCCTACGACCCGGTCCGGGCCAAGAAGCTCCTGGCCGAGGCGGGCTACCCCAAGGGTTTCGATGCCGTCGAGGTCGCCACCGACGTGGTGTTCGCGCCCGAGGCCGAGGCCGTGGTCAATGGTCTGCAGTCGATCGGGATCCGTGCGCGCCTGCGCCCGATGGAGCGCGCGAGCTTCTACAAGGCCGACCAGGAACGGCAATTCAAGTACCTGGTACGCGTCGGCAGCGGTGCTGCGGGCAACGCCGCGACGCGGATCGAGGCGTTCGTGATCTCCGGCGGGATTCGCTCGTACGGCGGCTATCCGGACATCGACGCGCTCTTTCGCGATCAGGCCGGCGAGATGGATCCCAAGCGCCGTGAGGCGCTGCTGCACAAGATCCAGCAGCTCATGTACGAGCGCGCCATGTTCGCGCCGATCGTGGAGCAAGCCGGACTGATCGGCGTCGGGCCCCGGCTGGCCGAGGTGCCGACCATCACGGGGCACCCGTTCGTCTCGCCGTACGAGGACCTCAGGCTCAAGTAAGGTCCGGGCCCCGAGCCGACAGACGCGGGCTAACGCCTGCGCTTCGACGTCGCGACGTGATCGCGCAGCGCGGCCAGCCGCTCGTCCCAGCGCGCACCGAGATCGGCCATCCACGAGACCGCGTCGGTGAGGGGCCGGGGCGAGATCTGGTAGAGCTTCTCGCGCCCGCGTCGACTCGAGGTGACGAGCCCGGCGTTGGCGAGGGCGCTCAGGTGCTTGGTCACGGCCTGACGCGTCACCGGAAGATTGGCGGCCAGGCCGGTCGCCGTCGACGGCCCCTGCTCGGACAGCGCGCGAATCACTTGCCGCCGCGTGGGGTCCGCGAGCGCGGAGAAGACGGCGTCGCTGCGGTCCGGCCTCACGCGTCGATCGCCGCCAGCTCGGGCGCGGACCCTCGGACAGCGGCGCGCCGATCAACCGCCATGCGCGCCACAGGCCATCGCGCGACCGCCGCCTGCTCGACGACCCGCACGCGCGTCCCCTCGGCGACCTCGTCGAGCGTGATCTCCACCCGGGTCGAGGGGATGGCTTCGAGCCACCGGAACGAGAGCCTGTGCTCGGGCTCGACCTCCTCGACCACGGCATGCCGCACGGTGCCGTCCGACCACCGAAAGACCGCACGTCCGCCGGGCCGAACGTCCAGCTCCACGTCGGCGCCGAACCACACGGAGACCTCGTCGG
>Ga0070705_100001886_pt1 | contig 10784 bp, 8 predicted proteins | sample KBSK5253metaG_FD_65455 | JGI IMG/M metagenome (GOLD analysis project Ga0070705, IMG submission 65455) | Corn, switchgrass and miscanthus rhizosphere microbial communities from Kellogg Biological Station, Michigan, USA - KBS K5-25-3 metaG | ecosystem: Host-associated > Plants > Roots >... | reverse complement strand
ACGAAATCTGCTCCCAAATCGGGGCTGGCGGTATGGGCGAGGTCTTCCTGGCGCACGACACCAAGCTCGATCGCAAAGTCGCACTAAAACTCCTGCCGTCAGACGTCGTCGACGAGAGAACAGGCGATCGTGTGCGCCGGTTCGTGCAGGAAGCGAAAGCGGCCTCAGCGCTCAATCATCCAAACATTCTGACCATCTACGAAATCGACGAGATCGAGTCCGAACAGTTCATCGCAACCGAATTTATCGACGGCCAAACGTTGCGCGATCGAATAAGGACAGGCCCACTCAAAGCGATTGATGCGCTCGACATCGGCATCCAGGTCGCCAGCGCTCTAAACGCGACGCACAGCGTCGGCATCACCCATCGCGACATCAAGCCTGACAACATCATGCTGCGGCACGATGGAATCGTTAAGGTGCTCGATTTTGGTCTCGCCAAACTGACTCGCGAACGGGAACCGGCTGAAACTGATTCGCTCGCACCAACCCAGAACTTCATCAACACCGCAGCCGGAGTGGTGATGGGAACTGCTCATTACATGTCTCCCGAACAGACGCGCGGTCTCGACGTGGACCATCGCAGCGACATCTGGAGCCTTGGCTGTGTGCTGTATGAAATGATCTCCGGCCGGCAGCCGTTTCATGGTCCAACAACGATCGACGTGATGTCCGGAATTTTGGATCGCGAACCCGAATCACTCCTGCCTCACCTGGCGGAAGGACCACGGGATCTCGATCGCGTCATCGCGCGCGCGTTGCGCAAGGATCGAGAGCAGCGCTACCAAACCGTCAAAGATCTCTTGATCGATCTCAGAGATCTGAAACGAGAGCTCGAGAGCCAGTCACACAGGTCTTTTTCAAGACCGATCGGCACACTCTCGACCGAAATCGTTCCCGAAAAGTCGATCGCCGTCCTTTACTTCGAAAACATGAATTCGGAGACGGACAGCGACTACTTCTGCGCCGGTATGACGGAAGACATCATCACGGATCTCTCGAAGATCAAGGAGTTGAAGGTCGTTTCGCGCACAGACGTACTGCCGTTTCGCAAGAAGGAAGTGAACATGCGGCAGGTCGGCGAAGCGCTGCGTGTGAACTACATCCTCGAAGGAAGCGTGCGCACGGCGGGTAACAGGATCCGCATCACCGCTCAGCTTATCAGTCTTCGCGACGGCTACCACCTTTGGGCCGAGCGGTTCGATCGCCAGGTCGAAGACATATTCGACTTGCAGAACGAAGTCTCGCAAAAGATTGTCGACGCACTGAAAATCTCTCTCTCGGATACCGAGCGAGAACTGCTGACGCAAAAACCCACGGACGATCTGCTGGCCTACGATTTTTACATGCGCGGCAGGGAGCTGCTATATCTGAAGGGCCGCAGAAACACGGAAAACGCGATCGAGATGTTTGAAAGCGCGATCGCCCTCGACCCGGGATTCGCGTCGTCGTACGCGGGACTCGCCGAAGGCTATTCGGCGATGTACGAGTGGTACGACGGCAGCTCTTCATGGTTGAGCAAAGCGATCGAGATCAATCAGCAGGCGCTCACGCTCGAGCCCACGTTGCTCGACGCGAATTTCGGGATTGCGATGGTCTATTTTCATCACCGGCTGTTCACCGAGTCGAAACGCACAATAGAAGAGATTCTGCGCGACAATTCCGAATTTTATCCGGGTCATCTGAGGCTCGGAATGATCGCGGAACTCTCGAACGACCTGGAAGGTGCGCTGCGGCACTATCGTCGTGCTGCCGATTTGAAGCCTTATGATGAAGACCCGTGGCGATACCTTGCGGGAGTTTATTTGAAGCTGGTTAAAGTCGATGAGGCCCAGGAAGCGGCGCTGAAGGTTGTCGAGATCACTTCACGAAAACTCGAGGCGAGTCTTGACGACACGATCGTGATGAGCCGGCTGGCCGAAGCTTATGCGCGTTTTGGAAGTGTGGAAGAAGCAAACGCGACGCTGAAACGAGTGCTCGAACTCGAACCCAACGACGGTCTCGCAGTTTACAACTGTGCGTGCGCGTATGCCTTGCTCGGCGAGAAGGAGTCGTCGCTGATCCTGCTTCGACGTGCGTTTGAGAGTGGCTTTAAAACCGTCGCGCACTGGGCCAGGACGGATAATGCGTTCCATTCGCTACGCGGCGATCGGGAGTTTCAGCAATTATTGACGGAGTTACAGTAAGTAAATACGAAATGGAGAAATCATATGCCTAAATATGTTATAGAGCGAGTTGTTCCCGGCGCGAGCAAGATGACGCCGGCCGAGTTGAAAACAATGTCTCAGCGTTCCTGCAACGTCCTGAATCAGTTAGGACCGCAGATTCAGTGGGTGCAAAGTTTCGTGACTGATAATAAGATTTACTGCGTTTACATCGCGCCGAATGAAGAGCTGGTTCAGGAGCACGCGAGGCTCGGCGGTTTTCCCGCGAATCACGTCGCCCAGGTCAAGACTGTGATTGACCCGACAACTTCCGAGGAATGATGTCATTTAGCCATAAAAAGGCACAAAAAGAACTACATTTGCCGTCATTTGACGAAGCCGGAGAATGGCTGAACCGGCAATCTGCGACTTTACAGATCAAGGGCCATCCGATCCTCGTTCACTTCTGGTCTCTTGGTTCGGAAGCGTCGAAGATCAACATGGCCCAGGTCGCCGACTTACGCGACCAACGCAAGCGTGAAGGCGTGCGCGTTATCGCCGTACACGTGCCGCAATCCGAGGCTGAAAAGGATCGAGGCGCAGTCCGCAATGCCGTCACCAGACTAAATCTCACCGAACCGTGTGCGCTCGATAACGAGCACAAAATCGGCAGCGCCTTGCTCAACGACCGCGAGGTGTTGCCGCTGTATTGTTTGTTTGACATCGAAGGCGGCCTCCGCCTGTCTTCGACTTCGCTGGAAACAATCGAAGACGAGTTGGACCAGATGCTCGCCGATCTGCGATCTCACAATCCTTTCTGCGCGGCGTGTGAGTTGTTCCTCGACAAAGAGGCGATGTTCTGTTCGGAGTGCGGTTCGCCTCTGTCACTGCCGGGCTCGAGTGGCGCGCATCCATACTACGAGAGTCATTATTACTCTTCGCTTCCCACGATTCGCCTGGTCAATCCCGATCCGCTCATCGGACACGTAATCGACGGCAAGTACGCGCTGAAGGCGAAGTTGGGTGAAGGTGGAATGAGTGTCGTCTACCAGGCGACACGCGTCCACATCGGCGACGACGTCGCGGTAAAGATCCTGACGGGAAAGTTTGTCAAAGACGACGCAGCCCTCGCGCGTTTTCGCCGAGAAGCACGTGCCGCTGCGATGTTGCGTCACCCAAACGTCATTACGATTCACGACTTCGGCGAGACAGACGACGAACATGCACCGGCGTTCATCGTGATGGAGTTTGTTAAAGGCACCGCGCTGCGCGAACTCTTGAGCAGCGAAGATCATTTCTCGGTCGAGCGTGGCGTGCGGTTGATGCGGGGAATCTGCGCGGGTGTGGGCGCTGCACATCGGCAGGGCGTGGTCCATCGAGACCTCAAGCCGGAGAATATCCTCGTCGTCGCGCCTGAAGATGATTTCGAGTTGGAGAGCGTGCGGGTGGTCGACTTCGGACTCGCAAAACTCCTGGCGGACGCCGGCGCAACGTCGACGGGCTCGGTTGTCGGAACTCCTTATTACATGTCGCCGGAACAATGTCTCGGTGAGCCCCTCGACGCGCGTTCAGATGTTTACAGTCTCGGCGCGATGTTCTACGAGATGCTTTCCGGCAAGAAGCCGTTTGCGGAGGAGACAGTCTCGGGCGTCATCAACCGGCATTTAACAGAACCACCTCCACCATTCTCACCTGCATTGGAAATTCCCCGGCGCGTCTCAGTCGGGATCATGCACGCCCTCGCGAAAGACCCCGACGCTCGCCCGCAAAACGCAACCGAGCTCGCACGCCAAATGCAGATCTTGTAAATCCTCTAGATCTTGTAAATCCTGTCTAACTTATTCCTTGACACGCGTATCCACCGCGATCCAATTGACTTCCCACGTCTTACCGCCATCGTCCGAGAATGCCTGTTCGAATTGATATTTATCGTCAGTGATCTTTGTGATCACAAACCGCACAAGGATCGCGCGTTCGTTGTACTTCTCCTGGTTGTAGAACTCGCCACGTCCGTCTTTGAACTCGCCGATCGTCGGTTGGGCCAACACGCCGTCGTTGATGTTTGCGAAGTTCAGGGTCCACTGCCGCGATTGCGGATTGTAAAGACGCAAGCTGAGTCCTTCAAAGCTCCCCGCTGGACCACTGGCTTTCAGCTCCACGAGATTTGCACGACCATTCCAAACCTTTCGCACAACAGTCGTGCCGTCATACTCGACCCACGTCGTCGAACCGGTTAACGGACGCACCAACCGCTTCAAATGCGTCTTCCACGTCCCGATCTCAAAATCAAAATCGTGCTGCCCGTCGCGCTGATTGGTCTGTGCAGAGGTTTGAAACGGTTGAAGGAGGAGAAAGAAGACGAGAACTATTTGTTTCATCCGGACAAACTATTCTTGCAGGAGGATCGCGTCAAGGAGTTACCTCAAAGTAACTGTAGGAAAGTCACCTTGGACAGGATTTAGTCAATCCTGTCCAGCTTTTCTCAGGAGCGCCGCGACTTCGGGGTGTTTCCAGGACTCGGCGGCCTGTAGCGCAGTGCCGTATTCCAGCCCATGCTCGCTACCAAAGATCAAGCCCTTCGCATTCACGTTCGCACCCTTGTCCAGCAACAACTGCACGATGCCCAGATGGCCCATGCGAGCTGCGAGTATCAAGACCGTTCTCTTGATCGATTTGTGCGCGTAATCGATCGCGAACTCGTGATTCGGATCCGCGCCGGCAGCCAGGAGACTTTTAACTTTTGCTTCGTCATTCTTTCCGACAGCAGCACGCAGAAAAGCGTTGAGCACGGCTCGTGAGGGTCGCTTCAACTTAGGCGGCAGGAGCTCCGCCAGCTCTGCATTGTCTTTCTCGTAAGCAAGTATCACAGCCGTGTTGCCAAACACGTCACTTCGCTTTGGGTCTGCGCCGTGGGCCAACAGTGATTTGACGATCTCGACGTTCGCGAGCTTTACCGCGCGCATCAACGCCGTTTCACCATCGATGTTCTGCGCATTCACGTTGATGGATTTCGCAACCAACAATCTTCGCGCAACCTCGATACGACGCGCGGGCAGCGTCTCGCGCTCGTCACCCATCACGTAGTTTTCATTGTCGAGAGAGAACAACAGCGCGGTCGTGCTCTTGTTATCGAATGCATTGACATTCGCCCCGCTTTCGATAAGAGCGTTAACAACCGCCGCATAGCCGTTTGACGCCGCTTTCATTAAAGCCGTCTCGCCCTTTTCGTCTCTCGCTTCGACGTTCGCACCGGCCGCGACTAAGAATTTCACCTTCGCGGCAGTGTTCGCCTGCATCAATGCTGTGCGACCCCAGTCGCCTTTCGCGTTAGGATCGGCGCCATGGGCCAACAGCACCTGAACGATTTCGGAGTTGGGTTCCAGTGTGGGATTACGATAACTCCGCTGCCTTGCAGCCATGATCAATGCGTTGTCGCCGGTTCGGTGGATGGTTTTCACGTCGGCGCCGGCGGTCAGCAGGAGTTTCAACGCCTCAGAGTGCCCTCCGACGGCTGCCATCATCAGAGGAGTTCCGTCGTCAGTCAGGACATTAACCTGAGCACCTCGCGCCAGCAGTAACTTGATAACTTCGTCGTTTCCCTCACTCGCGGCGTGCATCAAGGGAGTCTTCGAACGCGTCTCCGGATTTACGTTGGCGCCTTTGTCGACCAGCAGGCGAACAACTTCCACGGGCGTCTTCGGATTCTGGCTGAGCGCGTAGAGCAGAAGATCGTCGAGCTCCTTTGGGTCAACACGATCTATGATCGACGCGAGCTTCTGAGCGTCACCTGTATTCAGTGCGCCGTACAACGACCGACGGAATTCGAGCGTGGCGGGATCGTCCGGCTGCTGTTGTTGCTGTGCTGCGACGGCGAGCGCCGGGAAGACAAGTAAAATGAGCAGAAAAAAGCGGGTTCCAGCGAAAAGCATAAGTCACTTCCTTCCGAAGAAGTTTTCAATGGTGAGTGACATTTAGCGGCAAAACATCACTTGTAACGCGTATTACGCGCGAATTTTGGGTCATCGAGTGACCGATTCGCCGTTGGTTTACGCGATTGATTACGGGTGTGTATCTAATCGAAGGAGTTGGTATGTCAGAGCGCGTTGACCTTTACAGCAGTTACAGTAACTTTTCCGAGCTGGTGCTGGCCGCGATCCGCGAAGAGACTTTCGGCCGCGACATCGGCCAGAACAGTTGGATCACTGCCGGCGAATACGATCGCTTCATCTCCTGGCTGCGACTGGAACCCGGCGAGCACGTGCTCGAAGTTGCGAGTGGCTCGGGTGGTCCGGCGCGTTATCTGGCCCAGCAGACGAGTTGCTACGTGACGGGCATCGATGCGAATGAAGGCGCTGTCGAGACCGCGACGCAGAGTTTGCGCGACTCAAACCTCAGCGATCGAATTACGATCAAAGTCGCCGACGCAAACGCACGCTTGCCGTTTGACGACAACACGTTCGAAGGCGTCATCTGCATGGACTCGATGAACCACTTCGCGGATCGTCAGAATGTGTTTCGCGAGTGGCAGAGGGTTCTTCGACCTGGGCGGCGCGCAGTGTTCACGGATCCGGTCGTCATTACCGGACCAGTGACGAACGATGAACTCGCGCTGCGCAGTCTCGTGGGTTTGTTTTTATTCGTGCCGCCGGGAATCAACGAACAACTCATCGCGAACGCGGGTTTTCAACTAGTCCAACAGGAAGACGTTAGTGAGAACGCAGCGCTGGTTGCGGGACGCTGGCACGACTCACGGCAACGCCACAAAGATGCCCTGGTCCAGATCGAAGGCGAAGAACGTTTTGCAGGTCTTCAGAGATTCTTCGCGGCCGTGCACAAGCTTACGAGCGAGAGACGCTTGTCGAGAGTTGTTTACGTGGTTGAGAAGGGCCACTAAAAGGCACAAAGAAGCACACAAAAGGGTCGATCCACTCGTTGGCGTTGCGATACGAGTAAGCTGTTTTCTCTGCGGTCCTCTGCGTATCTCTGCGTACTCTGCGTTGAAATCGCCGTTAACCGCAGAGGCGTCTTTTGTGCCTTTTGTGGCTACGTGATGATCACTGATGTGATGCCAGTCTTGCCTGGATAGTAGAGGCGAAGTCTTACGGCATACTTCCGCCCCGCGAAGAATTTGTGACTGATACTCGCGTTCCGATCTTCACCGCTGTCGTCGTCTGCGGTCACGTATCTCGGTTCTCCGTCGATCTCCTCGAACAAGACAAGAAGCGTGTCAGAAGCGCCCTTCGTCGTGATCGTGTAGCGGCGTGTTGCATCAGGCTTGAAAACAAAATCAGCCTGCTGCCCGGAAGCAAGCTCCACCGCAACCGATTCGAACGGTTGCAGGTTTCGCGACTGTTCCGCGGCGGGTGGATACCACTTACGCGCCCATTCCTTATCTGCTTTGGACAGCGTGCCGGGCGGGAATAGCCCGTTCTTGTCGTACTTTTCCGGCTCGTCGATCAAAGCCGGTTCGAATTCATACTCCATGATCGAGTCGGGATCCCACGTCGAACCCTGGACCTGCTGCGCGTCGAGCTTCTCGAGAATATTGTGAAAGGTGGTTTCTCGATCCCATTCGTTCGGCTCAGCCGCGAGATTTTTGTATACGGCTTCTTCGTGCCACTTGATTCCCGCAAACGGATTTTGGTGCTCGTGCTCCATGCCGAGTACGTGGCCCAATTCGTGTAGAGCGGTGCCCTTTCCTTCAGCCGTGGTCAAGTCCCATCCATAAACCGTTGTCGGCTGGTTCTGCGGAACGTCCAGGACGTCTCTGCCGACAGCCGATTCAGAAACCTCGTCCGCAGTGTTATAGCCTATGCGCACTTCAGCCTCACTCATCTTGTCGACCTCTTCAAACTCGAGACCGACACCGATTGCTTTCCATTCCGCGAATGCTTTTCGAATCGCGTCGGCCTGCTTTTTCGGCACCTTGTAGCGCGAGTTGCCTTTGAAGAAGCAATAGTGGAGCACGGTTTTGTTGGCCCACTTGTTACGAGCGATGAGTATCGCCCTCGCGCGAGGTACATCGGCCGTTACAGCTTCACGGAGTTGAGGCTTTGGTCTGGGCAAGAGACTGCACAGACGTTTCGGAGTTCTTTTTGCGGGAGTTTTTTGGGCAGATTTTTTCGTGGCCATATTGTGTTCCGGCGGTGGGGTGAATAAAGCGCTCGGAACCTACACTGGCCGCGCAGACGTGTCAATACAAAGTGATCAAGCGGCGACCGGCACGCGGTGCAGCGGCGCTCGCTGAGGAAAGATTTCAATGCCGGAGTTGATCTCGAAAACAGTATTGAGACGTGTGATTTCGAAGATCCGGTTCAGCGGCTTGCTGACGTTGATTATCTTGAAGCGAATTCCCTGTGCCAGGGTCTGCTCGCGCAACTGTAACAACACGCCAAGGCCGTGGGCGTCGACGATTGTGACGTTCGAAAAATCGAGAATCATGTCGCTGGTGCCGGCAGTCGACTGCGCGACGCGGCGAAGAAGCTCCGTGTTACCGTTGATAATCTGGCCTTCCAGAGAAAGAACCTTTACCGCATCCAGTTTTTTGGCGTGTATCTTCAGCATGTTGCCCCCCCACTTTTTCGGGTCCGTTATTACTAATTCCACTATATTGACGCTTTGGTTCCACTTTTGTTAACGCACCGGGCTTGAATTTTCTCTGCCCGAAGAGATAACACCGCCAACCGGGGACTCTGGGCAAAAATCTTTTTGGCCGACCTCGTCACAAATCCAAACGCGCCGCACCCTCCGTATAGCTAGTGAATTCTTCATCAGTCAGAAGGAACAAAGACATGAGAAAACCACTCGCTCGCAGAGCATTGCTCGCGTTTTTACTGTTCGCATTGACGTTGTCAATGATCTTCACCCCGGCTCCAACCAGATCGCTTGCTTCGAGTCATCGGGAAGCACCACTAATCGTCGCCGATCCACTGGCAGACAACACAGATACCTACGCATTCAGAAGTACAGAGCCGGGACGAAGTGGTTTTGTCACGCTGATCGCGAACTGGATTCCGTTCCAGGAGCCATCCGGCGGTCCACACTTCTACAAGTTTGACGACACCGTTCTCTACGAGATCTACATCGACAACACAGGTGACGGCGTCGAAGACATCACTTACCAATTCCGGTTCAAGACGCGATTTGTAAACGGCGACTCCGTTCTCGGCATGGCTACACCAAACCAGGCGTTTGCGGGAACCGGCGGAATCGAACCGCTGATCACGTCGCTCGACGATCCCGACTACAACGAGCCGCAAACGTACAGCGTTACGCGCATCGATCGACATACGGGGAAGAGTGGCAAAGTGCTCGCTTCGGGTTTGATAATGCCCCCGAGCAACATCGGCGAACGCACGACTCCAAACTACGAAGCAGCTTTGGCGCAACCCGCGATCTACGCACTGCCGAATGGCGGGAGAGTGTTTGCAGGTCAACGTGATGAAGGGTTCTATATCGACGTCGGCGGAGTCTTTGACACGCTCAAACTGAGGTCAATCACCACCGACGGTGGCGTCGATTCGACCGCCGGTTACAACGTAAGCACGATCGCGATTGAAGTTCCGATACAGGAGCTCACGCGTAGTGGCGCTGTGCCGAGTGGTCCAACGGCAGCGGATGCCGTGATCGGCGTTTGGGCCGTGTCGAGCAGACAGAAGATCAGCGTCCTGAGATCTGCTCTCGACGATGATGGCGACGAACCGTTGACGGTTGGACCATATCAACAGGTGTCGCGACTCGGTTCGCCGCTTGTGAACGAGCTGATCATTCCGCTCAAGCTGAAGGACAGGTTCAATGCTTCGACGCCCGCTGGTGATTCGCAGTTCGCGCAGTTTGTGACGAATCCGCAGCTCGCGCAGTTATTGAGTGCGGTGTTTGGTATTTCCATTCCGCCGGCGCCACGAAACGATCTGGCGGCTATATTCGCTACGGGAATTCCAATTAACAGTGTTACTGGTCCAAACTTCACGACTTTCCTCTCTGATGGCAAGCCGCACGAGATGCTACGCCTCAACGTTGCCATTCCGCCTGCGGCAAGTCCGAATCGTCTTGGTCTCCTCGGTGGCGATGTGGCAGGTTTTCCAAATGGACGCCGCGTGTTTGACGACGTCGTCGACATCGCGTTGCGTGTAGTGGCAGGAGGAACGCCTTTCACGCCCGCTACGAATGTTTCGCCGAACAATACGCTCGGGGATGGAGTGGCGAACAACGACGTGCCGTTCTTGACGCGCTTTCCTTACCTGGGGACGCCTCAGTCTGGCAACTAGAGCCACAAAAGGCACAAAGAGGAGCACAAAAAATGAGAAGGATGAAGTTTGCGTTGTCGCTCATCGGGGCTGGACTGATTGGGCTGGGGATCGTCGGGCTGATCGTTGGGCTGAGATCCAAGCATCCTGTGAAACCGAACAAAACGGACCAACGAATTCTTCGGGCGATGCGGGTTGTTGAAAAAATGCCGAACAGCGCTGATGGATACAACCAGCTTGCCGCAGCTTACATGCAGAAGGCGAGAGAGACTGCTGACTTTGATCTCAACAAGAATGCTGACGATGCGATCACGCGGTCGCTGGCCGTTGAGCGGGACAACTATGATGCGTTGAAACTCCGCGCGAAACTTCAGTTGACGTATCACCGGTTTTC